>Ga0187892_10006921_pt1 | contig 16504 bp, 12 predicted proteins | sample MA1701073metaG_FD_139345 | JGI IMG/M metagenome (GOLD analysis project Ga0187892, IMG submission 139345) | Bio-ooze microbial communities from a basaltic lava cave in the Kipuka Kanohina Cave System on the Island of Hawaii, USA - MA170107-3 metaG ... | reverse complement strand
GCGTGGTACGTCGGTCTGCTCGTAGTCGTCGGCGTCGACGTAGTCCTTGATGATCTTGCCGACCTGCTCGGTGACTTCAAAGCCGCCTTCGGAATACACGACGTCGTCGTCGTACACGATTTCTCGCAGGATCTGGTAAGTCCCGCCGCTGCCACGTGATATCCGCGTGACGCGCTGCTTGGCGTCGTACGTGTACTCTGCGAGGATCTCGGCATCGGTCGGCGGATCGCCTACTGTCGCCACGCGTTTCTTGACCAGCACATTCATCGGGAAGGTGGGGTCGTAGTCTTCGTACTCGACACGCTGGCCGGGACCACATGCCGAGCACCCGTCGGAATACGATGTCAGGCGTCCACGCTCGTCATAAGCTACCTTCAGCGACCGGCCGTAGGTCCCCTGGCCGTCAGTGTTGACGACCACCCGGTCCAGTGTCGTCTCGTCCGAGTCGTCGTCGTAAACGTAGTCCAGCGTGGGCGACCCTGAAGGATTGCCCGGAAGGGTCTGCCGCGTGACCTTGTAGTCGAGCGTGCTCCCGATCTCCTCGCTCTCGAACTCGACCAAGGTCTGACCGGCCGCGTCCTTGATGCTGACGATGGGGATATCAGCGCCGAACCAATCGTCCGCGCCATCGAACTCCGCGCGAGTTGCCTCGTACACATACTTTTGGCCGTCGGCGTCGGTCACCTCGACGTGCAGCGTCTCGTAGAGACTGTCACCCGTGCCGACCCAGTCCATGTCGTACGCGAAGCCACCCTGCATCCACTGCACGGCGTGGGCGCCCATGACGCCCGCGCCGGGCAAGTAGAAGAAAGCCTGGTCCTCGGGCGAGTAGTGCAGCGTCAACCCGCGTGCGGCGTGCTGGCTTGGATACGCGGTGTACTTCAAGACGCCGTATTGCAGGTGCGGCATGGGCACCGCCCGACCCTGGGCGGCGGGGCCATCCAGGACTTTCAGCGATGAGTCGCTGAATCCAGACGACGGATCGGAACTGTCACCACCCCCACCGCAACTTCCACATCCGCTGTCGGGTGGGGCAACTATCTGAACCGTCTGCGAGAGCGGACCGCCGTCGGCGCCTCCGGCGCAGCCCGCCAACCACCCGTTGACGGGCTGAATGGTGATGGTCAACTCGCCGATGACACTTCCGGGTTCGACCAACCCGCGGCGGGCGAGTTCCTGGGCGAATTCCGTTGCGCCGATGACGTTGTGGTAGCCGCACTGCTGCGGTTCGACGTGCCCGCCGTGCCAAGTGATCCAAGGAAAGTTCTCACCATCCGGTGATTGGCCCCAGAACAGCGCCTCGAGCTGATCGCCGCCCTCAGATTGAGGCTCCATGGCCCAGGCACCACGCAACTCAGCGCCCCCGTTCCACGCGCCCAAGTTCATGCCGAATCCACCGCCCGTTGCGCCCGTTGGCGGGCAGCAGGCAGCGCAGTTTTGGCAGTCCTCGATCCCGCAACAAGGGTCTTCACCGCAGATGCCGAGGTTCGTTGGTTCTGGGGGGTCGGGTTGCTCGTTGCCCGTACATACCACGGACGCCTGCACAGTATTCCAAGGTTCGCAGATCGAAGGCGCAGTGATGATGGACGGCGTCACCTTGAGAGCGACACCCGTGCAATACACCGCATCGACGGTGCACTCGCACGAAATCTGCGACTCCGACAGCGTGAAGCAGCCGCATTGCATGCCGGGCGGCGGTTGACCCATGTTGCCGCAGCATGGCCCCTCACACTCCGGTTCGCACGGGCACTCGTCGGTGGCCATGGCTCCCGGCGCGCAAGCCATGATGCACAGCAAAGGCAGTGCACGAAGTGACTGGCGGGGAACATAAGCGAAACTACGGCGATTCATCAGCATGGGTCATTGCCTCCGTCCGCACACAGAGTACGGTTCGCCGGCCGCCCGTCAAGTGATTCTTATGAAGATTTCGTAAAACTAGCGCAAATAGTATGCGAAGCCGCTCCCCCGGCCCTCACGCACGTTTCCCGCGCCGTTCCCTTCGCGGCACGGCGCCTTCGCGCGAGGCCATTGCGGCTAAACACGTGCGATCAGCGGGCCTGTTCTACCGGTTGGGGCGACGCGAACGGCGGACGGTGCGGCGGGCGCGCGCCGCGGTGGGTCGGTCGGAGTTCGGCGCCAAACGAAGCTACGCGCCGACCGCGTACGCCCGCAAACCCTACTGACCGTCGCCGCAGCCAGATGGCCACATCGGCGCGCAAGTGAAGTCAGGACACCGACTTGCGGCACCGCTGGCCGCGGACAGATGTGGGGACCGCGAAATCTTGAAGCAAGGAACGCGCGAACGCATTTTCCCGTCGGGCGCCAGTCGCATCGGTGCGCGCGATGCCGTCGCCGCCGACAGCGGTCAGAAACTTCGCGAACGACTGCGGCCCCCAGCTCCATTTTGCGTTCTTATCCTAGAGGACCAGGACGGAGGACAACGATGACGATGACATCGACACGGCCGCCAACCCGTGTGGACGAGGCGGACGCTTGGCCCGCACAAAGCGAATGCAGGCAAGCAACGCTGTACGCCTTGGAGCTGCACGCGCTGCGGGCCGATCGCAAGGTGCTGATGCACGGCCTGCATCGGACGCTTTCCTGGTGGGAGCTGCAGCGCCTTTACGCAGTCGAAGAGCGCCTGCACGAGCTGAGCGGGTTGCTCGGCGTCCCGCCGCTGGCGGCCGACGAGTACAGCGCACTGCGCATTCGGCTCGAGCGCGAGCTGCGCGACGCGAGACTCGATTCGGCGCGGCGGAGCGAGCTGCAATCACGGCTTGATGCGTGCCGGCAGGCGCTGGCGCTCGAGGCGGGCAACCCGCTCGACGTGCGACAAGTTTAGACACGCAGCCCGGCGGGGGTTTTTGCACGTGGCCGGGGGTTCTACTACAATCGTCGGACATGAGCACCGCCACGACGACGCAACCGCCCGCCGCCGGGCACGTGATGACTCCGCACCGACAGCCCGCCGCGGCCATCCGGCCGCGCAGCAGGGCCCCGCTCATCGCGGCCGCCTTGGCGTGTGTGCTGCTGGTCAGCGTCGCCTGGCTGGGTTTCGGCTGGATCCGTCAGCAGCGGCACGACGACGCGATCTCGGTCTTCACCGTTACGAAACGCAGCTTCCCCGTGATTCTGCCGGAGAAGGGCGAGCTGAAGGCGGGCAAGTCAGTCGACGTCAAGTCGGAGGTCGAGGGGCGGTCGACCATCATCTGGCTTATCCCAGAGGGTACTGAAGTCAAACAGGGCGATCTGCTGGTCAAGCTCGCCAGCAACGAGATCGAAGAGAAAGTCCGCAACCACGAGATCAAGGAGGCCAACGCGACGGCGGCGCTCGAAGCGGCCCAGAAAGAGTATGAGATTCTTCTGGACGAGAACGCCAGCGAAATCCGCAAGGCCGAGCTGGCGCTGGACAACGCGCGGACCGATCTGAAAAAGTACCTGGAAGGCGACTGGGTGCAGGCCAAGCTGGCGGCCGATCTCGAGGTCGAGCGGGCCGAGAAGGTGCTCGAACGGGCCCAGTCCGACTACGACGACTCGATGAAACTTTACGAGAAGAAGTTCATCCCGCGCGGTGAGATGCTGACCGACGAGTTCGACTTGTATCAAGCCCAGGTCGAACTGGAGAAAGCCAAGCTGGCGCTGCGGATCCTTGAGACCTACACCCACCCGAAAGATCTGCGGCAAAAGGAGTCCGATGTCTCCGAGGCCGAGAAGGAACTCGAGCGCGTCACCAAGAACGCCGCGGCCAAGAAGTCCAAACAGGTGGCCGAGGTGGAGGCCAAGAAGGCTGAATTGGACTTCACCCGCCAGCAACTGACCAAGTACAAGGACCAGCAGGCCAAGACAGAGATCAAGGCCCCGGCCGCCGGCCTGGTGGTGTACGACGTCGGCGAGAACCGCTGGGATCGCCGTCAAATCACCGAGGGCAGCGAGGTCTTCGAGCGCCAGACCATCATCAAACTCCCGGACACCACGACGATGGTCGTGAAGGTGCGCATCCACGAGGCCAAGACCGACAAGATCAAGGTTGGCCAACCGGCGCGCGTGACGGTTGAGGGACTGCCGGGCCGGCAATACACGGGCAAGATCACGAAGATCGCGGTGCTGGCCGACTCGAGCAACCAGTGGCTCAATCCGGATTTGAAGGAATACGAGACCGAGATCACGCTCGATCAATCCGACCCGGATCTCAAGCCGGGCGTCACCGCCCAGGCCGAGATCATCGCGGACGAGGTGGTAAATTCTCTAGCCATCCCGACGCAGAGCGTGTTCATGAAGGGCGGGCACGCGTATGTGTTTCGTGGCACGTCGGAAGCCAACGCCGAGCCGGTCGAGGTCAAGCTCGGCCTCTCGAGCACCGAGTTTGTGACCGTGCAGTCAGGACTCGACGAGGACGACCGAATACTTCTAGCGGCCTCCGACGACCTCAAACGCCGGTTGCCTGAACCACCGACCAACGAGAATCCCGCATCGGAAGACGATCGCGAGGCCAGCGCGGAAGCGCGGCCGGCGGCGCCGCCCGCCCGGCCACCGGCCCGCACCGGCGGCAACCCCGGCGGCGGCGGCCGGCAAGGCGGCGGACGCTCACGCTCGGACCGCAGGCCGTCGTCTTAGCCCCTCGGCCCCCGCTCAGAGCACGGAATGTTGCAGACGCCTGAGTTGAACCGCACGGCGGACCGCGCACACCAGGATTTCGACCGCGCTCGGTCGTCGCCCGTGATCGCCTCCGTACAGGACCTGACCAAGGTCTACACCAAGCCCGGCACGTCGGTGATGGTCGAGGCGCTGCGCGGCATCAACGTCGACTTCGTGAAAGGCGAGGCCGTGGCCGTCTGCGGCGCCAGCGGTTCGGGCAAGAGCACGCTGATGAACATCCTGGGCTGCCTGGACCGTCCGACGTCAGGCACGTACACGCTGGGCGATCGCGACGTCTCATGCCTCGAGGACGATGAGCTGTCCGACATCCGCGGGCGATACGTCGGCTTCGTGTTCCAGAGTTTCAACCTGATTCAGCAGCTCACCGTGCTCGAGAACCTCGAAGTGCCGCTCTTCTATCAGGGCTGCCCGGCCCGCACGCGCCGTGAAAAGGCGGCTGAGCTGATCGAGATGGTCGGGCTGAGCGACCGCGGCCATCACCGGCCGATGGAGCTGTCCGGCGGCCAGCAGCAGCGCGTCGCCATTGCCAGGGCGCTCATCAACGATCCGCTCATCATTCTGGCCGATGAGCCGACGGGCAATCTCGACACCGCCACCGGCGAGATGATCCTGCAGATTTTCGATCGCCTGCGGGCCGGCGGAAAGACCATTCTGATGGTCACGCACGAGCAGGATGTTGCTCGGCGCTGTCAGCGGATCGTCACGCTGCGCGACGGGCTGGTCATCTCAGACGCGCGGCAAGAGACTCTGAGAAACTGAGGCCCTGAGTGGGATTTGGAACACGGCGCCTCACAACACGTCTCCGGCGCCACCGACGCGATCGCCACATCGCACCCCTTAGCGACGCAGGCCGGGCAGCGCGTGCTGGCGGACGGCGGGAACTTCATGGACGCCGCCCTGTGTGCCGCCGCGGTGCTCAACGTGGCCGAGCCGTGGGCCTCGCAGCTCGGCGGCGATGTCTTCATGCTGATTCACGATGGTGGTCGTGCCCTGCCCGTCGCCATCAACGGCAGCGGGCGCTCGCCACGGCGGTTGGACCCGGCCCGCTACACCGAGCCCAGACCCTGGCGCGGCATTCACTCAGCTACCGTGCCGGGCGAGGTGCACGGTTGGTGCGCGGCCCATACCCGCTACGGCTCGCTTCCGATGACGGAGCTGCTCGCGCCGGCCATCGAGCTGGCCGAACGCGGGTTCGAGATCGATGACGAGTTCTTGCGCGTGCTGGGCATCGCACCCGAGGCGCACGGCCAGCCTGGATTCGCCGCACAGTTCCTGCCCGGCGGCGAGCCTCCGCCCCTCGGCAGCATTCTCAAGCAGCCGGCATTGGCGCACACGCTTCGCCAGTTGGCCAGCGAGGGCGCCGGTGCGCTCTACCAGGGCGCCGTTGCCGAGAGGTTGCTGGAGGCTTCGCGACGGTTGGGTGGCGGGCTGTGTGCCGATGACCTCGCCGGGCAGACGTCCTACGTCGGCCCGGCCATCTCGCTCGAGTATCGCGGCTGGACGATTCATGAGCAGCCGCCGCCGTCGCAGGGGCTGATTGTGCTGTGCGCGCTGGGGTTGTGGGAAGCACTCGGCGCAGCCGAGCTGCCTCACGATGACGCGCGCCGCGTGCATGTGGCCATCGAAGCGATGCGGCTGGCGTCGGCCGACGTACACGCATACTTGGCCGATCCCGAATTCGAAGATTTCGACGCGGTCGTACAATCGTTGCTCGACCGCTTCCGGCTGCGCTCGCGCGCCGCCGAGATCGACTGGCAGCGGGCCGGCACATACGCCGCCGCGCCGCTCCATCGGGGGCGTTCGACGACCTATCTGGCGGTCGGTGACCGAACCGGACGGGCGGTGAGCTTCATTCAGTCGCTCTACTACCCCTTCGGCTCAGGCGTCGTCGTCGACGGCACAGGCATCTTGCTCAACAACCGCATGAACGGCTTTGACGTCTCCGCCCGCCATCCCAATCGGCTGCGCGGCGGCGTGCGCCCGCGGCACACGCTCAACACGTGGATGGCGTTTCGCGGTGGCGAGCTTCGCTACGTGGGCGGCACGCCCGGTGGCGACAAGCAGGTGCAATGGAACTTCCAGATCATCCGGCGACTGCTCGATGACGGCATGACGATCGAGCAAGCCAACGCCGCGCCGCGCTGGGCGATCAACGACGCCGGCGGCCTCGACATCGAAGCCGACTTCGGACGGCAAGTCATCGACGGGCTGATGGAGCGCGGCCACGCGCTCGCAGTCGTCCCGCCCCGCGCCGTCGGCGGCCGCGTCCAGCTACTCGAACGCGATCCCGCTACCCAGCGCTGGTCCGCCTCGTGCGACCCGCGCTGCCGCGGAACGGTTGGGGCGAACTTGCAAGGTGGCTAACTTGCCGCGGTGCCGATGCGAGTCCATTTTACTTGCCGATTACCACATCCCGGCGCGCCGGGAGCGGCCATGGCGTGGCTTGCAGGAACTTCATGCACTCGCTGGCGCTTGGGAATGCCGCCAAAATGAGATGCACCCACTGATGAGCGGTAGCTTGCGCGTGCCGACGCAACAAGCTGCTCACTTAGCGCGGGTGGCTCTCAAACCGAGATACGTGACCAGCGGGTAGGCCAGCAGGATGGCCACCTTGGGGTAAAGACCCGGATTGATGACCGGGTCGCGCAGCTCGGCGTAGGCTACGGCGACATAGATCGCGGCCAGCGTCCCGACGCCGGCCAGAAGCGCGGTAAACGTCGCGGCCCCGAGGAACCAGCGGCCACCGCTGGAGATCAATGTGCCCAGGCCCAGGCAGGCCACGGTCAGCAGCAAGACAACGTAGCGGGGAAGGTAGACAGGGAAGACCAGTCCGTGCCGCTGGTAGACCACCAAAGCCAGGCCGATCACGCCCAGCAGCGCGGCGATCCAGAGGGCCAGACCCCGCAGGCGGGCCCTGCGGCCGGGAAAGCGCCCGACGATGGACGCTCCAGCCGCGGCAGCCATGAGGCAGCCGGCCGTCCCCATCAAGGCGTACCACGCAAACAGGCTGCCGAAGAACGCAGTGCCTTGACGGATCACCTTCAGCTTGAGCTCGCGGCCCATCTCGACGGTCATGCCGGGTCGAGTGGTCGACTCGGCCGGACGTGAAGCCGCCCCATCGAGCTGCGTGCCGAAGAGCGTCTGTGCGATGGCCTCGATCGGATGCGTTTCGCCTTGTATGGCCATTTCTGCCGCCTGCAGCGCCACGCCCTGATCCAGAATGAAATCGAGCTTGACCTTCAGCAGGTAGCGGTCGGCCGGCCACCACGTCAGGTACGTCCACGCGACACAGGCGGCCAGCGTGAACCAGCCCAGCGTTCGGGCAGACGAACCGCGCCGCGGGCGAGCGGCCCTGCGTCCGCTGGACACAACCGTGACGATCAGTGGCTCGGCTAGACTTTGTGTCACAGAACCTCAAAACTCCGGTGGCGCGTCAGACCGAAAAGGACGCAGAGGCGCTGATGACGCTGAGGGCAGTGAATAAACCGAGCTCCCCCCAAATACGCCGTTTCGCTGTGCCGACACGGCTGGTCTATTGAGCAGATTCGTTCGCAGCATATCAGTTCAGCGGCGGCCACTCGCGCGGTCCGACGCTGATGAGGAAGCCATCGCGATCGATCGGGTAACCGGCCAGATACTCGGCGATCGAGTCGGCCGAGACGGCGTCGACGTCGGCCAGCCGCTCGGCCACCGTGCGCGGCGCGCCGCGGCAATCGACGTCGTCCATGATCTGCACCAGCCGGTAATAGGGCGCCTCCGATTCCACGGCCAGCGCCGTCCGCCGTTTGTTCTTGACGCGCTGCACTTCGCGCTCCTCTACGCGCTCTTTACACACACGGGCCGCTTCGCGCTGCAGGGCTTCGGTGAGTTTCTCAGCACCTTCCGGTTTGCATTGCCCCGAGAGCAGCAGCAGGCCGCAATCGGCGTAGTCCAGGTGGTAGGCGCCGGCCCGCGGACTCAGGCCGGTCTGCACGATGTTCCAGAAAAACCGCGAGTTGTCGCCGCCCAGGATGGACGCAAGCGCCTGGGCCGTCTCGACCAGCGGATCGCTCGCCCCGACGGCCGGGAAGCTCAATGCGACAATCTGCTGCTGGAAGCGGTCGATGACCTTGACGGCCGTCCCGGAGCGGATGGCCGGCCGGGCTCGGTTCGATCGGTCGCCGGCTGGCTTCCACTCGCCGCAGTATTGCGCGGCCGCGTCGATGACTTGCTGCGGCTCGACCCGTCCGGCCACGATCAGCACCATGTTGTCGGGGGCGTAGCGTCGGGCGAAGTAGTCGGCCATGGCCTGGCGCTCGAGCGGGCGGATCGTGCGCTCATAACCCAGCACCGGCCACGCCAGCGGATGGCCGGCGAACACCTTCTCCTGCAGGAACTCGAATGCGGCGTGCTCGATGCGATCATTCGACATGGCGATCTCCTCGATGATCACGTTCTTTTCCATGTCGAACTCGGACTGCGGCAGCGTGGCCCGCATCATGTCGGCCAGGAGCTCGATCTGGCGGTCGATGTCGGCCTTGCGGACCCAGCCGTAGTAGAAGGTGCGCTCTTCGCTGGTGAAGGCATTATAGTTACTGCCCATCTCATCGAAGTCGATGTTGATCTGCTGCCAGTTGCGCCTGGGCGAGCCCTTGAAGCACATGTGCTCCAGAAAGTGCGACACGCCCGCCACGTCCGGCGTCTCGTCGCGCGCCCCGGTGCGCACCAGGAAGCCCGCCGCGGCGCTGCGCACGTCGGGCATGTGCTCGATCACGATCCGAAGGCCATTCGGCAGGGTACTCATCGTGTATGGGTTGGACTGATTCATGAGTCACACACAATCGCGGCAATCCTCGCACTGAGGAACTGAGATACTGAGGAGACGATGTATGAACAGCGCGGCGGGTGATGACTCAAGGCGCTGAGGATCTGCCAAACACCGACATCGCTCCTCATGGTTTCATCCCTCAGTTTCTCAGTCACTCAGTGCCCTTTCTTACTCTGCCAGCGGGCGCGGGCCGAGCGTCAGGACGCTCAGCGCAATCCGCGGATGGTCGGCCAGGTATTGTTTCACACCGTCGATGGTCACCGCCCGCACCCAGGCCAGCTTCTCGGCCGGCGGCACGGGGCGGCCGTAATGAAAGAGGTCGTCGGCCAGCTCGCCGCACCGGGCGCGGGTGATGTCGCCGCGCGTCTCGGTCCGGGCCTCGATGCCGGTGACCGCCCGGACCAGTTCGTCCTGGGTGAGGTCTTCGCTCAGCCGGTCCACCTCGCGCAGCAGGGTGTGATAGGTCTTGTCAGCCCGCTGCGGCGTGGTTGATGCGCCCAGACACACCATGCTGGCGCCGCGCGGCGTGTCGTGCCAGGCGCCGACCCAGTAGACCAGCCCCTGCTTTTCGCGTACCTCGGTGAAGAGCCGCCCGCTCATGCCACCCGAGAGGATCCCCAACACCACCCGCTCGGTCGGATATTGCGGCTGACCCACCGGCACGCCGGGGAAGCAGATGCCGATCTGCTCCTGCTCGAGCTCCTTGTGTACGTGCGTCCGCCGTGGGCTGAACGCCAGCGGATGTGTGCCGCGCCCGGCCCGCAGGCTCGATCCGAGGCCGCTGAAGCGCTCCTCGATGGCGTCGGCCACGCGCTGCGGATCGACCGGCCCGGCCACCGTGACCTGCATGCGGCCCGCGGCGAAGTGCTCGCGCCAAAAGTTCTCGACGTCGCGGCGCTGAATGCGGTTGAGCATTTCGAGCTCGCCCAGCGGATGCCGGCCGAGCACGGGCCCCAGCGACTGGCGGCCCAGCAGCTTCTCGACCAGCGACTGGGCGTCGTCCTCCAGCAGCTTGAGCTCCTGGCGGCCCAGCTCGATGGCCACGTCCACCGCGTCCTGCGGAAACGTCGGCGTGCGGATGAACTCGGTATTGAGCGCCAGCGTCCGCTCGAAGAACTCGGGCAGGCAGATGCTGGTGAAGCCGATGGCCTCGCGCCCGACCCACGAGCCGTGCGTGGCGCCCATTTCGTCGAAGGCATCGAGCAATGCCTGCCCGCTGCGCTTCTCGGTGCCCTTGGTGATGCTCTCTTCCAGCACGCGGGCCAGGCCTAGCAGGTCGGCCGACTCATCGGCCAAGCCGGCCAGCACGCGAAACTCCATGGCCGTCGCATGCCGGTTCGGCAGGTGCACGACGCCCAGCTCGATGCCGCTGTTGAGATGTCGATGAACGACTTCTTCCATCAAAACCCCTGATTGCCGATGTCGATTTCCGACCGGTCCTTGACGCGGCAGTTTCGTGTCAAGGATTTCCGATTCGCGCGCCTGCTGTTTTTGCAATCGGCAATCGGAAATCGACAATCGGAAATCCGTCCTTCAGTGTGCTACCGGCTTGCCCAGCAGCGCTGCCACATCCTTGAGCCGTGCCTCCATCAGCGCCGGCGTGGTTGCCTCCAGATTCAGGCGCAGAAGCGGTTCCGTGTTCGACTTGCGAACGTTGAACCACCAGTCTTCATACTGCACGGTGATGCCGTCGAGGAAGTCGACCTTCGCATCGGAATACACTTCGGACAGCTTGCGGATCGTCCCGTCCTTGTCGGCGTTCTCGAAATTGCGCTCGCCGCTCGAGATGAATCGCTTCAGCTCGTTGATCAAGGTGCTGAGCGGACGCCGCTCTTCGGTGAGCGTGTTGATGGCGTGCACCATGGCCAGCAGCCCGGAGTCGCAATAGAAGTTGTCCTTGAAGTAGAAGTGCCCGCTCAGCTCGCCGCCGAGCACGGCCTGCGACTCGGACAGGGCCTTCTTCATGAAGGCGTGGCCGACCCGCTCGCGGCGCGGACGGCCGCCGGCCTTGCGAATCTCCTCGGCCACCACGCGGCTCGAGCGCAGGTCGTACACCACCGTCGCCCCGGGATTGCGCTTCAGGAACATGCGCGCGAAGAGCGCCGTCAGCAGATCGCAGCGGATGATCTCGGCCTGCTCATCGACCAGGATGCAGCGGTCGGCGTCGCCGTCGAAGCACACGCCGAAGTCGGCCCCGCGCTTCAGGACTTCCGCGCGAAGCTGCTCGAGGTTGGCATCGACCAGCGGGTTGGGCTCATGCACGAACTCGCCGTCGTGCTCCATGTTGAAGCAGGTCAGCTCGATCTCGGCCACGTCGCCCAGGACGATCGGCACCCATTTGCCGGCCATGCCGTTCGAGCCGTCGACCACGATCTTCATTCGAGACGGCGGCCGCAGAAACCGCCGCACGAACGCCTTGTAGTCCTGGGTCAGGTCGCGCTCGGTCAGGGCGCCGCACTCGCCCGTGTCGTGCTTGATCATGTTGGTGGCGATCTGGCAGATTTCGCCCAGGCCCGTATCGCCGCCGATCGGGGTGCCCTTCTGTCCGCTGATCTTGAAGCCGTTGTAGTGGCCGGGGTTGTGACTGGCCGTGGTCTGCGCGCCGCCGCAGGTGTTCAGGAAGTTGATGGCGAAGTAGATCTGCGACGTGTCGATCATGCCGATGTCGATGACCGGCGAGCCGGTCGAGCGCGCTCCGGCGATGAACGCGGCCGAGAGCGACGGGCTGCTCTTGCGCATGTCGCGGCCGACGACCACCGACGCACCGCGCGGATCGCCGCGCTCCATGCCGCGAAGCTGCGAACGCAGATACGCCGCGGTGGCGTGGCCGATCCGCCAGGCGGTCTCCTCGTTGAGCGGGTCGGGATACGTCGCGCGGACATCGTAGGCCTTGAAGACCTTCTCGATCACGGGCTTTTCCTCTCGGCGGGCCGCGGCGGTCGGCGGCAGCACGACTTTGATCCCCAGCTCGTCCGCTGCCGGCGGCAGACCGGCCGCCCGTCGCTCGTCGTCGTTGAACTGGCACCCGCGGCACGGCGGGTAGTTCGCCCGCCGCCGGCCCAGGCAGACCGCGTCCGAGATCAGCACTCGCGGCTGATCAGGGCAGTATCGGTAATACTGCTGAACCGATTGCACGGCGTCGAGTTTCTGTGACACTGTACCAACTTTCCCGCTGGCGCCAACTCCGCGGCCTGCCCGAAGCGCGGGCCATGCTACCGCGCCCACCGCGCGCCGGCCAGTCCGGCTGGTCTATGGAGGATCTCATGGCCAAAGCGCACGGAGGCGCGAAGTTCGCTGAGGCTGGGATGGCGCGGAACGCTCTAGATACCGCGGCGTGCTCAGCGCCTCTGCGTCAGGTGCCGATCAATCGGAGCAATGTGCCGGCCGCAGCCGGGCACACGGACATGCCGCCACCCGCACGCGCATCGATGCGGACTACGTGATGGCGTTGCCTGAAGGGAGCCTTGCGGGCAGAATGAAGGGGCTTCAGTATCGGGTGGCTATGAATGAGCACAGCATTCGCAAGAATTGCGAGCGCCAAGCAGATCATCACATTCGTCGATCGAATCGCGGCCAGTTTTCAGCCGCGCCGGATCGTCCTTTTCGGCTCCTACGCGCGAGGAAGACCGATGGCAGATTCGGACGTGGACCTGCTGATCACCAGGCAGCGCTGGTCGATGTCGCCCCTGACGGCCGCCGGGAGAATCCGCGTCGAGCTGGGTGTGCCCTTTCCGATGGACCTGATCATCCGATCCGAGGCGGACCTGAGGCGCCGCATCGCTGGCGGCGATGGTTTCTTACGGGAAGTTCTCGGGACGGGGATTACACTCTATGCTGCCGATGACGCGCGAGTGGGTCGCCAAGGCCGAATCCGATTACGACGGCGCCTGCGAGGCGCTGCGCTCGCGCAAGCAGTCCCGGCGTGATAGGATTTGCTTCTTCTCACAACAGTGCGTCGAGAAGTACCTCAAGGCCCGCCTGACGGAAGCGGGAGTGGCTTTTCCGCGCACCCACGAGTTGTCCATTCTGTTGCAGTTATGCCTGCCCGTCGAGCCGCGCTGGGCTGCGTTTGATCAGGCTCTGGCAGCCATGACACAGTTCGGCGTGCTGGTTCGGTATCCGGGAACCTGGGCCACGTTGGGCGAGGCCCAGCACGGCGTCCACACCTGTCGCCGCTTTCGTTCGATTGCCCGGCGCGCCCTCGGGCTTCGCCCCTAAAGGCGGCCCGTGTGGACGCAGGTGGTATCTGTGACGATCACGTTGTGACGGTCCTTGGTTGCACGAGGTCCCACTTGTTTCCGTAGAGGTCCTCAAAGACTGCCACCGTTCCATAGGTCTCTTCGCGGGGCGGTCGGACGAACACGATGCCGCGCGAGCGCAGGGCTTCGTAGTCGCGCCAGAAGTCGGCGGTGTGCAGAAACGCGAACACGCGTCCGCCCGCCTGGTTGCCGACGCTGGCGAGCTGCTCGGGCGTCGCCGCGCGGGCGAGCAGAAGGTCGCTTCCCTCACGGCCGGGCGGCCGCACACACACCCAGCGCTTGCCGTCGCCCAGGTCGGTGTCCTCCAAGAGCGTGAAGCCGAGCTTGTCCACAAAGAAGGCGATGGCCTCGTCATAGTCGCGGACGGTGAGGGCAAAGTAGGCGATTCGCATGGGCTCGGCGCAGCCATCTCGCGCGAAAGCCGCGGTCGGCCGTCCGCCGGCGCTCTCGAAAGCGCTGCTCATGTTGCCGCGCACGACTATACCCGCCGGTGCCGCTCACGTCACGCCATCGGTTCGCCACGCACTGTCCGCAGTAGGCACTCCCCGACGTGCGACGGCCCTGGCAACGCCGCGGGCCGCGGGCGTCATGCAGTGTATCCGCCGTCGACGGCGAGCGCGGCGCCGGTGATGAACGCGCATTCGTCGGACGCGAGGAATGCGATCGCGCCCGCGATCTCGTCGGGCAAGGCCATGCGGCCAAGCGTCGTCGGAGTGTCGGCAGCCATCGCGGCGAAGGCCGCCTCGCGTGAGCCGTGCTTCTCGACCAGGTCGCGGAAGAACGGCATCTGGTCCCACATGGGCGTCTGCGTGCCGCCGGGCAGCACGCAGTTCACGCGGATACCATCGCCGGCCTGAGCACACTCCTGAGCGGCGACGCGCGTCAGCATGATCACCGCGGCCTTGCTGGCGCAATAGGCGGCAGCCCCAGCCGCGGCCTTCACACCCGAGGCGGACGCGACGTTGACGATGCTGCGGGTGCCCGCGGTGGACGTCGGCACGGACCGCTTCTGACTGTCGCGCATCACCTGGATGGCGTGCTTGGTGCCGAGGAACACGCCGTCAAGGTTCACCGACATGATACGGCGCCAATCACTCAGCGTCGTGTCCGCGATCGGGCTGGCAGCCGAGACGCCGGCATTGTTGACCAGCACATCCAGACCGCCGAACCGAGCCACCGTGGCATCGAGCGCCGATTTCCACGACGCCTCGTTGGTCACATCGAGGGCAAGGGCCAATCCGTCGCCGCCGCCTTCGGTGACTGCGCGCACGGTTTCCCTGGCCGCCCCCGCGTCGACGTCGCCCACCGCAACGCGTGCGCCCTCGCGCGCGAAGCGCAGCACCGTGGCCCGCCCGATGCCGGACGCACCGCCGCTCACGAAGACCGATCTGCCAACAAAGCGGTTCATCTTGCGTTTCGCGACATGTTAGGGCCGGGTTTCGCATGAGGCGAGCGATCTTTGCGCTAACCGGCCCGAGCACCGATTGCGTTTGTTTCGTTTGGCGCTTAGGATACTGTTGTGTTGAACGAATTAGGCCATCTCGATGTCCCGAGCAAGGCCGACCGTGAGTCGGCTGACGAATCGAGTAAGCGCTTGTCGCGGTTAGGTCGGTCTGGTAAGGCGTTGCGCGTGCGGCCGGTCGGTGCACGCGGCCGCCGGAGCGTCCTCGTGCTGCCCCGGCCCGCCGTTCGCCTGCTCGTGGATGGCCTAACGCACATCGCCAAGGGAGACGCCGTAGCCGTCCTGCCCGTCAACGCTGAGTTGACGACGCAGCAGGCGGCCGAACTACTCAACGTCTCGCGTCCGTTCGTGATCAAGCTGCTCGACACGGGGAAGATTCGGTTCCGAAAGGTCGGAACCCATCGCCGCGTGCGATTCCGCGACGTCCTGGCGTTCCAACGTCGCAGCCAATCCAGACAGCGGGCCGCCCTGAAGTCGCTCGTCGCCGAAGGACAGGAACTCGACTTGGGCTACTGAACGTGCCCGGAGTGACCGCGCTTCTCGATGCGTCGGTTCTGTATTCGGCGCCGCTGCGCGACCTGCTCATGCACCTGGCTGTGGGCGGACTGTATGCGGCGCGGTGGACGGATCGGATCCACGACGAATGGACCCGCAGCTTGCTGCAGAACCGGCCCGATCGTACACGTGCGCGGCTCCAGCGCACGCGCGACTTGATGAACTCGGCGCTGCTGGACAGTCTCATCAGTGGGTATGAGGAGCTGATTCCGAGGCTCAGATTGCCCGATCCCAACGACCGGCATGTGCTCGCGGCTGCCATCCACGCCGGCGCGGACCTCATCTTGACCATGAATCTCCGCCATTTCCCCGTACGGACTCTCGCGGCATCGCATCACTCGTCAACATCCGGACGACTTCGTCGTCCATCTGCTCAGCACGGAGCCGGCCTTGACCTGTTCTGCGCTCAAGGCACACCGGGAGGCACTGAAGAACCCGCCAAAGACGGTGCAGGAATACCTCGAAACGTTGCGGCGTCAATCGCTCCCGCGGACCACCGCGGCCCTGCGTGATCGGGCCGAAGTCCTATGAAGCTCCGTGGGCAGTCGTGACTGCCAGTCGGCGCACCTAATGTCAACGCGCGTCGGGCGTAGTCGCTACGTCGGAGAGCCGCGAGCGGAGGGTGCTGGGCGTCGCGCCGAATAGCCTGAAGTTCCCCCCTTTCTTAAGCCGAGTTGCGACGTAAGTCTCGCGGTGGCAAGGACTTGCGCTCGAAGTGCGTGAGGCGATGTGTACCCATGTAAATTAGGTATTTTGTGCTTGTAT
>Ga0187892_10006920_pt1 | contig 16507 bp, 13 predicted proteins | sample MA1701073metaG_FD_139345 | JGI IMG/M metagenome (GOLD analysis project Ga0187892, IMG submission 139345) | Bio-ooze microbial communities from a basaltic lava cave in the Kipuka Kanohina Cave System on the Island of Hawaii, USA - MA170107-3 metaG ... | reverse complement strand
GAGCGGAAAAGAAGACCAGATAAAAAACATAACAAAGTTTTTCGGACTGATGTACGACCCGCAAACCGATACAATCATTCATTCATTGCGAACAGCTATCATTACACCTGATGGAAAGGTCTTGAAAGTCTATCGCCGCAATCAGTGGAAACCTCTTGAAATTATTGAAGAAATAAAAACAGCTATGGGAGAAAGCAAAAAATGATAAAGCGTAAATGTATCGCTTGTGTCGTTTTAATTATTCTCTTATCGCAATCTGCGTTCGCACATGATTACTGGATTGCGCCCGATACCTTTTTCGCGCAGACAAATAAAAGTTTAGTTGTGCGTCTTATGCTCGGCGACAAATTTGTTATCGAAGAGGAACGCCCGCACAAGCAAAGTTCGACTGTTAGTTTTCAGCTTTACTCGAAAGAAAAAGTCACTGATTTGACCCCATTTGCAAAAGATGGTGAAAAACCGATAGCCATAATTCGCCCTGACAATAACGGCAATCACTTAATCGCAATCGAAAGAAGTTTCTCGTATATATCGCTTGAGCCGGAAAAGTTTACGGCTTATTTGAAAGAAGAAGGTTTGGAAGAAATCATCGTTGAGCGTGAAAAATTAAAAGAAACCGATTCGCCGGGCTTTGAGCGTTACTCGCGTTTTTTGAAATCGCTCATACAGGTCGGCGGAGTGAACGATGATATTTATAAAACGATTGTCGGTCACAAACTGGAAATTGTTCCTCAAGAAAATCCTTACACACTGAAAAGAGGCGATAAGCTTTCAGTTATCGTTTTGTTTGAAGGAAAGCCGTTGTCAAATTCCACACTTCACGCCTATAACAAAAACGGCAAACGTATTTTTGCAGAGATAACAAAAACAGATTCTGATGGACGCGCTACTTTTAAGCTTGACCATTCAGGCAAATGGATTATTCGACTTGTAAATATGCGGCGTTGCGACAACTGCAAAAACGCCGAATGGGAAAGTTTTTGGGCCTCGTTCACATTCGCCATGAAATAATTTATGGAGTGCTACGACTTGTCGTAGCTTTCCCTGTCAGAGGCAAGTCGCAGACACCTGAATAGAGAACCGAAAGCGGTGACTTGTCACCGCAAAACAAAGCGATGACAAGTCATCGCACTCCAAATTCTAAGGAAATCAACATCAGTGAAAAAAATTTCTTTGCTTATTTTCATATCAACTCTTTTGTTTTCTTCTTGCAGTTCTTCCGAGAATCAAAATCAACAATCAAACAATAACAACAAACAACCCGTGAGTTCTTCAAATCAGAATGTCACACCGTTGACATCTCCGACGCCCTCAATAGCGCAGTCTCCATCACCAAAGCTTTCACCTTCGCCGACGGCACAACCTTCGGTTTCTCCAACCCCCGGTAACAATGCTGAAGTGAAATATTACAAAGGCAAGGGAGTGGTGACAGAAATAAACTTAGACCAAGTATGGATTGGTTTGGATCACGAAAAAATCGAGGGTTTCATGGAAGCAATGATTATGCAGATTTACGTAAAAGATAAATCCATGATTGAGTCTTTGAAAATTGGCGACAAAGTTGAATTCACCCTCGAAGTAAAAGGACCAACTGAGGTTATTACCGCGATAAAAAAACTGTAACATTTTGAACTCTTTTATCTTTGCAATGTGTATCCACTATCTTTCATTGGCGACAAAATGAATTTGCCGCGTAGAATCAAACGTGCGTTGCGGGGCGATGTTTCGTTGCGCGACTTGTTTTTAGAGGCTTTGCGTTTGAGACGCGCCGCAAACAGACGCAAAATTGAACGTGCGGAATTGGAGCAAATCAAAAAGTCGCCTGCCCGTTTACTCCCTGAATTTGCTTCGCTAAATACCTCTGAATTTTTACATCACATTCGTCAGCGCAAAACTCCTTCTTTTTTGCCGGATGGAAAAAATGAAGGAGCTCAAATAAAGAAACTTCAATATGAGCTTTTCTCGTCAGAAACTACAAAACTAATCGAACAGGCGAAAAGGATTGTTAATGAAAAGCGATGGTCTTTGCTTGGCATGGGTGATTTAAGTTTTGACTCTGAAAACTTTTGGCGACGCGATTTAATAAATGGAACATTGTGGGCTTTGGATTATCACCACGACACGAAGCTTGTGCGTGGTGACGGTTCTGATGTCCGCGTTTTGTGGGAGTTGAATCGGTTTGGACACGCACTCAATTTAGCACGTGCATATTTACTTACAGAAGATGAATCATTTGCCGACGAATTTTTCAACCAAGTGGAAAATTGGCAACAACAAAACCCTTACGGTCTCGGTGTAAACTGGGCTTGCGCGATGGAAGTCGCGTTACGCGCAATGAATCTGCTGACTGCTTTCGGAATTTTCCGCCGCTCAAATTCATTAAATGAAAAACGATTGCAAGAACTATTAAAACTTTTCGACCAGCACGGAAGATTCATCTACAACAATAACGAGTTTTCATATATTTCAACCAGCAATCATTATCTCTCTGATGTAATTGGTTTGTTGTGGTTAGGTGTGTTGTTACCTGAATTAGAAGACGCGGCTAAATGGCGTGATTTCGGTTTACGCGAGATGTTAAAACAGATGGATAAACAAGTCTTACCTGATGGCGCAGACTATGAATCCTCAACGGGTTATCATCGTCTGGTTACAGAACTGTTTTTGTATTCATTTATTCTCTGTCAAAACAATGGGATAGATATTCCGCAAAGATATTGGGACAAGCTTCGTTTAATGTTGGAATATGTTCACGCTTATTTGCGCCCTGACGGGTTCGCCCCGTTAATAGGCGATGCCGACGGCGGACAAATTCTGCCTTTCGTAAAACGCGACGCCGATGACCATGCCTATCTTCTTGCTTTGGGCGCGGTTGTTTTTAACGAAACAAAATTCAAAGCTTCATTAAAAGAAATGCCCGAAGAAGTCCTGTGGCTTACAGGTGTTGACGGTGTAACAACTTATCAGGAGCTTTCTCAAATATCAGAGCCTTTGCACTCATCTGCCTTTATAAATGCTGGTTCGTACATCATGCGCGACGGTGATTTGTATTTGCACTTTAACGCCAACGACTGCGGTTTGAACGGACGCGGTTCACACGGACACAATGATGCTTTGAGCATAGAAGTTTCCGTAAATGGATTGCCGTTTATCGTTGACCCGGGCAGTTTCGTTTACAACCAAGATATAACTGCCCGGCATTTGTTTCGTTCAACTGCTTATCATTCAACAGTGCAGGTTGATGATGAAGAACAAAACACAACCGAAATAAATACGCCTTTTGTCATCGGCAATGAAGCGCGCCCCCGTGTGCCGGTTTGGGAAACATCAAGCGAGCGCGATTTTGTTTCTGCCGAACACTATGGTTATAAAAGATTAAAGAATCCTGTGGTGCACAGTCGCTCGGTTGAGTTCAACAAGAAAGAAGGATATTGGTATATCGAAGATGATTTTTCGGGCAAAGGCTCGCGCGAGTTTCGTTTTTGTTTTCATCTTGCTCCAAACCTGAATGTGAACGAAGTTGACGACGGCTTGATAAAAGTGAATGACGATGCAAATCGCTTTTTGTTAATTAAAATATTTGGGTTAAATTCACAGTTTGAACTAAAACCTGTCTGGGTTTCACGAAATTATGGCGCGCGTGAAAGTTCTTCATCAATTTTCTGGATGTTAAAATCACAGCCGCCTTTTCAAGTTAGTTTTCTGATTGTCCCGCCAAAGCTAGGCGAAAGCGAAGAAGCGCGTTTAGAATTCATCAAACGCATTGCAGATAAAATCAGCAATCGGTAAGTAATATGTGTGGCATAGTCGGAATTTGGGAATACGGAGCAAACACAGGGCGCGTTGAAATGTCGCTTGTAGAAAAGATGCGCGACACCATGCCTCATCGTGGTCCTGATGATGTTGGCGCTTATATTTTCGATGATGGACGCGGCGCATTCGGTCATCGCCGTTTATCCATAGTTGATTTATCATCCGCCGGACATCAGCCAATGCGCGGCTGTGCTTCAAGAAATGTTTGGCTTACGTTCAACGGCGAGATTTACAACCACGCAGAGATTCGTAAAGATTTGGAAAAGCGTAATCACGTTTACGCCTCGCTTACAGATTCAGAAACAATCATTCACCTTTACGAAGAGCGCGGCGTTAATTTTGTTCACGACATCGAAGGCGATTTTGCGATTGCATTATGGGACGAAGAACAAGAACAACTCTCGCTTTACCGTGACAGACTCGGTGTAAAGCCTTTGTATTTTTACAATAAAGACGGACGTTTTATTTTCGCCTCAGAAATAAAAGCTATCTTGGGGCATCCATCGGTTACACCCGATATTCACGAAGAATCGCTTACTCATTATTTAAGTTTTTTAGCGACGCCCGCACCGCAAACGCTTTTTCAGAATATACAAAAACTTCCAATCGGACATCGGCTGATAATTACACGACAAGGCAATGTAACAATCGAATCATACTGGGATGCTCTGCCGCCAGAAGAAATTCAGGCACGAACTGAGTCTGAGCACTGTGAAGAAATTTTGCGATTGCTACGCGACTCTATAAAAAAACGGATGATGTCAGACGTGCCATTCGGTGTGTTTTTGTCGGGCGGCGTTGATTCGAGCGCGAATGTCGCGTTAATGGCTGAGTTAATGTCGCGCCCCGTCGAAACTTTTACAGTGGGGTTTCACGAACACGAATACTTGAACGAATTAGAATCAGCGCGTCAGATTGCAAAACAGTTTCAAACAAATCATCACGAAGTCATCATTGGCGAAGAAGAACTAAAAAACCTCTTGCCGGAGCTTCTTTTTCACCTAGACGAACCATTGGCAGACCCCGTTTGTGTTCCACTCTATTATGTTTCAAAACTTGCACACGACACAGGCACAACGGTTATTCAAACCGGCGAAGGTTCGGATGAGATTTTTAGCGGATATGACAAATACATCAGCTATCTAAACATTTACGAAAAAATTTGGAAACATGCCGAGCGAACGCCTCTAAAATTGCGACGAGTCGCAAGCGCGTTGGCACAGCCTGTCTTAAAAGCGACAGGACAAAAACGTATGGCAATAGAACTTGCGCGTCGAATGGGTACGAACGAGCCGCTCTTTTGGGGCGCGGCAATCGTTTACGACGAATCGCTAAAAAAGCAAATACTATCTAGGCAGATGAAAAACCGCATGAACGGTCATTCGTCGCTTTCAGTTGTAAATGCGTATTTGGAAACGATTCAGCGCGAGCGTCCTCATGCGGATTTTCTGGCACAGATGACATATTTAGAATTGAAGTTACGACTCCCCGAAATTTTGTTGACGCGCATTGACAAAATTACAATGGCAAATTCAATCGAAGCGCGTGTGCCTTTTCTTGACCATCATCTTGTTGAATACGCGCTTGGTGTTCCGCGCAAATTCAAAGTGGTGGGCAAAAGCGGTAAACATATTTTGAAACGCGCGCTTGAGCCTATCTTGCCGAATGAATTGCTTTATGCCCCAAAGCGTGGATTCGGCGCGCCAATACGCGAATGGTTTCGCTCAGGTTTGGGCGAATGGTTTGATGATTATGTAATGAATTCAACGATGGTTTCGCGCCAATTTTTTGATTATAGTTTTGTCGCGCAAATGTTGGACGAACACAGACGAAAATCATTTGATTGGAGCTTTCATCTTTGGGGGTTGCTCAATCTTAGTTTATGGTATGAGCGTTGGATTGACCCGCGCTGAATTTTTTTCGAGAAAATATCAGTTTATTGTACAGCTTGATTTTGTGGCTTTGCCGCTTGATGCGCGGAAAGTCTCTGACTTTCCGCGCGGGTTTTATCTAAAATACACTGCGGCTACGCCGCCGCATGGGGCATAGCCCCGAAAACTAAGCGAATTGATTACGGCGGGGCTGTTAGCCAAGCCGCACATCAGGCGGCAAAGCCGCATACTAAACACATACCTTTATCTAGTAAATGGAACAAACATCTCCTTTAACTCAAAAGCTCGACCGCGCTTTATACATTTCTCTTCTACTGCTTGTTCTTGCCGCACCTGTTTCGATTGCCGCAACGCAAACAGCGTGGGCATTATCTATGTTGATTTGGATTGTGCGTGCGTTCGTAGTCAGACCAAAGATTAAGTTCGACCTTTTCGGCATTGTAGTTTTAATTTTTATCGGACTGACATTGCTGTCATCAGTTTTCTCCTACGAACCGGAAGTATCTTTAAGAAAGATGGTGGCTGTTAGTCTTGTCTCAATTGTCTTTCTCTTTGCAGAAAATGTTAAGGACAAACAAACCGCGCGGCTGTTTGTTGTAGCGCTTCTGGTTTCCTGCGCGTTTTCTGTCGCTTTTACAGTTGCGGCACGGATTATTGGTAAAAATTTGAAAGTTTATCAAATGACCGCGGACAGTCCGCTTCGTGCTGCGGGTGTTCAGGAAACAGATACGATTCTTACCGCAAACGGAAAAAACATAAACAACCCCGATGAATTATTGAGTGTTTTTTCTACAACGCAGAATAACGAACCCGTAAAGCTGTTAGTTTACCGACATGAATTGTTGGTTGATTGCGCTGTGCATTCCTCGTTATTACTTACAGGAGAGAAAAGCGCCGAGAGACTTGGAATCGTTTCATGGTCTAGGGGTCGTGATACACGCGCCGCCGGTTTTTATGGTCACTACACGACTTATGCGGAAGTCTTACAACTCATTGCCTCAATAGCTCTGGGTTTGTTGATAATCTTTCCCGGCGGATATTTCGCAAAGAATCGTGTTTTGCTGGCAGTAGCTGTTGGCGCGTATTGCTTCGCGTTGCTATTAACTTTAACGCGGGCGTCTTGGGCATCATTCTTTGTGTCGGCAAGTATAATGATTCTGATTGGGGCAAGCCGCAGAACGGTGTTGATTTGTCTTGCGTGTGCAGTTCCGTTGATTTTGGGCGGATTATTTTTTTTACAACAGAAAAGGAAAGTTGGTTTTGTTGATTCCAAAGACGGTTCAACGCAGTGGCGTTTGATTGTATGGCGCGAAGGCTTTGATTTGTTAAAGAGCAATTCGCGCCATTTGTTTGTTGGAATCGGAATGGATTCGATTAAAACGCATTGGCGCGAATGGAAAATGTTTGATAACGGCAAACAGCCAATCGGACATATGCATTCAACGCCTTTACAACTCGCGCTGGAACGCGGTGTGCCGACTCTTCTGGCATGGCTATTTTGGATTGGATTATATTGTCGAAAGCTCTGGCAATCGTTAAAGCACAAAGATTGGGATTGGCAAGAACGCGGTTTTTTACTCGGTGCTTTCGGTGGAACAATAGGATTTATTACGAGCAGTTTAGTGCATTACAACTGGGGTGATTCCGAAGTTGTAATGATTTTCTATCTGTTAATGGGATTGAGTCTGGCAACAATGCGTGGATTAAAATCAAATACCGAATTAAAAGAAGAACGCGCGTAATCATCAGCCCAACATCGTGACTGAAATCCGTTCCAATCCGCCCAATCCGTCAAATCAGTGTTCCATCCAAACCTTATTTAGCGACCTTCGGTAATTTCAAACATAAACCGCGCCGAATCTTGAGATGGAATACTGATAAAACTGATGCGACGGATTAGAACGGATTTGATTCATTTTGATTTACGCGCACGCTTCAATTAAACAGCGATTCACTTTCAGCATAATGAGCAGAAAAAGAGTAATTCTATTTGGACCATTGCCGCCGCCATTTGGTGGCGTTTCAATTTTTATGAGGGCGTTGTGTGCAAAGGCAATTGAAAAAGGTGCGCATGTTTGGTCTTACACGGGTAAACCAAATGATGAAAATGCTGATAACCCTTTATTTGTAAATCATCGCCGTTTCGCGCATCTCCTTGCTTTGTTGCGATACGGTTTTCAAGCACGCATTACGGACTCAACCCATTTTCATTTTGAATACCCGAATATTCTAATGTTGCCGTTATGGATATGCGCCAAGTTTGTTTTACGTTTTCACTGGATAAAAATTTTGCACGATGGTTCTCTGCCTTCCCGTTATAAAAGCTTTAGTTCCTTAAAACGCCTGCTTTTTCAATTAGCTGTTCGTCATATAAACGAATACATAGTCGTTAACAAAGAATTGGAAACATGGTTGCGCGAAACAGTTAAGGTCTCAAAAAAGATTTTCTTTATTCCATCACTTTTGCCATTGCCTGAAAATTGGGACGAAACAAATTTAAGCGAAGAACTTGCCTTAACACTTGAGCGACACTGTAATCATAAAAGACGAGTCTGCACTATTGGCATCTTCATTCCTTCTTACGGATTTCATCAAGTTGCAGATTCAGTTGAAAGATTAAGGCAAGCAACAAATGAAGACATTGGTTTACTTATCGTTGACGGCGGTTATGAGCGCGATGAAAAATATATGGCTGATGTTTTGAAAGAACGAAAGTGGATTGCGGTTGCCGCAAATGTACCCCATTCAAATCTGGCAACTGTTTTTCGCAAAAGCGATGTTTTTGTACGGGGCTTTTCCGATGAAAGTTTTGGGTTATCGCGTATTGAGGCGATGTGGTGCGACACACCCGTTATTGCCACAGATGTAGGCGAAACGAGAGGAATGTTAATTTACAAGTTTGGCGATATTTCCGCGTTGTGCCTGCATCTGCAAGCTGTCTTTGATGGAAAGCCTGCTTCGGATGCGAAAGTATGGGCTGAGAAGTTTATAAAAGAAACCGAAGAGAACTTAACAAATTACTTGCGGGTTATAGTCGGTGATAACAATAAGACCAATGTTGAGTAACAAATCAATAATATGTTTCGGCGGAGAGGATTGGTGGTATCACCATCCGCATTCTAAAAATCATTTAATGCGCCGTTTTGCAAAAGCCGGAAACAATGTAATTTTCGTGAACTCGATTTCAATGGGTTTGCCTTCTATTTCTAACAAAGATTTTCTGCCGCGAATTAAACGCAAACTGAAAAGCTACGCAAAACTCGCACGAAATACCCCCGAAGGCATTACGGTTGTTTCGCCCGCGACAATTCCTTTCTATGGCAATTCAGCGGCGCGCTGGGCAAATAAAAAGCTGTTGTTAGCACAAATCGGATTGCTGGCAAAAAAGAAAGGGATGAGTAAACCAATTCTGTGGGTAGCAATTCCGACAGCCGCCGAAGTAATCGGACGCTTAAATGAGTCAATCGTAATTTATCAAGTCTCTGACAAATACGATGCAAACAGTGAAGACCACGCAACAGATTCCGGGACAATTCGTCGCCTTCATGAAATGGCAATTGCGAAAGCAGACATAGTTCTTTATTCAGGTCGCAAGCTATTAGAAGAAGCGACTATCGGAGTAGAAAAATCTTATCTGCTGGAACAAGCAGTTGATTTCCAACATTGGTCTCGCGTAGGGAACAATGAGCTTGAAATTGCGCCGGAAATAGCTTCAATACCACAACCGCGAATTGGTTATTTCGGAGCGATTGAGCCTTGGTTGATTGACCAAGAACTCATCAAACGCGCGGCAAAAGAGCATCCCGAATGGCAGTGGATTTTTATCGGGAATTTATCTCGCGGGACAGAACTTTCTGAATTACCCAACACGCATTTTCTCAAAGCGGTTTCATATAACGAACTCCCAAACTATGCAGCAGGTTTTGATGTGTGTGTTCTGCCTTGGGAAACGGAACATGCTTTTACAAATTACGGGTCGGCAATTAAAGTGCGCGAGTATCTTGCATCGGGAAAGCCTGTCGTCATTTCACCGCTCCCTGAATATGAACACCTGAAAGATGTTCTTAGAATCGCCCGAAACCGGGCTGATTTTTTACAATTGATTGAAGACGCCTTAAAAGAAACCGGCGATGAAAAAAAATTAGCGCGTCAGGCGTCCGTTCAGAACGGGACTTGGGACGCGCGCGCAGAATGGGTCAGCGACCTGATAGAAAAAAACTTAAACAAAACTCAATAGATATTATCGGCGATAAGAAAATTAGCCACCGCAGACACAGAGGCACAGAGCGTTTGAAAGAAAAATAATAAAAAATGTTTTTAATTTTCATTTTATCTCTGTGCCTCCGTGCCTCTGTGGCTAGTTCTAATAATGTCTAATAGAACACCTTATTCAAACATAACTTTACTACTTGCCTATACTGCTTTTTCCTAAGATACTTTAACGCGATGACTGTTTCTGTAATAGAAAATAACCCGACAAAATCGAATCCGCGAGTTTGCGTCTTTGTTCCCTCTTATAATCACGCACCTTATATAGAGCGTTGTTTGAACTCTATTTTCAAACAAACTCAACAACCATATAAACTGTTGGTTATTGACGACGGCTCAAAAGATAATTCGGTTGAAATCATTGAAAGACTTTTGAAAGAATGTCCGTTTCCGAGCGAACTTATTGCCCGACAGAATAAAGGTCTTTGCGCTACGTTAAATGAAGGTTTTGATAAAACAAGTGGTGATTATTTTGCTTATCTTGGCTCGGACGATATTTGGTTTCCCGAGTTTTTAGAGGCACGCACCGAACTTCTCGAATCAAGACCAAAAGCTATTCTCGGTTACGGTCACGCCTATTTTATTGACGAGCAAGACAACATTTTTGATAGCACCAACGATTGGGCAAATCAGGTTTATTGTGACGGAGATGCCCGTTCATTTCTTTATTGTGGCTATGCGCCGATAAGCTCCACGGTTTTTTACAGACGCTCCGCTTTGGAAAACCGACGTTGGAACGAAAATGCGAAGCTTGAAGATTACGAATTTTATTTGCGGCTCTGCCATGACGGCGATTTTGCTTTTGATAACAGAATTCTTTCAGCTTGGCGTTTTCACAGCTACAACACAAGCAAAGACCTTTCGTTTTTGCTTGATGAATGTTTAGAGGCTCAATCGCGTTGCGCCCCGATTATAGGTTGGGATGCCAATCAGCTCGAAAAAATTCAAACAGAACTCCGCTTTCATTATGTTGAGGAATTTGTACGCAAAGGCGATAGATCAAAAGCCTTAAATCTATACTTCCAAAATTTAGGCGGAGCAAAATCGTTACGAAAATTCTCTCGCGTTACATTGCGTTTATTGATTCCTCAGTTTGTAATTCAGCGGCGCAGAAAGCTTGTTTGGAATAATAATCTTGAACGATACAAAGGCGTGAAAATCTAGTTCGATGAGCGACACATCAAAAGAAACTTCATCAATAACCCGAACCAAAGAGGTAAACTTTGAAACCCTTGCGGCGAATCTGAGCAGCCAAGAATCTTTGAAAGAAACCTCTTATACAATTGAAATAAAACCCCTCGGTTCAGGGTGGGATTTTAACTTAAAAGAAATCTGGGCTTACAGAGAATTACTCTATTTTTTGGTCTGGCGCGACATCAAAATTCGTTACAAGCAAACGGTTCTTGGTGCGTTGTGGGCGTTACTTCAACCGCTTTTGACAATGGCGGTTTTTACAGTTCTATTCGGAAAACTCGCAGGCATTAAGACAGATGACATTCCATATCCGCTATTTGCTTTTTGCGGTCTGGTAATCTGGACATTTATAAACACGACAGTCAACAGCAGTAGCAACAGTCTTGTTAATAACACAAACTTAATCACGAAAATTTACTTTCCGCGTTTGTTGATTCCCTATTCAGCGGTCGTCGCAGGATTAATAGATGTACTTTTAAGTCTAATTGTTCTCGTGGTGATAATGATTCTCTACTCACAGGCTTTTCACCTTTCGATGTTGCTTGCTCCGTGTTTTTTGCTGTTGGCAGTTTTGCTTGCAGTCGGCGTAGGCTCTTTTCTTTCCTCGTTAAATGTTCGGTTTCGTGACGTAAAAATGCTTTTGCCTTTCGGGCTTCAACTATGGATGTTCATTTCGCCCGTCTTCTATCCGCTCTCTCTGTTCCCGGAAAAATGGCGTTGGGCGCTTGCGCTAAATCCGTTGACGGGAATTTTAGAAGGGTTTCGTTCATCTTTGTTCGGAAAACCCTTTGATTATTTTTCGTTAGTTTCTTCAATTGTTTTGACAACCCTGCTTTTCTTTGTCGGAGCAGTAATCTTTAAGAAAATGGAAGACGATTTTGCCGATTATCTCTAAACGAAAATGCAAAACATCATAACAGCAGAAAATATATCAAAGTGTTATCGCTTGGGCGCGAAACAACAAAACTCCACTTTGCGGGATGCGATTGTCAGCACACTCAAATCACCCTTTACCAACTCGAATAAAAAAGAAGACTCAATTTTATGGGCTTTGAAAGATGTAAGCTTTGAAATCAAACGTGGCGAGACAGTCGGTATCATCGGACATAACGGCGCGGGCAAATCCACATTATTAAAAATTCTCTCGCGCATTACGAAACCGACGAAAGGATGGGCAAGGCTCAAAGGACGTGTTGGAAGCTTGTTAGAAATAGGTACGGGCTTTCACGCTGAATTAACGGGACGCGAAAACATCTTTCTAAACGGCGCAGTTCTTGGAATGCGACGCGAAGAAATCCTGAAAAAGTTTGATGAAATCGTAGCCTTTGCCGAAGTCGAAAAATTCTTAGACACACCCGTTAAGTTTTATTCAAGCGGAATGTATATGCGTCTTGCTTTTGCAGTCGCCGCACACCTTGAACCCGAAATTCTAATCGTTGACGAAGTCTTGGCAGTCGGTGATATAACCTTTCAGCGGAAGTGTTTGAATAAAATGAAAGATGTTGGCGAACACGGGCGCACCGTTCTTTTCGTTTCACACAACACGCAAGCGATTTCGCGTCTTTGCAATCGCGGAATACTTTTAAGCGAAGGGAAAATTATCGCAGACGGCGCAATCACACAGGTCATCAATGCCTATCTTAAAAGTGATGCGGGGACAGCCGCCCTGCGCGAGTGGAAAGATGAAAAGAAAGCGCCTCGGAATGAAATAGCAAGGCTGATGCGCGCGCGTGTTTGTGACGAAAACGGGAACACTTCGGACACTCATGATATTCGCAACCAAGTGTGCGTTGAAATGACATATCAGGTTCTAACACCCCACAAGGCTTTAGTTCCCAACTTTCATTTTTACAACGAAGATGGTGTTTGTGTTTTCATCTCGCACAACATGGAAAAAGAGTGGCGTTACACACCACGCCCGGTTGGGCAATACACAAGCAGGCTTTTCATACCGGGCAATTTTCTTGCGGAAGGACGCCTCCTTGTCACAGTTGCTCTTTCGACTTATCAACCCTTTGAAGTTCATTTTGTTGACAGAGACACAGTCTCTTTTACAGTTATTGATAATCTCGACGGCGATACTGCGCGCGGAGATTACGCAGGACATTTGCCGGGCATCGTCCGTCCCCTTTTAGATTGGAAAACCGTCAAAGAACACGACTGACATCTGAAGATGAAAATTTCCATCGCGCTTTGCACATATAACGGCTCTGCCTATTTACAGGAACAACTTGAGAGCTTTCTGTCACAAACCCGCCTGCCTGATGAGTTGGTTATAGGTGATGATTGTTCAAGCGATAACACAATCGAAATCATAGAGGCTTTTTCTAAAGAGGCACCTTTTAACGTCAATCTTCTTGTAAATAAAAATAACTTAGGTTCATCCAAAAATTTTGAAACAACAATTCAAAGATGTAAGGGCGATATTATTTTTTTATCGGACCAAGACGATATTTGGATGCCCGGTAAAATTTCGACTATTGAAAAAGTATTTCTGAATAATCCAAACATAGGGTTGGTCTTTTCGGATGCTGAATTAGTAAACGAACAATTAGAAAAATTACCGGACACTCTTTTTCATTACACATTCCCTAAATCTGAAAGAGATATTTTTGAGAAGCGGCATCCGCTTGAGGTATTTGTGAAACAAAATGTCGTGACGGGCGCAACGATGGCTTTTCGTTCGGCGTTTGTTTCCGAATTGATACCTTTTACTTTAACCCATCACCTTATCCACGATGGCTGGACTTCTTTTTTCATAGCAACTAAGACCGATTTATGTTTCTTAACAGAACAGTTAATAAAATATCGCCAACACTCCGCTCAACAAATTGGCGCAATGATGACAGCTCGCCCTAACACCAGTTTTGAAAAATCAATTAATCTCATTCCACAAGATATTGAAAGAGTTCTTGTCTTAAAAGAATCTGTTGCAACAAAACGAATCCAGCTTTCAGAACATGTAAAAAATAAAATATCAGAGGAAAGGCTGGTTCATGTATTACAAGATAGAGAAAAGTATTTGATTGAAAAACGGGAGCATTACAAAGTGCGGGATACCTTACCCGACAACTTCTTAAAACGGGCAAGCCACATTTTTTCGGAAGTCAATACCGGACGTTATAAAACATATTCAAAGGGGATATTCAGCGCATTAAAAGATTTGTTGAGAATCAAAGATTAGAAAGTCCGTCTTAATCGTTGTGGTATTATAGGAACACTTTAATAAAGCATTATGAAAAAAGTTGATGTTGCAATAAACGTATATGGCAAGCCGTTTCAAACAGCCGTCACACTATTGTCTTTGGTGAAACATTCCGACGACCATATCAACAAAATCTATTTCGTAACAGAACGCAGACAACCCGATAATTCAGACTTTGATTTTATCTATAAGCTGTTAGGTGAAAAATTAATTACTTACACACCTAAGCGTTGGTTATGGTACAACTCGGTCGAAAAAAAACACCTAGAAAACGAAGCTTACAGGTTGTCCATCCGTTATCAATTCGCATGGGAAAAAACAAACTGTGATTATCTTTACTTAACACATAACGACGTTTTGTATGAAGGCGATATTATCGGCGCGCTTTTGGATAACATCGAAAATAACATTGGCATCGGGAGAATAGGACAATGCTGGAATTGCCCCGCTTTTTCTGCAAATGTCTGCAATGGCGATAAGTATTTAACCTATCGCCCTTCTTATGAAGAAGTCGTTTCGTTGGCTTCACGTTTCCCGCCGCCCAGAGGAAATTACGAACAAATTGTTGATAAAGAAAATGCGTGGACTTTGCCTGAGTGCCGTCTGAACGAATGGGTAGCCCTTATAAACATGAAACTTGCCAAACCGATAACGATACCTGTCGGAGATTGTTATCCCTTTGGCGGTATGCAGCTCGATATTGGCACGCGCTGGTTCAGAGATGTTTCCCTTAAAGGCTACACGCTTAAAAACTATGACTTTGAAAATATAGCCAAACACGCTTGGACGACTGAGATTAACAACGGACATTCCGCATTATTCGACAAAAAGCTTTACGACACGTCAGAAGACGTGGCAAGAGAAAAACTGATAAGTGATTTTGGGATTGATGCCAAACTTTTAATCTCCAAAACAAGTAACTCTGGAATTAAAAAGCTGATGAATTTTTTTTCGGGAAAAAAACATCTCTAACAATACAGACTATTGGCGTTGATAAATAAAGTTGCAAAACCAAGATGTGGCATCTGCCAAAATGATGAGGGGAACAAAACTCATATTGCACGCGAGATGATGTTGGGTTTCCGCAAAGAGTTTGAGTATCTTGAATGTGAAAACTGCGGAACAGTACAAATTAAAGACATCCCCGATTTATCGCTTTATTACCCGAAGGACTATTACTCGTTTAATTCGCCTGAATGCCCGCTTGCCAATAATTTGAAATCGAAATTGGCGGCTCGTCTGGCGCGAAGATATTTTTTGCAGAAGAAAAACTTGCTTGGAAAGTACATTGCCGAAACGCGCTCTTGGACAACAGAGTATTTTCCTCAATGCCTCAATCATCAAAAACTGAACTTAAATGTGCGTTCTTCGATTTTAGATTTTGGATGCGGCAACGGAACGCTTCTTAACATTCTCAACTATTTTGGATTTCGCAACCTGACGGGTGTTGACGCCTTTATCGAAAAAGACATTTTTTACAAAAATGGCGTTAGAGTTTTTAAGCGCGACCTGAAAGACATAAAACAGACTTTTGATTTGGCGATGCTTAATCATTCATTCGAGCATCTCCCAAACCCACAGGAAATTTTGCGGGAAATTCATCGCCTGCTTAAACCCGATAATTACGCGCTTATTCGTATGCCCGTCGTCGCTTACGCTTGGAAAAAATACGGCGTGAATTGGGTGCAGTTAGACCCGCCTAGACATCTTTTTCTATACACGGAAAAAACATTTTGCCCGATGGCTGAAAAAGAAGGGTTTGAAGTTGAAGATGTGGTTTATGATTCAACAGAGTTTCAATTCCTAGGAAGTGAACAATATCTTCAGGATATTCCGCTAACAGATGAACGCTCACCCTTTGTTAATCCGCAAAGTACACTTTTCAGTGAAGAGCAAATCAAAGAATGGAAAAATCATGCAATTGAATTGAATGCAAAAAAAGAAGGCGACCAAGCCTGTTATTATTTGAAGAAGGTTAAATAGTCCTGCGATTTTATCCTCCCCAACATTTATGCGAATCAGGAGTTGAAAAATATCAATGTTGAAAACAAAAGACTTACGCCGTCTGTCTCGTAACCGTAGCTAAAATAGTGACCGTAAGTTGTTGATTTTCCAAGCCCGATTTCAACTCCTG
>Ga0187892_10006919_pt1 | contig 16508 bp, 17 predicted proteins | sample MA1701073metaG_FD_139345 | JGI IMG/M metagenome (GOLD analysis project Ga0187892, IMG submission 139345) | Bio-ooze microbial communities from a basaltic lava cave in the Kipuka Kanohina Cave System on the Island of Hawaii, USA - MA170107-3 metaG ... | reverse complement strand
TAGTGGCGCTGGATACATTAAAAGCCCTCGCCAACAGGCTGCTGCCCACTGGGCTGGCTACTTCGGCATATTGTTCAACAACTGCCTGCAAAATTTTTGCTTGTCTCTCAGTCATTTCACATCCTATGCTTAGCACTCAACTAGACTTACTGCTAAGTGTTCCTATTTTAGAGTTTCTGGCACTCCAAAGTCAAGAGTGCCAGATTTGCCACCTTGTGCCGACAAGGTGGCGCCAAACTCTCGGGCGGCTGTCTCGCCGTGAGTAGCTGTTGGTCAAAACCAAGCTTGCCTAAAAAACTCCTCAAAAAATTGCCACTGGCAACTTTTTTTCGTCAGACACCTTTAGGAAGCCAAGCCCGCTCAGTTTTGGCAACATAAATCAGGGCTCGTCAGAGGCCCGAATTCTTTGACTTGATTTAGGCCAATCTACCTTTGCCTGGTGTATAAGGTTCATTAAAATGCTTGACTTGTTAAGTATTTCGGCTTGGTCAAAAGTGCCAGTTTGTTAATAAGCCCGGCTGTGTTCGATGAGCCGTTTGGATAAGTCGCGATTAAACTCCTGAACAGCAGGGCTGACCACCCCACTTAAGATTTGGTGGGCAGCTACGTTGATTTCATCATTGACTATCAGAGTGAAGTGCTTGCTCTGTAAAGCCGTTTCCAGCTCTTCCTGGGCGCTGCGCAACCGATTTAGCCGTTCTACGTGGCTCATCAAACCTCGTTTGTTTAGGCGGTCCATCCAAGCCTGAGAATTGGGTGGCAAAAGGAATATAGGCCGCAGTCCATGCACCTGGGTAATAATTTGCTCGACACCCTGAACATCGATGATTAGCAGCGGTTTATGCCCGCCGGTGAGCACTTTTTGATAAGCTTCAATGCTGGTGCCGTATATTGTGTCGCCGTGCACGGCGTTGGCCTCAACCATGGCCTGAGAATTAAGAAGCCCCATCATGCCCGGCTCATCAACAAACCAGTAGTTCTCGCCGTTTTTTTCGCCTTCGCGCGGCCGACGGGTGGTATGAGTAATCACGTGCCGCCAGTCGCTACTTCGCTGGATGTAATCGAGTATTGAGTTTTTACCCGAAGCTGTGATGCCGGAAATTATCAACGGTGAATTTTTTTGCAAGAGCTCTAAGGCCGCTTCGGGCATGTGGTATTTTTCTACCGCTTCTAGTAGTTGGTGGTGTAGTTCACTCTCGCTAGCCATATGTATAAGTTTATACCATTATGCCTACTACGAAGGTGTCCGCTGATTTAATCTGCGCGATATTGCTTGGGCGGCCAGGCGGCCACGGGCTTCGCGTCTTTCATCTGGAGCGTTGAGCAGGAGTTCACGAGCTTGTTTGACTGCTTCGTCCAATCGGTCGTTAAGCATGAAATGTGTCTGCTTATCAGTTAAGGCAAATTTATATGAGCGCCGACCTTCGGCTATTCTTTTGGCACGCTGCTCATCGGTGGCAGGATGAAGGTCTAAGCGCCGTATCCACTCTTCATAGGTAGGTGGAGTGATAAAGGCCGTGACTGTTTTTTGAAACCCCAGCCTTCGAAAAATAGGAATGACATCGGCTACGATCGACATAGCCGCCCAGCCGGATTCTGGAAAAGAGCTGGCTTTGGTGGCATAGAAATCACCGCCCGAGCCAATGGCTACCTGCACAAAGTGGCCTGCTTTCATATCTTCAATAACCCTCTCGTAGTCACGGCGAAAGTGATAATCGATACCTTCCTTCTCTTCCGGACGCGGATCACGGGTAGTGTCTCCAGGAACATAGGTAATACCAGAGCGTTGGGTCAAGGTCGTTTTTCCTACGCCTGACGGCCCTACTATCATCAGCAGGGACACTTTGCTTATCCGTTCCAAAAAATCAGCAGTTGGTTTATATGAGTTTATTAGCGGCGGAAAGGCTTTGAGAAATTCTTCGCGTGTCATTATTCTCGCTTCAATAATACTGAAAAAATAATAAGACACCCCTCCCCGGGTTTCTCATCGCGCGGGGGCGGAATGAATCCGACGCTCCGGCTGCTCTTCCCGATGAGATTAATCACGTTTTAATAATACCGAAAAGGCTTCGGCCGGTATATCGACTTTACCGAATCGTTTCAAGCGTTCTTTGCCCTTTTTCTGCTTGGCCAGCACTTTTTTCTTGCGGGTTACATCTCCGCCATACAAGCCGATGGTAACATCTTTGCGATAAGCGCTGATGTCTTCACGGGCGATAAATTTGCCGCCGATGGCCGCTTGCAGGCTGACCTTGAACTGCTGTCGCGGGATGATTTCTTTGAGTTTTTCGACGGCAGAGCGGGCCAGACGATCGGCTTCGGAGCGGTGAGTCATAATAGAAAGCGCGTCAACTCGCTCACCGGCCACGTAAAAGTCCAGCTTGACTAGATCTTCCACCCGATAGTCAGCCAGCTCGTAATTAAACGACCCATACCCCGAAGTAACACTTTTGAGCTGGTCATAAAAATCAGTCAGCAAGTTAGCCAGTGGCGCCTCAAAATCAATTACCGCCAGTTGAGCGTCGACAAAGCTCATGCGCTTTTGTTGACCGCGCGAGTTGACTATTAGCTGCAAGACAGCGCCTACATAAGGCACCGGTGACACAATTTCGCCCTTAATCCACGGTTCCTGAATTTCTGCTATCTGGCTGGCGTCCGGCAGTTCGGCGGCGGATTTGATATCAACTGTCTGGCCGCTAGTCAGTGTAACTTTGTAATCAGTAGAAGGGTTGGTGACTATTAAACTCAGGCTGTATTCGCGCGTTAGGCGCTCGCGGACTATATCCATGTGGAGAAGGCCCAGAAAGCCCAAGCGCAAGCCAAAACCAAGTACCGGAGAGTTTTCGCTACTTGATTGCAGGGCGGAATCACTCAGGCTCAGTTTTTCTACGGCTTCTTTTAAGGTTTGGTAGTGCTCGTTACTTTCAGGGAAAAATCCGGCGTAAACAAATGGCTTAACATCTTTATAACCTGGCAGTGGTACAATAGAATTATGGAAAGCGGTTAAAGTAACTGTATCGCCGACTTTTGCATCTCGACTGCTCTTGAGATTAGTGATTATGTAACCTATTTCTCCGGCTGCCAATTTGGCAGTCGATTTCATTTCAGGGCTTAGGTATCCGGTCTCCAAAGCCAGCCCTGAGGCATCGGTAGCCATCATTTTTATAGAATCATTTTTGGCGATGCGTCCGTCAACTACCCTGAGGTAGAGAATCACACCGCGGTAATCGTCATAGTAGCTGTCAAATATCAGCGCGCGAGCCGGGGCGCTTGGCTCGCCAGAAGGTGGTGGTAAATCGGAAATTATTCGCTCCAGGACCGTTTTAACTCCTTCGCCGGTCTTGGCGCTGAGTGGCAAAATTTCTTCTTCCTGGCAGCCTAGCAAATTGATAATTTCGGCTCTTACGCGCTGGGTGTCGGCCGCTGGCAGGTCAATTTTATTAATAACGGGGATGATTTTAAGATTAGCATTTAGCGCTAAGTAAACATTGGCCAGCGTTTGAGCCTGAATGCCTTGAGTGGCGTCAACCACTAAAATAGCCCCCTCGACCGCCGCCAGCGAGCGGCTGACTTCGTAGCTAAAATCGACATGCCCAGGAGTATCAATCAGGTTTAACTCATAGTCTTTGTAGTTCATGCGGACCGGGGCCAACTTTATAGTTATGCCGCGCTCCCTCTCCAGCTCCATACGATCCAGCATCTGAGCTTTCAGGTTGCGCTTCTCGACCGTACCAGTTAGTTCCAGCAGCCGGTCGGCAAGCGTACTTTTGCCATGATCTATATGCGCAATAATACAGAAGTTGCGTATTTTAGACTGATCCATGAGCCCCAATTATAACAGAGGTACTATTGGATGCGGACGGGTTTGAGCACAATTTGACGGAGCTTCCTGGTAACCGGTTTCACTTCGTCGAGCCCGAACAGAGCAGAGATAGCTATATGCACCACAAAAGTTGGTATTACTATCAGAAGAAGCTTGGTGCCCAAGGTTATGAAACCCCTGTCGGTACTTTCCAGAGGAATAAATGTTACCAAGGTGTAGGTGGTTAGCATAGTGAAGCCAGTAACTGACAGGGTTCGGACAACATCGCTCCAGAATTCCTTGTTAAACAAGTGCGGGTCCCGCCAAACCATAATGATGGTCAGAATAAATACTTCGACAGCCGCCACAATTGATTGAGCCATGGCTAGACCGGCTACGTCATATCCCCCGCTAGCCCGAGGTCTAGCCAGCATAAAGACTAGAAAAATATTAAGGGCAATGATGAACAGTGAGACAAAAAGTGGCGTACGGGTATCTTTGTGAGCGTAAAAATAGCGTGAAATTATGGCGTACAGGGTTCGAAATATGATTGCGCCGACTAAAAAGCCCAATATTAAGGCAATTTCTGGAGCGATGTTCTTATAAATCAAGCGGGCCAGGTATGCTCGGGTAAAGAATGCGACGACAGCTACCGGCATGATAATCCATACCATGGCCCGCAATACCAGCAGGAACTCTCGCCTGAACAAGTCTGGACGGCCTTGGGCCAGCCTCGTATTGAGTCTGGGAAAGGCCGCCGTGGCAATAGACGTACCAATAAGCAGTATCGGTGCTAGATGTAGGGTGTAGGCATTTTCGTAAAAAGTAATGGCACCGCGGCCCAGTGTACTAGCCCGATTGGTCTCAACGATACTGTTAATGGAGTCGATGCCCTGGTCGACAGAACGGGGTGGTAGATTGCGAAGAATTTGCCTAAAATCGGTGCTCCGGAAATTGATAATGGGCCGGTAGCGGAAACGAAGCCCTGCCGTACCCAGTAGAACGATAGCCAGCTGAATAATTGCTCCGGCTAAGGCCCCGATGCCCAGCCCCACTAGACCCAAGTTATCTTTAAAAATATAGACACTGACTATAATAGAGCCGTTATAAACAATGGGAGCCAGAGCGTAAAAGAAAAACCGCCCGAAAGTTTGCTGGAGACTAGTTAATATGCCCGAGATAGTAAACAACAATGGGTTGAAAGCTATTAGACGCATGATCAGCACGGCATCATGCATTTGATCCGGACTGAGGTTATTGCTAACTACCAATTTTAGTAGGGGCTCGGTAAAAACAAATAAGATAATACCGATGAAGGCCATGATCAATCCCAGGAGATTGAGAAGCCCGGAAGTTAATTGCCAGACCCCTGCACGATCGCCTTTTTGTAATCTATCGCTCAGGAAGGGCATGAAAGCTACGCCTAAAGCGCCGGCGGCTATGGTATAGAAGAAAAAGTCGGGAATTTTGAAAGCCGCAAAATAGGCATCGGTAGTAATATGACCAGGACTATTAAAATTACCATTAACTATCTGGGTGCGAATAAACCCGAGTAACTGGCCAAAAATAGAAGCTCCAACCAACAGAGCGGCAGCACTAGTTAACGATATACGCTGATTGGCGCGATTGAGCCATCGATTCATCCTGGTGAAAATTATAAACTACTGTAAAGAGAATGCCCGAATAGTTTAAAATATCCGGCTCACAAGTGAGCCGGATACCTCCACCTACGTTTTTGTCTAGAGTAGGATTATATTACTTGCGCTTGATCGTCAAAAAACCGTTACGCGGATTCTCGTTGACTGTGAAACCGCTTGGCAGATCCGAACCGGTCTCTTTGCGGTCGTCTTTACTGAAGTAGTAAATGGTCTGGACCTTGCCGCCGCGAAGTGTAACCTTCTTGGAGTTCAAGTAGTATGTAACACCCTTGCTATTTGTGTGCTTGTAGGCCATTCCTTATATCCCTCTCTGTTAGATTAGTAATGGTACCCCTACCATACCCTGTAAGCTTTTCACTTGTCAACTTGTTTTTCATATAATTTAGCTCCTCTTATGCATCAGTACTTGCGTGGTAAAGCGCTTATGCGTTAGTATGTTGAGGTATATTTAAAGATAAAGGTGGTAAGCCCCGATGGAATTTATGTCTCGCGGAGGAGTCCGACTAGGCCAAACTCCTCAACACTCAACTGATCACACCGCCCACGCAGCGGCGGGTGGCGGAGACCGGAAAAAAAGAGTCGACTGGAGTGCCCGTAGTCTTCGCTATCTACTCTTCATACTGCTAGTTGCGGCGGCTTTGCTGATGTCGTCTGTTTCTCTTTATCTAGGAGTTAGCGACACCGGCGTTGGCAGCGAGTCCCGTCAAGTTAACACCGCCAAATACCAGGCCGTATTCTTAAAAAACGGGCAGGTATATTTTGGTAAAATTGCCAAGCTTAACAACCAGATATTCGTATTAAACGATGTCTTTTACCTTAACTGTAAAGACACTTCTGGCAGCGGCGCCCAGGCTTGTCAGGAAAACAACACCTACACTCTGTATAAACTCGGTGTCAGCGAACTGCACTCGCCGGAAGATCGGATGATCATTAACCGCGCTGAGGTTAGCTATTGGGAGAATTTAAAGGATAGCGGTAAGGTCGTCAGCGCCATAAAAACTTACAAACAAAATCCTAACGCTAGCCAGGTCCAACCAACCAGCCAGAGTCAGCCCAGCACCTCTACCCCCACTCAGAACACCACCAACAACACCCCGACTACTAAAAAGCCTTAAGCCCCCCGGGCAATCAAAGAAGTTCGATCACCCTAAAAGGGGCGAGGTCTTGAATTATTGTCCAACATTAGCCCTGAGTAATCGGTTAAAACAAAGGCTGATTAAAAACGCCAAAAAAAGCAGGGCGCTAATACCTAGGCTCCAGCCGGCCAAATCTGGTGACCAAGCTGGGCTAGCAAAATCAAATTGATAAAGAGAGCTAGGTACAGCCTTGAGCGTGACGCCCCGGCGCGTTACGTAGTCTTCTATGCAGGGGACTCTAGTGCGGCCGGAAAAACCGGTCTGGTTCTGGCTCTCGCAATAGTTTTGGGCATCGGTGTAGATTTGTGAATTAACGCTGTTAACTTTTTGCTGCTCGGCTGCCTGCACCCTCTCATAAGTGTACTTTAGCTGGATAGGCGGCTTTATAGCATTTCCTCCACTGCTCAGATCGGTATTCATGTGGCCATATACATATGTACGTAATTCATTAAGAGCCTGATTAACGTTACCGTTATTCTCATCGGCCTCATAAACCACGTTGCGCAACTGAATCATAGTCAAGTTGTTTTGGCGCAGGGCAGCAACTGAAATTGCCGCTGAAATAGCGAAGAGTATCAGAAATATCCAATAGGGGACGTGCCGGATGTCGGCTAGTTCCGCGAGTATCTTTTTCAAAAGCGACATCATATCCTTATATATAAAGTATGTTGGCACGTTCAGCCCACGCCGTCAAAGCTGTTATGGTTTCGCAGAGGTGGGAGATTATTGTCACGAAGGCCCCCAAGCCGCTACACTATCTTTGAAATGCACATATATTTTTCGGGGATTGGGGGCACGGGCATAGGGCCTTTGGCTCTGATCGCCAAACAGGCAGGCTATAGTGTTAGCGGCTCGGACAAGCAAGATAGCCGCTACATTGAATATTTAAAAAGTCGTGGTATCGACAATATAACTACCAGCCAAAGCCGCGACCAAATTGCCCAGACGCATGCCCGCCAGCCAATTGATTGGCTTGTTTACTCTTCGGCTCTACCCAAAGAAAACCCCGACCACCCCGAACTGGTCTTTTGCCACGAGCACAACATCAAGGCCACCAAGCGCGATGAGCTGTTAAATGAGATTCTGTCGCAAAAGAAACTTAAGTTAATAGCTATAGCCGGTACCCACGGTAAAACGACCACTACCGCCATGACTGTTTGGCTTTTTAAGCAGCTTGGTATGCCTGTTAGCTATTCAGTCGGTGCCAAAATTAGTTTTGGTGATATGGGGCAGTTTGACCCAAAAAGCGAATATTTCGTGTATGAATGTGACGAATTCGATCGTAATTTTCTGGCTTTCCATCCTTATCTGTCCCTGATTACCGGTATTAGCTGGGACCACCACGAGATTTTCCAAACTCAAGCTGATTATTTTGACGCCTTCGGGCAGTTTCTGGATCAGAGCCAGTCGAAAATCCTATGGCAAAAAGACGCAGACCAGATGGGTATTCAATCCGATAATCACTGCTCAATCTTAAACGAGCACGATCCTCAGATAGATCAGATTAAGCTCGCCGGATTTTATAATCGGCTGGATGCGTACATGGCTGCTCAAGCTATTCATGAGCTAACCAAAGAGCCCTTGGATAAATTACTTAACATGCTAAGTAATTTCCCCGGCGTTAGTCGCCGCTTCGAAAAAATTACTGAAAATCTATATACCGATTACGCCCATACACCCGAGAAAATTATCGGTGCCATGAGCGTAGCAACCGAGACTGCCCAACCCACCGGCCAAAAAATTATAATTGTATATGAACCCCTAACTAATCGGCGGATGCACTACACCAAAGACCAGCATAGCGAGGTTTTCGTTGGTGCTGCGGCTATTTACTGGGTGCCGAGTTATCTAGCCCGCGAAGATCCCAATCAGCCTGTCCTGGAACCGCAAGAACTCATTAAATCACTAAGCCCTAAGCTACAGAACATAGCCAAGCCTATGAAGCTAGACGAGCAACTTAAGGATGCCATCAAAAAACACCTCGCTCAAGGTGATCTAGTGCTGGGCTTGAGCGGCGGCGGGGGCGGCAGTTTGGATGAGTGGCTCAGAAAGAACTTCGCTACATGAAGCTCATTCAATTAAATGTTTGGGGCGGTAGATTAGAATCTTCTATATATCGGCTGGTCGAGCACGAGAAACCTGATATTCTGTGCTGGCAGGAGGCCATAGACTTTGCAGGCGAGGTGTATAGTTTTTTTGGAACATTGAAAGCATTTAAATTAAGATTCCCCGAATACAAATATATTTATTATTCACCCGGTATTCGCTTTAAATTTATGAATAAAAATGCTGAATGGGGGAACTGCATAGTCAGTCGGTATAAGATTGCTGAGAAGTCAACGCATTGGACTCATCTCTCATTTATAAATAATTTCAATTTCGACGACTATGATTACAATGCCCACAATTTCCAGCACTGTGTAATAGAAGCGGCTGGCCGTAAACTTCATGTTTTGAATCATCATGGTTACCATATTCCGGACCACAAAAACGGTAATGAAGAAACACTCGAACAAATGAAACAAATTCGGCAGTATGTTGATAAACTTGGTGGCCCAGTAGTTTTGGCCGGGGATTTTAATTTGGCACCCCACAGCAAATCACTAGAAGTAATTAATCGTCGACTAACTAACTTGTCACTAAAGTATAAGCTTAGGACAACCCGCACTGTACTGTCTTCGAAAACTGAGGTTTGCGACTATATTTTTGTTAACGATAAAATTAAAGTTAATTATTTTTCTACATCCAAGACGCTTGTATCAGACCATGTGGCACTGATTGTTGAGTTCGAGCTTGTCTAGAGATTTATAGGTACGGCGTTTTCAAGGGCGACAAATTTGATACCGTGAGGCTCAAGTAGGCGGGCGGTGATAGTATACATCTCAGCTCGGGCTGCCTGGTGCCAGTGCCAATCATGAATTGGCAGAATGATCTTGGGCTTCAGAGTTACAGCAACTTCCAGAGACTGCTTAAGACTTCCCCACGGTGCCGTGACGGGCAGAGCCAGGATATCCCGACTCTGACTTATATGTAAGGCATCACCGGGGTGAGTTAAGGCTTCGCTGATGTGCACACCGATATTGGATGGCACCGGCAGGTTAAACGGCAAGGGCTCGTGTGCCGCTTCGAATACTTCAATCTTTTGGTCGCTAGCGGTTTGAGTCTGGTTAGTTAGGCCTTCATCCTCCAGCTTTTTGGCCAAATCGCCGTTGGTAATAATTGAGACGTGCGGGAACTGAGCACAGAGAGCTTGGAGGAGGGGTAAATGGTAGTGATCGGGGTGTTCGTGAGTGATGACGATATAGTCGAGCCTGGGCAGGCGGTCTACCGTTAGGAGATGGCTGTTCCAGCTGTAATTACCCGGATCAATTAATGCGCTCAGATCAGGCGTCTCAACCAGCAGACAGGAGTGTACAAATTTAGTAATCTTCACAGGAGATCTCGCATGTGCGAGCTATTTTCCGGCCCGGTCAAAAGCCATAAAAGCAGCTGCCGATAACACCACCAAAACTATGGCCACTACCGCCGTTATTATATAAGGCTGGTAATTGTGCGGACTGGTGACGCTCGGCTCAGGTTTTTTGGCTTTTTTTGGAGCGGGTTTTTTATAGATTTGCTTACTAGGCTTGTCCTTAACCCTATCATTAACGTCTTTTAAGATTTTATCCAGCTCATCGTCGCGCCTGGGCGGAGCTATCGGTGCGGTAGGGATGGCTTCGGCCGTGCCGGCTATAGGATTAAAGGAGGGTGGCCGAGGAGACCGGCGGGGTGGACTGGCAGGGGCAAAATTAGTGAAATTTTCGGGATTGCCCAGTGAGTCCTGGTGTGGTGGCAAGACATCATGAAACGGCAAGAGGTTGGGCGGCAATGAATATTGTTTTTTTGAGTCCACCAATTTTTCCAGCAGTTAACTACCGAACATTGTAGCATAAGGGGTATGTGGAGGGCGGAGCCGGCAAAAATCTGGTTTATAATTAAGCCCAACGTGAGTTTAGAAAAGCGCTTAAGGGCGGCCGAGGAGTATCTAAAAGCACACGATGCCAAGCTGGCGCCTATTATTGAGCGGTACAAACCTTGGCGGTTAAGCCCGCACAGCGACCATTACGGTGAGCTGGTCAGCAGCATGGTAGGCCAGCAGCTTAGCGTTAAGGCCGCCGCCAGTATTTGGCGGCGGGTTTTGGCCTTGTTCGAAGGTAGAATGCCCACGCCTGAGCAGTTGCTGGCAGCCGACAGTGAAAAGCTGCGGGCCTGCGGCGTAAGTTATGCCAAAATCAGCTACATGAAAGACTTGGCGCAGCATATCATTGACGGAAAACTGGATATGGCTCACATTGCCAGCTTGCCCGATGAGGAGCTTACCAAGCAACTGACCGCCGTTAAGGGCATTGGCGAGTGGAGCGCTCATATGTTTATGATTTTCAGCTTAGGCCGGCTAGATATCCTGCCGGTTGGTGATTTAGGCGTGCGCCGGGCGGCAATGTTGCTTTACGATCTGGCCGAGTTGCCCGACAAACCAACCTTGGAAAAGCTGGCGCGTAAAAATCATTGGAATCCGTATGAGTCAGTAGCGGCTTGGTATCTGTGGCAAAGCCTAAATAACGCGCCTAAAGAAACCCGCCACAGCTAAATACTCAGGCTAGGTTAAGTATTTCTGGAAAGGGAATAGTTAGCGATTGTCGCCGCTGCCGCCTAGCTTGTCTCGCTTCTGTCGGTCGGCTAGTTTGTCTACGTTGCCTTTGGCTACATCGGCGAGGTTTAAGCCCAAAAGCTCAGCCATTAGCGCTAAATACCAAAGCGTATCGCCAAGTTCGTCTGCAAGAGCTTTTTTATCTAGCTTTACCGGGTCGGAACCGCCGTCACGGATCCATTTCTTGATTTTCCCTGCCACTTCCCCTGCTTCATTGGTAAGCCCAAGAGTGGCGTACGGCAGGTTATTGGCCGAATCTAGAACGGTGGCTAGTGCCATCTTTTGATACTCATCCAAGGTCATGATGCTCTCCTCCTCTCTTCATACCAAATCTTATCAAATAAACAGAATATAACGTCGTGCCTGGATGCAGAACAAGGAAGTAGCGAGGAGCGGACTAAGGCATATTTAACATATGTTGAAGGAGCACCGGAGCTACTGACACAGTTATGCGCCAGCAGTCCGCCGGCGTACCTGGCTTTGCCGGGTAACAGGGCGGACGGTACGACGTTATATTCCGCCGTAGCCGCCGCCATAACCGTTGTACGTTTGCAGCGGTCTATGATAGTCAGAAATCTTAACCGGCTGCAGGGACGGGGTAGGGCCGCTCCTGGGCATAATGTACAGCTCGCTGCCGCTTTTAGACACCAGTAAATAATTATCGCTAAACCAACCATAAGTCTGGTATTCGCTTAAGCTGGCAATTTGTTTACCTTCGGCGCCGCGATCATCACCAACGAACAAGCTGTTCTTACCGTCTCGGGCTTCGCTCCAAAAGGTTTCTTTACCAGCCGGCGACAGCAAGTAAGTACTATAAGGGGCATCAGGAGCCTCATCGGAGTTTACATCTTTGACTGAGCCGTTGTTGTACTCGACATACATCGTGCCACCACCGGGCTGGCCGATAGTCATATAGACTTCTCCGGGCTTGCCAATCGAGGTGCTGATGTAGGAGACTTGTCCGGCACCAATGGTTTTAAGGCTTTTCTTGCCCGCACCGTCGTTGCGTACGGCGTAAAGTCCGGATACTTTGTTGTTCAAAACCGTATCGTCGTAGAAATAAGCTCCATACTTATACCAGACCTTGTAGTAAATTAGCCTGTCGTCTACGGCATAAATATCGCCGAACTGCTCCTGGGCATAAGCGCTAGAGGCACTACCCAGAGCTTCGTTTTGGTCGAGGGTAGAAAGCTGCTTGGTCACCGCGTTGTAGCTTTTGATAGCGAATTTATTCGGTTGCCAGTCGTTGACACTGTCACGCGTGACCCGGTAGATAAAATAGTCGTCGCTCCAGCCAACTAAGTCAAAATAGGCCCCGCCCTCGTCCATGGTCGTCAGTTTGTCGGTTTGGGTTTCTATTAAGTAGAGTTTGGCCAGAGTGCCTTCACGCCGGGCCAGCAGGGCCAGGTATTTCCAGTCCCGACCAGCCAGCAGAACCGTGCCGCCGTCTTCCTCCTTGCCGGTGCCGGTCAGTACCGTTTGCCGCTCGGTGCCGTCGAGATTGGTCTTGACCACGTCTATTTTGCCGCTAAGTTTTGACAGGAAATATATTTTTCCGGCCGGAGTGAGAACAGCCTTATTCTCTTGACTATCTTTGCTGCTGACTTGCAGATTGACTTTAGTGTCATTATAGCCACTAAGAGACAGAGCGACTTCCAGTTTAGTGGTACCAGCTGGAACGACTAAAGTCGCCAGACCTTTTTGGTCGGTTTTGGCTTCGATTTCACCGGCTTTTACCAATACGTTCTCGAGAGCCTTACTGTTAATCTTATTAGTAATAGTCAGACTGACGGGGCGTCCTGTGGCTTCAATTTTAAGGCTAAAGGGACCGGAGTTATCACCAAGACCGATGTTAATTTTAGCGGAAGCCGTTTTATAGTATTTCTTGCTGACTGCCAGGGAATGAGGCCCGACAGCTATACTTTTAAAATGCGCCATACCGCGGCCATCGGTTTGGGCTTTCTGGTTGGCTAGTGCTACATAAACCGCGCTCACCGGTTTGCCGTTTTCCGAGTCAACCACAGCTATAGAAATGTCTTTTTTGATAACTAAGCCCAGAGTTTTGTAGCGACTAACAGGCAGGGCCAATATAAGTAGTACCAACACTAAAATGGTCAGCGGGATGGATTTCTTTTTGTCGGACACATACCATTTTTTGAAGCGTTTCCAACGCGGCTCACCGCCAATGTTTATTTTTTTGGGAGGCTTTTGGACTTTTGAATCTTGATCTTGAGTGGCGTGCTTAGAAGCGGGTGATTCGGCCTGCAAGTCTGGTTCTGGGGATTTTTGTTGTTCGTCGTCCATAGTTTGCGGCTTATGCTTAAACTATAGGGTCCTGGTCGTCTTTTGCCAAGGCGCTCGGCGGATCTTGGCGCAATTTTTCAAGTGCCTTCTCTACCCCGGGTGGCAATTCCGAATTACCGTCTTCCCTCAGATCACTGACACGCAGCATGGGGACCCTGCCATAATTGCTAAACTCAACGGCTATGTGGCCTGTTGGCAACTCAGGATCATATTCTCGCTCAAGAGTATCTTGGTGCATGGAGAAATCTGGATTGTCGGGACTCGTTAGTCGTTTCCTATCACTTTTTTTGGGCTGTGTTTCTACGAGCGGATAAACGAATTCGTTATATCCATCGGCTGTAAAATGACCGGGTTCATGCTTGCTGTCTTCAACGATCAGTACGTCTCGCGCTACAAGCTGACACTCGAAATACATGCGACCCATCAGGTCAAAGTACATTTTGTTAATGCGGTCAACCGCTTTTTCTCTATCGGCCTCTGAGTCAGTTTCAATTCTAATATTGACTTCTTTCATAATAGTTTTCCCTTTGTATATCTGTTTACTTTAACATAATTAGTAATAATTGACAAATCTGGCGCACCAAACTGAATAATTTTTATTGATTCAAGTTATGGACAGAGACTGAAGCATGGCTTTGATGGGCTTGGAGTAGTCCGGATTGTCCCACATATTGTCTGAGACGGTTATTGGCTTGCCACCTTTTATATAAGTCACGCTGATTAAAGGGTCCACTGGCGTGAAGTCGGCTTTTGGTATGGCCTGGCCCTTTTGGTAACCGGTATCGCCTGTTATATATACGCCGTCAAAATCTCCCTCGGCTTTGGGCGAGCTGGCGTAGCGCAAAAAGCTTAGATGCGTGGAACCGCGCTGGGTCGGGGAAGGCTTGGTATAGCTAATTTTTTCGGAGGCGCGGGCAGCAAAGGCGTTGCCGGAGTCAAACTCGGGCAGTTTTTGGTCCTTGGCTTTGATAGTGAGCACGATTTGGCCCTTCACCCTTTGGCCGGCAGCATTCGTTAGATCTATGACCGTTGAACTGACTGTCATCACTCCACCCCCAGAATCGGTTACCATCCAATCCTGCGGGTAGTCAAATCCTAAGTAAAAGTTCGGGGAGTCATGGCGCTTGGTAGCAGTTGTAATTTTAGTCGTAGGAGCCGGCGGAGTAGTTTGGCCGGTCTCTTTTGTGGGTTTGAGTTTAGCCGGCGGCTCGGTGCGCAGAACAAACCAGTATATTCCGGCGCCAGCGACAGCGCCCGCCAATACAAGTATTAAAAGAACCAGCGTTAGTCGGCGCAGCCACTTGCGTTTGGGCTTCTTTGGCGGAGCATAGTTCGCATAATCGGCGGTGGAGCGTGCCGCTTCCTCGTAGTCCTGATGCTCCGCCGGAGCTGGCGGATGTGCCGGTTCGTGGGGGTCTTCACCCTGCTCGTCCATGACTTAAAGTATATCTCTATTTAGCTTCAAAAAATACTTAACAAGTCAAGTAATTCTATTGAAAAAGCTATTTTATACTTCGAATTTTTCGATGTGGTCGTTTAGGTTTTTAAGAAAACTCTTGGCCTGTTCGCGGGTAAGGGCGACGCGGGCGATTACATTCTGCTGAGGGTTACCAAGAAAAGCCTGGGCGAAATTAAGGGTCACGACGTGCTCATTGGAACCTATAACGTACGTATCAACCATCATCACCGGCACCTTGTAGGGGTCCACGTTTAGGTTAATATTCTGTTCTTCTTTTTTATCGGCCATTCGTGCCTCCTACTAAAACTTATTACGGATAACCCCAGCGACTAGGGGGCGAGTCTGTTTATATCTCTCGGGAATAAGGTTGCTTCCTTGACGTTGTGAAGACCGATAATTTTTTCGGACAGGCGTTCCAGGCCCATGCCAAATCCGCCATGCGGCGGCATACCATGTCGAAAGGCTTGCAGGAAATACTCGAAACCCGGATCGTCGGGCTTACCACCGGTTTTCTCTTGGAGCTGTTTGACAAGTGCATCATAGCGATGTTCACGCATGCTGCCGGTAGCTATTTCGACACCTCGGAAGAGCAGGTCAAAGCGCTCGGCAAACTCCGGCTTTTGTTCATTAATCTTGTGGTAGAACTTGGCTTCAGAGGCTGGCCAATCAGTCACGAAAATGGCCTCACTGCCAAGCTTCCTAGCGGCGTAATCGCAAACCCAGCGTTCTTCGTCAGGCCGCAAATCTTTCTCGCCAACCGTGCTGGTGCCAGTGCTTTCAGTGTACTTTTCATGAATTTCGGCCATCGTCAGAACCGGAAATTTGGCCGCCAAGACTGGTTTGGTGGCCTCCCAGAGCTTCAACTCGGCCTCCCGCTTGCTCCACACATCATTGACTACGCTACCGACCAAATTACTTAACAAGTCAAGTAATTCGGGAAGGGTAGTGAAGCCCATCTCCATGTCTATTGTTATAAATTCGGTCATATGGCGGGTGGTAGCACTTGGCTCTGCCCTATAGGTTGGGTTGATCTCGAACACACGCTCATAGACTCCTACCAGTATCTGCTTATAAAACTGAGCGCTCTGAGCCAGGGTCGCCTGCTTACCAAAATAATCCAGCTTAAAGACTTCCGCCCCGCCCTCGGTCGCTCCCGGCAGCAGCTTCGGCGAATTAAACTGCGTAAAATCATGCTCTTTCAAATACTGACGGATCGATTCTTCCACCTCAGCCTGGATTTTAAAAATCGCTGCCTCGCGTAAGTTGCGTAGGCCAATTACGCGCGTGTCAAAAAGAGTGTCCAGGTTATCGGACTTGTGGCTCAAGGGCTTGTCGATTTCAATCGGTGGCTCGTCGTGCACCGGCACATCGATGGCGATGGTTGGCTCGCGCAGTTCTGCCCCGCCTGGGGCTCGTGGTTCTTCGGTTGCCGTGCCGACTACGGAAAGAACTGTACCGATTT
>Ga0187892_10006918_pt1 | contig 16513 bp, 13 predicted proteins | sample MA1701073metaG_FD_139345 | JGI IMG/M metagenome (GOLD analysis project Ga0187892, IMG submission 139345) | Bio-ooze microbial communities from a basaltic lava cave in the Kipuka Kanohina Cave System on the Island of Hawaii, USA - MA170107-3 metaG ... | reverse complement strand
GAGGTGGCGGGGCTGCCCGTGACGCCCGAGGCCGCGGTGCGGCTCCTGCTCGCGGCGCCGCTCGCACCCGAAGCGCCGCCCGAGAGCGCGCGCGAAGACGCGGCCGGCGCGCTCACGCTCGGCTGGCCCGACCAGACGCTCGCCTTCGACGCGGAGGGGCGGCTGCTGGCGCTCCGCTTCCACCCGGGCGCGCGCGACGTGCTGCGCGCGCGCTGGGACGATTGGCGCGACACGCCGGCCGGCGCCTTCCCGTACCGCCTCGAGCTCGAGCTGCCGGAGAGCGAGGCGCGGCTCGTGCTCGAGTACCGCCAGCTGGAGCTCGATCCCGAGATCGACCCCGCGCTCTTTCGACTCCGGCTCGGCAGCCGTTAAGCTCCCGCGCCGGGGGAGGGGGCCGCGGTGAGAAGACCCGGCGCCGCGCGCGCGGCGTGACCACGAAGCGCTGGCTGCTCCTCGTCCCGCTCGCCGTGGTCGTGCTGCTGCTCCAATCCGCGTTCTGGGTGCCGCGGTACGAGACGCAGTCCGCGGGCAATCCGAAGCGCCTCACCACGTACATCGAAGCGAGCATCTCCGACGCGGAGATCCTGAACCCGATCGTGTCGGCCGACGAGGCGAGCAGCACCGTCGAGTCGCTCGTGTTCGAGGGGCTGATCACCATCGGCGAAGACATGCGCTGGAAGGGCAGCCTCGCCGAGCGCTGGGACACGACCGAGGAGGCGCTTCTTGCCGTGCTGCCCGGGCGCGCGCTGCCGGACGGCGCGCCGGCCACGGCCGCGCGCGTGCGGGAGCGCGTCGCGGCGGCGCTCGCGAGCGGTGCGCTCTCGAAAGACGTACGCGCGGTGGACGTGCTCCCCGCCGAGACGCAGCGCCGCGAGCTCTCGCTGATCGAGACGGGCGAGGAGGGGCAGCCGAAGGAGCGGCGCGTGCCCGTGCGGGTGGAGCTGCCCGAGCGCGTCAAGATCACGCTGGCGCGCGTAGTCCCCGAGCTGTTCGAGGAGCTCGCGCCCGTGCTCGGCCCGGCGCTGCTCGATCCGCGCGGCGTCGAGGGGCGGGTCCATCCCGAGGCGGAGCTCGCGCCGGAGGAGCTCGCCGCGCGCCTGCCCGAGCTGCTGCCGATCACCGAGCACAATCCGATCTACACGTTCCACCTGCAGCGCGGGGTGCGCTTCCACGACGGCGAGCCCTTCGACGCGGGCGACGTGCGCTTCACGTACGAGGCGATCCTGGATCCGAAGAACGCCTCGCCGCGCAGCTCGAGCTTCGAGCCGGTGAAGGGGCTCGAGGTGCTGGACGACTACACGGTGCGCGTCGTCTACAAGCGCCTCTACTCCCCCGCGATCGTGGCGTGGGCGATGGGCATCCTGCCCGAGCACCTGATGAACGCGGAGGCGCTCGCGCGCGAGATGGACCGCCGCGACATCACCGGCGAGGCGCGCGCGACCTTCGGGCTGCGCCAGTCGGAGACCGCGAGCCATCCCATCGGCACGGGCCCGTTCCGCTTCGTCGAGTGGCAGCGCGACGAGTACATCCGGCTCGCCCGCAACCCCGAATACTGGAAGGGCCCCCCGGAGCTCGAGCGCGTGTTCTACCGCGCGGTGCCCGACTACGTGACGCAGGAGGTGGAGTTCCGCGCGGGCGCCGTGGACTCCTACATCACGCTGCCGCAGCAGGCGGCCCGCTACCGCAAGGACGACCGCTACCAGACGGTGTCGGCGCTCGTGCCCGCCTACACCTACATCGCGTACAACCTGCGCCGGCCGATCTTCCAGGACGTGCGCGTGCGGCGCGCGCTCGGCATGGCGATCGACGTGGACGAGCTGGTCGAGCACGTGCTGTACGGGGAGGGCCGCCGCGTCTCGGGCCCCTACTACGCGGGCACCCCGTACTACGACCCCGGCACGAAGCCGCTGCCCTACGACCCCGAGGGCGCGAAGCGGCTGCTCACCCAGGCCGGCTGGCGCCCAGGGCCGGACGGGATCCGCGTGAAGGACGGCCAGCGGCTCGCGTTCAAGCTCATCACGAACAACGGCAACCCGAAGCGCAAGGCGGTCACGACCATCGCGCAGAACGCCTGGAGCCGGATCGGCGTCGAGGTGGTGACGCAGCAGTTCGAGTGGACCGTCTTCCTGTCGCAGTTCGTGAACGCGCTCGAGTTCGACGCGATCGTGCTCGGCTGGGTGGGCGGCGGGCTCGACCCCGACGTCTTCGAGATCTGGCACTCGAGCCGGACCGGCCCGATGCAGCTCAACTTCACCGGCTATCGCAGCGCCGAGGCGGACGCCTTGATGGAGCGCATCACGCGCGAGTACGACCCCGCGCGGCAGATCGAGCTGGCCTTCGCGCTGCACAACCGCATCGCGGAAGACCAGCCCATGACGTTCCTGTATGCGGAGACCCGCACCTGGGCCCTCGACCGCCGCCTGGTGCGGATCGAGCGGGACGCCTCCGGCGCCGAGCGGCAGCTTCGCATCGAGCCGTTCCTGGGCAGGATCGACCTCCACATCGACCGCTGGCGCAAGCTGACGAGCGAGCCGGTCTTCTCGGAGGCGGACTGAGCGTGGCGTCCTTCCTGTCACGCGCGCTCGCGCAGCGCCTCGCCCTCCTGTTCGTGATCTCGATCCTCTCCTTCGCCGTGATCCACCTCGCGCCCGGCGAGCCCAGCGAGGTGGACCCGATGAACCCGCGCATGAAGCCGCAGGACATCGCGCGCATCCGCGCGGCCTTTCATCTCGACGAGCCCCTCCACGCGCAGTACGGCTATTGGCTGCGCGATCTGTTCTCGGGCGAGCTGCGCTCCTTCAAGGACGGTCAGCCGGTGCTGCCGCGCATCTGGGAGCGCTTCCTGAACTCGGTGCCGCTGTTCCTGCTCGCGATGGCGATCGAGTGGACCTTCGCCTTCCCGGCCGGGATCCGGGCCGCGGTGACGCGCGGCTCTCGCTTCGACCGCGGCAGCACCTTCCTGGCCTACCTGCTGATCTCGGTGCCGAGCTTCTTCGTCGCCTACCTGGTGGTGCTCTGGGTGGTGAACACGTTCCAGATCCCGGTGATCGGCATGCGCACCTTCGGCCTCGAGGAGGCCTCGGGCTTCCGCCTCGTGATGGACCGCATCTGGCACCTGACGATCCCCGCGCTGATGGCGGCGCTCACCGGCTGGGCCGTGCTCTCGCGCTACGTGCGCTCGCAGATGCTCGAGGTGGTGTCGCAGGACTACGTGCGCACCGCGCGCGCGAAGGGACTGCCCGAGGAGCGGGTGATCTATCGCCACGCGCTGCGCAACGCGGTGCTGCCCTTCGTCACGTTGTTCGGCTTCCTGATCCCGGGGCTGATCGGCGGCTCGGTGATCGTGGAGCAGATCTTCGCGTGGCCGGGCATCGGCCGCCTCGGCTACGAGGCGATCCTGGCGCGCGACTTCCCGGTGATCCTGACCCTCAACTTCTTTGCGGCGGCGCTCACGCTCGCGGGCACGTTCCTGTCGGACGTGCTCTACGCGGTCGTCGACCCGCGCATCCGGCTCGGCTAGCCGTGGCGGAGGCCCGCGTGCGCCCGCCCGTTCCGTCGCTGCCGAGCGGCGCCGACGTCGCGCCCGGCGTCACGCTCAAGGGCGAGGTGTGGCGGCAGCTGAGGCGCGACCGCCTCGCGCTGGCCGGCCTCGTGGTGCTCTCGGTGCTGCTCGTGGCGGCCCTGCTCGGCAAGCTCCTCACCGAGTGGCTCGTGGTGTTCGACCCGACCCTGGTGCGCCTGCCCGAGAAGCTGCTGCCGCCGCTTGCCGCCGCGCGCGCGGAGCTGCTGCCGGCGGATCAGCTGCCCGCCTTCGGCCGCTACCTGCTCGGCACCGACGACCTCGGCCGCGACGTCTTCGCGCGCATGCTCCAGGGCTCCTTCGTGTCGCTCTCGATCGGCTTCGTGGCGGTCTCGATCGAGCTGCTGATCGGGTTGGCGCTCGGCGGCCTGGCCGGCTTCTACGGCGGGCGCGTCGACGCCCTCATCATGCGCTTCACCGACGTGATGCTCTGCTTCCCCACCTTCTTCCTGATCCTCACGGTGGTCGCGCTGCTGCCGCCCTCGATCTGGAACATCATGATCGTGATCGGCGCGACGAGCTGGATGGGCACGTGCCGCTTCGTGCGTGCCGAGCTGATGGCGCTGCGCGAGCAGGACTTCGTGCGCGCTGCGCGCGCGCTCGGGCTTTCCGACGCACGCGTGATCTTCCGCCACATGCTGCCGAACGCGATCGCGCCGGTGCTGGTCTCGGCCACGATCGCGGTGGCGAGCGCGATCCTGACGGAGTCCGCGCTCTCCTACCTCGGCTTCGGCGTGCAGCCTCCGGACGCGAGCTGGGGGAACATCCTCTCCGACGGGCGCACCTTCCTGTTCGATGCCCCGTGGCTGTTCGTGATCCCGGGCGCCGCGATCCTCGTGGTGGTGCTGGCCTTCAACCTGGTCGGCGAGGGCCTGCGCGACGCGCTGAACCCGCGCCTCAGGAGGCTGCGTTGACGGCGCCCCTGCTCGAGATCCGCGGTCTCCGCGTCTCGTTCGCGACGGATTCGGGCCCGGTGCCGGCGGTGCGCGGCGTCGATCTCGCCGTGGGCGCGGGCGAGACGCTCGCGCTGGTCGGCGAATCCGGCTGCGGCAAGTCGGTGACGGCGCTCTCGATCCTGCGCCTCGTGGCGATGCCTCCCGGCACCTTCGACGCCGGCGAGATCCGCCTCGAGGGCGAGAACCTGCTCGCGGTCTCCGAGGCGCGCATGCGCGAGATCCGCGGCAACGACGTGGCGATGATCTTCCAGGAGCCGATGACGAGCCTGAACCCGGTGCTGCGCGTCGGCGAGCAGGTGGCGGAGGCGATCGAGCTGCACCAGGACGTCTCGCACGAGACGGCGCGGGCGCGCGCGATCGAGGCGTTCGCGCGGGTTGGCATCCCCGCGCCCGAGCAGCGGGTCGACGAGTACCCCCACCAGCTCTCGGGCGGCATGCGCCAGCGCGTGATGATCGCGATGGCGCTCGCCTGCAACCCGAAGCTGCTGATCGCGGACGAGCCCACCACGGCGCTCGACGTGACGATCCAGGCCCAGATCCTGGAGCTGATCGCGAAGCTCCAGCGCGAGCTCGGCATGGCGGTGCTGCTGATCACGCACGACCTCGGCGTCGTGGCCGAGACCGCGCGCCGCGTGGCCGTGATGTACGCGGGCCGCGTGGTGGAGGAAGCGGACGTGCTCCCGCTGTTCGAGCGGCCCCGGCATCCCTACACCGCCGGCCTGCTGCGCTCGCGCCCGCGCCTCGACGTCCCGCACGGGCGCCTCGTGCCGATCGAGGGCTCGGTGCCGGACGCGCTCCACCAGCCGCCCGGCTGCGCGTTCCACCCGCGCTGCCCGCTCGCGGAGGAGCGCTGCCGGCGCGAGGAGCCGCCGCTCGTCGGCGAGGGCTCGCACCGCTTCGCGTGCTGGGTGACGAGCGAGCAGCCGGACCTCGACCTCCTCGCGAGGGAACGATGAGCCAGCTCCTGGAGGTGCAGGACCTCGTGAAGCACTACGCGGTGCGCGGCGGGCTCTTCTCCCGCGCCACCGGCGCGGTGCGCGCGGTGGACGGCGTCTCGCTCTCGCTCGCGCCCGGCGAGACGCTCGGCCTCGTCGGCGAGTCGGGCTGCGGCAAGACGACGCTTGCGCGGCTCGTGCTGCGCCTCGAGGAGCCGACCTCGGGCGCGCTGCGCTTCGACGGCGAGGACCTGCTGGCGCTCGGCTCGCGCGAGCTGCGCGCGCGGCGACGGAGCTTCCAGATCGTCTTCCAGGACCCGATGAGCTCGCTGAACCCGCGCATGACGGTGGGCGAGATCCTGGCCGAGCCGCTGCACGTGCACCGCGTCGCCCGGGGCGCCGAGGCCGACGCGCGCGTGGCCGCGTTGCTCGAGCAGGTCGGCATCCCCGCCTCGTGGCGCCAGCGCTACCCGCACGAGTTCTCCGGCGGCCAGCGCCAGCGCATCGGCGTGGCGCGTGCGATCGCGCTCGGGCCGAAGCTCGTGGTGTGCGACGAGGCCGTCTCGGCGCTCGACGTTTCGGTGCAGGCCCAGGTGCTGAACCTGCTGCTCGAGCTGCGCCAGCGTCTCGGGCTCGCGTACCTGTTCATCTCGCACGATCTGTCGGTGGTGCGCCACATCTCGGACCGCGTGGCGGTGATGTACCTCGGCCAGATCGTCGAGCAGGCGACGACGCAGCGGCTCTTCGGAGCGCCTGCCCATCCCTACACGCAGGCGCTGCTCTCCGCGATCCCCGTGCCCGACCCGCGCCGCCGCTCCGACCGCATCGTGCTCACCGGCGACGTGCCGAGCCCGGCGAAGCCGCCGCCCGGCTGCCGCTTCCACACGCGCTGCCCGGCGGTGATGCCGCGCTGCTCGCGCGAGGCCCCGCCCGCGTATCGCGTCGCGGAGGGTCACGAGGTGCGCTGCTTCCTCGCCGACCCGGCGGGCAGCGGCTGATGGGGCGCGGCCTCGCGGGGCTCGGCCTCGCGTTCGCCGCCGCCGCGGCGCTGCTCGCGCTCACCTTCCGCGCCTCGCTGCCCGGCCGCGCCGACTTCACCTTCGCGAACGGTGCGGAGCCGAAGACGCTCGATCCCGGGCTCGCCACGGGCGAGCCCGAGGGCCGCATCGTGGACGCGCTGTTCGAAGGGCTCACGGCTCGCGATGCGGCCACGCTCGCGCCCGCGCCCGGCGTGGCGGAGTCGTGGGAGATCTCCGAGGACGGCCGCACGCTCGAGTTCCGGCTGCGCGAGGCGGCGCGTTGGAGCGACGGCCGCCCGGTGACCGCGCACGACTTCGCGTTCAGCTGGCGGCGCCTCCTCACGCCCGCGCACGGCGCCGAGTACGCGTACCTCCTCTACGGCGTCCGGCACGGCGAGGCGCTGCACCTCTCGCGCGCGCGGGCGGCTCGGCTGCGCGGCGAGACCCTCGCGGCGTTCGACGCGCTCGCGGACCCGCCGAGCCCGGTGGCGTGGCGGGCCTTCCTCGCCGCGCACGACCTCGCCGCGACGCTCGCGCGCGCCGGCGCCCCGCGCATGCGGGCGGCCGCCGCGAGCGCGTCGCCTCCGGCGCCGGGCGGGCGCGCCGCGTTCCGCGCGGGCCTGCTCGCGGCCGCGTCCGCGCACGAGGCGCTCGCGAGCGAGGCGGAGGCGCGCTTCGGCGTCGATGCGGGCGCGTACGCGCGGGACGACCGTCGCTTCGTCGTCGAGCTGGTCGCTCCGATCCCGTACTTCCTGGACCTCACCTCGTTCTATCCGACCTTCCCGGTGCCGCGGCCGCTCGTCGAGGCGCACCCCGCCGACTGGTTCGTGCCGGGACGCATCGTCGGCAACGGCGCCTTCGTGCTCGACGCGTGGCGCGTGGGCGACCGCATCCGCCTGCGCCGGAGCCCGACCTGGTGGGGCCGCGACGGCGTCGCGCTCGCGAGCGTGGACGCGCTGCCGGCCGAGAACGGGATCACGGCGCTCAACCTGTACCTGACCGGCGAGCTCGACTGGCTGCCACGCACGCCGGGCGACCTGGGCGAGAAGCTGCGCGAGCGCCCCGACCACTACGGCGGGCCGGCGCTCAGCGTCTACTACTACCGCGTGAACGCCACGCGGCCGCCGCTCGACGATCCGCGCGTGCGGATGGCGCTCGCGCTCGCGATCGACCGCGACTCGCTCGTGCGGGACGTGCTGCGGCTCGGCCAGCTCCCCGCGCATCGGCTCGTGCCGCCGGGCATGCCCGGCTACGAGCCACCCGACTCGCCGCTCGGCTTCGATCCGGCGCGCGCACGGGCGCTGCTCGCAGAGGCCGGCTTCCCGGGCGGCCGCGGCTTCCGCGAGCTCGGCATCCTGTTCAACACGCTCGAGGATCACCGCAAGATTGCCGAGCTGGTGGCGGACCAGCTCGAACGCAACCTCGGCATCCGCGTCACCCCCTACAACCAGGAATGGCAGTCGTATCTCGCAACGACGCAGGCCGGCGACTACGACCTCTCGCGCGCGGGCTGGATCGGCGACTACGTGGACCCGAACACGTTCCTCGACCTCTGGGTGACGAACGGCGGGAACAACCAGACGGGCTGGGGCGACCCGCTGTACGACCGCTGCATCCGCGCGGCGGCGGACGTCGAGGCCTTCGCGCGCGCGCCGGAGCTCGGGGGCCTCGCGGAGCCCGAGCGGGCCCGCACGCTCCTCGCGGCACTGCGCGCGGCGTCGGGCGCCGAGCGTGTGGCCGCCGCCGCGCGGCTGCGGCTCCAGCTCCTGCGCGAGGCGGAGGCGATCCTGGTGCAGCGCGCCGTGCCCGTGATCCCGCTCTACTTCTACGTCCGGAGCGGGCTGCTCTCGCCGCGCGTCGCGGGCTTCCACGCCACCCTGGCGGATGGGCGCCCGAACCTGCAGGACCTCCACCCCCTGCGCGCGCTCTCCGTGGCGGGGGCGCGGCCATGACGTTCGCGCTGCTGCTCGTCGCGGCGCTCGCCGTGATCGCGTCGCTCGCGAAGCTCCCGCTCGGCGCGACCCGCGCGCTCGGCGCGGCGTTCCTCGCGGCCGGGCTGTTCGCGGCCCTGCGCCATCCGCTCGGCGACGCGGGCGGAGCGCTCCTCGCCCTCGCGATGGGAGCGCTCGCTCATCGCTTCGCGCCGCCGCGCGTGCTGCGCCGCGTCGCTTTCCTCGTGCCGTCCTTCGCGCTGCTGATCGCCGTCACCACCGCTCTGATGTACCTCGCGCCGGGCAGTCCCTTCGCGCAGGAGCGGGCGCTCGCACCGTCGGTGGAGGCTGCGCTGCGCGAGCGCTACGGGGTGCCGGAGAACGCCTTCGGCTTCTTCCGCATCTACGCCGAGCGCTTGCTGCTCGCGGGCGACCTCGGCCCCGCGCTGAAGGTGCAGGGGCGCACCGTGGCGGAGCTGCTCGCTCCGGCGCTGCCGGTGAGCCTCGCGCTCGGCGGCGCCGCGCTGCTGCTCGCGCTCGTGCTCGGCGTCGGTCTCGGCGTGCGGGCGGGGCTGCGCCCGAACTCGGCGTCCGACTACGCGAGCATGGGGCTCGCCCTGTTTGGCATCTCGCTGCCGGCCTTCGTGATCGGCGCGGGCCTGGTGATCGTGTTCGCGCTGCGGCTCGGCTGGCTGCCCGTGGCGGGGTGGGGCGGACCCGCCTCGGCGGTGCTGCCGTGCGTGACGCTCGCGCTGCCCTACGCCGCGGTGATCGCCCGGCTCGCACGCGCGGGCATCGTGGAGGCGATGCGGCAGGACTTCGTGCGCACGGCGCGCGCGAAGGGCCTGCCCGAGAGCGCGGTGGTGTGGCGGCACGCGCTCCGCCCGGCGCTGCTGCCGGTGGTCTCCTACCTCGGCCCCGCGGCAGCGGGCATCCTCACCGGCTCCTTCGTGGTCGAGACACTGTTCGGTGTCCCGGGCATGGGGCAGTGGTTCGTGAAGGGCGCCATCAACCGCGACTACCCGGTCGTCCTCGGCACCGCGCTCTTCTACTTCGGTCTGGTCTCGCTGTTCAACCTGGCGGTGGACCTGGCCTACGCCTGGCTGGACCCGCGCACGGAGCAGGAGGCCGCATGACGGCCGCCGGCCCGTGGGGACTGGCCTGGCGGCGCCTGCGCCGCAACCGCGCCGCGCTGCTCGGCGCGCTGCTGCTGCTCGCGATCGCGGGCGCGTGCTTCCTGCTGCCGCTCGGCCTCGCGCTCGACCCGTTCGCCACCGCGCCCGCGCTGCGACATGCGCCGCCGTCCGGGGCGCACTGGCTCGGCACCGACGCGCTGGGGCGCGACCTGCTGGCCCGCGTCCTGATCGGCGGGCGCACCTCGCTCGCGGTCGGCCTCGCGGCCACGCTGGCGTCGGTCGCGATCGGGGTGGTCTGGGGGGGCGCGGCGGGGCTGCTCGGCGGCGCCGCCGACGAGGCGCTCATGCGCATCGTCGATTTCCTGTACGGCATCCCGTACATGTTCCTCGTCGTGCTCGTGATGCTGCTGTTCGCAGACACGGCGCGCGGCCAGGCGCTGCCGGTGTTCGTGGCGCTCGGGCTGGTGCAGTGGCTTACCATGGCGCGCATCGTGCGCGGGCAGGTGCTGGCGCTGCGCGGCAGCGACTTCGTGCTGGCCGCGCGCGCCACGGGCGCGAGCGCCGCACGCATCCTGTTCCGCCACCTGCTGCCGAACTGCCTCGGGCCGATCGTGGTCTACGCCACGCTCACCGTGCCGAGCGTGATCATCCTCGAGTCCTACCTCTCGTTTCTCGGCCTCGGCGTCGAGCTGTCCTGGGGCCAGCTGGTGGCGGAGGGCCTCGCCGTGGTGAACCCGATCGACTCCCCCTGGTGGTTGCTGGCGTTCCCGAGCGGCTTCCTCGCGACCACGCTGCTCGCGCTCAACTTCCTGGGGGATGGGCTGCGGGACGCGCTCGATCCACGGGGGTAGTGGGAGGCCGGGCCGGAGGGGACGCTGCTCCGGCTCCCTCGACTCGGCAGCGTGCGGAGCGGGTGGAGGCGGTCCGGGAACGCATGGCGGCGCTGCGGCGCGCGTGGCCCGTGCTCGCGGCGCGGCGGCGCGCACACATCACGCACGCAACCCGGGACCTCCGCAGCATCCCCTCCCCGCCCCGACACGTCGAGGTACTCGAGTTCCGCGTGGTGTGGGGGATGAGAAGCCCCTCGGTCCTTGGATTTTGATTCTTGACAGTCGCGGAGCCCGACGCGAATCTGCGGCACCTCTCAGGGGGGAGGGCCGTGCGCCTCGAGTACACGTTCGAGCTCGCCGAGGTCACCGTGCCGCGTTTCTCGGTCGAGGCGACCGAGGGCATCGGCAAGCTCTTCACCCTCGCCACGCTCGCGCTCAACGTGCTCGACACCCGGGAGCGGGTGGAGCTGGTCTTCCACGGGCTCAATCCGGAGGACCCCGCCAAGAAGATCGAGGCCTTCCGGCGCATCCTCTCGAGCTCGGGCACGAAGTGGAGTCTCCAGTTCGACCCGGGCGAGGGCGGGTCCGTCCCGGGCTCCTCCTCCTACTACCAGTGGATTGCCGTGGGCCGGCGCAAGTAGGCGGGTGCGGGTGTGATCGAGGCCAGCGGCATCACCAAGCGCTACGGCGACATCCTCGCCGTGGACCACGTCTCGTTCACGGCGGGCGCCGGCGACGTGGTGGGCTTCCTCGGCCCGAACGGCGCGGGCAAGACCACCACCATGCGCATCCTGACGGGCTTCCTGCCCGCCACGGACGGCACCGCGAAGATCGACGGCCACGACATCTTCGAGGCTCCGCTCGCCGCCCGGCGCGCCATCGGCTACCTGCCCGAGACGCCCCCGCTCTATCCCGAGATGGACGTGCAGGGCTACCTCCACTACGTCGCGAAGCTGAAGGACGTGCCGCGGGGGCAGCGCCACGACGCGGTGGAGCGCGCCATGCAGCGCTGCGGCCTCGCCGACGTGAAGCGGCGCGTGATCGGCCAGCTCTCCAAGGGCTTCCGCCAGCGCGTCGGCATCGCGCAGGCCATCGTGCACGACCCGGCGGTGCTGATCCTCGACGAGCCCACCGTGGGCCTCGATCCGATCCAGATCCGCGAGATCCGCTCCCTGATCCGGGACCTCGCGGCGCCGCGCGAGGGCGCGCGCGGTCACACCATCGTGCTCTCGACGCACATCCTGGCCGAGGTCGAGGCGATCTGCCGGCGCGTGATCATCATCAACCGCGGCCGGAAGGTGCTCGACACGACGCTGGCCGAGCTGACGAAGGGCGGCGCGCGCCTCGAGGACGTGTTCGCGCGCGCGGCGCTGCGCGACGACGAGGAGGCGGCGTGAAGCACCTCGGCGCCATCGCGGGGCGCGAGCTGCGCTCCTACTTCGTCTCGCCCGTCGCCTACGTCGTGCTCGTGCTCTTCGCGGTGCTCGGCGGCTTCTTCTTCGTGGCGAGCGTGCTCTCGTTCGACGCCAACGTGTCGCAGGCGCAGCAGTTCCAGGCCTTCGACTTCCTGAACGAGCTGAACCTCAACGACCACCTGATCATGCCCTTCTACCAGATCATGTGGATCGTGGTGCTGTTCCTGGTGCCCGGCCTCACCATGGGGCTGTTCACCTCGGAGAAGACGAACGGCACGCAAGAGCTCCTGATGACGAGCCCGATCACCATCTGGGAGCTCGTGCTCGGCAAGTACCTGGCCGCGGCGGCGATGGTGACGCTGCTCGTGGTGATGCTGGCCCTCTGGACCGGGATCCTGTTCCTGTACGGCGATCCCGAGCCGCTGAAGACCGTCTCGGGGCTGCTCGGGCTCTGGCTGATCGGCCTCGCGTACGCCGCGGTGGGCTGCTTCGCGTCGTCGGTGACGCGCAATCAGCTGATCGCCTTCTTCCTCGCGCTCGTGCTGCTGCTGGTCCTGTGGCTGCTCGCGGTGGTGGCCGACCTCGGGGGCGCGGGCGGCGCCGCGGCCGCGAGCTCCGGCCTGTCCGACCTGCTGCGCTGGCTGTCCTCGTCCGACCACTTCGAGGACCTGATGAAGGGCCTCGTCGACACCCGCTCGCTCGCCTACTTCGCGTTCCTGATCGGCACCTTCCTGATCCTCACCAAGGCCGCGGTGGAATCCGTGAGGTGGCGGTAGGTGGTGGGAGCCCGGCCCAGCATGCGACCGCGGAGACCTGGCCCTACGCGGATGGAGCTGTCGTGACTCCGTTCGCCTTCGGCTCACTGCGCGCTCCGCTGCGCGGAGCTTGCTGATGCAACGCTACGCGAGCCTGCTCGGGGGACTCGGCGCGGTCGCCGTCGTGTTCGCGCTGATCTCGTTCCTGATCCAGCTGCTGTCGGGCGGCGGGCTGCTGCTCCAGCAGGAACTCGCGTTCTCGGTGGCGAACCTGGTGGTGGGCCTCGCCCTGCTCGCCATCGCGCTCGGCTCGAACCTGGAGCAGATCCGCGAGCGCATGAAGAGCGGCGAGGCGCGCCGCGCCGGCAAGTACGGCACGAGCGCGATCCTCTCCACCGTGCTCGGCATCGCGCTGCTGGCGCTGCTGGCCTTCCTCGCGACGCGCTACCAGCAGCGCTGGGACTGGACGGAGGCGAAGTCCCACTCGCTCACCGACCAGACGAAGAAGGTGCTCGACGGCCTCGAGCAGCCGGTCAAGGTGACGGCGCTGTTCGCGCAGATCGCGGCCGCCGAGGCCAAGGACCTGCTCGACCGCTACCTCGCCGTCGCGCCCGAGAAGTTCCGGGTCGAGTACGTGGACCCGCAGGCGCAGCCCGGACGGCTGGCCGAGCTCGGTGTCGAGGCGGAGCGGCTCGAGGGCGGGCTGCTGCACGTCGCGCTCGGCGCGGACTCCGTGGACGTCAAGGACCTGACCGAGGTCGCGCTCACGCAGGCGATCGTGAAGCTCACGCGCCAGGAGCAGAAGAAGGTCTATTTCCTCGACGGTCACAACGAGCGCGTGGTCGACGGTGACAAGGCGACCGACGGTCTCGCCATGAAGGACGCCGCCGAGGCGCTGCGCAACGAGAACTACCAGGTGGAGACGCTGCTGCTCGCCGCGCAGGGCGACGTGCCCGCCGACGCGAACGTCGTGATCGTCGCCGGCCCGACGCGGCCGCTGCACGAGACGGAGCACGCCACGCTCGAGCGCTACCTCGCGCGGGGCGGGGCGCTCCTGGTGATGATCGACCCGCGCGCGGGCACGGACCTCGGCGCCGACCTCGCGAAGTGGGGCATCGACATCGGCGACGACGTCATCGTCGACCGCGTGCAGGGTCTGTTCGGACGGCCGACGACGCCGTTCGCCGCGGAGTACGGGGACCACGACATCACGCGCGATCTCGGCGACGCCACCATGTTCCACGTCGCGCGCAGCGTGTTGCCGGCGGACGCCGCCAAGGAAGCCGTCGCCCCGATCGTGCGCACCGGCAAGGACTCCTGGGCGGAGCGCGACCTCGACCGCCTGCTGACGAAGGGCGAGGCCGAGTACAACGAAGGTCCCGACCTGAAGGGCCCCGTCTCGCTCGCGGTCGCCGGGACGCTCCAGCTCGGAGCGCCGCCGCCCCCGCCGGCGGAGGGCGAGGCCGCCCCGGAGCCGAAGACCGCGCGCATCGTCGTGATCGGCGACTCGGACTTCGCCAGCAACCAGCTCATCCGCGAGTTCCGCAATCGCGACCTGTTCGTGAACTCCGTGAACTGGCTGCTCGGCGACGTCGAGGCCATCTCGGTCCGCCCGGGTCAGCCGCGCGCGAGCCGCCTCCAGCTCAGCAGCGCGCAGTTCCTCGAGATCCGCTACCTGGCGCTGTTCGTGATGCCCGAGCTGATCGCGTTGTTCGGCGTGATCGCCTGGTGGCAGCGCCGCCGCGCGCCAGGTCGATGAACCCCCGCAACACCGCGCTGCTGGCGCTCGTCGTCGCGGCCGTGGCCGCCTTCGTCTGGTTCTACGAGATCGAGGGCGGCGCCGAGCGCGCGAAGCAGAAGGAGGCGGGCAAGCGGCTGTTCCCCGGCGTCAGCGCCGAGCAGATCCAGAGCATCGAGCTGCGCACCGAGGACGGTGCGAACGCGCGGCTCGAGCGCGCGGGCGACGAGGGCTGGAAGCTGGTCGCGCCGCTGGCGACGCCGGCGGATCGCTTCGCCGCCGACGGCCTGGCCTCGACGCTCGCCGAGCTCGCGCCCGAAGCCACCTTCGATACGCCCGAGCCTCTCGCGAACTACGGCCTCACGGGCGACCCGGTCGTTCGCTTCCACGCGGGCGAGGCCGACTACGCGCTGCGGCTCGGGAACACGACGCCGGTGGGCGGCAACGTCTACGCCACCGACGCGGAGGGAAAGAAGGTCTTCACGCTCGCGAGCTGGCGGAAGAACGCGCTCCAGAAGAGCGTGAAGCAGCTCCGCGACGGCCGCGTGATCGATTTCGACCGCGCCCAGGTGAAGGGCATCACGCTCCAGAGCGGCGACGGGCGGGTCGTGCTCGCGCGGGCCGACGGCGGCTGGCGCATCGCCGCGCCGGTGGATGCAAAGGCCGACGCGGACGCCGTCGAAGGCCTGCTCTCGGATCTCCAGTACCTGCGCGCGGACGAGTTCATCGACGCGCCCGCCGGCGACGCGCAGCTCGGCCTCGCGGCGCCGTGGCTCACGGCCGAGCTCGCGCTCGAGAGCGGCGGGCCGGTCGCGGTCGCCGTCGGAGCGACCCGCGAGGATCGCCGCGTGGTGCGCGGCTCCGAGGCGCGCTTGTTCGAGATCGCAACCACGCGCCTCGACGCGCTGCCGCGCACGCTCGCGGCCTTCCGCTGGAAGCAGCTCGCGAGCTTCGCGAGCGAAGACGCCGCGGCCCTCGAGCTGCGCTTCCAGGAGCCCGGGGCGGAGCCCGTGACGATCACGGGCACGAGCGGCGAGTCCGGCTGGACGACGGCGCCCGAGGCGATGGAGCCCGGTGCGGCCAGCCGCCTGATCTCGGAGCTCTCGGGGTTGCGCGCCGAGGAGGTCGCCGCCGACGCGATGGGCGACGCAGAGCGCGCGGCTCTCGGCCTCGCCCCGCCGCGCGTGACGCTCCTTGTGCGCGGCAAGCCCAACGAGGCTCACGCCGACGGCGCGACGCTGGCCGAGGTGCAGCTGGGCCAGGCGCAGGCCGACGGCCGCATTCCGGCGCAGGTCGCCGGCGAGCCCACCGTCTACTGGCTGGCCGCGAGCGCCCACGAGGGCTTGCCGGTCGGCCTCGCCGCCTGGCGCGAGCGGTTCGTCGCGAAGGAGGCGCCGGAGGTGGAGGCGCCCGCGGCGCCGGGAGCCCAGCAACCCTCAGCAGAAGAGCCTGCAGCCGAAGAAGCCGAACCTTCGGAGTAGGGGCCTCTGGGGTCGGTCGAGGGGGTCGAATGCAGCCGAATCAGGTTCCGCGCTTCGTGCGGAAATAGCGCGGTGATCCAGACCAAGGGTCGGAAGCCCCGAGCATCGACGTTGGGCAAGGCCTGCGGGGCAGGTGTTCGTACTCGAGAGCGCGTCCGGAGCCGATTCGCGATGCCTGACGCCTACCTCGACGCGTGCCGCGTTGCCGCCTCGGCCCGACTGGTGGGCAGCTCCCCTGGATCTACGAGCCCGTGTCGTCTCCATCCGACGCGCAGCAGCCACGTGCGCGGGCGTGCAACCTCGCGCGAGGCGTGGCGGTCGGGAATACGGGTCTCCACCCGCCAGCCGTCGAACCAGCGCGCGGAGCTGGCGGGATCGAGCGGAGCCGATTTGCCTCGCGCGAGATGGCGCCGCTTCGCAAGATGGCGCCGAGCGTTCAGCAGGACGTAGGCGAGGGCGCGTCGCACCTCGCGCGGCGAGCGCAGGGTCCGGTGGTGGTAGCGGCCGTCGAGCACCGGCCCGCTGCGGCCGCTGACGCGGTTCAGCGCCCGTGCGAGGCGTGCGCCGATGCTCTTCATCCCGCAGGCGAGCGCTTCTTTGCCCTGCGCCTCTACGATCAGGTGGGCGTGGTCGCCCTGGAGCGAGTAGTGCGCGACTCGGAAGCTCCCGCGCTCACTCGCCTCGCGGAGAGAGCGCCGCCACTCGCGGACGAGCCGGCCCTCGCGGAGCGACGCCAG
>Ga0187892_10006917_pt1 | contig 16516 bp, 16 predicted proteins | sample MA1701073metaG_FD_139345 | JGI IMG/M metagenome (GOLD analysis project Ga0187892, IMG submission 139345) | Bio-ooze microbial communities from a basaltic lava cave in the Kipuka Kanohina Cave System on the Island of Hawaii, USA - MA170107-3 metaG ... | reverse complement strand
CTACCGATTGGCGCAACAAGCGGTCGCCCTACATCCCATCCCGTACCAGCGGTTGGTTGGTGGCGTGAAGCTCAACGACACCACGGATGGGGGTAACCTGAGTTAAATGGATATGCCTTTGGGTCCTATATGGCCGGACATTGAAATTGCATCATCACTCGTAAGGGGCCAAGTAGCCCTCGATCTGCGTGGGAGCCGATTGCATGTTCCGGAAGACTTGGCTGAGCGTCTCTCGAAGCTCGTCCCGCGAAAGAAAGGATCGGTTGTGCGTTCCCTTGAGCCGAGTGTGGTGCCAAAGGTGCTCCATGGCGTTGAACTCGGGGGAGTAGGCCGGAAGGAGATAGGCCTGAATCCACCGTCTGTTTTCCCGAAGCCAGCCCTTGACGATCTCATCTTTGTGGTACGAGGCTCCATCGTGGATGACCATGACCTTCCGAGGAGTATGCCGGCGGACCACCTGCTCCAGAAACCCGAGGTAGGTCTCGGCGTTGAAGGGCTGATCGTAGCGATACGTGAAGCGATGGCTGAAGAGGTCCACCCCACCCAAGACTTTCTCCGCCTCCCGCTTGCCCAAGGTGGGGACCTCGGGCTGATGGCCCACCCAGCCCCAGGTCTGGTAGAGCGTGGGGTCCAGACGGAAGGTGGCCTCGTCGGTAAAGACGAGAGCCGCCCTTTCGGACCGCGCCAGCGATTTGAGCCGGGGATACCTCCAGAGGGCCCATTTCCGCTGTTTCTCCGGATCGGCCCGCCAGAGCTTTTTGCGGGGACGTTGCACGGAGAAGCCCAACTGGTGGAGAAGCCTTCGGACATGTCTGGGATGGTACGAGATCGCGAACTCCTCCTTGATCACCTGAGCGACCATCGGGGAGGTCCAGACCCCGCAGAGAAATCCGTAGGCGATTGGCCCGCTGTCGACGATGTCGGCGAGTTGTCGATGCTGGAGGGAAGAGAGAAACGGAGTCCGACCGGGATGAAGCCGTTCCATGATCCCGCCCAACCCGTACTTCTCCCAGTGATGCAGCCACCTGGGGCAGACGCTTGCGCCACGCGTACTGCACTACCGCTTGATCCACGCTGGAGCCGCTCCGGTCGTAGAGCCGAAGAATCCTGTCGTCCTCGGCGTAGCTGGTCAGGGAGAGCCCCCTGATCGCCGCCGCTCGGAAGTACTCATCGCCCTTCGCGAGCGAGGTCTCCAAGAACCGGATACACTCCGGGGACCCTATGCGGCCGAGCGCGACGAGCGCCGCAGGTCCAACCTCAAATGACTCCGGGTTTGCCCATTCACACAAGCGGGTAACAGCCTCGACGTCGCGGAGCAGCCCGAGTATCCGGATGTACTTTGCCTTTGCCTCGGAGTCGCGTTCTTGGTCAGCCAGCGGACGGATTTCAGGCGAAGCCTCGCGCAGCTCGAAGTCCGCAACTATCTCGATCGCCGCTTCCGTCGCTTCCCTCGGTCCATCCTTGATGAGCTTGATCAACGGCGGAGCTACTTCCCGGGCACCCAAGCAACGAAGGGCGTAGGATGCCCTTTGAACAACGTACTTGTCCGAATCTTTCAGCAGCTCCACGGCCGCGGCGGCCGCTGCGTGAATGCCAAGCTCGCCAGCCTTGTTAATGATGTTCCGGCGTACATCGCCATCCGGATCACGGGTCAGGGGCTCGACCTTTTCCCACCAGCGGGCGGCATGGGTTTCCAGTAGTATCTGCGCCGCACCCATTCGTACCCTGGGCGATGCATGGGCCAAAGCCGCCTCGATCTCCTTCTCACAACCCTGCACCCCCATCTCAATGAGCCCGTAGTAGGCGCTCGCGAACGATTGCCAGTCGCCCTCGACCAGGCGCTCAATGAGTTTCGGTCGAAGGTCCATCCAGCGGCCTCGCCTGATGACCTCGGTCGCGCCGCGGCGAACTTCCGATCGATGATGACTGAGAAGAGCCAAGACTTGGCCCTCGATCTTCGCTCGGGGCGCGCTTGCCAAAACCCAGGCCGCTGCGTCGGTGCTCTCCTTCTTTGCAAGCAGCTCTAGAAGGGCGTCGCAGTCCTGGTTGAATCCCAGTTCCTTGAGATAGGTAGCGGCCGATTGCCGAACCTCAGGATGGTCGGACCCCAACGCCTCCATGGCGAGCCTCTGGAGGCTGCGGTCCTTCGTCAGAACAGCGAGTTTGAAAGCCTTGTCGCCGAAGTGCGGTCGACGGGTCTCGAGGAGGTTCGCAAGGTCCGGGATCGGCTCGCGGGGACCAATCGCGAGGACCGCGCCGAGCGTGGGATGCCAGAGTTCGCTTTCCTTCAGCAGGGGTAAGAGGTCTGCCACCTCCGCGGCACGCAATTTGCCCAGCGCGTCAACTGCCTCATAACGGACCCTCCGATCCGGATCCTTGAGCAGTCCCACAAGGGCACGGCCGGATACTCGATCTCCCAGGGCGCCCAAAGCCTTGGCCGCGCGCGCACGAACGCCGGCATCCTTGGCCTCGAGCGCTTTGCGGAGGCTCGGCAGGGCCTCCACCATGCCCCAGCGCTCGGCAATCTCGACCGCAAAGGAGAAGGTCTCGAGGTCAGGGCCGTCGACGTGCCGTGTAACCTCGGTCGCCAACGCCTTCTCCGGCAAGCGCAGTAGGATGCCGACGGCACCTCCCTCGCTCGAGGAAAGTCCTCTTATCCGGTCGCGGCTTTGGGCCCGCCCAAGAGTTTCGAACACCTCCTTTGCGTACTTCGTCGAATGGAGGAGCGCCAAGGCCCGCGCTGCGTGCGTGCGCACGTATTGACTTTCGTCCTTAAGAAGCACTGCCAGGTCATCCTCCCTCTCGTTTGCCTCGAGGCGAACGAGCTTGGCGATCGCCTCCGACCTCACTTTTAGGTTTGGGTCCTTCAAGGATCGCGCGGCAAGTTCAATCTCCTCCTTCCGGCCCGCACGCTTCGCGGACCGGAGGGCCGCGACTCGGACGTCCGGGTCTCCGTCGGCAAGGAACGCCTCGAGGCGCTTCTCGAATTCTGGCCGGTCCAGCCGAGCCAGTTCCTCTATCGCCCGGGCGCGAACGGTCGCCATTGGGTCCTTGAGCAGTTTTAGAGAATGAGCCACCGCCTCGGTGGGCCGATAGGTCGCTAGGATTTCGAGCGCCTTCGCCCGCGCGTCTGGCTTCGGACTTGTGAGATACTTCTCAACGAGGGGCCAAGTCGTCTCGTCTTTCAGTTCCTCAAGTGTCTTCCAAAGGAGGCTCTCAGGGGAGGTGGGCCAGGCCCAGAAAGTCCGCGGGTCGGCTTCCAAGAATCGCAGAACGACCGGAACCACCTCTTTCCGGCGCATTTGTAACAGGATCTCCGCGACGCGAGGGGACCGAGATGGGTCAACCTTCTCGTTTAGCTTCTCGATTAGGGATGGAACCGAATCCACTAATTCAAACTTTTGAACGGCTTCGGCGAGAGGGACCAAGCACCATCCGTCGTCGGCCTCAATGAGTCCGGGTATCTTGGGCTGTAGGCCCTTGGGATCAAGTTCCACGAGAGCATCGATAGCCTCATGTCGTACGTGGAAGTTGGCGTCTTTCAGGAGCTCGTGCATCCTGGGAATCGCCTCCCGCACTCTCATTGCCGCGAGCGCGCCGATGGTCGAAGCACGAACGTCTGCGCTGCCGTGCGACAGGAAGCGCAGGAGATCGGGAGTGGATTCGGGCACCTCTAACCCGCCAAGAGCAGACGCCGCAGCAGATCGCGGGCCCCGACCCTTCGGGTCGTCCTTGATAGTAGGGTCGTCGATCACTCGAACGAGGAACTTCCAGTGGTCCTTAAGGCGAGACTCTCCAACCACATTGATGACGGTTACCAGTGCGGGAGGACTCAGCGGGTCCTTGACAACCTCGGTAACGAAGGCTGAAACCGCGGCAGGCGAATAAGCCGCTCGTGATGCGGGCGAACCCAGGGTCTCGCTAAAAAGCTCGAAGAGAGTACGTCGACCACGCAGGATTTCCCTCTCGACCCCAGGTTTGGCTTTCAGAACCTCAGCGGGGATTCGGGAACGAATGCCAATAAGCTGGACAATCATCTTGGCGCGGCTCGCGACTTCGGAGTCGGGGTCGTTGGCCGCGTTTTTGAGAGCCGCCAAGGCTGCAGGACCAAGATCGAGCAGTTGGCGCTCTGCCTGCTCGCGCTCCGCGATGCTCTCCGACCTGAGCTTATCGACCAGGGACTGAGCATCCTGAAGCTCGGCCGCGAGAAGCAGCCCGAGGAGAAGGATGATCCTCATAACTACTCCAGTAGAATCGCCCGCGGCGCTCTCAAGATCTATTTGCGCTTGGAAAGCCACGACTTGGCGTAGCGTAGCGGTAGTACGAGGACGCATAGTACTTCTTTACGATCTCCTCACACTTCGCGTAGGCGTCGTCGTCCTTGTCCTTCTGGAAATCGGCACGCGCCTTGTAGAAGAGATCCTCGGCGGGCTTCTCATGCTCGGCGCGAAGCTTCGCGTAGGCGTCCATGACCGGCTTGGCGCACGCCGCGAACTCGAACGCTGTGCGGAACGCCGTGAAATCGGCCACCCAAGAATCGTCCTTAGCGGCCCCGATCGCCTTCTCCAGGGCCTTCGCTTTGGGCGCGGCCTCCTTTTCGATCAGCGATTCGAGCGCCTTGACTTTCGAGGCGAGTTTCCCGCCCCTGTCCAGGCCGCGGGCACGGTCGAGGAGCGCAATCGCATCGCGGTGGTCCCTCGCGGCAAAGCGCTTCTGCGCCGAATCGACGAGCGCCACGGGGTCGTCCGACGTCATCGCCTCCAGCCACCGGACGGCCTCCTCCACCGGCAGAAGCGCGAAGGCGTGCGCCGCCGTCTTGTGCGTGAAGAAGCGCAGCATCGGGAATCCGTCCCCGAGGAACGACTCGTACGCCGACTGTCCCAGGCTGAACTCGACGGCGCCGTCGTTCTCCCCGTGCACGATCGCCACGGCGACCTTCCGTTGCGCGGTCCGGATCTCGGGCTTGTCATACGCCGTGGGCTCGGCCTGGATGATGCACCCGCCCGAGACGGGGAACGCGCCGGCGAAGAGCTCGGGCGTGTTCATGAGCAGGCTGTAGGTCAGAAACCCGCCCTGCGAGTGGCCGCCAACGAAAATCTTCGTGACATTCACGCGCTGGCGGATTTCGGCCAGCGCCTCCGGGACGAGCGCGGGACTTTCCCGGTCCGTGCCCGGGTAGCCCTTATACTTGCTCTTGCCGGCGTAGTTCACGTACGAGTAGTTGTAGGTGGGATTATCATCCGGGCTGCCCTTAGCTCGGCGCTCGCCGTTGACCCCCAGGAGTACGTAGTCCTCGGCCAGCTTCGGCCAGGCGGACACAATCGTGTCGATATACGACTTCGTGTTCATGTTCGACCCGTGGAGGATCAGGATCGCGGGCATCCCCTTCTTCGGGTCGTACTTCGCCGGCAGGCGCACGTGCCACGTCATCCCATTTTTCGCCGTTCCGTCCTCGACCTTCCCCTTTTCGAGCTTTCCGAGCGCTCCTTCGACCGCAATCGACTTGAGGTTCGCGGACTTGAGCGCGACCTCGCCGGCATCGGTCTTGAGCTTGAATTCCTCTAGGAGGACCTTGCCCTTGAGCTGCGTTTTCTCGCGTGTCGTCACGACGTCCGGCGCGCCGAACTCAATCGAGACGATCTTCGCCACCTGCACGGTCATTTCGCCGAAGCCGGTCTTCATCTTGAAGGCCGCGGTGACGAGGGAGCCGCGAATCGTCTCGCCGTCCTTCGAGGTCACCGCGACAGTCGTCTCGGCAGCGGCTTGGAGCGCGAGGACTATCTCTTCCAGGTCAGTCCGGAGGCCCTCGGGCGCGCCGGCGAAGGCCTTCTCCAGAAGAGGTAGCGCTTCGGGGCCCAGGTTCATGACCTCCAGCCTGAGCGCGTCGCGCCGCTCCCTTCGGCTGCAACCAGCGCGGTCAGAAGCGATTCGACGCGCGAGGCGAGCCGATCCTCCGCGGGCGCCGGCGGGCGAATGAGATAGAAGGCTGTGACGGAGAGGACCGCGACGGCTGCGAGCGCGGCCGCCGCGAAGCCGGCGAGGGGCGGACGATGGGGCTGGGTGGGCAGAATCCGAATCTCGGCTTCGGCAAAGCGGGGGAGGATGGCCGGCAGCGCGTCCAGCCGGCGATCGAGGTCCTTCAGGCCGTCAAAGTGCGTGGCGCAATCGGCGCAGACCTCAAGATGCTCGGCGAGGGCGTCGCCGCTGGAGGCGCCGGTGAGCGATTCGGCCAGCCGCGTGCGGACCGTTTCACACTCCATGGCCTTCCTCCTGAATCTTCTTCTCGATCCGCTCCAAGGCGCGCGCCGCGTAGACGCGCAGCGTCGCGGCGGGCGTGCCGAGGATGGTCTCCATCTCGGCGTAGCTGAAGTCGTAGGCATACCGCAGGTAGACGATCTCGCGGTACGGTGCGGGAAGTCCGCCCGCCAGCCGCTCGAGGTCGGGAGCGGGGGCTTCCCTTGAGGCATCCGCGGCAGCGAGGCGGCCCAGCGCCCGCTCTTCGATGGTGGCGCGCCGCAGGCGGTCGATGACCGCGTTGTAGACGAGCCGGTAGAGCCACGGCCGAAAGTTCTCAGGCCGCGCGCCTTCGGTTATCGCTGTAACGGCGCGGACGGGCAGCCACCCCCGGTGGAGGCAACGGCCGCCGTGTCGAGCGGCGGGCCGTCGGTTCGTCCACGGGTATCAGGTGGCGAGGGTGACGGGGCTCGAACCCCTCTTGAGGCTTGCTCGGCTTCCGCGTCTACTCCAAGCCAAGAAGCGTCAACTCCCGACACCTGCCCCCCAAAGACTTCGGACGGTGACATCTCCGGCTACGTCAAGGCACAACAGGGAATAGGACAACCCGCGACAGTGAATCAGTCAAAAGGTAGTCAAACGGTCGTCAACGATGAACTGGCGAGGCTGACAGCCCTCTGGCCTGAGTTACCAACTATCGCCCGAAAGGCAATCTTGGATCTTGTCGCTTCCTTCGACTTAAAGACGAAAGGATAGGTACCGGGTCGTGAATTGACAGGGGCAAAGGGGAGGAGGGGTCGGTCATTCGTTTTCAAGCCCAGCCTCAGTTTATGAAGCCCCTTGCTAAAAAATGCCACTACATTCCCGAGGGGTCTCTTCTACTAACTTCGAGGGCTCCTGAAACTGGCTGAAGTCGACGCCTCGGAGGGTCTATGGCCGTAACCCGGTCGGGGTCCGGGGCTCTACTGCTCCGGATTTATCTTGCAAGACGCACTCTCTGGAGTAGAGTTACCGTGTCCATCTGAGGAAAGAAGAAGCCGAGAGAGTGAAATGTCGCCTGCTCCCCCAATTGTAACCCCCCTGACTTACAGTATCGCGTTGGTCTTCGCTCCGCGCTCGGTCTCCCCGGGGGGGAAGATGGAAGTCTCGATGGACTTCCCGTCCAACGTTAGGGAGGTTCTCGTTCAGATCTTCGGCGACCCTGTCCACACCAATGTCAACTTCACACCTGTTGGGATCTCTGCCGTAGTTCCGGCGAACCCACCGAATGCAAAGATTGTTGAGGTTACTCCCCTCAAGATCATGGCTCAGACTCCGCTACCTAATGAAACCGCCCACGCACTTGCGACGGTTTATAGGGAGTTCTTCAAAGCCCAGAAGGTGGTTAAGTTCATGGCGTACGGACTCAACTATGAACTGGAATTCTTCCTACCCGGAGTCTCAGATACTGCAAAATGGCTGGCAGAGCGGTTCATAATTGGGAATCTTGCGACGCCTCCGCAGTGGAATGTCGCACGGGGAGAAATTGCCTTCTCAATCAACCACCAAGAAGGATTTCAGCGTAATATCAAGCTGCAGCCCCGCATGAATAGGATTAACGGATTCTTCGCGTCTGTGAACAATCATATTACGGTTCCGGCAGATGTCCAAGCGGACGATGAGAATGCCTGGATTCAAGCGCTCCAAAATGAATATCTGAAAACGACGGCGTTCCTTGTGGAGTTGCTTGGAGATTTGCCGCCTAAGAAATAAGGCGCTTCATCCAGACGTCTAATAGATAGAGGAAACTATGGATAACTTCCCTACCGACTGCCCGACCATCCAGGTTAGCGGGGTGATGACGCCTCTGGAACTCGACACGATCAATCAGATCCCTCGCCCTCAGACCATCCCTTTCACCCAGATACACGAGGAGTATCAGAGACTGCACTCGATTACGATCGACCTCGCCAAAGAGGCGGAAAACTTCACGAAGAGCGAGACCCAAGGGAACGTCGTTAGCAACGCGTAGAATCTACGCTGCTAGCGTTCGTTGGAGGAGGGGGTGCCATCCCAATTTGTAATCGACTGCGAGGAGTCGGTCCGAAAATTCCTACTTGGGCTGGATCCCAAGCGTTATAAGCAAGTGGCGGCCAGAATCTTCGCCCTCCACGACAACCCCCGCCCCCACGACAGCGAAAACGTGACGGGTTTTCCCGGACACTACCGCATTGATCAAGGCGAGTACCGGATCGTATATCGAATCTACTACGAGCAAAGGCTGATAGTGATTCGGCGAGCCGGAAAGCGAAACGACGACGAGGTCTACAAAGGGCTTTAACTGTATCTAACGGCCAAGATCGGTACTAGACCACGCGCTTACCTTGCCATTTTCAAAGGTTACTGTCTGCCAAGCCGTCGCAATGCCATAGCTGGTCTGCGAATTGTAAGTCCAAATGTCGAGTGATCCGGTTCCTGACGAATGGGAACTTGTGGAGTTCGGATATCCCCACGCCCCAATAACCTCAACCTTACTGAAACCGCGTTGAATTTTCCCCCGAACCATGTCGGTAAATCGCTCGATCAGGATCTTATCGCTATAGTCCAGCACGGAAGGTGTCCCAACGGTGACGTGAAAAGCTGATGTTTCTGGCTTTATCTTGAAGCCAAGAATTCTATCCCCCATCCTGACAAAAAGCGGGAGGTCTCCTCCCTGAACCGGAATCTCCAGGGGTGTATTCCCAGCAGGACGGACCACTCCCCCTGTGGTCGGTATGTAGGTCTCCAATCCACTAGGCTCGCTCGTGATTGCTACTTTCCAATCGTAGCCACGAATTAAACGGCAGCCGCCTAAGATCAGAAGGAGCACGATGGGGGGGGTGTACATCTGGCGGGCCGATTGGCGACGGCGGCGGGATAATCTGTTGACACTCTGAGGCCTCACAACCGGGTCCTCTGGACCCAGAAGGAGGCTGTGGAGTGGCAAAGGGGAGCCCGTGTGCGCTCGCAGAATCTGGAGCATCTCTTCACGTATTGCCGTAGTGATTGACCGTCTGGGTGGTCCAAGGTTGACAATCTGGTGTGCTACTTGGCCGCCTCTCTGGTTGACGGTCGTGATAACGGAACCACCGACAACCACTGTCGCCGCGGCCGCGAGCCGTTCGGCAGTTCCATCGGAGATCTCAGGGCCACGCACGCCCCGATCGACGTGACGCTGTTTCATCTCCACGAGGGTGTGAACGGTATAAGCGGCCGCCGCTGAGTCCACGAGGGTGTGGTGGGACGGGCAGAGCAGAAGCAGGTTCTCGTAGGCATCCCGATCACTCTCCGATAAGGTGGCATCATAACGGGGACCTCCGGAGCTTTTCGCCTTGATGTGGCAGATTTCGCCCACTACAGTTCCCGTGGCGGTATCGACCATCGAGACGGAACATCCCGCAAATGCGCAGACATTACCTGACTCCGCAAATAGTCGCTTCACCGTCGTGTTGGAGATCGCCATGGCAATAGATTCTAAAACGCCCGATCCGGAAGGGCTAGATTCGCGCGAAATTCTAGGGCCGCCCGGGATCCTCAATTCTGCGGTAGGCCACGTCAGTTCCGTCCACGGCCTCGACCGGGAATCCATCTCCACTGAGAACTCGGCAGAATTCTCTTGCGCTCTCACGTTCGCGGGTTACTCGTTCTGCATCCCATCCCCATTCGGGATTCCGCTGCTGAACTGCCGCAAAGTGCTCAGCGAATGGGCGATACACGAGAATGACCCGATGGCGGGCATCTGGGCGAAGGAGACGGAGTTGCTGGGGAATCCCCTTGTGAATCCACTGCCACTTGATCGCTATATGGTCGTCCTTCATGTCTGCCAGTTCAGACGCCTGGATTGAGGCTTCGGCGCGATCTAGGCCGGGACCGCAAGCGAAGAAGGAGCCGATGATGGCGAAGCGCAACCTAAGCTCACCTTCGTTGCGACTCAATTTCTCAATCAGCGTCTTCTTGCCGACGCAAGAAGCACCACAGATCCATATGAAGTCTTGCATTGTCGAAACTGTCGGAAGTGTGTTGAGATGAGATCCATAGCCATCATGCTAGGCCAGCTAGGGCGCGGCTTGCTTCCTCGGGGCTCGCATTGGCCTTGAGGTCGGCTTCGGGCTGGACGACCAGCGCCGCTCCCAGCCTATGGAGGAGCTTCACCAGGGCATCCAGCGAAAGATCGGAGCGGCTCGCGAAGATGCGGCTGAGGTGGCCGGGATCAATACCCGTATCCTTGCAGAACTTGTAGCGGGAGCCATACCTCTCATCAATCAAGTCGGCCAAGTAATCGCGGTAATCGGGCGCGGCGACCTTGCCCTGGGCGATGCCCAATCTTGCCTCCAGATCCTGGCAGATCCGGTACGCGATACCTTTCGCTTCCAGGCTTCGTTTCTCGAATTCCTTCACCCACAACCCGGAGAACTTGCTCCACTCCAGGGACTTCTTGTAAAAACCGACCACGTGGGCGATGAAGGGTCGCTCGTCACGAGTCAGTTTGCTGAGATCAATCGCCCTCCCCGTGATGGTGCGGTAGATCGGCTGCTCGCTCTTCTTCATATGCAACCTACCTCTCACAGCATTCCGTCCTCAGGACGCGGAGTCACGAACTCTACTTCGCCGGCCACGGCCAGATAGATCGCCTTCTGGTCAAACGTATTCGCGGCCCTTCGAAGCAACTGTCTCAAATCGTCCAGCTTGCTTCGAGGGATGGCAACCGTGTAGCGCCGGCTCTCATCGCGCACAATCTTTTTCGTGGCATCCTCGACGTACTCGCCGGGGACTGTCTCCACGTCCTTGTACATCAACTCCGGGCCCGAATGTCCCTGCGGGAAGGCGCCCCGGATGGCGTCTTGAAGCAACCGCCATACGATTGGCGGATGCGGGGCTCGGTCGGAGTCCCGAACGATCGGTATCAGAAAAGAGCATTCCACCAGCCTCTCTTCCATGAGCATAATCTACTCAATAGTTGACTCTGAGTCAACTATCATAAGAGCCTAGAGTGGTAATCTCACCGACGAGCAGTCTCGGTCAGCACCGTCTATACTGGAAGCGGGGAGTTTGGGCTGAACGAGAGCGCTGGGGTGAAGCCTATGCAGAACTTTCGAATGTCAACAGCGGGCGGCCTAACTGCGGCATTATCAGCAGCCATCATGGCGCTCTCCTGCGCATGCGATGGAAAGACCCCTGCCGGGGAGTTAGGTCCCATTCGAAGTGTGGCGCAGGACGCCAAAGAGCAGAATGCTCGCAAGCCCGAGTCGCACGTCCCGAAGGACGACGCTGTGAAGTGGGTCCAATCTGTCACTAGCCGGATATCAAGCCTTCTCAAAGCTCATGCACCAGGGAAATGGCCCCAAGCAGAACTTATCACATTGAGAGGGGAGCTCCAACGTGCGGTGCGGGTATGCGGGGAGGCCATGCTCGAAGCGCTGCGCCTCGCGAGGGAACAACGCGGAGTGGTCGGGTTCGTTGCCGAGATTGAGCACGCAACCCGGCCTTGGTCAGGCGAGGCGGACGTCAGTCTCTTCGACCGAGAGCTGACCACGTCTGTTGCAACCCTCTTCCTCGAAGAGAGCGATGCCCACCTCAAGAGGCTCTATCTCTCGCTTGTCTTGGGTCACAATCGCATGATCCATGAGAAGCCTCGGATCTTTCTCGATGAAGGAATCACGAACCGAATCCTGGCTGCCGGGAGGGGAATGAAGGACGAGGTCGCCTTGGGCTATGTCATCACCTTGTCCGGCCATTACTGTGATGCCTACGCTGGCGCCAGGCGGTTTCTCACGGAAGTAATCTTCGATCAAAAGCTCCGGGTTGATCGACGCATGGAAGCTATTCGGGCGTATTCGTTTGGGAATCCGATATCTACCCATCGATTGGATTTGGCGAAGCGGCTACTTGAAACGGACCCTAACCGGCAGATCCGCCGGGCCACAATCGACCTTCTGGAACGCTTCAGTGCCGGCCCGTTGGATCAGTCCCTGGAAACCGTGGCGTTCGAGTTGCTTCACAAAGTCGCCTCGACGGACTCTGATCCTGACGTCCGGTCCCGCGGTGCCGGCGAACTCTTACAGCGTGGCGACACGAAGTCGGTCGCATGCGTGGCAGAATTGCTGAAGGTTGAGAAGGAACCTGCCGTCCGAGCTTCCATGGCCCACGACCTGCGCTATGCATCGGGTTGGTGGGGGCCGATCGACAACCACGATGGTGTCTATGCCGCTCAAGAACTGGCCCTGAAGTTGGTTGATCTTGATGCGGACGAAAACGTTCGTGGCAATGCCATCAACTCCTTCGTGGGGCTCATAGACAAGACTTTGCTGAAGACAGACGAATCAGGAACGGCCACAATTGATTCGCGGACTATCGAGGCTATCCAACGCGCGATTGAAGTCATCCAGAAGCGGTCGCTCCCCCGGCAGGCCAAGCTCCAGCTGAAAGATCATCTGGAGAACCAATTCGAACGGAAGTTCCCAGGTTTGGCGGATCACGATGCCTACGTGGACTTGAAACGACGCCTTGATAAGTAGGCGATCCATCCCCTGATGGGCGGTTGATTCCGATGTGGCATCATGTCCCCACCATTGTCGCAAGGAGCTCAAGAAACTCGTGATGCTTCGGCGGGACGTTCTTCGTGTCGATGTTCTCTCCGCAGTACCGACCTATCCGCGCCTTGCTCCGGCCAACCTTGTTGGTGGCTTCCTTCAGAATGGCCTCTTGACCGCAAACTCCCATGTAGGCTTCAAACTCGGAGTCCGTGAACGTGAACAGGGGTTTGAACTCATCGGTGATGCCGTCGGGCGCCTTGTCACGCTGGCAGCGGCAGGGGATGGCGAGTGCCTTGAGATAGCGAAGGTAGGGCGGATAACAACTCTCCCCGCCCACGGCGATGATGCTGATGCCGAGAGCATCGAGGTCGATGTTCAAACGCGGGGCCAATGCCTCGAAGTATGCTTCTTCTGTATCGCCCTCCACGAGTCCGACGGCGCGAGCTAATAAGACCTCGCGACGGTGCGGGTCGCGTAGCGACTCGACGAGAACGGCCTTGTCGTTGTGCTTGAGCGTGGCCTCGTCAATCTGTGAGATGCGACTCTCGACGCCGTTGATCCACACCCGTGATAAGCCGCCCAAGTCCGCCCAATCCACGAACTCGGCCGAGTGCGTGAGAACGAACACTGCTCTCCCCGAAGCAGGAGGTCGTGTTCTTTGCCACGGCACAGGAACTGCCCCCGGAGGAGGTAGCGCGTTTGGCTCAGACAACGCCTGGCGCGGCGCGGGTGCATCTATCAAAGGCCGAGGAGAAGCTGGACAAGGAGCTGCGGCCCAAGTTGAAGTCGAAGGTGGCGTAGTGACGAATGCCCTTAACAAATAGGCGGTCCCATGTGCTTTAGATTGGGGACAGCAGCTGTCCGGGAATCTCGTGACCATGGCGTCTGCGTTAACCCACACCAAGTCTCGCTGGAGAAACTGGTATGGGAAAGGAGACGCACGTGGTCCCGTTCGCGCACGTTTTCCGCGAACCTTTGCCGTCCGCCGCGGTTAGAGAGGGTAGTCGCGGCCGACACCTGCGCCCCGCCCCTGCGGGAGCGTCCTCGCTCAAAGAGGCCCGCAACGAAGCACACATCCCTCGTCCACAGACCCAGCTCCCGGTCTGTCGTCAGCCAGCTCATCATTACGCTCAGAAGCGTCCGAAGGCGGATTACGTCGAGGCCGTACGCCACTGGCGTGTTCCTCCGACCCGCGCGGCCCCAAGCCCCTTCCCGTCAGTTGGTCCTGGACCTGACCTTCGAGGACAAACGAAAGTGGAAGGGGTTATATGGGCATAAGAGCGGGAATCAGAGGTCAACGACGCAAGAAGTGGACGATACTCGTGAGCATCATTGAGTCGGGAAAGTACCCCGCGTACCAGCGGGACCCCGACAATCCCTTTTCCAGCATGGAGGCCAAGACTCGCCTCCATGAGATCGATACCTTTTGTGCGCGACTCTGGGCGCGCACGACCCAGGAAGCCGCGAGAAAGAACGCGGCGAGCGTCGCAGTGGCTGCGTAATGACACCGATGGTCGGTGTCTAAGGAGACCAAGGCATGGTGCTCAGAAACAAACCCGCGGCGGAGAAGAGCGGACCCCTCAACATCGCGTTCTACATCCGAGTCTCGACCGACAAGCAGGCCAAGAAGCAGGACGGCTCGCTCGACACGCAGATGGACCTGCTCGCGAAGTACGTCGACTACAAGCGGTCGAGCGGAGTGGATTGGCGGATCTCGGAACGCTTCGTGGAGGGTGAGCAGGAAGGCAAGCGCCGGGGGAAGAGCGCCAAGGACACGAATCGGCCCACGTACCAGCAGATGCTCGCGTCGGCACGAGCGGGGCTGATCGATGTCATCGTCATCACGAAGATCGACCGGATCTCGCGGAGCGTGATCGATTTCCTGCTCCTTGTCGAGGAGCTGGACAAATACGGCGTCAAGGTCGTATCGCTGCGCGAGAACATCGACCTCACCACTCCGATGGGCAAGTTCCAGACCATCATCATGATCGCGCTCGCCCAGCACGAGCGGGAGGTAATCTCGGAGCGCGTGCGAGAGAAGGTCCGGTGGCGCGCGGAGAAGGGCCTTCCCATCGGCCCGCCGCCCATCGGGTACTTCATGAAGAACAAGATGTACACCGTCCATGAGAAGTACTCGGAGCATGTGCTTTCCGCCGACACACTCTACCTGGAACGCCAGAGCTCCGATGAGGTCCTGCTGGAGTTCCAGAACCGGGGTTATCGCACCCCCAAGGGCTGTCTCTACACGAAACCGATGATCCTCCGGATGCTCCACAACCTGACATACTCCGCGAAGATCGAGCACGAAGGCGAGGTCTTCCAGGCACAGTGGAAGCCTCTCCGGACCGGGCAGACGCACCTGGCGATCGAGCAGATGCTCAAGCGGAACCACGAGCACAACCGCAGCCCGAACAGGCAGCCCGACGAGTACGTGTACCTACTCCAGGGGCTGGTCCGCTGCGGCGTCTGCGGCCACAAGATGTCCCCCAAGCCGGGCACCGGTCGCAACGGCATGTACTACCCGTACTATGCCTGCGGCAACGGCGAGAAGTCGAAGGGCGCGGCGTGCCCGCAGAAGTACGTGCCGGCGGAGTCCATGGATCAAGCCGTGCTTGAATTCATGGAGAAGCTCCACCTGAAACCCGAGATCGTACAGTCCTTTGCCGTCCGCGCGAACGAGTTCGCGTCCGAGACGGTCGGGAAACTCAAGGCGGACTTGGACCGGGTGCAGCAGCAACTCTCCAACGTCCGGGGCAAACTGACGCACATCGCCGAAGCCATCGCGGACGGAGGCACGGCCGTCCTGTCCACGGTCAAGGACAAGATGGAAGACCTGGAACGCGAGCGCGAGGAGTTGGAATTCTCCGAGGCCAGGCTCAAGGCGGAGCTGAACGCGGAGCAGTCCGTGGAGATCTGCGTCAAGGACATGGTGAAGTCGCTGAATCTCTTCGGGGATCTAGTCAAGCAGAACGCGGACAAGCCGGATCGGATCAAGGCGCTCCTGCCTCGGTTTGTCGACTACGTGGTGTGGTACACCGAGGAGAAGGGCCGGGGGAGCATGGAAGTCGCCGTCATCTCGGATGTGGTGAGATTCGCGCCCGACGTGGACTTCAACAGCCCGGATGGGGAGCCACCCCCCGTGGAGGCAACGGTCGCTGTGTCGAGCGGCGGGCCGTCGGTTCGTCCACGGGTATCAGGTGGCGAGGGTGACGGGGCTCGAACCCGCAACATCCGGATCGACAATCCGGTGCTCTAACCAATTGAGCTACACCCCCGAAGGACAGAGAACGTGGATCGGAAGGGCCGGAGCTGTCGAGGGGGACGGCGGCCGTCCCGATCCGGGTGCGATTAGTCTAACGGCCCGCGCGGGTCAGTCAAGAAGAACGCGCGCGGTCTCTCGACAGGGGCGGAGGGTTCTGTTAACCTTCCTCCCGGCATGACCGAACCGGCCGCCGTCCCCTTCGAATCGCTGAGACTCGCGCCCGTCCTCCTCAAGGCCGTCCAGGAAGTCGGGTTCGAGCACCCCACGCCCATCCAGGCCAAGGCGATCCCGCCCATTCTCGCGGGACGCGACGTCATGGGCTGCGCCCAGACGGGCACCGGAAAGACCGCCGCCTTCCTCCTGCCTCTCATGCACCGGCTCATGGAGGCCGAGGGTCGTCACGGCACGCGCGTCCTGGTCCTCGAGCCGACGCGCGAGCTGGCGGCGCAGGTGGAAGAGCATTTCCGCG
>Ga0187892_10006916_pt1 | contig 16519 bp, 10 predicted proteins | sample MA1701073metaG_FD_139345 | JGI IMG/M metagenome (GOLD analysis project Ga0187892, IMG submission 139345) | Bio-ooze microbial communities from a basaltic lava cave in the Kipuka Kanohina Cave System on the Island of Hawaii, USA - MA170107-3 metaG ... | reverse complement strand
CGCGCGAACGCGCGGCCGCAGCGTGAAATAGCGTGTTAGCGGCCGTGATTGACCGTGGTCGCCCAGCACAGATGCCACACCTCAGCGCGTACAGCCAGATCGGGATGACGCAGCTCAAGGACGCGCAATGGCATCCGGGCGTGCGTGCGTTAGCGAATGTTCGACGCGCCCGCGGCGGGGTGAGCGAGCGCGGTGAGCCAGGAGGGAGCCCGGGATGGGTGTGGCAGCTGCACTGGCCGCCGCTTGTAGGAGACATCCCCAGCTTGGAGGTCTGGAGACACCCAGTTTTACGCACCGACTATTGACGGTGCCGGGCTGACCGGCACACTCCGCGTCGACCTCTCGACGCGGAGACTCCATGGGCAAGCTCACGAAGGAGCAGATCATGGTCGGAGCGGAGATGGTGAAACGAGGGACATCGGTGCGACGTGTGGCGCAGCAGTATGGGGTGTCGGAGGGCACGCTTCGCTATCAGATGCGGCGGGCGCAGGAGGTGCGGCCGGATGGGCGGTCGCTGCAGCCGACGGCCCTGGATGGGCTCGAGGGGGCGGTGACGGCGATCCTGGAGCGGCTGGACGATGGACGCCGCCAGGGTGAGGGCCGACCGGCGCAAGCGCGGCAGGTGTGCGAGCTGCTGCGGCGTGACTATGGGTATCGAGGGAGTTACCAGGCAGTGGTGAGGCACCTGCGGCGCCGCTTTGGTGTGCCACCGGTACGCGCGCTGCGTCGTGTGGAGACACCCCCGGGGGTGCAGGCGCAGCACGACTGGTTCGAGGCCGAGGTTCGCTTCCGCGGCAATGAGTGGATCCCGGTCAATATGCTGGTCGGGACGTTGTCGCACTGCCGGGCGCGCTTTTGCTGGGCGAGCTTCGAAGCGAATCAGCTGGCCTGGCACACGGGGCACCTGTCGCTGTTCGGGCAGTATGGCGGGGTTCCGCTCTGGGTACGCATCGACAATCTCCGGACTGGCGTGGTGCGAGGCGGCGGTCCGACCGCGGTGCTGAATCACGCCTACGCGGTGTTCGCGCGCGAGTGCCGCTTCGAGATCGACCCGTGCCGCGTGCGCATGCCTTCGGACAAGGGCAAGGACGAGCGCAGCGTGCGCATCTGCCGCGATGCGTTCGGGGATCTGTTCCACGAGACGTGGTCGACGATCGAGAGCCTGCAGCTGAGTCTGGAGGAGCGCTCCCGGCAGCTCATGGACCGGCTGCGGTGTCCGGTGACGGGCACCTCGGTGCGTGAGGCCTTCGAAAGCGAGCGGCTGGTGCTGCAGCCGTTGCCCCACCTGAGCGAGCCCTTCGACCTGGTGGTTGCGCGACGCGTGCATCGCGATTGCCTGGTCTCGTTCGAGGGACGTCGCTACAGCGTACCGTTCGCCTGGGTGGGCCGCAGCGTGGAGATCCTGGGCACGGTGCATCACGTGGTCATCCGGGGCGAGGGCCGCGAGATCGCTCGTCACGCACGTCACACGCGCGAGCGCCTGCTCATCGATCCATCGCATTACGAAGGCGAGTCGACCGATCGGGTGATCCGGCCCACGCCGCTCGGCCTGCGCGGCCGGTTGCAGGTCGCCGGACTCTCCGGCGCTTCGCAGCGGACATTGCTGCTGCTTCCCGAGCGGGTGAGCCGTCCGCTCGACCTCTACGTGCGCGTGGTGGAGGCGGCCCGATGAGTCGCGCTCCCAAGGTGGACCTCGATCAGGTCGTGCAGAAGTGCACGGCTCTGGGCCTTGCGCACGCCGCCGGCGTATTACCCGAGCTGGTAGAGGAGGGCACGCGCGAAGGCTTCGCTCCGCTCCGCTTCCTCGATCTCGTGCTCGAGCGGGAGATCGAATGGAAAAGCGATCGCCGTGTGGCGACCTCGCTCCGCCTCTCCGGTCTGCCGACCGGACGCACCCTGGAAGGATTCGACTGGACCTTCCAGCCGCGCGTCGACCGCGGCAGGCTGGAGACGCTCGCCACCTGCGCCTTTATCCGGCAGCGGGAAAACGTGCTGTTTCTCGGGCCCCCTGGTGTGGGCAAGAGTCACCTGGCGGTCGCCCTGGGCGTCAAGGCCGTGAAGAACGGCTTCAGCACCACGCATTTCGTGCTCGACGATCTGATGCACCAGCTCCGCGGTGATGCGGCGATCCCGCCCACCCGACTCAAGGCCAAGCGCTACCTCAACAGCGCCCTGCTCATCATCGACGAAGTCGGCTTCCGGCCGCTCGACCGCCACGACGCCAATCTCTTCTTCCGCCTGGTCAGCGCCCGCTACGAGAAGGGCTCCATCGTCCTCACGTCCAACAAGCACGTGCGCGACTGGCCCGAGATCTTCGCCGGCGACGAAATCCTCACCACCGCGATTCTCGATCGCCTGCTCCACCACGTGCACATCGTCCACATCGACGGACGCAGCTACCGTCTGCGCGAACTCGACGGACTGCTTCAACCGCAACACAAACCAGCTGCTGACGCATCCAAGGATTTGAAAGGAAGTATCAAAAACGTCGAACAGAATCGAACCGGTGCGTAAGAGTGGATGTCTCCAGACGCGTAAAAGTGGATGTTTCTTGACAGCCGCTCCTTCAGAGAGTTGGGGGCGCCGTCGTCCGCGATTGGTCCGGAAGCGCATGATTTCAGCAGCGCGATGTGGGTCGCGGCCGGCCGAATGCCTGGCTGGTGCCCGCTGGAACAGAGCCCTTGCGGGGAGACGAGACCAAACTAGATTGGTAGCAGTGTTTGAGTAGCAGTTGGTTTGGCTCCTGCGAAGCGAGGTGCCACGATCGCTTCGTGTTTTGAAGGGCGGCTGTACGACCTGCACCACAAAGGGGGTACCTATGCGCGAGAGTTCCATCATGGCTGTTGCGTTGGTGCTCGTGGTTCTTCCGGGAAAAGCCTCTGCACAATGCCACTACTGCGAGTGGGATACTGGGCGAGGTGGCGCGTTCGGCGAGCATGCCTACTGGGGTGGGCAGCCGCCACCGTATGCGAATTTCTACATCGACGCGAATTATCACACTGACTGGCGGCCTGGGCCGTGTACCAGTGAGCACAAGGCTTGTGGTGCCTTAAGTCCGGAGTTCAGCACTGCGCTTGTGCTTACGCAGCTGGGCGGTTTCTCGACGGAGGCTTTCGAGTCGCTCGCCGTCCGATTCCCTGATTTCGTCCGATTGAACGCGTCAACGGGAGACGTGCATATCATGGGCTCCTGCGGTGCGACCATCGTCAAGCCGAAGACTTCGTCAATCGGACTGGGTGATCGACTGGAGACTGTCGCGAGGCAATCGCCGTTTCGACTCGTCAGCGGCTACGGGCTGCGCTTATCGTAAACTCAACCCGGGCCCCGCACAGCTGGCGAGCCGCGCCGGGGTCCCAGTGCCGCATGATGCCCTGTGGCAGGATTGCGCTGGCGCGCTCCAAGATTATGCCGACCGCTTTAGTGGTTGCGGCCATGTTTCTGTGTTCCCTCGCTAGTGGGGCTGACGCACAGTTGGTTCGCGGACGGGTGATGAATGCCGGCGGGGGTACAGCCATCGCCGCCGCGCACGTGCTCCTTCTTGACAGCTTGCGCATTCGGGTGGGTAGCACGCTGAGCTCGAGTGCTGGGGCTTTCGAGTTGGCAGTTGCCCACCCTGGCAGCTACATTGTGCGGGCAGAGATGATCGGCCGGCGCAGCGTAGAAACGACTGTGACCGTACCTGAGCCCGCTGGCGGCTACGATCTGGTGTTGCAGCTCCCTATCGAGCCCGTTGCTCTCGCAGCACTTGTTGTGCATGGATCTTCACGCTGTGAGATGGCCGGCCAGCTCGGAGCCGCGCTTCAGACGGTGTGGGATGAGGCGCGCAAGGCCCTCGCTCTCGAAGTAACCACGCGGGAAAGCCAGAATCACTACTTTCTTTTGGAAAGGTTCGAGCGGTTGTATGATCCTTCCGGGCGGCGGCTGCGCGGCGAGAGTGTCTCGCGCTTTCCGCGCTACGCAGCTGAGTCTTTCCGATCGCTAGCGCCCGAGGATGCCGCCCGACGCGGTTACCTCGAAACACGTCCCGACGGAAGTTACGTCTACGGTCCAACCGCCGAGATACTCATTTCTGACGATTTCCTGCAGACACACTGCTTTAGTTTGCGTATCAACCGCGGCGAGGAGCTGATCGGGCTTCAGTTCCGGCCGGCAAGTGGCGGCGTGTTGACTGAGATCCGGGGGACGCTCTGGCTCGATACCCGAACCTCTGAGCTGCGGTTTGTCGAGTTCGAGTACGTAAACCTCCCTGATCACGTGAACCGTGACGGTTACGGGGGAAAGGCTAGCTTCCAGCGCCTGCCGAGTGGTGGCATGATCGTTCGCGAGTGGTCCATCCGATGGCCGGTGGTCGAATCCATTATACAACACGTTCTTGACCGGCCAGTACTTACTGAAGCGGTGGCTGCAGTCTATGAGGAAGGTGGGTCGGTTATTGCCATTAATGCCGGCGTAGGTGATGTGCCGCCAGCGGCCCGTCTTTCAGTACCGTCGGTCCAGTATGTTTCGGTCGAGCAGACCGTGACGCTGACGAAAGCTGCGTCTAGTGTACAAACAGAAAGGCCCAAGGTTGTCTTCCATTTGTCGGAATTGAACGTCGCAGTAGCCGGGCGCTCGCGCTGGCTTGAGGCCAATGGGTTCTATGACCGACGCGACCGGGGCGGCGCCAAGGGCCATTTCATTGAGCGCGCCCTGATTGAGCGCCGAAAGCCAGCAATAGTTACTGACCTGTTTTACGATCTTCCCGGCGTCAAAACCTTATGGAAAGGACCAGGTCGAGTTACTGTGGTGTTCAATCGAGCGATCAGCTTCAAACCGGAGGAAGGCGGCTGCACGCCGGCTGTTTACCTGGATGGTAGCCAAGTGGGCAATCCTGACTCGGGCGTAACGGACATCAACGCGTTGCCTGTTGCGCAGCTTGAGGCAGTCGAAGTGTATATTGGCCCCGCGGCACCTATCCAGTTCCAACATGCGTGCGGGGTTATTTTATTGTGGAGCCGGCGCGCAACCTGAAGCAACGTTTGGACCGTGTTGACGCCTGCCGTACCGATCGGAATTGCATGCGGTGACTTGACGTGCAATGCTTGACTCCGGAGAACCTACGGGTTGCGCCGAATCGCGCTCGGCGGCACAGTTCGGTCAATCATGGCCGCTAACTCTCCGATTGACGTCGAGTTTCGTCAAAAGGCCGTCGCGGGGTTATCGGTGATCCGGCGCAACGTGATACAGTCCGGTTTAACCGTTACCGCGATGGCGTGCTTTCGTCTTACAAGCCTCGGCAACGCCTTGGGCGAAAGCAGGGCGTGTTACTGGCTGCCCGGCGCAGGTTGATGAACGTGCGTGAGTGCGTCGATGGGCCAGTAGCACGACGGCCTGCGTATAACGGACTGAGCGGAAAATAGCACGAGTGTTGCTGCGCCGCGATGGCGTCGGGGGATGCAGCCAGGAGCTGCGACTGATCCGGAGTGTGTTACGGTTCTGCCCGGGCGATGGGTCGTTCGCGTTCCTGCTCGGCATCGCGACATCCGGACAGACCCAGCGCCGAGTCCACCATTCGGAGCCATCCGGAAATTCGTGGTTGTGCGCGGCGGTGGATTTGGGTGACGCGCGGTGCGGGCTCCAGGAGGGCGTAGCCGTCGGGTTCCTCGTTGCCGCAGGTGCACGGCGAAACGAACGCGCGGAGAGCGCGCACGGCCAGGCCGAACCAGACGCGTGCGCCCGCGACAGCGCCCGGCAAGCCGCCGACTTCGCCGAACGCGGCGCGGCCGGCCGCTATACCGCCACCGGTCAGGGCGACGAGAATCGCCAGCCGCTGAGATTGTCCGGATTCAGGTGCGCCGTCTAATCGAGAGCCTCGAGCAGCCGCTCGATATCCTCCATGTCGTTGAACACGGAGGGTGAGAGCCGGATGAAGTTGGGGGCGATGCGCGCATTGATACGGGCATCGCGGAGGCGTGGCGCGATCTCCGCGCCGCGCGGAGTGGCGAACGTGATCAGCGGCGAAGTGGTCTCGGGCGGCGTGACCGGCTGGAACCCCAGGCGAGGCATTTCTGCGTGCAGCCGGCGGAGCATGGGCTGGCGGTACGCGTGGATGTTCTCGACGCCGATCGAGAGGATGTACGGCAGCGCCACGCCGAGCGCGGCGAGTGCGCCGTTCGCGCGGCTTCCCACCTCGAACACGGCGCTCGCGTCACGACCGGCTTCCCACGAAAAGAACGAGTCGCCTGGCGGATCATGCGGCAGGAAATGGGTGGCGACGCGGCTCACGGAGTGGTAGCCCCACTGCGCTCGGGACACGACGGACTCGAGCAGTCCTTCGCGCGCGTAGAGGAAGCCCAGCCCGAAATCGCTCATGAGCCACTTGAATCCTGCGCACGCGCAGAAGTCGACGCCTGTTGCGCGCACATCGAGGGGCACGGCTCCGGCGCCCTGGATGATGTCCGCGTACACGTACGCGCCATGCGCGTGGGCCAGGTCGCTGACTGCCTTCAGGTCGTGCTGGAACCCGTTGTACATGGCGACGGATGACACCTCAATGAGTGAGGTATTGCGGTCGACGGCTCGCTCGAGATCCGCGATGTCGATGCGGAACTCTTTCGGCATGACAGTCCGCACTTCGAGGCCGCGCTGCTGCTGCAGCGCCTGAAGGTGAATCAGCGCGCCCTCGAAGTGGAGCGCGTCCGTCACGACGTTGATGCCGGAGCGGGCGCGGTCCGGGATGCCGAGCCCGTTCACGACCAGGTTCTCGCCCGTGCTGGTATTGGGAATGAACGCGATCTCTGACGGCTTCGCGTTGATCATTCGCGCGAAGTCCGCCCTGACCTGCGCTGCCAGTTCACCCGTGCTGGTCATGACCGCGCCGGGCCGCGCGCGGTGCTCGGCCCACCGGGCCATCGCGTCCGCCACGGCTCGCGGCAGCGGGTGTGTGTATGCCGAGTTCAGGAACGTGATGCCGTCCGGTATCGCGAAGTCCGCCTTGCGCGGCAGCGCGTTCTGCGTCTGTGTCGGCACAGCGCCAACCGCTGGATTGGTCCAGCCGGTGGAGACGGCAAGGCCGCCCAGACTCGACAGCATTTCGCGACGATTGATCGACATGACGGCTGACTCCCGCGTTAGCGTAGCGGCTCAGCGCGCTGTGGCCGCCTGCGTAATGAAAGTCGTGACATCGTCCCGCATGCGAAGACGCACGGCCGGATCCGTATAGATGGCGTGGCCGCCCGCGTACGCGCGAACCATGACATTGCGCGCGAGCTGCGGCTCGAGCTGTGCGCCCATGTGTTCGATAACCGCGTAGTTACAGACGAGATCGAAGTAGCCACAGGCCGCATAGACGCGCAGGCGTGGATCCGCGCGCATGACGCGTTGCAGCTCGGGCATCGAGTCCGAGGCCGCAGGCTCCGGCGCGAGGTCCGCGCGGTTCCAGCGTACGGACATCCAGTCGCCGCGGAACGCCGTCGCCGATGGATAGCCGCCGCCGAAGGGGCCCTGGTACCGCAGATCGGTGAGGAACGCCAGCTCTCTGCGCATGTACCGGACAATGCCCGTGTCGTCGATGATGTCCTCGAGACTCGGGTCCTTTGTGGGATCGTACATCGTCTGCGCCGGATCGAGCGGGCCGGTGAGCCGGCTGTCATAGCGGCCGACGACCTGGCCGCGGCTGCCGAGCAGCTGGTGCGTGAAGCGATCCATGCGCACGACCAGGGTCGAATCGATGCCCGCCGGTGCAATGCCGATGAACCCGGCCAGCGCTGAGCGGACGGCGGATTGTTCCGCAGTGCTCAGGCCCGTGCGCCGCGCCAGTGCCGGCGCGTACTGCTGGAGCGCCCACGTCCGGGATGCTTCGAGCAGCGCGTTCAGGTCACGCTGGCGGTCCGGTGACAACACGCGATGATGAAAAGCCGTTGCGGCGTACGTCGGCACCGTCAATGCGGTCCGCGTGTTCGCATCGATTCGCGTGAGCGGCGGGACCAGCCCGATCAGCACCAGTCCGCTCGCCGGCGTGCCCTTCTGCTGGAGCATGGCGGCCACGCGCACGGCACGGCCCACACCAAAGCTCTCGCCCGCCAGGAACACCGGCGCATCCCACGCGTCCGCGCGCGTGACGTAGACACGGATGAATTCCGCGATCGATTCCGCATCGCCCCGGTTCTGGTAGAACTCTGCGCCGTACTCCGCGCGCGTGGGCCGGCTGTAGCCCGTGCCGATCGGATCGACGAACACGAGATCCGTCGCGGCCAGCCAGGTCCCATCGTTGGCCCGTGCCATACCATCCGCATCGAGCCGCATGGGGCCAAAGCCGAGAAGGTGCACGAGCGATGAGCTGGAGCCCGGGCCGCCGTTCCAAAGAAACGTGAGTGGCCGCGGCGGCGATGGCGGCGCGCCATCAATTGTGTAGGCGATGAAGAACATCTGGCCGTGGATCTCGCCCGTGTCATTCACGCGGATCGGGATATGGCCGGCCCTCGCCGTGTAGGCGAGACGGCGCCCGCCGAGCGTGACGGTGTGGCGCGTCGTGACAATGCCGTCCTCGGCCGCGAAGCCCGAGCCGCCGAACACGCCCCGCACCTGTGATGATCGCGCAGGTGTCGCGACGCAAAGCACCAGAAGGGCGGCAACAACGGACGTACGAGTGTCCAGTCGCATACAACCAGCTCCGCTGCACGTGTCCGAGTGCGGGTCCATGCCAGGTGACCCGGCGTCGAGCGGGCGCCCTGTAGCATCGAACGCGTGTCCCGTCGCCGGTCGAGACGATGCGTCGCCGGGCCCGCCCGTGGCAAGATCGCCTGTGCGTTGGCGCACGCCGCGCCGGCCGCGCTATTGTACGGCATGACCTGTTGCCGACGCGCGCCATCATCGATCGCGCTGGCCCTCGCGTCCATGCCGCTGGTTCCGGCGGCGCTCGCCGCGCAGGGCAGAACGACCACGTTGGACGTGGTGCTGCGCCCGGTGCGCGAAGGCGGTGCAGAAGTCACAGCGCTCGAGGTGCGCGCGACACTTGCCGGCCCAGCCGCCCTCGGGACTGGCGCGCCGTTCAGCGTGCGCGCACCCATCACGTATGCTTCGATCCGCGGCATCGCGGACGCAATCGAGAACCTCTTGTTGCGGGATGCGGCCGGCGTGGTGCCGCTTTCGCAACAGGATGACGAGGCGGATCCGGCCGGCTTTCCGTACTACCGCCACTGGCGCGCGACACGCACCGTTCAGCCGCCCATCGAGATCAGCTACCGCGCACGTGTTCCATCGACGGGCGGCGGCGGACCGCAGTTCGCCGCGATTGCGCACGCGGGCGGCTTCAGTGGCGCGGGCTCGGGCTTTCTCGTGCTGCCGGAAGACCCGGGCGAGGCCAGGATCCGCGTGCGCTGGGACCTGCGCGACCTGGGCGCCGGCTCGATCGCCGTCGCAACTTTCGGTGAAGGCGACTTCGAGCTGCAGGATGAGCCGGCCATGCTCATGCAGGGCTACTACATGGCGGGTCCGCTCGGCCGCTACCCGGCAACGGGCAGTGCGAACGGCTTCAGTGCAACGTGGCTGGGCCAGCCACGCTTCGATCCGGAACGTGAGATGGAGTGGACAGCCGAAGCCTACACCTACCTCCACGGCTTCTTCCGCGACACAACGCGCGCTCCGTTCCGCGTATTCCTCCGTGTGCTGCCGGGCGTTACCGGCTATGCCGGGACGGCGCTCCGCAACTCGTTCATGCTGGGCGCGCCCGCTCCGGGCGCGGACACCCTGGGCCGCGCGCCTCGGGAAACACTCGTGCACGAGCTGGTGCATCACTGGGCCGTGGGGCTTCAGGGCTCGCAAAGCGCTAACACCTGGTTTGCGGAGGGCCTGGCCACGCACTACTCGCGCCTGCTCACGATGCGGGCGGGACTCGACTCGGTGGGCGCGTACGGCCGCAGCCTGAACGCGACCGCGCGAAGCTACTACACGAGCGCAGCCCGCAATCTGAGCGCGGACTCGATTGGCCGGCTCGGCTTCAGCGATGAAATCGCACGCCGCATGCCGTATCTCCGGGGCGCCCTCTACTTCGCGGATCTCGATGCGCGCATCCGTGTGGCGTCCGCCGGCCGCCGCACGCTGGACGACGTGCTGATCCCGCTGTTCCAGCGGATCCGTGGCGGCGAGTCCGTGGGTCCGAGCGGCTGGCTCGAGCTGATCACTCAGGAGCTGGGCGCTTCCGCGCGCGCGCAATTCGAGGCGGTGATCCTGCGGGGCGAGACGATCGTGCCGGCATCGGACGGGTTCGGCCCGTGCTTCGAGCGGCGCCCGGCGAAGTTCCCGGGCGCCGCTGCCGGCACGATCGACGGCTACGAGTGGGTTCGCGTCAGCGCCGTGCCGGACGAGCGCTGCGGCGCGTGGTGATACGGCTCAGTTCATGCGATCCGATGTTGCCGTGACGCGCGCGGGCTTCTCCAGCGTCTTCAGCACATCGCGCCACTCGAACTTCCGGCCCATGCCGCGGACGTAGTAGTCCATCCACGCCATCTCGGCCACGGCCTTGACCATCTGGTTGCGCGGATCCGGAATGCCGTGCGAGTCGCCCGGGTACATGAACAGCTCCGTCGGTACGCCCAGCTTCTTGAGCGCCATGTGCAGCTCGACGGACTGCGGGCTCGGCACGCGCGGATCGCCCTTCACCACGTGGATCATGGTGGGCGTCTTCGCGTTCAGAATGTATTTCATCGGCGACTGGTCCCAGTACGCGTCGAAATCGTAGTACGGCAGCTTGCCGCCGAAGTAATCCTGGCGGTGGCGCTGCCCATCGGTCTGCGCGAACATCGAGATCCAGTTGGATGCGCCGGCGCCCGAGCTGATCGCCTTGAAGCGGGTGGTGTGCGTCAGGATCCAGTTGGACCAGTGGCCGCCCGCGCTCCAGCCCATGGCGCCCATGCGATCGCCATCGACAACGCCCTGTGCGATGAGATGGTCGACACCGGCCATGATGTCTTCGAATCCCTGCGGGAAATACTTGCCATTGATCTGGCCGAACGCTTCGCCGTAGCTCGACGAACCGCGATAGTTCGGCTGCAGCACGGCATAGCCCGCGCCGGCATAGACCTGGTTGCTGGAGCCGAAGTCGTTGGCATCGGCCGATGCGGGGCCGCCATGGATCTGCACGACGAGCGGATAGCGCTGGCCGCGCTGATAGCCGACCGGCAGCGTGAGCACGCCGCCGACCTGCTTGCCATCGGTCGAGCGCCACGTGACTTCGGACTGCTCGCCCAGCGCAAAGTCGCGCACCTGCGGATTGACATCCGTGAGCTGGCGCCAGCGCGCGCGATCCGTGACCTGGTCGACGGCGCCGACCGTGAACAGCGTCGAGGGCGTTGTCGGATTCGAGTAGGAGATAAGGAACACACCGGAATCGTCATCGCGGCGAACCGTCATGGCTGCATCCTGATTCGTGATCTGACGGACTGTGCCCGTGGCCACATCGAGCGCGAGCAGCTGCCGCGTCGTGCGGATGCCCTGGTTGAAGTAGATCGTATTGCCGTCTGCGGACCAGAAATCGGCGCCGACATTGCCATCGAAAGCGTCACCCAGCCGGCGGAACTGTGCGCCCTTCTGATCGATGCCGCGGATGTACAGCCGGTTGTTCAGTCCGCGCACGTAGCGTGACATGTCGCGCGGTGCCGTGTAGAAGACGTAGCGACTGTCCGGCGAGAAGCGCGGTCCGCCCTTGCTGATTTCCGGCGCGTTGGTGAGCTGCTCGATCTGGCCGGTTGCGGCTTCGAGCAGGTACAGCTCGCTCCACAGATTCTCCTCGTTGGTGCCACCGCCGAAGCCGTTCCGCTTGTAGCGAATGTCGGGCACGGATCGGAACCCGACCCAGCGCGAGTCATTCGAGATCGCGAAGCTGGTAACCGAGACGGCAGCGTCGCGCGTCAGCTGCGTCGCGCGCAGCCCCTCCAGCTCGAGCGCCCAGAGATTGTCGCGCGGCTCTTCCGAGTGATAGATGTCGACCGTGAAACGCGATTCGCGGCGCAGCCGTTCATCCGTGTCCAGGCTGTCCGGCGCAATGAAGTAGATGCGGCGGCTGTCTGCCGAAACCTCCCATTGCGCGATGCCCGCGGCCTGCCGTGTGATCGGCTCCGATTCCGCAGGTCCGGCCGCGATGGCGGCGACAGGCAGCCGGTACAGCTGCTCCTGTCCGGCGCGGCCGGAGCGGTAGATGAGCCAGCGGCCGTCGCGGCTGAACACGAACTCGCGCACGCCTTCCGCCGCGTTCGTGATCCTGCGCGCTTCGCCGCCCGCGGCCGGTCGCAGCAGGAACAGCTGGTTCTGCCCGGACGCATTCGCCGGCGCGTTCCGGTTCGACGCGAACACGAAGAAGCTGCCATCCCTCGACCACTGCGGCGACGTTTCGTTGTGCTCCGTCGTGAACGTCATCTGGCGCGACGACGCAACGCCTTCCTGCAGGGACACCAGATGGATGTCCGTCTGGCTGCGGGCCGCCTCCCAGTCCGGCGTTGAGATCGTGTACAGCAGCCAGCGGCCATCCGGGCTGGGCGCCTCCGACCCCGCGGAGCGCATGGTCTGCCCATCCAGGAACGTCATGGGCCGCTTCGCGTTCTGCGCAACGGTCGCAGACGCATAGCCGAAGAACAGGACCACCGTGAACAATGTTTGCGCGAGACGGGCCGGTGAAGGCCACTTCGGAGTGCTTCGCATGAGGTCTCTCGACGATCGGAGGGATGGACTCGGACTCGGTCACGATACACACGGGGCCGTGTCGCGGGCAATGGCCGTGCGTCGGCCGCCGCTTCCGCCGAGGCCCGTCGGACCCCCCTCGAGCCGACGGCCCCGGTCCGGACGACGCCGCGACCGGCCTGCGCTGCGGGTCTCACGCGGGATCCCGGATGGCGACCGCCAGAGGCAGCGAGGCCGCCGTGAGGATCGCGTTTTAGCGGTAGCTTCGCGTGCGGATCAGGCTCAGGATCGCGTCCAGAGCAGGGTCGCGATTGGCGAAGTAGTCGGCGCTGGTGAGGGCGGCCGGGACATCGGGCGCGATCCAGTTCCGTTCATCGGTGAAATCCGCGTTCTGGTGGTACCGCGATGAGATGGAAGCGCGCTGGCCGCTGTGCGGCAGAACGACGGGTGGGCTCTCGCCCACGAAATTGGGCCGCGAACCCGTCGGTTCGCCCACGAAGATGGCATCCGTGATGTAGCGATCGAGCGTCGACGCAAAGTTCTGTGCCGCCGAGAACGTGCGGCGCCCGATGATCACCCACACGCGATGGTCGGGTGAAGACTCGCGGAAATGGATGATCGCGTTCAGCAGCGGTGGATAGAGGAACGTGTTGCCACCACTGTTTTGTCGGATGTCGACAATCAGATGCTCGCTCTGGCTGTCGCGCAGCGCCGCCTTCAGCCGCTCGGCAAACTGCGCCGTCGTTTCACCCTGCGGGTGCGCCACGGCGTTGTACTGGAGGTACAGCGCACGCGCATCGGGAAGCGGCTCGAACCAGAGCGTGGCCGCGTCCTTCAGGTAGAGTGGAGCGGGCGTCGTTGCAGCCGGCGGAGACCGGAGCACGAGCATTGCCGGTCCGGTCCTCGCACTGCCCAGATTCATGGTGCGGACCGCGCCGCGCGCATCGCGAACGGTGAGCGGAACACGAGCCGTGTCCGGGATCGCGTCCATGGCGTGCAGCACGATCGGCTGAGCGAGCATTGCGGCACCGATGTAGGAGACCGCCGTCTCATTGTCGCGCGAGACGAAGCGAGCGACCTGACGGAGCGCGTCCTCTGCGGACAGGCTGCCGATCGCGAGTACACGCGAGCCCACCAGATCGGACCCCACGCCCGAACCCTGGATGACGAAAAGGCCATCGCTGAACCGGTAGAAATCGATAGGCAGGCGCGTGAACTGCGGGAACAGGTTGGTGTGTCCGTCACCCAGCCGGACCAGCAGTGCGCGCATTTCGAGCTGGATGCGTGCATCGCTCAGCATTGGGATGTCGCGCCGCAGCTGTGCCGCTGCATCGACGAACGCGGCCGAGAAGGCTGGCCGGTCGAACCCGACGTGCAGTCGCTGTGATTCCTGCACGAGAAAGTCGAGATCGGCGCGCCACGCATCATCGCGCGAGAGCGCAGCACCGCGGAGCCCCGCAAGCGGCGCGAACCGCGGATCCTCGCGCAGCGCGCGGAATGCGGTGTCAGACTGGATCTGCGGCCGCGATTCGAGCCGGCCGCGGAGCGCACGCTCGAGCCAGGCGAACGCGCTGTCCGCCATGCCGGCAAATGCGAAGTCGCGCGCAACGCGGTACTCGATCTGCGCACGAAACGATGCGCCCGCAACGAGCATTTGCTGGTACGCGCGTGCAGCATCGAGCGGGCGGCCCGACTGTTCGAGCGCCCGCGCATACTCACCCCACAGCTCTGCGGCGTACGGCGCGGCGCGCGTCAGGCGTTCAAACGCACTCGCGGCCTGCGCGTAGTCGCCACGGCTGACCAGCGTGCGCGCCTCGAGCACGCGGCGGTAGTGATCCGCACCGGAAGACGTTTCCTCCTGCCTCACCACGCCATGGGCGGTCGCAAATACGAGGAGTACGCCAACCCATACGCGCCGTGTGTTCTTCATGGACGCACTCCAGCTCCGGGACCCTGATGCGCACACCGGCCAAATTGGGGTCCGAGCACCGGCGCAAAAGGGGAAAGGGATCAGTGGAGATGCTGCAGGTGCGGTACGCGCGCAGGACGCCGTGAATGCCGCCCTGCGCACGCCTAGCGTGGATCGTTCAGTGCGACATCTTCCCGGCCGGCTTCGGCTGACCCACCTGGATCAGTCCGACTGCGCCCTTGCTCGCATCCGCGAACGCGTGCGTTACAAACGCGTACACGCCTTCGCCGCTTTCGCCCTTCTCGAACACCGCCTCGAACACGGCGCCGCCTCCCGCCGGAATCGACCACGTCTGCACGCTGTTCAGGACGTGGTTCGGATTGCCATCCGGATAGACCCGGTCGAACACTGCACCCACCACATGGAACGCGCTGGACAGGCTGGGTCCTGCGTTCACGACGAACAGCCGCACGCGATCGCCTTCTTCCACTGCGAGCGGGTTAGCCTGGTACTGATTGGCGCGCCCGTTGAACACCACGTAGCTCGCCTGCCTCGCCAGCGCCGCCGCGTAATCCGGCGCCATCACCGAATCGCTGCCGGGCTTCGCGTAGAACTCGCTCTGCACGATCACGAATTCCTTGTCCGCGTCCGTGCCCCAGCCTTTCGCCGGATCCACGATGATCGGGAGGTACATCCCCTGCATGATGTGCATCAGAACAGGCGGCGTGCCACAGTGCACCATATACGCGCCCGGATCCTTCGCGACGAACTGGAACTGCAGCGCCTCAACCCGGACCGATCGACCGAAACGCCACGTTCATCGGGATCCGCGCGGAGTGGAAATCGATCGAGTGCGGCATCGGGCTCTCGTTGACCAGCGTGACCTTGACGAGATCGCCTTCACGCACGCGGATCACCGGGCCCGGAACCGTGTTGCCGAATGTCCAACCGTCGTATCGCACGCCGGGCGCAATCTCGATGGTGCGGTGCGTCATCGGGATGCGAAACTCGCGCGTCCGCGCATCGGAGGCGGGCTCCACGCGCGCGTCGAATGCCGGCGACGTCGCCGTGACGCGAGTCCCGAAGTCGATCCGCTCCAGGGCGAGTCCACCCCGGTCTCGCGCGAATGCAAGCCCGACTGTCGCGGCTGCCGCCAATAAGGTCGTGGTCCCGATGATCCGCTGCCTTGTCATATCCGTCTCCCGTGTGGGTTCAGCATATCCGCATCTATAGGTACGGAATCGGTGCAGTCGGTGTGGTCGGGGAACGGTGGAATTGCAGGCGAGTCCCGGCTGACTCTGGGGGCGGGGTTTTCCCTACGCTGGGATGGGGAAAATGCCGGCGAACGCCGGACGCGGAAGGGGCCCGGCCGCCTGGCATCCGGCTGCCGGGCCCCACGTTCTCGTGGGCCGATCGCCCGTCTTACATCCTCGCCAGATCCCTTACGGCATCGGCGAGCATGCGGGCCTTGGCGGCATCGGACGCGCGGCCGGCATCTGCGGCGAGCTGCGTCGCGAGCAGCTGCAGCGCATCGCGGCGCGCCGGTCCGGAAAGCCGTTCGATGCGGGACAGCTCGGTCCGAACCGCCGCAATACGATCGGCGGCCAGGCCGTTGTTGCGCTGGAGCTGGTCGACGTAGGCGCGGGCGAGCGCGAAAGTGGCCGGCCACGTGAAGCGCTGCTGCTCCTGCGCGTTGAAGTAGTCGAGACGAACGGACTTCGCGGCATCGAGCTCATTCTGCGTGAGGTGGCCGCTGGGCAGCAGCTCGAAGACATCGAGGCCGCGCTCGATTTCCGAGCTGTAGATGTAGCCGTTGTACCAGTAGGCCGACCACGATCCGGCGGTGCGCAGCGTGTCGGCGACGAGCGGGCCGCGGTCGAAGAAGGCGATCTCGACGGGGTTCCTCGCGTCCGTCCAGTCGAATATCGAGATGCCGCCCTGATACCAGCCCTGGACCTT
>Ga0187892_10006915_pt1 | contig 16523 bp, 18 predicted proteins | sample MA1701073metaG_FD_139345 | JGI IMG/M metagenome (GOLD analysis project Ga0187892, IMG submission 139345) | Bio-ooze microbial communities from a basaltic lava cave in the Kipuka Kanohina Cave System on the Island of Hawaii, USA - MA170107-3 metaG ... | reverse complement strand
GCGCCAAAAACCCGCCGGACATAGTCCCGTTTGGGAGCCCCGCCCGTGATCGGTAACTCCCTGTCCGTGGCGAACATAGCGGCCGAATGTATCCCGGCGAGAAGGCCGGTGGCAAGCTAGTGGCCGAATCTCCGGCGGGGCTGCGTCGAGCGACCGATCAGGAGGTCGTGATCCTGGCGCGGAAAGGCGAGGAGGCTGCCTGCCGGGAGCTGGTCGAGCGGTATCAGCGGCCGGTCTTCTCACTGATCTACCGCATGGTGCGGGATCGCGAGCTCGCTGAAGACCTGTCTCAGGAAACGTTCGTCAAAGTCCTCAATGCCCTCTCCACCTACCGGCCCGAGTTCAAGTTCTCGTCCTGGGTATTCAAGATCGCGAATAACGTCGCGATCGATCAGCTCCGCCGCCGCGAGCTCGACACATTGTCGCTCGAAGGGTCTCCTCATGCGACGACGCCCGACATGATCGAAGCCACCGCACTCGAGCTTGGCGAGGCCGCCGAAAGCGCGCTCGACGAAGTGGCGAATCGGGAACTGGGCAGCGAGATCGAGCGCGCGATTGCGCGGCTTCGCCCGGAGTATCGGAGCTGCATCCTGCTGCGGCACGTGGAGGGCAGGCCCTACGAGGAAATCGCCGAGATTCTCGATCTGCCCCTCGGGACGGTGAAGACCTACATCCATCGCGCGAGGCACGAATTACGAAATGCTCTCGGTCACCTGCGCAGCGAGTGGACCGAGAGCAGCTAGCCGAGAGCCGATAGCCGTTTCACTTAGCTACATCAGAAACTCAAGTCAAAACGGTTTCGTAAGTGACATCACTATGACATGGCCAATTCGACACCTCACTGCAGAAGATCTCGACGCGTTTCATTCTGCGTCGTTAAGCCCGGATGCGAATCAGCATGTTCACGAATGCGACGAGTGCCGCGCGCTGCTTCAGCAGGACCTTGCTCTCGTCCAGTCTCTTGAAGCGCTCCCTGTATTCAGTCCCCGCGAGGGATTCGCCGACCGGGTCATGGTCCGTGTAACGGCGCCGGCGGTCGTGTCGGTGCGGTGGCGGCGGCGGCGGCTTGCCCTGGCGGCCTCGGTGGTGATCGGGCTAGGCGCCAGCATCGTCTGGTCCATTCTCAACCGTCCCCTTCTGATTTCCTGGATCGATGGTGCCGCCCAGGAGCTCGGCGGCGCCGCGTGGCTCAGTCTGGCGACCCTCGCTCAGAACCTCTCTGAGCAGCCCTGGGCTTCCGAGTTGAGCCGGTTCGGCTCCTCGACGGGGCGGCTTGTTCTTGCCGGCGTCGTCCTCATCCTGGGCTACGCCGCAGCCATGATCTCTTTGCGGCGCCTCATGGTGCAGCCCGGCCAGCCGGTTCTCCATGCGGATTGATGGACACCTTCTCCGCCTTACGCTGCTTGCCGCAGCATCGGTTGGTGTTCGCCCGTCGCTGATCTCCGCCCAAACAACTCAGTCCGTTGATCTCGAGCTTCGGGATGCCGCCGGTCTCGAGCAGCGACTTCGGCGTCTCCTCAGCACCTCCTCCGACTCGTCGATCACCGTCTCGGGCGGAGAGGCTCATCGGGGCGATTTCCAGCTTGCGGCGGGCCGAAGTCTTCCCGGGGATCTCCTCGTCATTTCCGGGAACGCCGACATCGGCGGGTCGGTCGCCGGGAACGTCGTGGTACTCGACGGGAACCTGACCCTGAGATCGGGGGCCATCATCCGGGGCGGCGTGCTCACGGTGGGGGGACGCATCGTTGAACCTGACGGAGAGGGAAGCGGAACCGTGGTTGGCGAGCGGCGAGCGATCGCCGCCACGTTCACTCCGGCGGTTGCGTCCAGCGGCGGCAGTGGGTTCACCGTCAAGCTCGCCGGCGTGCTGGGCGTCGTGCTGATGCTCGGACTGGTGGGCTTCGGGCTGGTCCTCTTCGCGAAGCCGCAGCTCGAGATCGTGTCAGGCACCGTATCGCACAGTCTGGTGCGCTCGTTTCTGGCGGGCCTTCTGGCTGAAGTCGTCGCCATCCCGACGGCAGGCCTGCTGGTTGTGGGCCTGGTGATGAGCGTGGTGGGGATTCTCCTGGTCCCGTTTGTCGCGGTGGTGGTGCCGCTGATCGCCCTCGCGGCCGTCTTGATCGGGTTCCTGGCGGTCGCGCACGCGATGGGAGAGACGCACCTCCGGCGCCGCATGGCGGCCGGCGTGCTGGTCGGGTCGCCGAGCAGTTTTCGGAATCTGATGATCGGACTCGGGGCGGTGGCTGTGCTGTGGCTGGGCTGGGTTGGGTTCGGTTGGGTGCCGTTCGCGGGGGCGCTGGTCTTCCTGCTGGCTCTCGTCACCACCTGGACCCTCGCCACTATCGGGATCGGCGCATTCCTTCTCTCGCGCGGCGGGCTTCGTCCCGGCTTCGATGGCCGACTGGTTCCCCCGGAGGCCATGACCGACGAGTACCTCTGGGCCACTCCGCGGTTCGGGGTCACCGCGGCGCAGCGCCCGCCGTCCAGCACACGCGATCCGCCGGGCCGGAACCCGTGAAACCAGCGGTTCGGGGCTCGCGCAGGGAATCGGGCCTCGTCCCGGTTTGTCTCGTGGCTGCCCTCGCCGTCGCGGGATGTGGTCCCGCTCCGGTGCTGCGCGATTACCAGTACACCAGGCCCTATTCCGGTGAGAAGAGACTCGCGACGAACATCCAGTTCGCGGCGGGCAGGCTCGACCTCGGGCAGTCGTCCGCCGGTCGCCTGTTCGAGCTGGATCTGGAGTATGATGCGAGCCGATTCCGGCCGATCGGTGATTACATCGAGGGCAGTGTTCAGCTGGGGACCGAAACGATTGATCGTCGCGGCGTACGGGTGGCCGGCTTCCGGTTTGGCCGCCGAGCGCTGGCGCAAACTGCCCGCATCGGCCTGGCGGCGGAACCCGACCACGATCTCGAGCTCCTGCTCGGCGCCACCGAGGCGTCGCTCGACCTCGGCGGGCTGCGGATCTCCACGCTCCGGGTGACGAGCGGGGCGAGTCGCACTGCCCTGTCGTTCGCGATTCCTAACCCGGGATCGTGCAGCAGCGCGTCGCTGACGTCGGGTGCCGGGGCCGTGACCGTGGCTCAGGCCGGCAACAGCGGGTGCCGGGACTGGGACGTGGATGGCGGCGTCGGCAAGATCACCATCGACCTGCGGGGCGATTGGCCGGCGGACGCCCGCATGTCCCTGAATGTCGCGGTGGGCGGCGTCACCTTCGTAGCGCCGGAAGGCCTCGGCATTCGTCTCGAAATGAACGGTTTTCTTGCCAGGTTCGACGGGGATGGGTTTACCAGGAACGGCCGTACCTATACCTCGGCGGGTTATGACCAGGCGGAGCGGCGCATTGATCTGGTGGTCCATTCCGCGATCGGCGGGGTCCGGATCGAATGGAAATAGCCCGTAGCCCGTAGCCCGTAGCTATTGATTAATCACCGGCAATGCGGTCACCCGCGAGCCGGCCTGCTCGTGAAACCGCTCCGCGATCTCCCGCAGGGCTCCCCCGGCGGCACTGTCCGGGTCCGCCACGACGATGGGGCGTCCGGCATCCGCCACCTCCGCCAGCCCGGGTTGCAGGGGAACGGTGCCCAGCAGCGGCGCACCGATCTCTTCCGCCAGGCGCCGACCTCCCCCCTCGGCAAAGAAGGCAATGCGGGTCCCGCTGGCGGGATCGGTATAGGCGCTCATGTTTTCGACCACGCCGACCACCGGCACGCTCACCCGCTCGAACATCCGGGCGCCCTTGAGCGCGTCGCCCACCGCCATTTCCTGCGGAGTCGTTACAATGACCGCGCCCGACACCGCCACCGACTGGACCAGGGACAGTTGCGCATCGCCGGTGCCCGGCGGCATGTCCACCAGGAAGTAATCCAGGTCACCCCAGGCGACGTCGCGGAGAAACTGCTGGATGACTTTCATGATGATCGGCCCCCGCCAGATCGCCGGGGAGTCGCGATCCACCAGGAATCCGATGGACATCAGCTTGACGCCGTAAGCCTCGAGAGGCTGGATCCTCCCGCCGATCACCGCGGGCTTGTCGAACGAACCGAACATCCGCGGGATATTCGGGCCGTAAATGTCCGCATCCATCAGACCGACCCGGTGACCTAGGCGCCCCAGCGCGATGGCCAGGTTCGCCGCCACGGTGGACTTGCCGACACCTCCCTTCCCCGAGCTGATCGCGATGACTCGGCCCAGCCGGGGTTGTTCCGCCGGGACCGGCGCAGGGATCCCGAGCGAGGCCGACTGGGGGACCGGCGGACCGTGGGTGGTGGGGGCGGGCCCGGCCGGATCAATCACGGTGATCTTGACGCCGTCGCTCAGGACGCCGGGCACTTGGCGCACCGCCGCCCTGGCTTCGCGGACCAGGGAAGCGGGGTCCTGTCGGGAGAGGAGAAACGTGAAGCTCACCCGGCCCTCCGGGGTAACCGTGAGGTCGCGAATCATTCCCGCGGAGAGCAGATCATTGTCGAGCCGGGGATTCGTGATGCGGGCGAGCGCTGCGCCGACCTGCGCCTCCAGCGAGTCAGATGGCATCGACTTGTTTCACCTCGGGCACCATCTGGCGCAGGCGCGCTTCGATTCCCTGACGAAGCGTGATCGAAGAGGCGCTGCATCCCGAGCAGGTTCCCCCCAACCGGAGCAGGAGGATTCCGTCACTCTCGTCGAAATCCACGACTTCCACGTTGCCCCGGTGGGAGGCGATGTACGGGCGCAGGGTATCGAGGGTCTGTTCGATGCGTTCGAGGGTGTTCGGCATGGCTATTGGCTATTGGCTATTGGCTACTGGCTAAAAGATACCGTCTTGCCGCTTCCAACACCTTGCTCTGCACCTCCGGGAGGGATCCGGGCAGCGACAATCCGGAGGCATGTTTGTGCCCTCCGCCACCGAACGGCCTGGCGAAGGCTGCAACGTCGACGCTCCCCGATGATCGCAGAGAGACCTTCACCCGGTCCTGGGAGATTTCCCGGAACAGCATCGCCAGCCGAACGCCGGCGATGGAGCGCGGGAACTCGACGATGCCGTCGAGATCGTCCACGGTCACCTGATGGCGCTCCAGCGCCCCGGGCGGAACGGTGACCCACGCGAGTCCATCCTCCACGACGAGGGTCTGCAGCGTTTCGGCCACCAGGCGGGGCCGTCCTGCCGGTGCGGTGGCGTAGACATCGAGGTACAGCTCCTCCGGATCGAGGCCCGCATCGAGCAGCTCGGCGGCGATCCGCAGGGTTCGCGGCCGGGTGTTGCTGAAGCGGAAGCCCCCGGTATCGGTCAGCACGGCCACGTACAGCGCCCGGGCGACCGCCTCCGTGATCGGCCATTGGTTGGCGAGGGCGATTTCACAGATGAGCTCACCGGTGGCGGACGCTGCGGGATCGACATAACGCGGGCCGGCCGGCAGCGTGCCGGGACTCGCGTGGTGGTCGATGCACGCCACCGGAACTCCCCGGTCGGCCACCGCTTGACTCAGCATGCCGAGACGGCCCAGGTCCGAGATATCCAGGACGACGATCACGTCGGCGGCGCGGATCGCTTTCACGGCTTCTCTGCTGCGATCGAGTTCGTCGACGCCTTCGAACAGGAACTGGAATCGCGCCGGGGTCAGCGTCGGGTTGGCGATCGCCACTTCGAGCTTCCGGGCCCGCAACAGGTGGGCGAGTCCGATCTCGCTCCCGATTCCGTCGCCATCCGGGTGCACGTGTGTGGTCAAGGCCACTCGCAGGCCCGGGGACAATAGCCGGGCGAGCTCCTCGGCGGCGGTGAGTTTGTCGCCTGAGAGCGTGATCGTCATGGAGGGAACATAACAGCGAAGGAACCGGCCGATTGACGATCAAACGAAAAGCACGGGGACCGCGGGTGTTCCGCGATCCCCGTGCTCGATGCGTGGCGGGACTACTTCTTGGAGAGCTCCTGCTGCAACACGCTGTGCTTGCGCGAGTATCCGAAGTAGATCACGAACCCGATGGCCAGCCACACCAGAAGCCGTAACCAGGTATCGCCCGGCAGCGTGGCCATAAGGCCAAGGCAGGTGATGATACCGAGGATCGGCACCAGCGGCACCAGGGGCGTCTTGAATGGACGATCGAGATCCGGCCTTTTCTTGCGCAGGATCAACACCCCCGCGCACACCAGGACGAACGCCAGCAGGGTGCCGATATTGACCAGCTCGCCCAGGATCTGAATCGGGAAGATGCCGGTGACGATCGCCACCGCGATCCCGACGTAGATCGTCGAGAGGTACGGCGTCCGGAACCTGGGGTGGACCTTCCCGGCCCAGGCGCCGAGCAGTCCGTCGCGGGACATCGCGTAGAACACGCGGGACTGCCCGAGCAACATCACCAGAATCACCGAGCCGAGACCCATCACGGCGCCGAGGTCGATAAAAATCCGCAGCCAATGGAGCTGGGGGATCGCCGACATCGCCGCTGCCACCGGTGCGGCCGAGTCGAGCTGGGTGTAGGGCACCATTCCGGTGAGGGTGAAGGAGACCAGACAGTACAGCACGGTGCAGATCGCCAGGGACCCCAGGATCCCTATCGGCATGTCCTTCTGCGGGTTCTTGGCTTCCTGGGCCGCGGTACTCACGGCGTCGAATCCGATGTAGGCGAAGAAAATGAGGCCCGCGCCACGCAATACGCCCGACCAGCCGAATTCACCCCACACTCCGGTGTTCTGCGGGATGAACGGCTCCCAGTTCGACGGGGTGACGTACTGCAGCCCGAAGATGATCACCAGGATGATCACCGCGACCTTCACCATCACGATGAAATTATTGACGGTGGCGGATTGTTTGATGCCGATTACCAGGACGGTCGACATCAGCGCCACGATCGCCACGGCGGGGAGATTGAACAACGCGCCGGTGGGGTTCCACCCCGCCTGGAGACAGCCGGCGACCGCGTCGGTCACGTTGCCCTCGGTACACCATTTGACCGGCGCGTTCACGAGCTTGGCTGGCAGGTGGATCCCGAACCAGTCAAGCAGGCTGAGGAAGTGACCCGACCATCCCACACCGACGGTGGCGGCGCCCATGGCATACTCGAGCACCAGGTCCCACCCGATGATCCACGCGATGAACTCGCCCATGGTGGCGTAGGAATACGTGTACGCGCTTCCCGCCACCGGAACCGTGCTCGCCATCTCGGCGTAGCACAGCGCCGCGAAGGCGCACGCGACGCCGGTCAGGACGAAGGACAAGGGGACGGCGGGGCCCGCGTGCCGGGCGGCGGCGAGTCCGGTGAGGATGAAGATGCCGGCACCGATGATGGCGCCGATGCCCAGCGCGACCAGGTTGAACGGTCCAAGGGTCCGCTTCAGCGACCTCTCGTTTTCCGCCTCGGCTTCGGCCCGCAGCACGTTCACGGACTTGGTGGCCCAGAGATTCATGACGCTCTCCCGCTCAGGGTCAGGCTGAGTAGTTTGGCGCTTCCCGGGTAATCGTCACATCGTGCGGGTGTGATTCCCGGAGTCCCGCCGTGGTAATCCGAATGAACTCGACGTCCCGCTGCAACGCCGGGATGTCCGCGGCTCCGCAATACCCCATTCCGCTTCGGAGCCCGCCAATCATCTGGTAGAGTACATCCGCGACCGGCCCCCGGTAAGGGACCCGCCCTTCGATCCCTTCGGGAACCATCTTGGACGGCGCGAGCTCCCCATCCTGAAAGTATCGGTCGGCCGAACCGTCCTGCATGGCCGACAGGCTGCCCATGCCGCGGATCATCTTGTAGCGGCGCCCCTCGGCGAGGATGCTTTCGCCGGGACTCTCTTCGGTGCCGGCGAGCATGGACCCCATCATGACCGACGAGGCTCCGGCCGCGATGGCTTTCACCACGTCTCCGGAGTATTTGACGCCGCCGTCGGCGATGATCGGCAGCTCACCGGCCCCCCGAACCGCATCCGCGATGGCGGTGATCTGGGGTACCCCCACCCCGGTCACGACCCGGGTCGTGCAGATGCTTCCGGGACCAATGCCGACCTTGATCCCGTCCACGCCGCGGCGTGCCATCTCCAGCGCGCCGGCTTCGGTAGCGACGTTGCCGGCCACGAGCTGAGTGTCCGGGAAGGTCTGGCGCAAGTCGTCCACCACCGCCAGAACCCCCGCGCTGTGGCCGTGGGCCGAATCCACCACCAGCACGTCCGCCCCCGCATCGATCAGCATCCTGGCGCGCTGCCGGGCATCATGGTCGGCACCGACGGCTGCCGCCACGCGGAGCCGCCCGTGTTGATCCTTGTTGGCGTCGGGATGCTGGCGCCGCTTGAAGATGTCCTTCACCGTAATGAGGCCCTTGAGCACGCCCGCCGCATCCACCACCGGGAGCTTCTCGATCCGATGGGCGGCCAGCATTCGCTCCGCCTCCTCGAGCGTCGTCCCCACCGGCGCGGTCACGAGGTGCTCCTTGGTCATCGCGTCGCGGATCGGCTGATCGAGATTCCGCTCGAATTGCAGGTCGCGGTTGGTGATGATGCCGATGAGGCGTCCGGCGCCGTCCACGATGGGGACGCCGGAAATGCGAAACCGCCGCATCAGAGCGGCGGCATCGCGCAGCGGCCGATCGGGCCCGAGCGTCGTCGGGTTGAGAATCATCCCGCTCTCACTCCGCTTGACCCGATCGACTTCGGCGGCCTGGCGTTCGACGGTCATGTTCTTGTGCAGCACTCCGATGCCGCCGGCCCGGGCCATCTCGATCGCCATCGCGGCCTCGGTGACGGTATCCATCGCCGCGGAAACCAGCGGAATCTGGAGCGGAATGGCGCGGGTGAATCGGCTGGACGTCGAAACGTCGCGCGGGTGGACCGTACTGTGGCGGGGGACCAGCAGAACGTCGTCGAACGTGAGCGCGACGTCCGAACGGAGGGAACCCATCCGGAAGACTACGGCAGCGTCATACTGAAATCAAGCAGGCGGCTTCAGGTCTTTGGGCGGCTCTTTGGCAGGCCCGAGCGCTTCGTTCATCACACTTTCCGCGGCGGCCGCAACGCCCTTCATCACCTTGCCGGCACTGTCCACCAGACCGGTCGTGCCGGAGATTGCCTTGATGGGAATGCGCGCCGCGCGCATCGTGTCTTCGATCCCCTCGCTGATTTTCGCCAGCAGATTGGTCGGCGCGGCACGCTCGGCGTATTTGCTCTCGAGAAACTCCACGTAATCCAAGATCTGGTACCCCCGCTCGTCCGAGAGCGTCTCCAGCCGGCGCAGCAGGCGTTCCTTGAGTTGCTCGTTCATCGGTTCCTCCGAACCAGCTCGACCACCGGGGTCGCAAGATATTTCGTCCGGGCCGCCCGAATCGTCACCGTGAGCGCCAGCTCCGCGAGGGGGTTGGTGCTCTCGAACTGCTTGGCACTCTCCTTCGACACCATGACGTACACGAAGCCCGATTCCGGGAGCGGCCCGCGCGCTAGCAGGTACGGCTGACCGATGGGCATTTCCGGCCGGAGCTCGTCGGCCTGCTGGAGCGCCAGGAACTGCACCCGCCAGTCCACCGATTGTCCGACGAACCGCTCGGGGGACTCTCGTAACATCGCAGCGCTGATCGCGGGCCGCTCCGCCAGCGCGCTGTCCACGTCAGTCCGGCGCACCCAGCCCTGGACGGTCACGGCAATCCATTCGCCTTTCTGCTCTCCCATCGCAACGGCAGCCGGACCGATCGCTGAGGCGAATCCCGCGCCATCCGGAGTCCGGTGAATCGTGGCGCCACTGCGCAGCACCGCCAGACGATCCGGCCCCCGTGCAGCCGGCGGCGGCGGTGACTCCACCGCGCGCGGGGGAGTGACCGCCGACCGAGCGCGACTGCTGTCCCGGGAGGTCGCGATCGCGCTCGAGCCCAGCGCCGATCGCGACACCCACCCCGTGCGCCGAACCCGGATCCATCCGCCCCGGACCTGGACTCGGGTGAACAGCGCTCCCTGAATGGCACGCGCGAGCACCCGGCCGTCCGGCGCGGCGCGGATGTTCTCTCCCGCGGCCACCGCCACCGAGAGATCGAAACCGTCCCGGGTATCGGGCCGGGTGGACGCTCCGAAGATCCAGCCCTCCAGCACCACCTCGGTGAATCCGCCCGACACCCGCCCGGGGACCAGCGACGTGCCCACGGCGATCGCGCCCAAGCGAACGCCGCCGGGATCCTTGTAGAACAGCGTGTTCTGCGAAACCGGTACGGCCGACTGGGAGAAGAGGTTTCCCGCTAGCGCGACTACGAGGCCTAACAAGGCTGGTAGGCCGCTCCGCAGGGGACTAGATTGCGGCTCGTCCATCACGATTCGGCATTGTAGACGCCGCGGAGGAGCATGTCAAACGGATCTCCCGTGGCGCTCATCGTGCTGGACGGATGGGGCCATCGGGAATCCCGCGACGGCAACGCCATTGCTCTGGGCCGGACCCCGGTCTGGGACGGCCTGTGGGAGTCTTCCCCGCGCACCCTCCTCTCCGCGAGCGGGCTTTCGGTCGGTCTTCCCGACGGGCAGATGGGAAACAGCGAAGTCGGCCATCTGAACCTTGGCGCCGGCCGGGTGGTCCCCCAGGACATCGTGCGCATCTCGGCGAGTATCGCCGGCGGTGACTTCTATCATCTCCCTCTCTTCCGGGACGTCGGCGCGCGGCTCACGCGCACCGGCGGCACGCTGCACCTGATCGGGTTGATCGGCAACGGCGGCGTGCATGCCCTCGACCAGCACCTGCTCGGCTGCATCGAGCTCGGACTTCGGCTCGAGGTTCCCCGCATCGCGGTGCACGGCTTTCTCGACGGGCGCGACACCGCGCCGAAATCGGCGGCGGGCTTTGTCACCGAGCTCGCCGCGGCGATTGCACATCGGGCGGGAGGCCGTGCGGCCATCGCATCGCTGATCGGTCGCTACTTCGCGATGGACCGCGACCGCCGCTGGGATCGCACCCGGCTCGCCTTCGATCTCCTGGTCCACGGCCAGGGGCACCACGCCACCGATCCTGCCGCCGCAGTGCACGCCGCCTACCACCGCGGCGAAACGGATGAGTTCATCAAGCCGATCGTCCTGATGCGCGACGGCGCGGCCGTGGCGACGATCCGGAACGGCGACGCGGTTCTGTGTTTCAATTTCCGCGCCGATCGAATGCGCCAGATCGTCCGTGCGCTCGCGGTTCGGCCGTTCTCCGAGTTTCCCGTGGAGCCGGAGCCCGACCTCGCGGTGGTCACCATGACCCGGTACGATCGCACCTTTCCGTTCCCGGTCGCCTTTCCGCCCGGGAGTCTCGCGCGGATTCTCGCGGAATCCCTTGCCGATGCCGGGCGTACGCAGTTCCACACCGCCGAAACCGAGAAGTACGCGCACGTCACGTATTTTTTCAACGGCGGGCACGAACCGCCGTATCCCGGCGAGGAGCGGGTACTGGTGCCTTCCCCGAAGGTGGCCACCTACGATCTTGCGCCGGCCATGAGCGCCGAGGGCATTACGGAAACGCTGTGCGGGGCGCTCGAGCGGCGGGACCACGATCTTCTGCTGTGCAACTTCGCGAACCCGGACATGGTCGGCCACACCGGGAGTCTTCCGGCGGCCATCGAGGCGGTGGAAGTGGTCGATCGCTGCCTCGGACGGATCGCGGCGACCTGTGAACGATCCCGCACCCGCCTGTTGGTGACCGCCGATCACGGCAACTGCGAGATGATGATCGATCCGGTGACCGGCGAGCCGCATACCGCCCACACGTCCAACCCGGTTCCGCTGGTTGCGGTCCACACCGGCCTGCGGGCGCTGGCCGGCGGCGGGGCGCTCTGTGACGTGGCTCCGACTATTCTTCACCTCCTAGGCCTGGAGCAGCCCGCCGAGATGACCGGGCGGGCACTCGGGGCCGCCTGATGCCACCCATGCGACTTCCCATCACCATCTTCCTTCTCGTCGCCTCCATGCCGGCGAGCGCCTCGGCGCAGGTCGGCCACGACCCGGCCCGCTCACCGTATCGGACGCTGCGCTACGGCCAGTTCATCGGCATCACCGGCGGCTGGTTCGGCGGCTCCGGCGGTGAGCTCGAGGTGGCGCCACATGGTGGTACGGCTTTCGGGATCCGCTACGATGCGTTTGCCAACGGCAAACTGAGCCTCGCGCTCGCGGCGACGCGCCTCGGACTCGAGCGCACCATCATCGATCCCAGTCAGCCGATCGCGACCGCGCGGACCGATACGGTATCCCAGACGACGTGGATCGGCGAGGCGATTGTCCAGTTCAACGTGACCGGAGGCAAGACCTGGAACCGGCTCGCCCCGTACCTGTCGGCATCGATGGGCTTCGCCCTGGCGGCGCGCACTCCGCAGGACCAGAGCGGGTTCCGCTTTCGCGGCAAGTTTGCCCTGACGCCCGGCATCGGGACGAGAGTCTACCTCGCCGAGCAGGTCTTCCTGCGACTCGAGGCGCGCAATCTGTTCTGGCAAGTCACCTATCCCGGGAGCTTCCGCACCCCACCCACGACCGCTCCCAGCGAACCGCCGGTGCTCGCCGCCCCCGTCAAGGAATGGCTGGGCAACGGCTGGTACTCTGTCGGACTGAGCGTTGCCTTCCGGAGACCATTCTGAGCCCCTGCGTGTTATGAAGATCAGTCTGACCCGCACCGTCCGCTTTCAGGCGACCCACCGCCTCGGAAAGCCGGTCTGGAGCGAGGCGGAGAACCGGGCCCGGTTCGGTACGGCGGCCGACGAACACGGCCATCACTATGCCTGCGCGGTCACCGTGACCGGTCCGGTGGATCCGGCTACCGACACGGTCGTGGACCTGACGACCCTGGACCGCCTGCTCGACCGGGAGGTTCGGGCCCGGTTCGAGGGGAAAGCCCTTCATCGGGAGCTCCCCGAGTTCGCCGCGGGGCGATCCCAGTCCACCTGTGAAGCGCTGGCGGTGGACCTGTTCGCCCGGATCGCCGCCGGCCTCCCTCCCGGCATCGGGCTCGAACGCGTCCAGGTGGCCGAGGACGACACGCTCAGCGCCGAGTGCCGCGGACCATGACGGAGGACGTGGTTCGTCCGGAGAAGCGCGGCGGCCGGATGTCGGAAGACGCCGTGGTCGAGGAAGTCCCGGTGTGGTTGGAGGTGAACGGCGTGCCGGTGGTGACGTGGATGTGCACTCCGCACCTCCTGGAAGAGCTGGTCGTGGGGTGGCTGGCGGGAGAGGGCTACCTCGATGCGATCGACCAGGTGCACCTGCGGCCATGCGCCACCGATCTCGGATTCTGGGCCGAGCTTCCCCCCGAGCAGGTGGCCCGCGTCAGGGAAGCGGGCCGCCGCCCGGTACTCGCCTCCGGGTGCGGCGCGGTGAACCAGTATCTCGCCGACCCCAAGCCCGGAGGCCGGGCGCCTCCGCCTCGCGGCGCGCCTCCCGAAGCCGAGCGACTCAGAGGACTCTTCAAAGCGCTGTTCGCGCGCGGTGAGCGCTACCGAGACACCGGGGGGATTCACGCGGCTGCTCTCACCGACGGCAACGACCTGCTGGCCCACGCCGAGGACATCGGCCGGCACAATGCCGTGGACAAGGTGATTGGGTCGATGATCCTTGCACGCCGCCCCGTCGCCGGCCTGGGTCTCCTGGTCACCGGCAGAATCTCCGCCGAGCTGGCCGCGAAAGCGGGGCAGGCCGGGCTCGCCTGGGTCGCGACGCCATCGGTGCCCTCCACCATGGCGGTTGAAATCGCCAGGCAATGCGGCATGGTGCTGGTGGGACGAGCCGTCAGCGGCACTCCCCGCCTGCACCCGCAAGCAGCCGATCGCTGAGAGGCGATGACTTCTCACGGCGCCATCCTGGCGGGTGGCGAAGCCAAACGATTGGGGGGGGCGCCCAAGGGCCTCCTCGAAGTCGGAGGTCGCCGGATCCTCGACCGCCTGGTGGACGCGTTCCACGAGGCGCTGGGGAGCCTTCCCCTGCTCGTTGCGAATGCGCCCGAGGCGGCCGGGTGGCGGCCCGATCTGCGAGTCGTCGCGGACGTTCGCCCCGGTATGGGAAGCCTGGGTGGGTTGCACACCGCCGTGGTCGAGGCTCCGGCCCCGGTCGTCTGCGTGGCGTGGGACATGCCCTTCGTGCCACCCGGGTTGATCGCCCGGTTGGCCGCCGGTCTGGCCGACGCGGATGTGTGCATCCCCGCGAGCGGCGGTCGCCGGGGCCTGGAGCCGCTGTGCGCCGGGTACGGGCCGGGTTGCGCCCCGGCTATGGCGGCGGCGCTCGATCGGGGTGATCTTCGAGCCATCGCCTTTCACGAGGCGGTGCGCGTCAGGGTGATCCCCGACGGCGAGCTTCGCCGGATCGCGGGAGGCGATCCGGGCCGGCTCTGGTTCAACGTCAATACCGCGGAGGACCTCCGCCAAGCCAATGGGATGATGTCGTGATTCGAATCGTCTCGGTCATCGGCCACAAGAACGCCGGCAAGACCACACTCGTGGCGGCCCTGGCGCACGAGTTCAAACGGCAGAAGCGCAAAGTCGGAACCATCAAGCACGCGTCTCACCCCGTGGACATCGATCGTCCCGGGACCGACTCCTACCGCCACCTCTATGAGGGTAACGCCGACGGCGTCCTCGTCGCGTCGCCCGAGCTTCGGGTGACCATCGAGCGGCGCAAAGACGAGACCGGCCCGGAGGATCTGGCGCGCCGATACTTCGCGGACATGGACGTCGTCATCGTGGAGGGCTTCAAGCGCGAGCCGATCCCGAAGATCGAGGTCTTTCGAAAAGAGGTGGCGCCGGTTCCCCTGTTCGATCCACACGCGAAAAACGCCGATGAGTGGATGGCCATCCTGACCGATGATCTGCGCCTCACCGCTCCGTGCCGGGTGCTGCACTTCTCGGATACCATGTGGTTGACCCTGCTCACCGTCCTGATCATGGAGCACGCCAAACAGCTCGTCCCGTGAGTGGTCCCGTCGGCTCAGCTTCTTCCGCTCCCAACCCTGCCCCTCTCCCGCTGACCCCGGGCGAGGCCGCCCGCCGGATCCAGGCCGAGATCCCGGTCCAGCCTCTCCTGCGGATGCCGCTCGACGACGCCCTCGGGGCGGTCCTGGCCGAGCCGGTGTACAGCCCGCTCGACATCCCGCCGTGGACCAACTCCGCCATGGACGGTTACGCGGTCCGCGCCGACGACATTCGCGGCGCGACGCCAGAGAACCCCAAGCGGCTGCGGGTTATGGAGATCCTGCCGGCCGGCGCCTTCCCTTCCCGGACGGTGGGCCCGGGCGAGTGCGCCCGGATTTTCACCGGCGCTCCGCTTCCCCACGGGGCCGATTCCGTGGTCCGGCAGGAGGACACCGACCTCGGCACCGAAATGGTCGCCGTTCGGAACGACCGCGACTGCGGCGTGAATATTCGACGGGCCGGGGAGGACATCACCAAAGGAGCGCGGGTCCTGGAAGCCGGGACTGAGCTCGGCGCCGCTCAGCTCGGCGTGCTGGCGTCGCTCGCGGTGGCGCATCCGCTGGTATACCGGCGTCCCCGGGTCGCGATTCTCGGGAGCGGTGACGAGCTGGCCACGCTCGACCAGACCGGCGAAATCCTGGCGGGACGGAAGGTGGCGAGCTCCAACACCCATACCCTGATCGCGCTGGTCCGCCAGGCCGGTGGTGCCGCTGTGGATCTCGGTATTGCCGCCGATCACCCCGAGAGCCTCCGGACCCATCTGGCCGGTGCCCGGGATTGTGATTTACTCGTCACGACGGCGGGGATCAGCGTCGGCGACCACGATTACCTGCGTGCGGTGCTGGACGAGCTTGGTCTCGAGCTCCGCTTCTGGAAATTGCGCATGCGACCAGGGGCGCCGGTCGGCTTCGGCCTCCTGCATGGTGTGCCGTGGATCGGATTGCCGGGCAATCCGGTCAGCACCATGGTGACGTTCGAGCTGTTCGTCCGGCCAGCCATCCGCAGGATGATGGGGTTCCTCCGGCCGTTCCGCCGCGCGACCCTGGTGCGGGTAGCCGAGCCCATCCGGCTCGGACCCAAGCTCCAGCATTTTCTCCGCGTCGTGGTCTCCGATCCGCCCGGGGCGAATGGATCGGCGCTTCCCGAAGCGCGACTCGCAGGGCCCCAGGGCTCGGGCATTCTCACTTCGATGATTCGGGCCAACGCGCTCCTGATTGTTCCGGAAGGGCAGCATGAAACGCCCGAGGGGGCTCACTTGAGCGCCCTCGTGCTCGACGACCCACATCACGTAGCCGAGCCGCCCTTCTGACGACCGATGAGGCGGCCTTTCGAGAGAAGCGGGTGGGAGGGGTCAGGCGGTGCCGCGAATCGTTGCCATCAGGCGACCGAGATCGAGCCGCTGGCTCTGGGCCTTGATCTCCTCCCGTGCCTGGGGAAGCAGGGCCTCGCCCTCCTCGCGTAAGCGCTCAAACAGGGCCCTGAGGTCCGCCTGGGAAAGCCGTCGCCCCTGGGCATAGTACTGCTTCGCCGCGTGGCCCAATGCGTAGGTAGTGACGAAGGCAAGCCCGGCCCCCGCGGCCATTCCCGTCGCACCGCCGACGAGGCCTCCGGCCATCTTGCCGAGCAGCCCCCGCCCAAGCCCGGAGAGAAGCCGGCGTGCGGCTCCATCGAGG
>Ga0187892_10006914_pt1 | contig 16524 bp, 19 predicted proteins | sample MA1701073metaG_FD_139345 | JGI IMG/M metagenome (GOLD analysis project Ga0187892, IMG submission 139345) | Bio-ooze microbial communities from a basaltic lava cave in the Kipuka Kanohina Cave System on the Island of Hawaii, USA - MA170107-3 metaG ... | reverse complement strand
TGTCCAGACCGCCCGAATAGGCCAGCACAACCGGGAACGACATGTACGCTCCTCCTCCCTCGATCCTCGAATCGGCGCCGCGTGATCAGACTACAGCGCGCCGCGCAGCAGGCCCAGACCCTCGTCGATCTCAGCCGCCGAGGCGACCAGCGGGGGCAAAAGCCGAAGCACGCGCTCGCCCGCGGTCAGGATCAGCAGGCCCGCCTCCAGCGCCCGCGCCACCACCGGCGCGGCCGCGTCATCCAGCTCGAGCCCCCACATCAGACCGATTCCGCGCGCCTGCCGGATGCGCCCATCCGCCACCCACGCACTCGTCGTGCGCCCGATCTGCGCGCCGCGCGCCCGCACCTGCTCCAGCAGCGACGGGTCCGTGACCCGCCGCATCACCGCAAGCGCCGCCGACGCGACCAGCGGGCCGCCTCCAAACGTCGTTGCGTGATCCCCCGGCTTGAGCGCCCCCGCCACGCGATCCGTCAGCAGGACCGCACCCATCGGCAGCCCGCCCGCGAGCGGCTTGGCCAGCGTCAGAATGTCCGGCGCCACGCCCGCGTTCTCGTACGCGAACAGCCGGCCCGTGCGACCCAGCCCGCATTGCACCTCATCGAATACGAGCAGCGCCTCCACCTCATCGGCCAGTGCGCGCAGATCGCGCAGCAGCTCGGGCGCCAGGGGAATGATGCCCCCTTCACCCTGCACCGGTTCGAGCACGATCGCCGCCGTGCTCGAACGCGACACCGCATCGCGCACGGCACCCAGCTCCGGCATCGCGAACCGCGCGCCCGGCATCAACGGCGCGAACGGCGCGCGATACGCCGGCCGGTCCGTGATCGCCAGGGACCCGAACAGACGGCCATGGAACGAGCCGCGCAGCGCCACGATTTCGTGCTTCTCCGCGCCTCCGCGCTCGGTTGCCCAGCGTCGCGCAAACTTCAGCGCGCCCTCCATGGCTTCGCCGCCTGAATTGCAGAAGAACACCTTGTCCGCAAACGAGCGCGACACCAGCTCCTCCGCCAGCCGCTCGCCCGGCTCCGTCCGGAACAGATTCGAGACGTGCACTAGCCCGGTTTCCAGCGCGCCCGTGATCGCCGCCGCCAGCCCCGCGTCTCCGTAGCCGAGCGCATTCACGCCGATACCGCTCGTGAAGTCGAGGTACTCGCGGCCCTCGTCATCCGTCAGCCGACAGCCGCGCCCACGCCCGAACAGCGGCGCCGCACGCTTGTAGACACCCAGCAGCGCGCCGCTCACGTGCGGTACCGCCGCTTCCGTCGCCGTCACCGCCACGTCAGCACCTCCGTTTCCTCCCGGACCCGTGTCCCCGCAGTCTCATTCACCAGCATCTCGAACCGGCCGATCCGGACACTGCTCACACCCAGCGCCAACGCCTGGATCGCCGATTCCAGCTTCATTGCCATGCCGCCCGTTGCCTGCTGCGATTCGATCAGCGCCCGTGCTTCCGACGGGTTCAGCCGCGAACGCAGGACGCCACTCTCCAGAACGCCTTCGACATCGGTCAGGAAAAGAAGCTCGGCCGCGCCCAGCGCGGCCGCAACGCTGCCCGCGATCTCATCCGCGTTCACATTCACCGGGCCGCCATCCGGCCCTCGCGATACCGATGAGACCACGGGAACCCAGCGCTCCGCCAGCATCCGCTCCAGCAGCTCGACCCGCACACGCTCCACTTTGCCCACCCGGCCCAGTGCGCCGCCGTCCGCCAGCGTCGTCGTCACCAGCCCGCCATCTTCGCCCGAAAACCCCAGCGCGTCCGCCCCCGCATCCATCAACGCCGCAACAATCCGCTTGTTCACACGACCGTTCAGCACCATCGACACCACGTCCATCAGCTCCGGCGACGTCACACGCCGGCCGTTGACCCACGTGAACTCCAGCCCCAGCCGCTTCGCCATCTCGTTGATGTCCGGACCGCCGCCGTGCACGATCACCACGGGCAGCGTCGAGCGCGCCACATGCTCCGCAAAGCTCGAGCGCCACGCCGCGTCCGCCAGCGCCGCCCCGCCGATCTTCACCACGCGCGCGTTCACGGCGGAAGGCCCTCCTGCTCGTCCAGGCCCAGCATCAGGTTCGCATTCTGCAGTGCCTGCCCCGCCGCACCCTTCAACAGGTTGTCGAACGCTGCCACCGCGATCACTAACGGCGCTGTTACGCCCGTCACCGCCTCGAATCCCATCGCCACTACGTTGCGGTGCACAACCTGCCGCAGCGACGGCAGCCCCTTCGCCTCGATCTCCACGAACGGCTCGTCCGCGTACGCCCGCGCGCACGCCGCCGCCATGTCCGCCGCCGTCACACCCGCCTGCACCGGAACGTACATCGTCTCCAGAATCCCGCGCCGAACCGGCAGCAGATGCGGCGTGAACACGAAATCCGGCGCCGTGCCGCCGGCAACCCGCGCCAGACCGCGCCCGATCTCCGGAACGTGCCGGTGCACGTTTCCCGCCGCATACGCCCGGTAATCCTCCGCCACTTCACCGAACAGATATTCCCGCTTCGCCGAGCGCCCGGCACCCGTCACCCCGGATGCCGCGTCTATGATCGTCACCCGGCTGACGTCCAACAGGCCCGATTCCACAAGCGGCGCCAGCGTGAGCAGAATGCCCGTCGGATAGCAGCCCGGGTTCGCCACCAGCGGCTGTCCCCGTATCGTCTCCCGCCACAGCTCCGGCACACCGTACACCGCACCGCACCGCCCATCCCGCAGATCCGATGAAAGATCCACCACCCGCGATCCCGTGCCCCGCGCACGCATCGACCACAACTCCGACTCGCCGTGCGGAAGACACGTGAAGACCACCTCCGCTTCCTCCAGCCGCACGTCGTCCGACGCCACATACCGCGCCCGCGTCCCCGGGATCGCGTGCCCCGCCTCCGACTCCGACGTCGCCGCCACCAGCCGCAGCCGCGGATGCTGCGCGATCAGTCGCACCATCTCCTGTCCGGTATATCCGGAGGCGCCAATCACGGCGGCTGGAACGTAGGTATTATTCATGGACATTGGAAGAATATGCATTCGGCCGATGGGGACGTCAATGCCGGTGGGCGGGGTGTTTCGCAGGGGATCACGGGGCGCCGGCGAGCTGTTCGATGCGCTTTTTTACGAGGGCCAGGTGCTTGTCGTCGCGGAGGATGACGAGGATGGTATCGTCGCCGGCGAGGGTGCCGAGGACTTCGGGCCACTCTTCCCAGTCGAGGGCTTCTGCGACGGCCTGGGCGCCGCCGATGCGGGTTTTGACGACGAGGAGGTTGCGGCTGCCATCGGCGCGGAGGAAGAGGGCCGGGAGCAGGGGGGCGATGGCGGGGGTTTCTCCCCACTCGTCGGGAGGCAGGGTGTAATGGTGGCCGCCCTGTGCGTCGGGCACGCGGATGAGACGGAGGTCGCGGATGTCGCGGGATAGCGTTGCCTGAGCGACCTCGAAACCGCGCGCGGCGAGGAGATCGCGGAGGTGCTCCTGGCTGGTGACGCGCTCGACCTGGAGGATGTCACGAATCGCCGCGTGGCGTTCGGCTTTTCGCATGATCAGGCTCCGGGCACGACGTAGAGGAAGCCGAGGAGTGCGCCGAAGAGGATACGGGTAACGAGTCGGCGCGTGCGATAACCGATCACGGGCCGGAGCGATTTTGGCTGCGTGCGTGCGCGCCGGCGGAACGCAGCGACGATGACGAGGAGACCGGCGAGTGCTCCGTGGAGGGCGCCGAGTGCGGCGCCGGCCTCGAGGTCGGCGCGGGCGAGGGCTTCGAAGGCCAGGCCGTAAACGGGAGCGAAGACGAGAGTCCCCGAAAGGATGGCGAACGGTACGCTGCCGCGAGGTGTGGACATGAGTCGAGGCGCACCGGCGGGCGCGGCCTGGCCGGGTTTGAGGAGGGCGCGCGCGATCGCGACGATGAACTCGCTGCCCAGTGCGGCGGCGAGACCGCACCAGAAGAGGAGGAACCAGCTGGGCGCGGGAATGGGCATCATGACGGGCGGAATATTGTCGGGCCGGCGGGTCGCAGCAATGCGGCGCGCGTTCTCACCTGTATTGCGGGGCCCGGCGGCTGCGAGCGACAATGGTCGTGCGGAGCAAAGGGCCGCTGGGGAATCGCAGGAGAACGGGACAGACAACGATGGCATTCGGTATACGACCGGCTGAGGGTGAACCGAGACTGAGCTACGGCAGCTATCTGCGGATTCCGGAGCTGCTTTCGCTGCAGCGGTTGATCTCGGATCCGCCGCAGCACGATGAGCTGCTGTTCATCACGATTCACCAGGTGTACGAGCTGTGGTTCAAGCAGCTGCTGCACGAGCTGGACGCGGTCGTGCGTGCATTGGATGACGATGATGTTCTGGGCGCACACCGTTTGCTGCGCCGGTGCATCGAGATCGAGCGCGTGCTCATCGAGCAGGTGACGGTCCTGGAGACGATGACGCCGAACGATTTCCTTACGTTCCGGGACCGGTTGATGCCGGCGAGCGGATTCCAGTCCGCGCAATTTCGCGGTATCGAGTTTCTGTGCGGCCTGAAGGATGAGTCCCAGCTTGAGCACCACGACGCGAATGCGCCGCAGACGGCGGAACTGCGGAAGCGGCTGGCCTCGCCCACGCTGGGTGAGCGCGTGTTCGCGCTGCTGGAGCGACGGCTGGACGGGGGTCGCGGGGCCGCGGCCGCTGCCCCGGAGGCTGCTTCGCGCATCGACCGGCTGCAACGCATCTACCAGGAGCCGGCGTCCCACTACGATCTCTACCTGCTGGCCGAAGCGCTCATTGAGCTGGACGAGATGTTCTATCTCTGGCGGCTCCGCCATATTGCGATGGTCGAGCGCATGATCGGATCGAAACCGGGAACCGGCGGCAGTGAGGGCGTCGCCTATCTGCGCTCCACACTGGCGCGCAAGTTCTTTCCCGAGCTGTGGGAAGTACGCACGCGGCTGTCGGAGCGGTCCGGCTGACGAATCCGTGGACTATCCGCCGGCGCTCGTGTACCGACGCACGGCCACTCGCCATAACAGCCGAGTCAGCAGCAGCGCCGTGAGTGCGACGCCGAGGGCGGCGAGGGCGACGGCGGGCGTGAAGCGGCCGGTCAGCGCTCCGGCGGGAATCGTCGTGGTCCACGCGACGGGGATCAGGTATACGAAGAGGAACCGCAGCGCGCCGGGGTAAGCGGACATGGGATAGCGCGCGCCCTCATAGACGGCGTCGAAGAGGACGGACAGGTTTTCGACGGCGACGAACCAGAAGGCGGTGCTCATGAGCGCGACCCAGAGCGCATAGAGAAGGAGGGCTGCGGAGCCGAGCGTCACCGCGAAGGCCGCGAGCTGGAGCGGTCCGGGCATGCGCTCCTGCTGGAGTAGGGCAAAGCCGGCGAGGGCAAGGCCGAGCCCGATGTCGGAGAAACGCCAGATGTCGATCTTGCGGAGAGAGACGTAGACCTGTGCGTCGACGGGGCGTGCCAGCACGAGGTCGAGGTCGCCGCTCTTCACGTCGCTCACCAGCCGGCCGATCCCCGGACGGATCACGGCCTCGACAAAGCCACCGAGCGCCGTGTAGATGCCGAGCAGTGTGACCACCTCCCACAGCTGCCAGCCGCCCAGCGCATCGGTCTGCTGAAAGAACACAGCAACTGTGAGGAGCGCGGTTCCGGTGAAGAACAGCGTGCCGAGCACACTCAGCACAAAGTTGGCGCGGTACTGAAGCTCCTCCGCCACACTGCTGCGCCAGAGCGCCCGGATGACGCGGATCATCCGCCCACTGCGGCGTAGTGGCGGAGTCCGCGGCGCCAGACGAGGAGGCAGAGCGCGCACCAGACAAGGAGCCACGCGAGTTGCGCGAGGAACCCGGCGGCAATCGTGTGGGGGGCGGTGGCCGCGCCGGTGAGCAGATCGACGGGAAACGCAAGCATCGAGGGGAACCAGGTGATGGCGGCGAAGCTCGCGAGGGCCGGCGGCAGCAAGGCCAGCGGCGCGATGCGTCCGGAGAGGAATAGCGACAGGCCGTACTGCACGGAGACGAAGGCGGTCGCGCGCGTGGTCCAGAACGCGAGCAGGCCCAGCGCATATCCGTTCACGAAACGAAGCGCCGCAGCCAGCACGGTGGCGAAGCCCGCCAGCAGCCAGCGCCCGGGATCGAAAGAAAGACGTACGGCCGGCCAGAACGCGGCGATCAGCAGCCAGGCGAGCACCACCACAATGACGGACCGGATCTTGTAGGCGATGTTGTCCGCGATCGCTTCATGCAGGGGCGTCATCGGACGGGCCAGCCGGAAATTCATCTCGCCGCCGCGGATCCAGGCATCGATGTAGTACGCATCCCATGCGACCGTGAGCTGATTGATGAGGACCACACCGAAGAAGTACTGCGCGAAGTCGTTCTGCGCGTAGCCACCGACATCGCCGCGTGCGGCAATGCTCCACCAGATGCCGAGTGTGACGAGCGGCTCGAGCACGCCCCAGAGCAGCCAGAGCGCAATCGCGGCGCGGTACTGCACATCGACCAGCCATGCCGTGCGAATCAGTGCGCCGTAGCGTTGCGCCCAGAGGCGCACTACGCTTGCCGGCGCCCCGCTCATCGCAGCTGCGCGGGCGCGGAATCGGCAGCGCCCGTGCCGGCATCATCGGCCGCGCCGATTTCGCCTTCGAACGCGCGCCGGATGGTCTCCTCGATGGGCGGATCCTGAATCGACAGGTCGACCAGCGGCAAGGAGGACAGCAGCGCCGCGCTGACGCGCATCGCCTCTTCACGCGGGACTTCGAGCGTCGCATTCGGAAACCGGTACGCGTGCACCGTTCCGAATGGGGCGAGCTGTTCCGCGGTCATGCCGGCGCTGAGCACCAGTTCGAGCCGGCGCGTGCGCGCAATGCGCGTCACGAGAGCGGCCAGCTCGCCGTCGTAAAGCAGGTGGCCCCGATTGATGATGAGCACACGGCGAGCGAGAGCGGTGACATCCGCCATGTAGTGCGAGGTCAGCAGAAGCGTCGCGCCGTGCCGCGCGCGATAGATGGTCAGAAACGCACGGATCGCATCCTGCGCGGCGACGTCCAGGCCCAGAGTCGGTTCGTCCAGAAACAGGATCTGTGGCCGGTGCAGCAGCGAGGCGGTCAATTCGCATTTCATGCGCTCGCCCAGTGAGAGCTGTCGAACCGGCTTGTCGAGGACGTCGCTCAGATTCAGCAGCTCGACCAGCTCATCCAGTCGCTGACGGTACTCGGGCCAGCCTACGTCGTAGATGGCACGATTGAGGAGGAACGTCTCGACGGGCGGCAGGTCCCAGAGCAGCTGCTGCTTGTTGCCCAGCACAATGGCAATGCGCTTCTTGAACGCCGCACCGCCGCGCCACGGCTCGAAACCGGCCACGCGCGCAGCGCCCTGCGTGGGGTGGAGCAGGCCGGACAGGATCTTGAGCGCCGTTGTCTTGCCCGCGCCGTTGGGGCCGAGGAACGCTACGATCTCACCGGCCGGCACAGTGAAGGACACGCGATCCAGCGCACGGACTTCCCGGTATCTCGGGCGGAGCAATGCGGCGAATGCGCCGCGGAGTCCGGGCTCGCGCACCTTGACACGGAATACCCGTGTGAGCGACTCCGCGACAATCTGGTCATTCATCCACGGAAGATAGCACGTCCGTGATGGCGGCGGCCCAGCCGGCGGGGCCCGGCGCGGGCGCCACGCGCCAGCCGCGCGACGCGAGCGCAGCGTGCGGCCCGTGTTCTCCCGGCACGACGAACGGGACGTCGACGGCCTCGAGCATTCCCGCATCGCTCGGACCGTTGCCCAGTCCGACGATACGACATCCTTCGGCCGCAAGCTGCACACGCAGCAGGCGCACGCCCCTGCCCTTGTCCGCACCCGAGCCCACCAGGTGCCAGAAACGGTCGCCCTCGATGAGCCGAACCCCCAGGCGCGCCGCCGCCTCGGATGCGGTGGCAAACGAAACGCCCGGCGCCGGTAGAATCACGACGCCAAACTCGCGCCGCACCGCCAGTGTGACGGTCGCTTCATCGAGCCCGGTCACGCGTGCGGCTTCCGCCGTCCCGATCTCGCCCAGGTGACGCAACGCAGTACCCAGCTCGGCCCGCAACGCATCGAAGGCGCGCTGCGCCTCTTCCAGTGTGCAACCCAGGCGCGCGTCGTAACGCCCGCCCTCGTCGGTCAGGCGGATGGCGCTGCCATTCTCGACCACACCGGCCGGCGGCAGACCGATCTCCTCAAACAGCTTTTCGACTTCGGCCCACGTCCGGCTGGTGACGGCAATGACCCGGTCGCCGCGGGATTTCAGCCGTTCGAGCACGGGCCGGGCCGGACCACAGTCGTAGGTCCCGGTCTCGAGCAACGTGCCATCGAGATCCGTGAAGACCACGAGCCGCCTCATGGCGCACTTTCGTACGCTTCGACCAGCGAGCGCGTAATGCCATCCATGGCCACGTCCACGCGCCGCCAGTCCGGAATCATCGGCGAACCGAAGACGTGCGAACGGAAGTCCTGAAGCGCAGCTTCGATCGCACTCGAAAACACCTCGACCGTCGTCAGTTCTTCGTGCAGGTCGTAGCTGAGATCGCCGTGCATCTTGGACAGGTTTTCGTACGCATCGACAAACTCGCGCGCGTGCGTCAGGTACGTGAGCTTGAGCGTGTTATAGAACTCATCGTTGAGTACGTAGCCCTGGCCCGCGAGATGCGTGAAGAACGTGCGGGCAATGTCCGACGCCATCTTGACGAGGCCGGTCTCCGTGTTGTCGCCCCGCGTCTGGTGCTTGTGGTCGTAACGCGTCGTGAGCTCGACCTGGCAGATGCGCGGCACACGCACCAGCCGGTAGATCTCGCCCAGTACGCCTACCTCGATGCCCCAGTCCGAGGGGAATCGCATTTCCCGCGCAATGCTGACAAAGGTCGCAAACTCGCCGGATAGCGGATAGCGGAAATCTGCCATGTAGTCGAGGAACTCCACGGGCCCGACCACATCCCGGAGCGAACGCACGAACGGAAAATAGAAGAGCCTGACGACGCGGCCGTACAGCCGGCTCGCGAAGCGCGCATAGTAGCCCTTCGCGAACTGGTAGCGCTGCAGCACGACCATGTACACCAGCCGAACGAGAAACTCGCGGTCGTACGTGACGACGTCGGCGTCATGAAACGCGATGACGGAGACCTCGCTCTTGCCCAGAAGGTAGCCGAGCGCCAGCCAGACCGCGCGCCCTTTCCCGCGCGGCCCGAGCGGCAGCTGCGCCTCGATGCGCTGCGACACGTCGCGCACGCGCGGCGAATCGTTCCAGAGCAGCGCCACCTTGTCCCCGAGCGGCGCCACGATCTCCCGGGCCTGGCCGTACTCGTCGTGACTCGCCCGGTCCAGGCTGATGTACACGCGCCGCACGAACGTCGTGCTCGCCAGCTCGCGAATGATCTGCGCCATGGCCGGCGAGGCGAGGTCGGTGAACAGGCTCGGGATCACTACGCCCACGGGCAGCCGCCGCGACGCCACGGCGATCCGCTGCTCCATACGCTCCAGCGACGCACCCTCGAGCCGCGGAAACGTCGGTACGCGATTCATGTGGAAGTCGGCCACGGGCTGCCTCCATCGCCGGCGGTTGGTCCGACGCGAAGCCGCGTCGCTTCGCGCGAAATGTGAGTCGAGTCAAAGTCGAGTCAAAGGCCGCAGACCTGAACGACACTGCGACCCGCACGGCGCGGGTGCGAGCGAGAGGCCCCGGGCGGATTCGAACCGCCGGATCGAGGTTTTGCAGACCTCTGCCTTACCACTTGGCTACGGGGCCGTGACAACAACTTAGCTCTGCGGCGTGGAACGTTTCGTGGAACGAAACGCGGCAAAACAGTCTAACCGCGCGCCGCGAAGCCCGCCAGCCCCACGCTCCATACGCCGGTTTTGAGCCAGCGGCTCGTGAGTCTCACAGATCGGCCAGCCAGGGTTGTCGCTCGAGAGCGTTCAGGAACGCGGGCGTCCCTCGGAACTCCTCGACGGTGCGCCCGGTGCGGGCCAGCCACTCCCGCACTTCTTCGACCGTCTCGAACGGCAGGTCCCATGTCTGCTTCGTCCAATCGCGGTTCTGTGGGTCCGCGTCCGCCTCGATTCTCTGCATCAGCCCTCCGGTCAACATACTGCGGATAGTTCGATCCTGGATCCACGTTAACAGCCGGTTTCACCGCGCGCTGCCCGGCCGCTTCGCGAAGGCCCTCGTAGAGTCCGAATACCGAACGATTGCGCGCGTCCTCGAGAAGATCGATGTCAAGGGTGTCTGCCGGCATCGAGTAGGTCCATGCGACGGCTTGGGCCCACGCCGCGATTTCCGTCTCAATGTCGGCGAGAGCGTCGATTTCGGGGCCGTGGCGGACGTACTGCTGGACGTGGGCCAGTTCGTGCAAGAGGGTGGCAACAATGAACCCCGCAGGGTGTTGCTTGAGTGACGGCATCAGAAGAATGAAGCATCGGGGCTCGCCCATGAACGTGTCCCAATCGCAGCCCGTCCATGCTAGCGGCGTTGTGCCTTCTTGGGGCTCGGGACGGATGTATCCGCCACGTCTCCGCCGCAGTCTCGTTGCCGGGGTACCGCAGCGAATCGAAGCGATGCAGGGCTTGATTTCGTTCCGCGTGGATTCTGGCAGCAGCCGCCAGGCCCAGTCGTACCAATCGCGAAGGTCACCCTTCAGGTAGCACCGCATTCGCCGCCTCAGCCCGTCAAGTTCGCCCTCGCGTTTTGGCCGATTCGCTCGAGGCCCAGCAGGGCGTCGACGTGCTGGTCGGCCAGGTGCTCGTATATCTGCGTCGTGCGGACGTCGGCATGGCCGAGCGCCTTCTGTACGTGGGTGATGCTCGCGCCCATGGCCAGCCACGCCGTTGCCCGCCGGTGCCTCAGGTCGTGTGGCCGGAAGCCCGCCGGCAGTTCAGCTGTTTTCGCGGCCGTTGCGAGCGCGCGGCGCATCGATGCGATCCGCTGCCCGGCTTTGTAGTGCCGGCGGGTCCGGGTGTGGTGGAAGACCCAGTGTGTGCGTTCGCCTGAATAAGTCTGCAGCCGGCAGGCGGCGAAATGCTCGCGCATGGCTTCGGCCAGCCGTGGCGCCATGGGTACGACCCGCGTCCGGCCGGACTTCGTGCGGTGCCCGTCACGGCCGCTCACGATCGTCATCCGCTGGCCGGCGAAATCGACGTCTTCCCAACGCAGCCAGAGCACTTCTGATTCGCAGCGGCCTCCCGTCTCGCCCAGCGCGAGCACGTACAACCGCAGCATGGGGTCCCTGCAGCTCGCGAATAACCGATCGAACTCCTCGGTCGAGAGGATCACGGGCTCGCGCGCATCGGCCCTCGGCGTCTCCGTGCGTGTGACGGGGTTCGACTCGCGTTCCTCCAGCTGGACAGCCAGATCGAGCAGCGTGTGCAGCGTGGCGCGGTCCTTGGCCAGTGCGCGGGCCGAGATCGGCGCGGCACTCTGCTTCGCGCGGCCGCCGCGGTGTGTACGGCGCCACGCCAGGAAGTCGCGCACGTCGCGCGTGCCGAGATCGGCCACCAGCGGATCGCCGCCCAGCTCGACGAAGAACGTGTGGAAGCGTTCGAGCGAATGCCGGTATGTGCGTTGCGTGCCAGGTGCGAGTTGCGGCAACCGATCGGCATTGAACCGAGCGATCAGATCCGACACGCGCAAGAGACCGCGCGGGGCGCCGCGCCGCTGGCGCGCTTCCTGGCGCAGCTCGGCGTAGCGCGCGATGCAGTATTCTTCCGCCGCGCGGCGATCTGTCGTCGCGATGGTTTCGCGGATTCGCTGGCCGGCGAGGCTGACGTGCCAGCGGAAGCAGGTCGAGAGCTGCTCGAGGTGGCCGCTGATCAGCGGCCGTCGTGGGCGTGCCATGTTTTCAGTCCCTCCCCTTGCGTGACGTCTTTGAAGGCTTCTGGCGAGCCGCCAGCGTCAGGAATACGGGCGTCATGGCCGTGATGTAGTCGTCGAGAGCACGGCCTTCGGCCAGGAGGGCCGGATCGATTCCCAGCACATCGAGCGGCGCGCGTAGCGCGCGCCCCAAGCTTGCCGCACTGATCCCATGCCGCCGCGCGGCCTCCTCGTCTGGCGCGTACCAGTATGGGATGACGCTCGCGTTGTGTGCACGCGCCCAGGCCGCGAGGACAGCGGGCGCATCTTCAGCTGCGCCTGCACCTGCTGCATCAACGCGGTAGCCGGCTGGTGACAGGTCGGGAAACGAGTCGGGAATCAGCGCTTCCCGCACATCCCAAACGAAGGACAGGGCCGCCTTCCATTCACGCGTGCCTTCCGCGCGGGCAATGGCAGCAACGGAGCGGCGCGCGCTCCTCTCTCGCTGCTTCTCGTCAGCCGGCGTCATCTCGCCGTCACCGTACGCGAGCCACTCGAATCGGACCGCAAGTACGTCCGCCAGTGCATGGAGCAGCTCGAGCCGCGGGTTGCGAACGCGGCCTTCTACATAGGCGCGCACGCCGCCGTAGCTGGCGCCGCGCACGTCCGGGAATCGCTCCCTGACGGTGTTGCCTAGCGCGCGGACGGTCATGGGGCTCGGGCCACTCTCGAGCGCCCGGAGAATCCGTTTCCTGAAGCCGATCGTTGTCTTCGGTTGCATGCGCACAAATTACACGTTGCGCTTCAAATGTGCAACGTCCAATGTAGGACATGGCACATCATACCACCACCCCGCCTCCGCCCATCACCTCGGTGCGGCTCTCGGGCGCGGCGCGCACTGTGATCGATGCGGCCGCCGCCCTGACCGGCACGACCCGCAGCGAGTACCTGCGGACCGCGGCGCTGGCAGCGGCCGAGCGGGATCTGCGGTCACCACGCGGCGACGCCAAGTGAGCGGCAAACCGGCCACGGGGCTCGATCTGCAGGTCGAGGTGGTGCGGCGGGCCGCACGTGGTGATGCGGCCGCCGTGGCCCACGTCCGCCGTCATCGCGAAGTGTGGGATCGCGGCGCGATCCGGCGTCGCATGATCACTGCTGACCCTGACATCGATCTATCGCGGATCGATGACGTCCTCTGCATGGCGTCGCCGCCCGCGGCAAATGGCGTCACACCGTCCGCTAACACGGACGATAGCGGCCCGACCGAACCAGAACACTGCACCGACCTGGGCAATGCCCGCCGGCTGGTGCGCCTGCATGGTGATGATCTCCGCTACGTGCCCGCATGGGGCAAGTGGATCGCATGGGATGGCACTCGGTGGTGTCCCGATGAAGATGGCGAAGCCGTCCGCCCGGGCGAAGCGGACTGTAGCATCGATCTACGAGGCGGCTGCCCAGGCGACGTCCGCCGATGCGCGCAAAGCACTGGCGTCATGGGCCGCGAAGAGCGAGGCTGAAGCCCGCATCCGTGCGGTGGTCTCGCTGGCGGAAACCGAGCCGGGCGTGCCGATCACGCTCGATGCCCTGGACGCCGATCCCTTCATACTGAACGTGGCCAATGGCACACTCGACCTGCGCTCGGGCGAGTTACGCACACACGACCGCGCAGACCTGATTACCAAGCTTGCTCCGGTCATGTACGATCCCGAGGCGCGCTCGAGCGTCTGGGACAGATTTCTCGAGCGAGTGCAGCCGGACCCCGAGATGCGCACATTCCTCCAGCGGGCTGCCGGCTACACGCTGACAGGCTCGGTCCGCGAGGAGGTGTTGTTCTTCCCGCACGGGTGCGGGTCGAACGGTAAGACGCGATTCCTCGAGGCCCTGGGCGCGACACTCGGGCCTGACTACGCCCGCACAGCGGACTTCTCGCTATTCGTCGTGCAGGCTCATGAAGGCCCGCGTAATGACATCGCGCGACTGGTCGGCGTCCGGTACGTGCGATCCGTCGAAGTGGATGACGGCCGCCGGCTCGCGGAAGCGCTGGTAAAGGCCCTCACGGGCGGAGACCCATCGCTGCACGGTTCCTGTTCCGCGAGGCGTTCGAGTTCCTACCTCAGTTCAAACCGTGGTTAGCCGCCAACTATCGGCCGGAGATCCGCGGTGCCGATCACGGGATCTGGCGGCGAATCCTGCTGGTGCCGTTCGGTGTGCAGATCGCCGAAGATGAACGCGACAAGGACCTCGCCGAGAAGCTGAGGGAGGCGTCGCCGGCGATCCTTCGATGGGCAGTCGATGGCTGTCTCGCGTGGTTGCGCGATGGCCTCTGTCCGCCTGACGCCGTCCGCGCAGCCACCGAAGCGTACCGTGCGGAGTCAGACCAGGTCGGCCGATTCCTCGCCGAATGCTGCGAAGTCGATCCGCTAGGCACCGTTCAGGGCGGCGTCCTGCATGCGGCATTCCGGCGCTGGGGTGGCACAATGAGCGCGTCCGCGTTCGGGCGCGAGCTTGGTCGGCGAGGCTATGGCACAGTCCGCAGCGGGACCGTCAAGCGAGTCGGACTGCGGCTCAGAGATGACACTTCGGACACTTCGGACACTTCGGACAGATTTTCGGAAAGTTTCCATATATGACACACATGCGCGAGGGTACGGGAAGAGTATCCAAACTGTCCGAACTGTCCGGCTTCCCAACGGGCAGACCATCTTTTTCGCCGTCGCGCGCGACCCGGCAAGCCAGTGGACTTGCGATTCTCTGGATTTCGCAATGTGTTGTCGTTTCTGGACTTACAGAGCCGTGGAACGCCGTGTGGAACGCAACGAGCACTGCATGCAGGCTGCGCGGACTCTGCAGGCTTCCGGGTTGAGACGCTGACATGAACCGCCCCGACCTGCGGGCTCGATTGACTCGCTGATCGCCGCGCTCCCGGAAGGGTCGAGTGTGACGCTGTCGGCTGCAACTCTACGCGCCTGGCTCGAGGAGTCAGACGATGCCGGTTTCCACGCACTCGACTCATGCGCCGATTGGCGCAGCCGGATCTGGTCATGCCCGCCCGAGACGCGTCTCGGCGTTCGTGAGGTTGCAGAAGCGCTCGGCCGCGGCCCGGACTTCGTGTATCGCGCTGTTTCGCCGAAGTCTGTGCTCCGCCTTCCACACGCGAAGATGGGTGGCGAGTTGGTCTACACGGCCGGGGCAGTCCGCGCATGGATTCAAGCCGTCGAGCACGACGTTGTGCCCGGCCGGCTTAAGGTGACGCGATGATCCGCAACGCCAAGCCGTTCGCACCGGGCGATGGCCGCTTCGAGGACCGCTCGAAGGGCGGCCGAACGAGCAATGCACGGCAGCGCGCCCGAAAGATGGGTGCCGTGCGAATTGTCGCCGCTGCCGATCTGCCTGGCGCGCTCGAAACGCTCGATGACGCCGTGCGGTGGGCGGCCTGGGCGGCCGAAGCGATCGCCACAGGCAAGCTCGATCGAGCGACCGGCCGGGAAGTGGGGTCAGTGCTGCGCGTCTTCGTGGACGGCCGCCAGCGCCTTGATCGTGTTGACGAACGTGTTCGTCGGTTGCAAGAGCAGATCGCCGCACTTCGCAAGAACGTGGAGCGCGGCTGATGACGACGACCACACTCGATCGGCTCGCAGGCGCCGAGACGGATCTCGGCGAGCTGCTGGAGCGCTGCGAGCGTGGCGATGCTCGCGACTTTGCGGCGTTTGCTGGCGACCCGATCGGCTTCATGCGCGCAGTGCTCCGCGACGAGCCATGGCCGCGGCAGCTCGAAATAGCACTGGCTGTGCGCGACCACCCGCAGGTGACGGTGCGCTCGTGTCACGCAGCGGGGAAAGACTGGCTCGCAGCTCGGCTCGCGCTGTGGTGGGTGTACGCTCGCGGCGGTCTGGTTGTGCTGACCGGCCCGACTGCTCAGCAGGTCGAGGAAATCCTGATGCGCGGCGAAGTGTGGTCTGCGTTCCATGCTGGCCGACTGCCGGGCGAGCTGCATGTGCGTGCGCTGCGGCCGTCCGGTCGCGGCATCGCCGGCATCCTCGCTCGCACGAGTGCGGGTGTTGCGCCCATGCAGGGGTTCCACCGAGCGCGCGTGCTCTACGTGATCACGGAAGCGCAGGATCCGGAGATCGAGCATGCGTGGGATGCGGCGTTCGCGTGCGCGACCGGTGAGCACGATCGCATTCTGACACTCGGCAACCCCACCGAACCGGACGGCCGCTTCTACCGCGCCCATCAGCCGCGTTCCGGCTGGCATTCAATACGGATCTCGTGGGAAGACATCCCGAATGTGCAGCAGAGACGAACCGTCATTCCAGGTCTTCTCACGCTTGAGGGCATCGACCGTCTGACGCGCGAGTACGGCGAAGGCTCACCGTTCGTTACGTCGCGCGTACACGCGGAATTTCCAGCGGAGTCGACCGACAGCCTCGTCCGCGTGGATTGGATCGATCGCGCTGTTGAGCTGCATCGCGGCGGCGATCTCGAGCATGAGGCTGCTCGCGCGCACCACGTGCTGGGCGTTGATCCCGCTCGGCTGGGCCCGGATCGGACGGTTGTATGCGCGCGGCGCGGTCCCGTTGTGCGCGAGTTCATCGAGTGGCGCGGCCTAGACACAATGCAGACGGCAGAACGCGTGCGGTCACATTGCCGTCGCATTCTCGAGGGCTACCGCGCCGACAATCCTGGTGGCGGAATCTCGAGCGTGCATGTCGATGAGATCGGCCTCGGC
>Ga0187892_10006913_pt1 | contig 16524 bp, 32 predicted proteins | sample MA1701073metaG_FD_139345 | JGI IMG/M metagenome (GOLD analysis project Ga0187892, IMG submission 139345) | Bio-ooze microbial communities from a basaltic lava cave in the Kipuka Kanohina Cave System on the Island of Hawaii, USA - MA170107-3 metaG ... | reverse complement strand
GCCGGGGGACAACGTGGCGATGGCGATCGAGCTGATCACGCCGATCGCGATGGAGAAGGAGCTGCGGTTCGCGATCCGGGAGGGGGGGCGGACGGTGGGCGCCGGCGTCGTCGCGGAGGTCGTGGAGTAACCCATCATGGCCACCGTCTCCTCGGACGAGAAGATCCGCATCCGGCTCAAGGCCTACGACCACCACCTGCTCGACCGCTCGATGAAGGAGATCGTGGAGACCGTCCGGCGTACGGGCGCGCGGGTCACCGGACCCGTGCTGCTCCCGACCATCATCAACCGATGGACGGTGCTCCGGTCGCCGCACGTCGACAAGACCTCCCGCGAGCAGTTCGAGATGCGCACCCACAAGCGCCTGATCGACATCCTGGACCCCACGCCGCAGACGGTCGACGCGCTCATGAAACTGGATCTCCCCAGCGGTGTGGACGTCGAGATCAAGCTCTAATCGGACTCAGAGACCAGAAAGAGTTCCGCCATGGCGATGAAGGAAGGGCTGATCGGACGCAAGCGCGGTATGACGCAGGTCTTCGGGGATGACGGCAACCGCATCCCGGTGACCGTGGTCGAGGCCGGCCCGTGCACCGTGGTCGGCCTGCGCACCAAGAGCACGCACGGCTACGATGCGCTCCAGATCGGATTCGAGACGCTGGCCAAGAAGAAGCGGGCGACCAAGGCGGTGGCGGGCCACTACAAGAAAGCGGGGGTCGCCAACCCCATGCGCGTGCTGCGGGAGATCCGGCTGCAGAAGACCGAGAACGTGACGCCGTACCAGGTCGGCCAGGCACTCACCGTGGAGCTCTTCGCTCCGGGCGAGCTCGTGGACGTGGTGGGCGTCAGCAAGGGCAAGGGCTTCCAGGGCGGCGTCAAGCGGCACGGCTGGTCCGGCGGTGATGCCACCCACGGCTCCATGTTCCATCGCGCGCCCGGCTCGATCGGCGCCTCCTCGGATCCGTCGCGCGTCTGGCCCGGTCATCACCTGCCGGGACGGATGGGGGGAGATCGCCGCACCGTGCTGAACCTGGCCGTGGTGCGCGTGATCCCGGAGCAGAACCTGATCCTGCTGCGCGGCGCCATCCCCGGATCGCGGGGCGGGCTGGTGATGATCCGCAAGAGCGTGAAGCAGACCAAGGCCCAGCAGCAGAAAGGCAAAGAGGCGAAGTAAGCGATGCCATCCGTCCGGATGCTCGATGCCAAAGATTCCGCGGAGTCTCTCGAGCTGTCCGCCGAGGTGTTCGGCGGCCAGGTGCGCGTGCCGCTGATCCACCAGAGCGTGGTGCGCGAGCTGGCGGACCGGCGCACCGGGACGCACGACACCAAGGGCCGCCGCGAGGTCTCCGGCGGCGGGCGCAAGCCGTGGAAGCAGAAGGGCACCGGCCGCGCCCGGCAGGGGTCGATCCGAGCCACGCAGTGGAAGGGCGGCGGCAAGCCGTTCGGCCCCACGCCGCGCAGTTACGAGCAGCGCATGCCGGCCCAGATGCGGCGGGCCGCGCTCCGGGAAGCGCTCACGGCCAAGATCGCCGCCGACGAGGTGTCGGTGGTCGATTCGCTCGGGCTGGCGGAGCCCAGGACCAAGATCCTGCTCGCGCGCCTGCGCGCTCTCGGGCTCGACTCCTTGCCGACGCTGCTGGTGGTCTCGGCGCGGAGCGTCGCGCTCGATCGCGCGGCCCGTAACGTGCCGTGGCTCGAGGTCGAGACACCGGCTCACGCCTCCGTGTACCAGGTGGTGCGCAGCCATCGCCTGCTCTTCGAGCGGGCGGCGTTGCTGTCGCTGCAGGAGGCGCTGGCGAAATGAAGGATCCTCGGTTCGTGCTGATCCGGCCGCTGATGACCGAGAAGAGCATGCAGCAGAAGGACGAACAGAACACGGTGACCTTCGAGGTGGCGACCACCGCCAACAAGGTGGAGATCCGGAACGCCGTCGAGAAGATTTTCAACGTGAAGGTCGCGACCGTGCGGACCGCGTCCCGCGAGGGCAAGTGGAAGCGCATGGGTCGCTACGAGGGGCAGCGCAAGAGCTGGAAGAAGGCCGTGGTGAGGCTCAAAGAGGGACACAAGATCGAGCTGGTCGAGGGGACATAGCGTCATGGGCATCCGGACGGTCAATCCCACTTCTCCCGCGCGTCGGTACATGACGTTCGTGACGAACGAGGAGATCACGAAGAAGACGCCGGAGAAGAGCCTGCTCCGGCCCAAGCGCCGGACCAGCGGCCGCAATTCCTCCGGCCGGATCACCGTGCGTCATCGCGGCCGGGGGCACAAGCGGCAGCTGCGGCAGATCGACTTCCGGCGCGAGAAGTTCGGGATCCCGGCCACGGTGGTCGGCGTGGAATACGATCCGAACCGCTCGGCCCGCATCGCGCTGCTCCACTATCGCGACGGCGAGAAGCGGTACATCATCGCCCCGCTCGGGCTCAAGACCGGTGACGTGCTCATGTCCGGCCCGCAGGCCGACATCCTGCCGGGCAACGCGCTGCCGATCCGGAACATCCCGCTCGGCACGCTGGTGCACAACGTGGAGCTGCAACCGGGCAAGGGCGGGCAGCTCTGCCGGAGCGCCGGCACGCTGGCGCAGCTGCTCGCCAAGGAAGGCGACCACGCCAACATCAAGCTGCCCTCGGGCGAGGTGCGACAGGTCAGGCTGGACTGCATGGCGACGGTGGGACAGGTGGGCAACCTGGATCACGAGAACGTCTCGATCGGCAAAGCCGGACGCGTGCGGTGGAAGGGCTTCCGGCCCACGGTCCGCGGCACCGTCATGAATCCCGTGGACCATCCGATGGGCGGCGGCGAGGGCAAGGGCAAGGGCAACCACCCGATGAGCCCGTGGGGGCAGCCGACCAAGGGGTACAAGACGCGGCGCGGCGCGCGCCCGTCCGATCGCTACATCGTGTCGCGCCGGATGAAATAGGGAGCCGACCGAGATGGGACGCTCGCTGAAGAAGGGGCCGTACCTGGACGCGAAGCTCGAGACTCGGATCGAGGAGCTGAACCGCGCTCGGCAGAAGAAGGTGCTGAAGACGTGGTCACGGCGCTCCACGATCATCCCCGAGTTCGTGGGCCATACGCTCGCCGTGCACAACGGCAAGAAGTTCATCCCCGTGTACATCACGGAGAACATGGTGGGCCACCGGCTGGGCGAGTTCGCGCCGACCCGTCAGTTCCGCGCCCACGGATCGGCCGAGAAGGCCGCCGTGTCACCGACCGGAAAGGCGTGAGCGGGCCGTGAGGACTCAAGCCAGCGCACGCTTCATCCGGGTGCCGGCCTCCAAGGCGCGGCTCGTCCTGGATCACATCCGGGGCAAGTCCGTGGGCGAGGCGCTGGCGACGCTTGAGTTCACGCCGAAAGCGGCCGCCCGACTGATCGAGAAGGTGCTGCGCTCCGCCATCGCCAACGCGGAGCACAACCACCAGGTCCGGAATCTCGACGACCTCCGCGTCGTCAAGGCGACCGCGGACGGCGGCCCCTCGGCCAAGCGGGTATCGCCGCGCGCCATGGGGCGGGCGTATCACATCAAGCACCGCACGAGTCACCTGACCATCGAGCTCAGCGACGAGATCACAGCCTTGCCGCAGGGCAGGCGGAGGTAGGTATGGGGCAGAAGACGCATCCGGTGGGTTTCCGCCTGGGATCGACACGCACCTGGAGCTCGCGGTGGTTCGCGACGAAGGGGTACGCGGGCCTTCTTCACGAGGACGTGAAGATCCGGCGGTTCATCAAGTCGTCGCTGTACCACGCCGGGATCTCGCGGATCGACATCGAGCGGTCGGCCAACCGCGCCCGCATCACGATCTTCACGGCGCGGCCCGGCATCATCATCGGCCGCAAGGGCGCCGAGGTCGAGAAGCTGAAGAACGAGATCCAGACGCGCACGGCCAAGGAGGTCTACCTCAACATCGAGGAGGTCGTGCATCCGGAGCTCGACGCCCAGCTCGTGGCCGAGAACGTGGCGCTGCAGCTCCAGAAGCGCGTGGCCTTCCGCCGGGCGATGAAGAAGGCCGTGACCTCGGCGCTCCGGCTGGGCGCCGATGGCATCCGGATCGCGTGCTCGGGTCGCCTGGGGGGCGCCGAGATCGCGCGGCGCGAGTGGTACCGCGAAGGGCGCGTGCCGCTGCACACGATCCGGGCCGACATCGACTACGGCCTGGCCGAGGCGCACACGACGTTCGGCGCCATCGGCGTGAAGGTGTGGATCTTCAAGGGCGAGGTGCTGCCCGCCCAGCGGGTCTCGGAAGCGTAGCGCGATGCGTAGAGACTCGCAGCCTGCTCGCGGAGCATAAGCCGCCATGTTGATGCCCAAGCGCGTCAAGTATCGCAAGGCCCAGCGCGGCCGCATGAAGGGCCTCGCCCTGCGCGGCTCCACGCTGGCCTTCGGCGACTACGGGCTCAAGGCCCTCGAGCCCGGGTGGGTCACGAATCGACAGATCGAAGCCGGGCGCGTGTCCCTGGCCCGGAGCGTGAAGCGGGGCGGCAAGATCTTCATCCGCATCTTCCCCGACAAGCCGGTCACCAAGAAGCCGGCCGAGACGCGGATGGGCAAGGGCAAGGGCAACCCGGAGTTCTGGGTGGCCGTGGTCAAGCCCGGCCGGATCCTGTACGAGATGGAGGGCGTGGACGAGGCGAGCGCGCGGGACGGCTTTCGGCTGGCCGCGCAGAAGCTCGGGATCAAGACCAAGTTCGTGTCGCGCACCCGGGCCTTGTGAGGAGCGATGAAGCCGGCCGAGTGGCGTGAGCTCTCCGACGACGATCTCAAGCAGAAGATCGTGGAACTCGGTGAAGAGCTGTTCAATCTGCGGGTGCAGCTGTCGCTCGGAGTCGCGAAGAAGCCGTCGCGGATCGAGCACGCCAAGCGCGAGCGCGCCCGCGCCCTGACGGTGCTCAAGGAACGGGAGCTCGGCGCCCGTCGGACCGGCTAGGAGCCTGTCGGAGAATGGCCGCCGCTTCGGACCGAGGGCCGTGCGTTTGGTGTTCCGCTTCGAGCGCCGGCTTCGCCGGCGCAACCTGTTTCCGGGGGGAGGCTCGGAAGGGGGGCGGAGCCTCCCTCCGAGTTCCCTAGGCCACGACTGACGAACGCGAGAGCCCGACAACATGAGCGAGATCAAGACCCGAGAAGGCGTCGTGGTGAGCGACAAGATGATGAAGACGCGCGTGGTGCTCATCGAGCGCGTCTTCCGTCACCCCCGATACGAGCGCGTCGTCACGCGATCCAAGCGGCTGAAGGCCCACGACGAGGCCAACACCAGCAAAGTGGGCGATCGCGTGCTGATCGACGAGACCCGTCCGATGTCCAAGGAGAAGCGGTGGCGCATCCGGCAGGTCCTCGGGCGGCCGGGGTGAGCGCGGAGCACGGCCATGATCCAGCCACGAAGCATGCTCGACGTTGCCGACAACTCCGGCGCCAAGCGGGTGCAGTGCATCCGCGTGATGGGCGGCTCGAACAAGCGCTACGCGTCGGTGGGTGATGTCGTCATCGTCGCGGTCAAGGAAGCGGTTCCGGATGGGACGGTCAAGAAGGGTGAGGTGGCGCGGGCGGTGGTGGTGCGGACGGTGAAGGAGATGGGACGGAAGGACGGGTCGTACATCCGGTTCGACCGCAACGCGGTCGTGCTGTTGAAGGCGGACGACAACCCGGTCGGGACGCGGATTTTCGGGCCGGTGGCCCGGGAGCTGCGCGACCGGCAGTTCACGAAGATCATCTCCCTGGCTCCGGAAGTCATCTGAGAACGGCGAGGCATCTGACATGGCGACCGCACATGTACGCAAGGGCGACACGGTGATGGTGATCGCGGGCAAGGAGCGGGGCAAGCGCGGGCGCGTGCTGCGCGTGATGCCGGACAAAGGGCGCGTGCTCGTCGAGCGTCTGAACCTCATCAAGAAGCACCAGAAGCCGACCCAGAAGGCGCGCCAGGGCGGCATCATCGAGCGCGAGGCGTCGATCCATCTCTCCAACGTGATGTTGCTGGACCCGGCGAGCGGCAAGCCGACCCGCGTCGGCATGCGCGAGCTGACGGACGGCCGCAAGGTGCGGGTCGCCCGCCGGTCCGGCGAGATCATGGACAAGGCGTAGACGAACATGGCGGAAGCCGGCAAAGCGGACAAGCCGAAAGGCCAGCAGAGCGGTAAGGGCGCGCAGCCCGCGGCCAAGGGCAAGGGCGGCAAGGCCGCGCAGGCAGCCCCGGCGGAGCCGGCCGCTCCGGCCCGGCGGGCGCAGGTGAGCGGCCAGGTCCCACCGCGGCTCCGGGATCGGTTCCGGAGCGTGGTGATCCCGGCGCTCATGAAGGAGCGGGGCTACTCGAACCCGTTCCAGGTGCCGCGCCTGGAAAAGATCGTCATCAACATGGGCGTGGGCGAGGGGAAGGAGAACGCGAAGGTGCTGGACTTCGCGACCGCCGACCTCCAGGCCATCAGCGGGCAGAAGCCGGTGGTCACCCGCGCCAAGAAGTCGATCGCGAACTTCAAGCTGCGCGAGAACTCTCCGATCGGCTGCAAGGTGACCCTGCGCGGCCCGCGGATGTACGAGTTTCTCGATCGGCTGGTGCACGTCGCGCTCCCGCGGGTGCGGGACTTCAAGGGGGTGCCGCCGAAGGCGTTCGACGGCCGTGGCAACTACGCGCTCGGACTCAAGGAGCAGGTGATCTTTCCGGAGATCACGTATGACAAGGTGGACAAGGTGCGCGGCATGGACATCGTCATGGTCACCTCGGCGCGGACGGACGAGGAGGCCAGAGCGCTCCTCACGCATCTGGGTATGCCGTTCAGGGAGCAATAGGATATGGCCAAGACTGCGCTGATCATGAAGTCGCAGCGCCCGATGAAGTTCAAGTCGCGCGTCTACAACCGCTGCAAGCTGTGCGGCCGCCCGCGCGGCTATCTGCGGAAATTCGAGCTTTGCCGCATCTGTTTCCGGGAGCTCGCCCTGAAGGGTGAGGTGCCGGGCGTGATCAAGGCGAGCTGGTGACGCGGCCATGATGAGCGATCCGATCGCCGACCTGTTGACCCGGATCCGGAACGCCAGCCGGGCCGAGCACGAGAAGGTGGACATCCCGGCCTCGAAGCTGAAGGTCCGGATCGTCGAGCTCCTGAAGGACGAGGGCTTCATCAAGAACTTCCGGCTCATCGAGGACACCAAGCAAGGCACGCTCCGCGTCTATCTCAAGTACGGCGCGGGCGGTGAGAAGACCATCTCGGGGCTGGTCCGCGTGTCGAAGCCCGGCCGCCGGGTCTACGTGAACAAGCAGAAGATCCCGACGATCCTCGGCGGCATGGGCGTGGCGATCCTGTCCACTCCGCGCGGCGTGATGACGGACCGGACCACGCGCAAGCAAGGGCTGGGCGGCGAAGTCCTCGCCTACGTCTGGTAGGGAGCGAACGACCATGTCCCGAATCGGCAACAAGCCCATTCCCGTGCCCCAGGGCATCAAGGTCACGGTCGACGGCACCACCGTGCGCGCGGAAGGCCCGAAGGGCCACCTGAGCCAGTCCGTGCCGGACAGCTTGTCGGTCAAGCTCGAGTCCAACGTGCTGACGGTCGGCCGCAGCTCCGACCACCGCAACGTGCGGGCCCTGCACGGCCTCACGCGCTCGTTGCTGGCCAACATGATCCACGGCGTGAAGGATGGCTTCGAGCGCAAGCTCGAGATCGTCGGCATCGGCTATCGCGCCCAGCTCCAGGGCCGGAACCTCCAGCTCGCGCTCGGCTACTCGCATCCGGTGATCTTCCCGTTGCCGGAGGGGGTGCAGGCGGAGGTGGAGAAGCAGGTCTCGATCACCCTGCGGGGCGCGGACAAGGCGCTGGTGGGTCAGCTCGCCGCGAATCTGCGCAAGCTCCGCGAGCCGGACCCCTACAAGGGCAAGGGCATCAAGTACGCCGACGAGCACATCCGGCGGAAGGTCGGCAAGAAGGCGGGCGCCAAGTAATGCTCACGCACGACAGGGTCGCCGGGCGACGCATCCGTCACATCCGCGTGCGCCGGCTCATCCGGGGCACGGCGGAGCGGCCCCGGCTCACGGTGTTCCGGAGCCTGAATCACATCTACGCGCAGATCATCGACGACACGGCCGGGCGTACCCTGGTGACCGTGGACAGCCGATCCGCGGAATTCCGGGGCCGGATGAAGACGGGCGGGAACGTGGCGGCCGCCAAGGTCGTGGGAGAGCTGGTGGCGCAACGCGCCCGCACCGGCGGGATCGACAAGGTCGTGTTCGATCGCGGCGGGTATCAGTACCACGGACGGGTCAAGGCGCTGGCGGAGGCCGCCCGGGCGGCCGGCCTGGTGTTCTGAAAGCGGAGAGGAGGGACGATTGGCTGAGGCGCGTATCGACGCCACTGCGCTGGATCTGACCGACCGGGTCGTCGCGATCAATCGCGTCGCGAAGGTGGTCAAGGGTGGCCGGCGCTTTTCCTTCACCGCGCTGGTGGTGGTGGGGGACGGGCGAGGTCACGTCGGAGTCGGTCTCGGGAAAGCGCGAGAGGTTCCGGAGGCCATCCGGAAATCGGTGGAGCACGCCAAGAAGGACCTCGTCGAGGTGCCGCTCAGGGACACGACGATTCCCTGCGAGATCACCGGTCGCTTCGGGGCCGCGCGGGTGTATCTGCGACCCGCCGCGCAGGGTACCGGCGTGATCGCGGGCGGCGCGGTGCGGCCCGTGCTGGAGGCGGCCGGTGTGCAGGACGTCCTGACGAAGACGCTGGGGACGAACAATCCGCACAACGTGCTGAAGGCCACCATGGACGCCTTCCGGCGCATGAAGCAGCTGCAGGCGAACTATGCGAACCGGCGCAAGTCATCGGAAAGCGACGGGCAGGAGGGGGCCGGTGGCAAAGAAGCTTAAGCTGAAGCTGGTCAAGAGCATCATCGGCATGAGCCCGAAGCAGGAGGCCACCGTGAAGGCGCTGGGGCTGCGGCACATCCGGCAGGTCGTCGAGCACGATGACACGCCGACGATTCGCGGCATGATCCGCGCGGTGCCCTTCGCCCTGGAGGTGGAGGAGCAGCGATGAGACTGGAGGATCTGCGTCCGGCGCCCGGTGCCACCCGGGAGCGCAAGCGAGTAGGCCGAGGTCCGTCCTCGGGGACGGGCAAGACGTCGGGTCGCGGCCACAAGGGGCTGAAGGCCCGCTCGGGCGGCGGGTCGCGCCCCGGCTTCGAGGGCGGCCAGATGCCGCTCTATCGGCGACTGCCGAAGCGCGGCTTTCTGCCGTACGGAGGCAAGACCGAGTTCGCGCTCGTCAATGTGCGGGATCTGGGGGCGCACTTCGCGGCCGGGAGCGTGGTCGATCCCGAGGGCCTCGTGCAGGCCGGCCTGGTCCGCAAGTCGGGGCGGAGCGCCGTGAAGGTGCTCGGCGACGGCGCCATCGCGCACGCGCTCACCATTCGCGTCCACAAGATCAGCGAGGCCGCCCGTCAGAAGGTGGAAGCCGCCGGGGGCCGCGTCGAGGTACTGCCGCCATGATCGAGGGGCTGCAGAGCTTCCAGAACGTCTTCCGGGTGCCGGAGCTCAAGCGACGGGTGCTGATCACGCTCGGGCTGCTGGCGGCCTACCGACTCGGCGCCCACGTGCCGACGCCGGGCATCGACGGCGCCGCCCTGGCCGAGTTCTTCAACCAGATGCAGAACACCCTGCTGGGGATGGTGGACCTGTTCTCCGGCGGCAACCTCCGCCGCCTGACGGTCTTCGCCCTCGGGATCATGCCGTACATCTCCGCGTCCATCATCCTCCAGCTGCTGACCGTGGTGATCCCCGCTCTCGAGCGGCTGGCCAAGGAGGGGGAGGCGGGCAAGAAGAAGATCACCCAGTACACGCGCTACGGCACGATCGCGCTCTCGCTGATCCAGTCGTTCGGCATCGCGGTCGGCCTCGAGAGCATGCGCAGCTCGAGCGGCGCGGTGCTGGTGCCGGATCCGGGTTGGGGCTTCCGGCTGCTGACGATGCTGACGCTCACCACCGGCACCGCGCTGATCATGTGGCTGGGCGAGCAGATCTCCGAGAAGGGCATCGGCAACGGCATCTCGCTGATCATCTTCGCCGGTATCGTGGTGCGCCTGCCCTCGGCCATCGTGTCGTCCTACACGCTGTTGTCGACCGGCGAGCTCAAGCTGTTCGTGCTGATCGGGCTCGGTCTCATGATGGTGCTGGTGACCGCGGCCGTCATCGTGATGCAGGAGGGGCAACGAAAGATCCCGGTCCAGTACGCCAAGCGGGTCGTCGGCCGGCGCATGTACGGCGGCCAGTCCACGCACATCCCGCTGCGCATCAACACCGCGGGCGTGATCCCGGTGATCTTCGCCTCCTCGCTGATCCTGTTCCCGGCCACCTTGACCCGGTTCATCAATCATCCGTGGATGCAGTACATCTCGGAGGCGCTCTCCCCGGGGCAGTTCACCTACACGGTGCTGTACTGCGCGCTGATCATCTTCTTCACGTACTTCTACACGGCGATCGTGTTCAACCCGATCGACCTGGCCGACAACATGAAGAAGTACGGCGGCTTCATTCCCGGGGTGCGACCGGGCAAGAAGACGGCCGAGTACATCGATCGGACCCTCACCCGAATCACGCTGCCGGGGGCTATCTTCCTGGCCTTGATCTCGGTCCTGCCGGACTTTCTGATCCAGTGGTTCAACACGCCGTTCTACTTCGGCGGCACGAGCCTGCTGATCGTCGTCGGCGTGGCCCTGGACACGGTACGCCAGATGGAGTCGCACCTGCTCATGCGCAACTACGAAGGGTTCCTCAAGCGGAGGGCCCGGGCCCACGCATGAGCGAGCGCGTCATCTTCCTGGGACCTCCGGCGGCGGGCAAGGGCACGCAGGCGGGCAACCTGGCCCGCGACTGGGGCGTGCCGCACGTGGCCACCGGCGACATGCTGCGCGAGGCGGCCGCCAACAAGACGGCGCTGGGGCTGGAGGCCAAGCGCTACATGGACCGGGGGGCGCTGGTGCCGGATGCGGTGGTGATCGGGCTCACCGACGAACGGCTGGGGCAGCGCGACGCCGCGCGGGGCTGGGTGCTGGACGGCTATCCTCGCACGGTCGCCCAGGCGGAGGCGCTCGATGGGCTCCTCCGCCGGCAAGGCCTCGACATCGACCGGGTGGTGTTCTTCCAGGTCTCGCGGCCGGAACTGCTGCGTCGCATCACCGGCCGGCGGGTCTGCCCGCAGTGCGGCGCCACCTACAATCTGGTGTCGGCGCCGCCCAAGACGCCCGGCCGTTGCGACCGTTGTGGCGGCGAGCTCTACCAGCGCGCGGACGACAGCGAGGCCGCCGTGACCGAGCGCCTGGACGTCTATGAGCGCCAGACGGCGCCGCTGCTGGACTATTACCGGCGGCGCGGCTCGCTGGTCGAGATTCCCGGTGAGGGCTCGCTCGACGAGGTCGGCGCGGCGATCCGGCGCGCGCTCGGCGCGACCGTGAAGTCATGATCGTCCTGAAGTCGACCCGCGAGCTCGGGCGCATGCGGGCGGCGGGCAGGATCCTGGCGGAGGTCAAGGAGCGCCTCCGGCGGATCGTGAAGCCCGGCGTGTCGACGCAGGAGATCGACGCCGACGTGGAGGCCTTCATCGTGTCGCGCGGCGCACAGTCGGCGTTCAAGGGCTACCGCGGGTACCCGGCCACCGTGTGCACCTCGATCAACGAGGAGATCGTGCACGGCATCCCCTCGCCGAAGCGGAAGCTCCGCGAGGGCGACATCATCGGCCTCGATCTGGGCTGCATGGTGGAAGGCTACTACGCCGATTGCGCCATCACGCTCGCCGCCGGCCCGGTGCCGCCGCGGGTGCAGGAGCTGCTCGACGTGACGCGCGAGAGCCTGGACAAGGCGATCGTGCAGAGCCGGGCGGGCAATCGTCTGGGCGACATCTCGCATGCGGTGCAGTCGCACTGCGAGAGCCACGGGTTCGGCGTGGTTCGCGCCTTCGTGGGACACGGAATCGGCAAGCAGCTCCACGAGGAGCCGCAGGTGCCCAATTTCGGGGAGGCGGGCCGGGGACCGGTGCTCAAACCCGGCATGGTGCTGGCCATCGAGCCGATGGTGACCATGGGCTCGTGGGAGGTGCGCGTGCTGGAGGACGGATGGACCGCGGTCACGGCCGACGGGAGCTGGGCTGCGCATTTCGAGGACACGATTGCCATTACCGACGACGGCCCCGAGGTCCTGACCCGGTTGGACCCTGTGGCATAGTGGAATGATTGGGACATGAGCGCATGACCAAAGAAGACGCGATCGAGGTCGAGGGGACCGTGGTGGAACCGCTGCCGAATGCCATGTTCCGGGTCGAGCTGGACAACGGCCACAAGGTCCTGGCTCACGTCTCCGGCAAGATGCGCATGCATTTCATCCGGATCCTGCCGGGCGACAAGGTCAAGGTCGAGCTGTCGCCGTACGACCTCACGCGAGGTCGGATCACGTATCGGTTCAAGTGAGGGTGTGGGGACGCCAATGAAGATCAGGCCGTCGATCAAGGTACGGTGCGAGCACTGCAAGATCGTGCGCCGGGAAGGCTCCGTCCGCATCATCTGCAAGAACCCGCGCCACAAGCAGCGTCAAGGCTAGGCGCGTGTCGGACAGCCTCTCTCAGGATGTGATCGGTGTTCGAGCGCCGGCTTGGCCGGCGCAATCGATTCCCGGGGGGAGGCCTCGGAGGGGGGCGGAGCCCCCCTCCGAATCAACCCGCGCCACAAGCAGCGTCAAGGCTGAGAGAGCGAAGGGCTAGGGGCCGCATATGGCACGTATCGCCGGAGTGGATCTGCCGCGGGACAAGCGGGGTGAGATCGCGATCCAGTACATCTACGGAGTGGGTATCCCGTCCGCCCGGAGAGTGTTCGCCGACGCGCGCGTGGATCCGAACAAGCGCGTCAAGGACTGGAGCGACGACGAGACCGCCCGCGTGCGCGAGATCATCGAGCGCGAATACAAGGTGGAGGGCGATCTCCGGCGCGAGGTGGCCATGAGCATCAAGCGGCTCATGGACATCGGCAGCTATCGCGGGATCCGCCATCGCAAGGGCCTTCCGGTCCGTGGTCAGCGCACGCACACCAATGCGCGGACGCGGAAGGGCCGGAGCAAGGGAGTCATGGTCAAGAAGAAGCCGGCCGCCGTCGCCACCGCGCCGGCCGCCGCCGCGGCGCCGGCCGCGCGAAAGTAAGGAGCCCTAATGTATGGCTGACGCCGAACAGAAGTCCGACCAGAAACCGGCGGCCGCCCCCCGCAAGGGGGGACGGCGGCGCGAGCGGAAGGAGGTCCGCGTGGGCATCGCCCATGTGCAGGCCACCTTCAACAACACCATCGTCACGCTCACCGACAAGATGGGCAACGTGGTGTCCTGGGCCAGCGCCGGCAGCTCCGGCTTCAAGGGCTCGCGCAAGAGCACGCCGTTCGCCGCACAGATGGCGGCCGAGAACGCCGCGCGCAAGGCCATGGAGCTCGGGTTGAAGCAGGTCGAGGTGTTCGTCCGCGGCCCCGGCTCCGGCCGCGAGGCCGCCATCCGGTCGCTGCAGGCGGTCGGGCTCGAGATCACCGCGATCCGTGATGTGACGCCGATTCCGCACAACGGCTGTCGACCGCCGAAGCGGCGGCGGGTGTAGAGGAGGACCGGCGTGGCGCGACATACGATCGCCGTGTGCCGACAATGCCGACGGGAAGGGCTCAAGCTCTTCCTGAAAGGCGGGCGGTGCTTCACGGACAAGTGCGCCATCGAGCGCCGCAACTATCCGCCCGGCCAGCACGGGTTGCGCCGGAGCAAGCCCACGCCGTACGGGCTGCAGCTCCGGGAGAAGCAGAAGGCCAAGCGGATCTACGGCGTGCTCGAGCGGCAGTTCCGGCGGTACTTCGCGTGGGCCGAGGCCGAGAAGGGCATCACGGGCGAGAACCTGCTCAAGCTGCTCGAGCGGCGGCTCGACAACGTGGTGTTCCGGCTGGGCATGGCGGCCTCGCGCCGGGAAGCGCGACAGATGGTTGCGCATGGCCACATCCAGGTGGCCGGCCGAAAGGTGTCGGTGCCGTCTTACATCGTGCGGGTGGGCGAGGTCGTGCAGCTCAGGTCCACCTCCACGATGCAGGAGCGCGTGGCCGATAACCTGGCCGCGGGGCGCTCGCCGGTTCCGCCCTGGCTCGACCTCGACGTGAACGAGAAGAAGGGCACCGTTCGTGGTCTGCCTCTGCGGGAGGACATCCAGATCCCGGTACAGGAGCAGCTGATCGTGGAGCTGTTCTCGAAGTAGGCGGGCGGGCAAGAAGGAGATCATGGCACGCATTCCATTTCAGAAGCCGAAGACGATCCACTGGGAGCTCCTTTCGGATCAGTACGGGCGGCTCGTCGTCGAACCCTTCGAGAAGGGATATGCCCAGACGGTCGGACACTCGCTTCGTCGTACGCTGTTGTCGATCATTCCCGGGGCGGCGGTCGTCTGGGTGCGGATCAAGGGCGTGAAGGACCCCACCGCGCGCATTCCGGGGGTGCAGGAAGACACGGTCGACGTGCTCCTGAATCTGAAGAAGCTGGCCGTGCACGTGCCCTCGGGCGAGCCGGTCGAGACGCGGCTCGACGCCACGGGGCCGAAACAGGTGACCGCGGCGGACGTTTCCGAGGCCTCCGGTGTGGAGGTGCTGAACCCTGAGCTCCACATCGCCACCCTCGACGCGACCGGGGCGCTGGCGGTCGAGCTCGGGATCGGCATCGGCCGCGGCTACGTGTCCGCCGACAAGCACCCGCCGGGCGTGGTGCCATCCAACGCGTTGCCGCTGGATGCGGCATTCTCGCCCATCCAGCGCGTCGCCTACACGGTCGAGAATGCGCGCCTGGGCAAGATCACCGACTACGAGAAGCTGATCCTCGAGGTCTGGACCGACGGCGCCGTGTCCCCCGACGACGTGCTCGGACGCGCCGCCGCGCACCTGCGCGATCACTTCACGCCGCTGGTTCCGGCCGGCCGCGAGGACGAGGAAGAGGAGGTCGAGGCGGCGGGCGAAGGCTTCCTGCAGGAAAGCCTCGGCAAGCCGATCGAGGATCTCCCGCTTCCGGCGCGCGCCGTCAACGCGCTCAAGAATGCCGGGATCGCGGTGGTGGCCGATCTCGTGCAGAAGACGGACGTGGAGCTCGAGAACGTCAAGAATCTCGGCAACAAGTCCATCGAGGAGATCAAGACGGCACTCGCTTCGCTCGGCCTGTCGCTCGGGATGCGGATCGATCCCAATCTGCTGGGCGCGCTCGAGCGGGGAGGGGTGAAATGAGGCATGGCCGTGCCGGGTTCAAGCTGGGACGCGTCACGGCGCACCGCTGGGCGATGTTCCGCAATCTGCTCGTCGCGCTGTTCCAGCACGAGCGCATCATGACCACCGAGGCGAAGGCCAAGGCCATCCGCGGCCTCGCCGATCACATGGTCACCCTGGCCAAGCGTGACAACCTCCACGCGCGCCGCCAGGTGCTCGCTCTCGTGCCCGATACCCTCGTCGTCAGGAAGCTCTTCGACAGCATCTCGGCGCGGTTCACCGATCGTCACGGCGGCTACACGCGGATCCTCAAGGCGGGTACGCGGCCCGGCGATCGCGCTCCGATGGCGATCCTCGAGCTGGTGGATCGGCCGGAAGCGCCCAAGGACAAAAAGGACGCCAAGGGCGAGAAAGCGCCGAAGGGCAAGAAGAGGGACAAGGACGAGGCCTCGGCGGGCGCCGCCAAGGGCCGCAAGAAGAAAGCCGCCGCCGCAGCCGGTTGATGAAGCGGAGGGGACCGGTGAGGCCCCCTCCCGAGATCGGAGCTGCCTCTGCGCGTTACTTCAGGTGCTTGCGGAAGTGCGCCAGCGTCCGCTTCCAGGCATCTTCGGCCGCGGCCTTGTTGTAGGCGTCGGGGCGCTCGTCGTTGAAGAACGCATGATCCACTCCCGGGTAGATGTGGATCTCCGACTGCTTGCCCGCTCCCTTGATCTCCACGTCCAGATGACGCGCCGCCGTCGGGTTCACGAACTGGTCGTTCTCCGCAAAGAGACCTAGCACCGGGCCGCCGAGCCGGCTGTAGTCGGGCTTCACGTTCGGGTGGATGCCGTAGAAATCCACCACCGCGCCGATGTTCGGGTCGATGCAGCCGGCGAAGAGCGCCAGCTGGCCTCCCATGCAGAAGCCGACCGCGCCCAGCTTCGTCGTCGAGGAGTGCCCGGCGAGGTATTTCGCGGCGCCGGCCAGATCCTTCTCCGCGTGGCCGATGTTCAACGCCATGAACAGCTTGCCCGCCGCGTCCGGCTCGCTGGCCACCTGGCCGTGATAGAGATCCGGCGCGAGCGCCGAGAAACCCTCGGCCGCGAACCGATCGCACACGTTCTTGATGTGTCCTACCAGCCCCCACCACTCCTGGATCACCAGCACACCCGGCCCCTTGCCCGGCGCCGGCGTCGCGAGATACCCCTTCGTCGTCCTACCATTGCTCGCAAACTCCACCATCTTCCCTGCCATCGTAGTGATCCTTTCTAAGTAGGTGTCCGCTGTTTTGTTTGGTTTAGCGGTTGGGCCTCTTCGCGCTTTGGGCG
>Ga0187892_10006912_pt1 | contig 16525 bp, 17 predicted proteins | sample MA1701073metaG_FD_139345 | JGI IMG/M metagenome (GOLD analysis project Ga0187892, IMG submission 139345) | Bio-ooze microbial communities from a basaltic lava cave in the Kipuka Kanohina Cave System on the Island of Hawaii, USA - MA170107-3 metaG ... | reverse complement strand
TCGTCGACACGGTGGCGGCGGCCACGCCGGCCTCTTGGGCGGCCTGCACGATCTGGTAGACCTCGACGAGCTCTGGCGGAGGCGGTCCGGTGAAGACGGTGCGGGTGATGTCGGAGCAGTACCCGTCGAACGTGCCCCCGAAGTCGCACACCACCGCCTCCCCCCGGCCGATCGGCCGCCCGCCCGGCTCGTGGTGGGGGCTGGCCGAGTTGGGGCCGGAGCCGACGATGGAGAAGTTCACCCGCTGGTGGCCCTCGGACCTGAGGTGGCGGCCCAGATCCTCGGACACGTCGGCCTCGGTGCGGCCGACCAACCCGATGTCGCCGGCCAGCAACTGGGCCGCCACCCGGTCGGCCGCCTCGGCCGCCCTCCGCAGAGCGGCGATCTCCTCGGCGTCCTTGACCGCCCGCAGCGGGGCGGTGACGGCGGAGGCCCGGGTCCACGTGGCCCCCGGCAGGGCGGCCTGGAGGCCGAGCACGAACGTGGCCCACGTGCGGTCGGACACGGCCACCCGGGCACCGTCGCCGACCAGGGCGGCGACCAGGGCGACCGGGTCCTCGGTCTCGTCCCAGGGCCGCAGCCGGAAGGCGTCGGGCCGCTCCTCCACCCTCGGCGCCTCCAGCCGGGGCACGACCAGGGCGGCCTCGCCATCGACGGGGAGCACCAGCATCGTCAGTCGTTCGAGGGGCATGGCCTCGTAGCCGGTGAGCCACGGGAGGTCGGCGCCGAGGGACAGGAGGAGCACGTCCACACCCGTCTCGGCCATGCGGGCCCGTACCCGTTCGATCCGTGCGGCCATCCCGCCGAGCGTATGGTGATCGGCTGATGGAACGGAAGCGGGCGTTGGGGGCCGTCGTGTCCGCCTTGGCCCTGACCGCCACCGCCTGCAGCGGCGGGAACGGCGCGGACGCCCAGAGGGCGGCCGGCCCGGCGACAACGGCGGCGGCGGCATCCGTGCCCCGGCAGCTCGTCGAAGGCTTCGGTGCGGTGGCCTACCGGGTCTCGACCATGCCGGCGGCCGAACGGTGCGCCCTGCTGGCCGAGTCCGCCCTCCAGAAGGCCCGGGGCCTGATGGGCCGCACCGACCTGGCGGGCCACGACGGGATGCTGTTCGTCTGGGACAGCGACACCAGCGGCGGCTTCTGGATGAAGGATACGGTCCTGCCCCTGTCGATCGCCTGGTTCGACGCCGGGGGGCGCTTCGTGTCGTCCGCCGACATGGAGCCGTGCCTCAACCGGGGCTCCAACTGCCCGAACTACGACCCTGCCGGTCCCTACCGCTTTGCCCTGGAGGTGCCCCAGGGGAAGCTGGCGGCCATGGGCATCGGGCCCGGATCGGTGCTGCAGGTCGGCGGGCCCTGCCCCTGACCGGTCCCGCCCACGGACCCCTGGCGACGGTGGCGGCATGGATCGAGGAGGCCCGTGCCGCCGACATCCTCGGCTACGACACCGCCTACGTGGCCACCGCCACCCCTGGCGGCCGCCCGTCGGTGCGGGCGGTGCTGCTGCGGGCGCTCGACGACCGGGGGCTGGTCTTCTACACCGACCGCCGCAGCCGCAAAGGACTCGAGCTGGCCGCCAACGCCCGGGCCGCGCTGGTGATGCACTGGGCTGCGTTGGAGCGGCAGGTCCGTGTGGAGGGCCCGGTGACGATGGTGGCGGCGGCGGAGTCGGACGCTTACTTCGCCCAGCGGCGGCGCGGCCACCAGTTGGGGGCGTGGACGTCCAACCAGAGCGAGGTCCTCGCCGACCGCCGCGACCTGGAGCGGCGGTACGAGGAGGTGCGCCGGCGGTTCGAAGGCGGCGACGTCCCCCGGCCGCCCTACTGGGGCGGGTACCGCATCGAGCCGGAGGAGGTCGAGCTGTGGCAGGGCCGGCCCGACCGCCTCCACGACCGGGTCCGGTGGCGGAGGAACGACGTCGGCAGCTGGACGGCCGACCGTCTCTGGCCCTGACCCGCCACCGTTCTGCGGCGCAGGGTGTACCCGGGGGGTGCGTTCGAGGCCGCAAGCAGAAGGGGCTACTGGACGGCCGTCGCCTCCAGTTCCACCAGCAGCTCGGGGTAGGCGAGGCGGGCCACACCCAGCAGCGTCCCCGGTGGCGCCACGCCGGCCGCGCCTGTGCGGGAGGCCAGGGCGCCGTAGTGCTCGAAGAACAGATCGACGTCGGTGGTGTAGATGTTCAGCCGGACGACGTCGGCCAGTGACATACCCCCTTCGCCCAGTACGGCTTCCAGGTTGTCCAGGGCCTTCGTGATCTGGGCCGCCATGTCGCCGGGGTTGACGGCGGCGCCGTCGGCGTCGACCGAGGTCTGGCCGGCGCAGAAGAGGGTGCGGGTGGCGCCGGTGACCACCTCACCCTGGTTGAACCCCATCGCCACCGACCATTGCCACGGGTTGACTGCGTTGCGTTCCATGGCGCCCATCCTGGCGCGTCGGTGCCGCCCTGGCGCGTCGGGGCCGAGCAGGCTCTCGCTCAGCCGGGCTGCAACGCCGTCTGCCCGGCGGAGCCGGCCCCTGCGGCCGCCTGGCGGGCGTGGTAGCTGGAGCGCGTGAGGGGCGAGGCCTCGACGTGGGCGAAGCCCATGGCCAGCCCCGCCTGGCGCAGCCGGTCGAACTCCTCGGGCCGCCACCACCGGTCGACGGGCAGATGGGCGGCGGTGGGTCGGAGGTACTGGCCCACGGTGAGGATGTCGACACCCACGTTGCGCAGGTCGGCCATGGCCGCCAGCACCTCGTCGAGCGTCTCCCCCATGCCCACGATGAGGCCCGACTTGGTGGTGAGCCCGGCCACCTTGGCCAGCCCCAGCACGGCCAGGCTGCGGGCGTAGGACGCCTGCGGCCGCACCGCCCGCTGCAGCCGGGCGACGGTTTCCAGGTTGTGGTTGAGGACGTCGGGGCGGGCGTCGAACAGGACCGCCAACGCCGCGGGGTCGCCCTTGCAGTCGGGGACGAGGACCTCGATCGCGGTCGACGGGCAGCGGCGGCGCACGGCCGCCACGGTGGCTGCGAACTGGGCCGCGCCGCCGTCGGGCAGGTCGTCGCGGGCCACGGCGGTGATCACCGCGTGGGCCAGGCCCATGCGCGCCACCGCCTCGGCCACGTGCTCGGGCTCGGCCGTGTCAGGCGGCCCCGGCCTGCGGGTGTCGACCAGGCAGAACCCGCACGCCCGCGTGCAGCGGTCGCCGTTGATCATGAACGTGGCCGTGCCGTCGTTCCAGCACTCGAAGATGTTGGGGCAGCCCGCCTCCTCGCACACCGTGACCAGGTCGAGGGAGCGCATGGTCTTCTTCAGTTGGCGGTACCCGGGCCCCATGTCGGCCGGCACCCGCAGCCACGGCGGCTTGCGCTCGCCGATGGTCAGGCCGGCGCCGGGCTGCAGGCCGGCCTCGCCGAACCGCCCGCGGGCGATCTCCCGCCACGCCACGCCGGCCCGCTCGACGTCTCCGGCGCCCCACGCCGCCGCCGCCCGGGCGACCACCGCATCGACCACCGCCCGCATCGGGGTGTCGATCCCCTCGGCGGCCAGCGACGTGACCGCCTTGTCGGGGATGCCACAGGGCACGATGCGGTCGAACCAGGCCAGGTCGGGGTGGACGTTGAGGGCGAAGCCGTGCATGGTGCGGCCCCGGGAGCGGCGCACGCCCACGGCCGCCACCTTGCGGGGCGCGGGACCGCCGGGGTCGACCCACACACCCGGGTAGCCGTGAAGGCGGCCCAGGGCGGGCAGGCCCAGGTCGGCACAGGCATCGATCACGACCTGCTCGACCGAGCGGACGTAGCTCGGGGTGGCGTCGGGCGCGTCCGGCCACGTCAGGATGGGGTAACCGACCAGCTGGCCGGGACCGTGGTAGGTCACGTCGCCGCCCCGGTTGGTGCGCACCACCGAGGCACCCACCTCCTCCGGGTCGACCAGCAGGTGCTCCGCGCGGCCCCGCAGGCCGAGGGTGAACACGTGCGGGTGCTCCAGCAGCAGCAGGTACGGGTCGCGCCCGGTCAGGAACAGCGACCGCTGGAGGGCGAAGGCGTCGTCGAAGCGGACCCGCCCGAGCCAGCGCGCCCGGAGCGCCGTCACTACAGCTCCGCCGCCCAGTCCCGCGTCTCGAGGATCTCCTTCACCCGGCCGAGGAAGGCGGAGGCGTAGGCCCCGTCGAAGGCCCGGTGGTCGAAGGACAGGCCGAGCATGCCGACGGGGTGCACCGCCACTGCGTCGGTGCCGTCGGGCAGCTCGACGGCCACCGGCTTCTTGCGGATGCCGTCCGTCGACAGGATGGCGACCTGGGGCTGGTTGATGACCGGGAAGGTCAGGAAGGTGCCGAACGGGCCCGGGTTGGTGATGGTGAACGTCCCCCCGGAGATGTCGTCGGCGGTCAGCTCCCGGGACCGGGCCTTGCGGGCCAGCTCGGAGACGGATCGGGCGATGGCCCGCAGCCGCATGCCGTCGGCGTCGTGGACGACGGGGACGATCAGGCCCTCGAAGTTGATGTCGACGGCGAAGGCGAGGTGGACGCGGTGGTGGACGACCAGCTCGTTGTCGCCTACCGATGCGTTGACGTGGGGGAAGTCGGCCAAAGCGTCGATCACGGCCCGGCTGATGAACGGCAGGTAGGTGAGGGAGAACCCCTCCTTGGCCTTGAACTCCTCCTTGGCTGCGGCCCGGACCTTGTCCACGCCCGAGTAGTCGATCTCGGTGGCCACCAGCACGTGGGCCGACGTGGCCTGGGAGCGGATCATGTGCTCGGCCGTGCGGCGCCGGATGTTGGAGAACGGGATCGTCTCCGAGTCCGCTCCTGCCTTGGCCGCCACCGGCTTGGGAGCGGGCTTGGCTGCCGCCGGCGGGTCCGGGGCCGCGGCGGGCTGCTGGGCCGCGGCCGGGCGGTGGCGCGGCCCGGGGCGGGCCCGGCCGCCGTTGCGGTCGAGGTAGGCGAGGACGTCGGCCCGGGTGATGCGGCCGTCCTGGCCGGTGCCCGGGATCTGATCGGGGTCGAGGCTGTTCTCGGTGATGAGCCGGCGGACGACGGGGGAGAGCAGCCGGCCGGCGCTGCCGGCGGACGGGCCGGACGGCTCCTTGGCCGGCTCCTGCCTGGCTTGTGGCTCCTCCTCGGCGGTGGCCGCTTCGGCCTCGGCCGCCGGCGGGCGGACGTCGCTGTCCTCGGGGACGGGCTCGGCCTGCTCCTCGGGGCTGGGTGCCTCCTCCGCCTCGCCGGCCGCATCCGCCTCCGCCCCGGCCCCGGCGGCCGCCGGCTCGGGCTCGGGCCTCGTCTCGGCCTTGCCACCTCCGTCGCCGGCCTGGATGACGGCCAGCTTGGCCCCCACGTCGACCGTCTCACCCTCCTGGACGAGGATCTCGGCCACCACGCCCGACGCCGACGACGGCACCTCGGAGTCGACCTTGTCGGTGGAGACCTCGAAGAGGGGCTCGTCCTCCGTGACCTGCTCGCCGACCTTCTTGAACCACCGGGTGATGGTCCCCTCGGTGACGGTTTCGCCGAGCTGCGGCATGGTGATGTCGGCCATCAGCCGTGGAGTCCCCTTCCGGTGAGCGACAGGACGGTCTCGCCGAACGTCTCGGACAGCGTCGGGTGGGGGTGGATGTAGGCGCTGACCTCGTCGGGAGTGGCCTCCCAGTTGACGGCCAGGTACCCCTCCGCCAACTGCTCGGTGACCCACGGCCCCACCATGTGGACGCCGACCAGGGAGCCGGCCCTGCCGTCCGGCCCCCTCTCGGCGATGACCTTGACCAGCCCCTCGGCCTCGCCCACGATCATTGCCCGGCTGTTGGAGTTGAAGCGGTGCTTGGACACCACCACGTCCATCCCCGCGTCCCGGGCCGCCTGCTCGGACAGCCCCGCGAAGGCCACCTCGGGGAAGCAGTAGATGCACCACGGGACCTTGGCGTGGTCGACGGCCACGGCCGGTTCGCCCAGGATGTCCTTGACGGCGACGATGGCCTCGGCGAAGCCCACGTGGGCCAACTGGGGGGTGTCGACCAGGTCGCCCACGGCGTAGACGCCATCCACCCCGGTGCGGAGGTGGCCGTCGACCTGAACGAACCCCTTCCCGTCGACCACCACCCCGGTGCCGTCGAGGTCGAGGCTGTCGGACAGGGGGCGGCGGCCGACGGAGATCACGATGGCGTCGACGGTGAGCGTCGACCCGTCGCCCAGGGAGACCGTGGTCTGCTCGCCCGACGGCTCGTGGCCCTCCAGCTTCACCCCGGTGCGCACGTCGATCCCCCGCCGCTTGAAGGAGCGCACGACCACGTCGGCCACGTCCTTGTCGCACCCGGGCAGGATCTTGGGCAGGGCTTCGAGGATGGCGACCTGGACACCGAGGTCGCTCATCATCGAGGCGAACTCGCAGCCGATGGCCCCCCCGCCCACGACGGCGGCCGAGGCGGGCAGCTTGTCGAGGGCCAGCACCTCGTCGGACGTCAGCACGAAGCGGCCGTCCACGTCGAAGCCGGGCAGGGTGCGGGGCACCGACCCGCTGGCCAGGATGACCGCCTTCGACCCGATCAGCTCGGTACCGTCGTCGACGTTGACCCGGCGGTTGGGGCGCAGCACGCCCGTCCCGGAGACGACGGTGATCTTGCGGCCCTTCATCAGGCTCTGGAGGCCCTTCCACAGCTGGTCGACGACCTTCTGCTTGCGGCCCTGGGCGGCGGCGAAGTCGACCCCGGGCTGGTCGGCCACCACGCCGAACTCCTTGGCCCCGGCCACGGTGCGGAAGACGGTGGCGGTTTCCAGGAACTGCTTGGCCGGGATGCAGCCCCGGTGGAGGCACGTGCCGCCCACCTTCTCCTTCTCGACCACGGCCATGCGCAGGCCGGCGGCGGCCCCGTAGAGGGCGGCCGCGTACCCGCCCGGCCCTCCCCCGATCACGACGACGTCGAACTCCTCGGCCATCGATCGCAGCCTAACGGGGCCTTGCGGTCATCCCGCCGACCGGCTTTTAGGCTTTTAGACGATAGGCGTCGGAAACCGACGCCTATTGTCTGGAAGACGGCCCGTTCCGCGGGTGCTGGGCAGCAGGGCGGTCACGGCCTCGTAGTGGGACCGGCCGGTCACGCCGCCAACGAAACCTGGATGGCGAAGGCGATGAGGATGGCCAGCCCGCACAGCAGGGCGGCGATGATCAGCTTGCGGGTGCTCACTCGGGGTCCCTCGGCAGGCGCTTGCGGCCCGGGAAGCCCTCCGCGGGCAGGTGCCACCAGTCCAGCTCGGTCTCGCCCCACTTCCAGCACAGGTAGTACACGACGCCGTCGGGCCCCTGGGCGTGGAAGTCGAGCAGGCCGGTGGTGGCGTCGCGAAGGACGATGTCGCCCTCCTGGAGCTCCTCGTAGGCCTCCTGGGCGTCGATCAGGTAGGAACGCTCGCCGTTCTGGGACGGGTGGCGGCCGGCCCGCACCAGCGCCGCCCGGCGGATGACGCCCACCAGCTCACGCACTCTGGGGAGGTACGCCCGAGCCTCCTCGACCGTCCACAACCGCACGCCAAGTACCGTAGTTTCTGTTGCGTAGTACGCAGGGGAGCTCGGGGCGCCGGGCTGAGAGGCGGGCACGACCGGCCCGCGACCCTCCTCGACCGGCCCGGTAATGCGGGCGAAGGGAGCGTGGGAGCACGTGGACGGCGCCGCTGACGGCCTCGTCATCGCGGGCCGGGAGTTCTCGTCCCGGCTGTTCCTGGGGACGGGGAAGTTCCCGTCCAACGCCTCGCTGCGCGACGCCATCGTGGCCTCGGCCACGGAGATGTTGACCGTCGCCCTGCGGCGGGTCGACCGGCCCTTCAGCGACGGCGGCGACGCCGACGAGGACATCCTCGACGCCGTCGACATGGATCGGATCCTGCTGCTCACCAACACCAGCGGGGCCGACGAGGCCGACGAGGCGGTGCGCCTGGCCCGCCTGGCCCGGGCCGCCGGCCTGCCCACGTGGATCAAGCTGGAGATCACGCCCGAGCCCCGGTACCTGCTGCCCGACCCGGTGGAGACCCTCAAGGCGGCCGAGATCCTGGTGGCCGACGGGTTCACCGTCCTGCCCTACGTGAACGCCGATCCGGTGCTGTGCAAGCGGCTGGAGGAGGTGGGTTGCGCCACGGTCATGCCCCTCGGGTCGTGGATCGGGTCCAACCAGGGCCTTCGCACCCGGGCCGCCCTCGAGATCATCGTCGAGCAGTCGCTGGTGCCGGTGGTCGTCGACGCCGGGATCGGCGCCCCGTCGCACGCCTCCGAAGCCATGGAGATCGGGGCCGACGCGGTGCTGGTCAACACCGCCATCGGCACCGCCGCCAACCCCGCCGCCATGGCCTACGCCTTCCGGCTGGCAGTGGAGGCGGGGCGGCGGGCCTTCCTGGCCGGCCTCCCGGCGGCGGGATCGGCGGCCGCCGCCTCGTCGCCCCTGACCGGGTTCCTGGCCTCGCCGGCATGACCACCCAGGTCGTCGTCCTCGAATCCCGCCCGGCGGGAGTGCCCGCCGGCACCACCGCGGCCAGTGTGGTCGCATTCCTGGACGGGGAACTGGCCGGGCTTCGGGAGCGGGTGGCGGCGGCCACGCCGGCTGATGTCGACCGGGCCCTGGCCGTCTCCCGCCGCACGGTTGCCGACTTCGCCGCCCTGCTGTCGGCCGCAGCCGCCGCCCGCATCGAGGACCTGGCCCGGGCCGCCCACGAGACGACCGTGCGCCGGTTCGGGCGGGTGGTGCGCATGTTCGCCCCCCTCTACCTGTCCAACGAGTGCGTCTCGACGTGTACGTACTGCGGCTTCTCGTCGGGCAACGATGTGGCCCGCCGCACGCTCGGGGTGGACGAGGTGGTCGATGAGGCCAGGGCCCTGCTCCACCGGGGGTTCCGCCACGTGCTGCTGGTTGCGGGCGAGCACGCCCGCATCGTGTCCAAGGACTACCTGGTCGAGTGCGTGGCCGCCCTGGCCCCGGTCGTGCCCTCGCTGTCGGTCGAGGTCCAGGTGTGGGACACGGCCACCTACCGGCGGCTGGTCGAGGCCGGGTGCGAGGGCCTGGTGGTCTACCAGGAGACCTATGACCCGGCCACCTACGCCGCCGTGCACCTCAAGGGCAAGAAGCGCAACTACGGTTGGCGGCTGGCCGCCCCTGACCGGGGGGCGGAGGCAGGCATGCGGCGGCTGGGGATCGGCGCCCTGCTCGGCCTCCACGACGACTGGCGCGCCGAGGCCCTCGTCCTCAGTGCCCACGCCCGGGCGCTGCTGCGGCGCTGGTGGCGCTGCGACCTCACCGTCTCGCTGCCCCGGTTGCGGCCGGCGGCGGGCGAGTACGAGCCCGCCAACCCGTTGTCGGATGCCGACCTGGTCCAGTTGCTGTGCGCCCTGCGCCTCTTCCTCCCCGACGTGGGCGTGTCGCTCTCGACCCGCGAGCCCCCCGCCCTGCGGGACGCGCTGGTGCCGCTGGGGGTGACCCAGCTCTCGGCCGGCTCCCACACCGAGCCGGGCGGGTACGCCGCCCCCAGCGATGCCGGGGCCCAGTTCGAGGTGGCCGACGAGCGGCCACCGGCCGAGGTCGCCGCCCGCCTGCGGGCCGCTGGCTACGACCCGGTCTGGCGGGACACGATCGGGGCCCGCCGAAGCTGACCGCCGGGTCCCGGGAACCGGGCCGGTCACCGGAGGCGTCCAACCGCCGCACAACCCATGACGAGCGAGGTGGACATGCGCCGGTTCCTGTTGACCCTGACCCTGGCGGCGGTGGCGATCGGACTGGGGGCCGGCCCGGCTGGCGCCTGCGGCGGGCTCATCGGCCGCAACGGAGCCGTCAACCTGCTGAAGACGACGACCCTGGCCGCCTACTCCGACGGGGTCGAGCACTACGTGACCTCGTTCGAGTTCGCCGGGGCGGGCGGGGAGTTCGGGTCGATCGTGCCCCTGCCGGGCGTGCCCACCAGCGTGGAGCGGGGCGGTGACTGGACCCTGCAGCGGCTGGTGCGGGAGGTGCGGCCGCCCGTGCTGAGGCTGGCCGCACGGGGCGAGTCCAGCACCGCGGCGGCGGCCGACGAGGCCCAGGTCCTGATCGAGAAGCGGATCGACGCCCTCGACCTCACCGTCCTCAAGGGCGGGGCGCTGGCCGTGGGCGAGTGGGCGACCCAGCACGGCTTCCTGCTCACCCCTGACGCTCCCGAGGTGCTCGACTTCTACGCCAGCCGCAGCCAGATCTTCCTGGCCGCCCGCTTCGACGCCGACGCCGCCCGCCAGCGGGGCGTGGCCCTGGGCGACGGCACCCCCATCCACCTCACCATCCCGACCGGCAATCCGTGGGTCCCCCTGCGCATCCTGGCCCTGGGCCGCCAGCCGGCCGAGCGGGTCAACGCCGACGTCTTCCTGCTCACCGACCGCCGCCCCGCCCTGCTGCCGGGCGACGACGCCAGGGGCCTGCGCCTCCAGTCCCAGGAGCGGGCCTCGGCCGGGCTGCTGAGCGACCTGCGGTCGGACAAGGGGATGGCCTGGGTGCCCGAGTCGTCGTGGCTGACCTACCTCCAGATCGACGCCGCCCCCGGCGAGCTGACCTACGACCTGGCCGTGGACGCCAGCGGCGCCGACCGGCCCTCCCGGGTGGCGGCCGGCCTGGAAGGCGTGCCCGTGGTGGCACCCCGCAGCCCGCAGGGCGGCGCCGACAGCTCGTCGTGGCCGCTTCGGGCCGGCCTCGGTGCCGGCGTGATCGTGATCGCCGGCGGGGCGGCGGCGGCCGTCGCCGGCCGTCGGCGGGCGGCATGAGACGGGTCGCCGCCATCCTCGCGGTGGCGGCCCTGGCCCTTCCCGCCTGCGCCGCCGCCGAGGGCAGCGACGTGCGCACCGTGGTGCTCGATGTCCACCACTCCCGCTTCTCGCGGGCCGAGCTGGACGTGTCGGTCGGGGAGGCGGTGCGCTTCGTCGTGCGCAACCGCGATCCCATCGCCCACGAGCTGATCGTCGGTGACACGGCGGTGCAGGACGTCCACGAGCGGGGGAACGAGGCCCACCACGCCGACCGCCCCGGGGAGGTCTCGGTGGCGCCCGGCGCCCGGGCCGAGACGACCTACACGTTCCGCACGCCGGGGCGCCTGTGGTTCGGCTGCCACCTGCCGGGGCACTGGGCCTACGGCATGCAGGGCGTGATCAGCGTGCGCTGACCGGTCGCCGCCCGGGCCGGCGGCGGGGCCTCGGCCGGGGCTGTGCCACGGGCGCCACGGGCGTGACGGGCGTCGCCTGCGGCTCGGGCGTGTCGAGGCCCTCGGGCAGTCCCAGCTCGCGCTGGAAGGCCCGGACCGAGCGGCGCAGCTCCCGCACGGGCGGGACGAAGGAGACGACCGTGCCCGAGGCTCCGGCCCGGCCGGTGCGGCCCGAGCGGTGCACGTAGTCCTTCACGTCGGCGGGCAGGTCGAAGTGGACGACGCACGACACGCCGGTGACGTGGATGCCGCGGGCCACGACGTCGGTGGCGACCAGGGCGTCGGCCGAGCCTGACGTGAAGGCGGCCAGGGCCCGGTCCCGCTGGGCCTGGCTGCGGTTGCCGTGGATCGCCACCGCCCCGATGCCGCTGGCCGAGAGCTGGCGGACGAGGCGGTCGGCGCCGTGCTTGGTCCGGCAGAACACGATCGTCCGCCCGTGGCGGGCGACGAGGTCGGCGGTGAGCTGGAGGCGGGCCGGCCCCTCGGCGTGCCAGAACAAGTGGCGCACGTCGCCCACCTCGGCCTCGACCGGATCGGCATCGTGGCGGCGGGGCTGGTGCTGGTAGCGGCGAACCAGGGCGTCGACCTCGCCGTCGAGGGTGGCCGAGAAGAGCAGCGTCTGGCGGTCGGTGGCGGTGGCGTCGAGAAGGCGGCGGACGGCGGGCAAAAAGCCCATGTCGGCCATGCGGTCGGCCTCGTCCACCACCACCAGCTCCACCTCACCCAGGCGCACGTCCCCCCGCTCCACGAGGTCCTCGAGGCGGCCCGGGCAGGCCACCAGGATGTCCACGCCCCGGTGCAGGGCCCGGTTTTGGGCCTCGTAGCCGGTGCCGCCGTACACGGCGGTGACCGTGCGGGTGCGGGCGGTGGCCAGGGGGGCCAGCTCCCGCTGGATCTGGGCCGCCAGCTCGCGAGTGGGGGCGAGGACCAGGGCCTTGGGCCGGCGGCGGAGGGCCTTGGGGGTGCGGAGAGCGAGGGTGAGGGCGAAGGCCAGCGTCTTGCCCGACCCGGTGGGGGCCTTGCCACACACGTCGTGGCCGGCGAGGGCGTCGGGCAGGGTGGCGGCCTGGATGGCGAAGGGCTCGGTGATGCCGCGCCCGGCCAGCACGGCGACGAGGTCGGGGGGCACGCCGAGGGCGGCGAAGGTGGGCGGCACGGGTTGGGCTCCGTTCGAGCGGTGAGGCGGCTCGAGCGGGTTCTCGGTGCCTCCGCCGGCAGGGTGGGCCGGCGCCGCACCCGGCGCAGGCCGAGGCGGTACTCCACTGTAGCTCGTTCCGCTCCGTTCCCGGGCGCTGTCGGTAGCGGCCCCGACGGGGCGTATCCTGGAGGGCCGGGCCGTCAGATGGGCATGCCCGAGAGTGAGAGTGAGACGCACGTGGCCACTGGGACAGTCAAGTTTTTCAACGCGGAAAAGGGCTACGGCTTCATCTCCCGGGAGCAGGGCGACGACGTGTTCGTCCACTACTCGAACATCGAGGGAAGCGGCTACCGGTCACTCGACGAGGGCCAGCGTGTGGAGTTCACCGTCGCACCCGGACGCAAGGGCGAGGAAGCGCAGAACGTGCGGGTCCTTTGAGCACCCGCCGCACCAGTTTCGGCAAGGTCGCCAGAGAGCGGGACAAGAAGGCCAAGGCCGCAGCCAAGCGTGAGCAGCGCCAGTCGCGCGGCGCCGACACCTCCGGCGAGGAGGAGGTGGCGCCCGAGCGCACCGGCCCCCAGCGCAGCACCGAGGAGCTGCTCCAGGCGGTGGAGGAGCTGCACCAGCGCTACGACGCGGGGTTGCTGTCCTATGACGCCTACGAAGAGCAAAAGGCCGACCTGCTGGGCCAGATCAAGCTCGACTGACCGTCCGTCCCCAGTGCTCGACCAGCGGCACCAGTTCCGGTAGCGACCGGATCACGGCGTCGGGGTCGACGGGGGTGTCGTCCACGATCCACGGGTTGGGGCGCAGGACGGCCCGCATGCCCGCGCCCTGGGCCCCGGTGATGTCGTCCCACGGGCGGTCGCCGACGAACACCGCCTCCTGCGGGTCGTCGATCCCGAGGGAGTCGAGGGCGGCCCGGAAGGCGCTGGCGTGCGGCTTCTGGAACTCCATCTCGCTGGTGTAGAGGCGGGCGTCGAGCAGCCCGGCCAGCCCGTCGCGCTCGAGGAAGCGGTCGTGGAAGGCCCGGGGCCAGTGGGTGTTGGACAGCAGGCCCGTGCTGAGGCCCCGTGCCTTGAGGGCGGCCAGGGTGGGGGCGGCGTCGAGGTCGTGGCGGATGTGGGGGGTCCAGGCGTCGAGGAAGCGTACCGCCGCCTCCTCGAGCAGGGCCTCGGCCACGTCGATGCCCAGCACCCTGGTCGCCTCGGCCAGCAGCGCGGCCAGGGTGGCACTGCGCTGGTGGCTCGCCGTGGTGGCCCAGAAGTCCTCCTCCACCCGCACCAGCCGGGCGGTGATCTCCTCCTCCTGCTCAGGGTCGAGATGGCGCGCCACCAGCCGCCAGGCGTCGACCAGCTCGGCCCGGACGAACTGCGACAGCGTCCCGCCCCAGTCGAACACCACCGCCCGCACGGTCACGGCCGACCGTACCGCTTCAACTGCCTACGCTGGGCGCGTGGGGCCATCGGACGACCGGCGTGCATGGCTGTTCCCGAGCCCGCCTTCCCACCTCGACCCCGACCAGGAGGAAGACCGGGAGGCGCTCATCAGGGCCGAACACCCGGATCTGGTGCACGCCATCGACGAGGACGTGGACGAGATCGAGGTCGGGGCCGAGCCGACGAACCCCCGCCTGCACCTGCTGATGCACGCGCTGGTGGCCAACCAGCTGTGGCACGACGACCCGCCCGAGATGTGGGCGACGGCCCGCCGGCTCACGGCGGGCGGCTATGAACGCCACGAGGTGCTCCACATGCTCGGCTCGGTCGTGGTCGGCGAGCTGTGGCAGGTCATGCAGGAGGTGCCGTACGGTCGCGAGCGGGTGGCCGCCGCCCTCGACGCCCTCCCCGGATCGTGGGAGGCCCAGCGATCCGAGAGCGGGGAGGACGGCTTCGACGACGACGACGACGACGGCGGCGACGGCTTCGAGCTGGAGCTACCGCCGGCCGGCATCACGTTCACCCACCGTCTCACCGCAGCCGAGGCCGAAGGTGGCTTCGTGGCGTGGTCGCCCGACCTCGAGCCCCTCGACCCGCTCATGTTCGACCACGGCCACCTCCACCTGGTGGGCGGCGAGGTTGCCGAGCCCCAGACCGGCGATGACGGCGGCCGCCTGGTCGTCGGCCCTCCGGGTTGGCTCGGTCCCTGCCAGGCCGGGGGCCTGGTCGGCTTCCGGGTGTCCGACGACGAGGAGGTCGAGGTCCTACCGGTCACGAGCTCCTCGGTTCCCGAGGGATGGTGCCGGCGCCTCGAGGAGGTCTACGACGATGCCGACGGAGCTAAGGGCCTACCCATCCCCGTCGCCGAGCTGGTGAACGGAGCTCTGGCGGACGCACGCCAACCCTTCGTTCTCTCCCCTGTGGGGGGACTCCTGGCCGGATGCGGCTTCGAGGTCCGCGACGGGTACGCGGCCCGCGAAGGCGCCGACTGGGACGCCTTCGGCCGGGTCCGGGGCATGGCGGCGGTGGCGTACCGCCACGGCCTTGACATCGACGGCGCACGCGGCCTCGTCGGCCTGTGCGCGCTCTACCGGGCGTACGCGGCGGGGGAGTGGGCAGCCGACCGGCCCGGTGACCACGAGCTCCTCGAGGAGCTTGCCGTCACGGTCGCCGATACCGACTTCGGCCGCGCCTTCGTGGAGGCCGTCCTCGGCGATGCGCCGGGCCCCGAGACCGGGGTGCGGGAAACCCTGGGGGGCTTTGTTGAAGCACTCGAACGCCGCGCCAGGGCCGGGCACCGCGGCGGGCTGGTCTGGGTTCGGTCTGTGATCGCTCGCCACGGCGGCGGTCACGACGAGGCAGAGGCGCTGCTGCGCCAGGCGCTCTCGGCTGACCCTCGCCACCCCGGCGCCCTCTGGGATGCCGCCTGGTACGCAAGCGACAGGGGCGACGGGAGGCGTGCACTCGCCCTGCTGAGGCGTCTGGAGGAGTCCGGGGACGAGGAGGAGTGCGAGGAGCGTGCGCAGGCGTTGCGCCGCTACGCCAACCCTCCGGTTGCCCTCGCCGGGCGGAACGACTCCTGCCCGTGCGGGTCGGGCCGCAAGTACAAGCACTGCTGCCTCGGTGCTCCCCGGCAGGCGCCGCTGCCCGACCGGGTGGGCTGGATCTGGGAGAAGCTCGACTGGTTCCTCTATTCGAGCGGGTTCGCAGGAGCAGTAGAGGATCGGCTCGACAACCTGGGTTATGGCTCCCCGCTCGATCAGCTGCTCGCCGCGTCGCTGGTGCTGTTCGAGGACGGAGCAGTCCAGGAGTTCCTGCGCCAGCGGGGGCCCGTTCTCCCCGCCGACGAGTACAACCTGGTCACGCAGTGGTCGCTGACCGAGCGCTCGGTCCACGAGGTCGTGTCGGTCGACCGGGGCGTGGGCGTTTCCCTGCGCGACATCAGAACCGGCGACCTGCGGGTCGTCCGGGAGCGGCGAGGGTCGACCCAGTTGGACGTGGCTGATCTCGTCTGCGCTCACGTCGTCCCCGACGGGCTCGCGTACCAGATCGTGGGCGAGCTCTTCCACGTCCCGCTCTGGCTCCGTGACCCCCTCGTTAACGTCCTCGACAGCCACGCGGGCGGATCGGCGGTCGCATCGCTGGTGTCGGCCGCGGCATCACCGCCCGAGATGCTGACCTCGGAGGGCGAGCCGATCGTGCTGTGCGAGGCGCGCTACCGCCTGTCTGACGCCGGCGCGCTCAGGGGCCTCGACGCGCAGTTGGACGCCGACGGCGGCGATCGATGGTCCGAGCCGGTCCAGGTCGGCGGGCGGACGTGGGTGCGGGGGACGGTAAGTGTCGAGGGTGACGAGCTGGTCGTCTCCGCCAACAGCCGGGCTCGCTTCGCCCGCCTGCAGGAAACGGTGATGTCAGCCGTGCCCGGCCTCGAACCCGTTGCCGAGCGCATCATCCCGGCCGCCGACGCGATGGCCCGGAGAGGCGGCGGCCTCCCGCCGCCTTTTGGCCCGGTTGATTCCGCCGAGGCGGCCGAGGCTCTCGACGCGTTCATCCGTCAGGAGGAGGAGCGCTGGGTGGACGAGCCCGTTCCCGCCCTGGAGGGGTTGACGCCGCGCCAGGCGGCCGCCGATCCGACCCGGCGGAAGGAGCTCCTCGCGCTCTTGCACGAGTTCGACCGCCTTCCCGCGCCGCCCGGCGCCGCCACCTTCGACGTAGCACGCCTGCGGGCGTTGCTGGGACTGGACGCGTAGGAGCCTCTTCGGGCCCTGCTCCCAGGGTCGC
>Ga0187892_10006910_pt1 | contig 16526 bp, 20 predicted proteins | sample MA1701073metaG_FD_139345 | JGI IMG/M metagenome (GOLD analysis project Ga0187892, IMG submission 139345) | Bio-ooze microbial communities from a basaltic lava cave in the Kipuka Kanohina Cave System on the Island of Hawaii, USA - MA170107-3 metaG ... | reverse complement strand
TATTTTTCCTGGCTTATGCCGCAAAGCATGACCGGTTTCGGCGCTGCCGAGGGTCCGGTGGCAGGTGGGGTGCTTCGAGTCGAGATCCGGTCATTTAACCACCGGTTCTTCAATCTGACGGTCAAGATGCCGCACGATCTCGCCCCGATCGAGATCGAGCTGCGGGATCGGCTGCGAAAAGACTTCGAGCGGGGCCACGTCACCGCATCCGCGCGCTGGACCAGCGCGCCGCCGGTGAACGGGAATGCCGTGGTGAATCCGGCGCGGGCTCGGGAAGCGGTCACCCGGCTTCGGGAGGTTCAGACCGCGGCCGGACTCAGCGGAGAGATTCCGCTGGAGTTGGTCATGCGGCAACCCGAGGTCGTCGGCTCACCCGATGGGAATGAGAGCGCGGCGGAATGGTCCGCGATCGAGTCGGTGGTCGCGGAAGCGGCGCAGCAATGCAAGGCGGCGCGGCTCCGGGAAGGAGCCGTCCTGACCCAGGAGTTGCGGGACCGGCTGGCTGCTCTGGCAAAAGAGGCCGAGCGGGTTAGCACCCAAGCCCCGGTAAGACTGATCCGGGAGCGGGACCGTCTCCGTCAGGCGGTGGCACAATTGCTGGATGGCCGGTCGCTCGACGAGCAGCGCCTGGCGCAGGAAATCGCCCTCCTGGCAGAGCGGCACGACGTCACTGAGGAACTGGTCCGGCTCAACGCTCATCTCGAGGCATGCCGGGAGGTCCTTCGGTCGGACGGACCGGTCGGCAAACACCTGGGGTTTCTGGCCCAGGAGCTGGGGCGCGAGGTCAACACCATCGGGTCCAAAGCCAACGACGCGGTGATGCAGCACGCGGTCGTGGCCATGAAGGGAGAGCTGGAGCGATTCCGGGAACAGCTCGAGAACTTGGAGTAGCCCCCTTCCTGCTCGTGATTTCCTCGCCTTCCGGCGGCGGGAAGTCCACGATTGCGCGCCACCTGCTCGAGGCGCGTGAGGACGTGACGTACTCCGTGTCGGCGACGACGCGGGCGCGCCGGCCGGCCGAGGAAGATGGGAAGCACTACCACTTTTTCGAACGCGCCGAGTTCGAGCGCCGGATTCAGGCGGGCGAGTTCATCGAGTGGGCCGAGTATGACGGGCATTGGTACGGGACGCTGGCAGCCGAAGTCGAGCGGGGCCTGTCCGCGGGACAGCACGTCGTGCTCGACATCGATGTGGCAGGTGCCCGGCAGGTGCGCAAGCGGTTCCCGGACTCCGTCCACGTGTTCGTGCTGCCGCCGTCGGCGACCGTGCTGGTGCAACGGCTGCGGAATCGCAACACCGAGCACCCGGACGGGATCGTCAAGCGGATGGCGATCGCCAAGGCGGAGCTCGACGCGGCGACCGAGTATGACTACGTCGTCGTGAACGATGATTTCGTCGAGGCCGTCGCGCACGTCGCAGCGATTCTCGAGGTGGAAGTTCGCCGGGTCCGCCGGCTCACCACATTGCCGGATGTCGTGAACCGCCTCCGGCAGGACCTCGCGGCAATGATGGACAAGACAAGGAGCAGCTGATGGAGATCTTCACCCCGACCGAAGCCGCCCGGAACGCCGGTACCAAGTATCGGTCCATCCTGGTCGCGGCCCGGTTCGCCCGCTACCTGAACGAATTCCCCAAGGATCGCCAGATCCAGTGGGCCGAGCGTGAGCGCGCCAGCAAGCTCACCACGCTGGCGATGCACAAGCTGGTTTCGGGAGACCTCAACTTCCGCGAGCTGCGCCGGCGCCGTTCCGAAGTGTGACTTTCAACGACCGGGATGCCCGTTACCTCCGGATCCAGCGAGAGCTCGGGGGAAACGAGGTCATTCTGGTACGGAAGTGCGAACGTGGGGAAGAGGGGAAGTGCCTCGACCCTCCCGTCCTCCCGTCGTCCAGTCCTCCCGTCGTCCCATCCTCCCGCCCGCCTGAGTCCTGGCCCCCCATCCCAACAGCGCAGGGGATTGTCGTCGCGGCGTCCGAACGGGGTCTGTTAGAAATCCCTCCTGATTGGAATAATCTGGATGAAGTCGCCGCGGTTATCTCTGCTTGCCGCAAATGTTTCCTCTGCGATGGCCGAACCCACACGGTTCCGGGTGAAGGTGCCTCGAACGCCGGCCTTCTCTTCGTCGGAGAGGGACCGGGACAGGTGGAGGACGAGACCGGAAGGCCGTTCGTCGGGCGGGCCGGTGAGCTGCTCAATCAGATCATCCAATCGATAGGGCTCACCCGGCAGCAGGTGTTCATAGCGAACGCGGTCAAATGCCGCCCGCCGGGAAACCGGAAGCCGCTCCCCGACGAGATTGTTGCGTGCATGCCCTACCTCGAGCGCCAAATCGAGCTGATTGGGCCCAAGGTGATCGTGGCGCTCGGCTCTACCGCGGCCGAAGCGCTGCTGCAGGTGCGTCGCTCCCTTACGGACCTTCGCGGTCGAGTGCATTCTTATCGCGGCATTCCGCTGGTGGTGACGTACCACCCGGCGGCCCTCCTCCGAAACCCGAACTGGAAGAAGCCCACCTGGGATGACATCCGTATCGCCCGACAGCTTCTCGACCGTTGAGCAAACCCTCCGGGCCGTTCCGTGGAGCCCGGAAGCGGAGCAGGCGGTGCTGGGGGCAATGTTGCTCGATCAGGACGCAGCGCTCAGCGCGGCGCAGCTCCTCGAGTACTCCATGTTCTATCGCGATGCCCATCGCCGGCTCTATCGCGCGATGGTGGCGCTCACCGAAAACCGGGTGGTCATCGATCACGTCACCCTTCGCGACGAGCTCCTTCGGCGGGGCGAGCTCGATCTGGTCGGCGGGGTCGAGTACATCGCCGAAGTGGTGGACGCAGTCGCGACGGCCGCAAACCTGGAGCATCACGCCCGGATCGTTCGGGACAAGGCGGTGCTCCGCCGCCTGATCGAAGCCTCCACGGGCATCATTCAACAGGCCTACGAGGGGCGGCAGGGGGCCAACGAGCTGCTCGATGACGCGGAAGCTCGGATTTTCCGAATCTCCCAACATCGACGCCAGGAAGAATTCACCCGGATCAAGGACATGCTCTGGGAAACGATGGAGCGCATCGAATCGCTCCATCGCGGCGGCGTTTCGGTTACCGGGGTCCCGAGCGGATTCACAGATTTGGACAACCTGACTTCCGGCTTCCAGCGGTCGGAGCTGGTCATCGTCGCGGCGCGGCCGTCCATGGGGAAGACTGCCTTTTGCCTCAACATTGCCAGTAACGCCGCGTCCCAGCACGGTCGAGGGGTGGCCATCTTCTCCCTCGAGATGGCCAAGGAAGCCCTGGTGCAGCGGCTGCTGTGCTCCGCCGCAGGCATCGACGGGCAGGCGGTTCGGCAGGGCCGGATCAAGGAGGCGGATTATCCCCGGCTCGCGCGGGCGTCCGGGGTGCTTCAGAATGCGCCGATCTGGATCGACGACACCCCGGCGCTGACGCTCCTGGCAATGCGCGGCAAAGCCCGGCGCCTCCGGACGGAATCGGACGTTGGTCTCATCATCGTGGATTACCTGCAACTCATGCGGAGCCCGGAGTACGCCGAGAACCGGGTCCAGGAGATCTCCGACATCTCTCGATCGCTCAAGGCACTGGCCCGGGAGCTGGAGATTCCGGTCATCGCGCTCTCGCAGCTTTCCCGGGCGTCCGAGCAGCGGGGAGGCGATCGCCATCCGCTCCTGTCGGACTTGCGGGACTCCGGGGCGATCGAGCAGGATGCGGATGTGGTGATTTTCATTCACCGACCCGAGATGTACAAAGACCTCCGGGAGAAGGCCGAAGCCAAGGGCGAATCGGTGGAGGGCCTGGCGGAGATCACCCTGGCCAAGCACCGCAACGGGCCGACCGGTTCGCTCAAGCTGCACTTCCACAAGGCCTACACGCGTTTCGACAACTACTCGGATCGCGAGGCCCCCTGAGATGAGCCCGCCGCGGCGGACGCGCTCGATCTACCGCTGTGCTGAGTGCGGCCACGACCATCCGAAGTGGGTGGGGCGTTGCGAGGCCTGTGGGGTGTGGAACGCCGTCGCAGAAGAGCCGGTTACCGAGCGTCCACCCCATCGGGCCCGCCCGTCTTCCCGACCCTCCGTCGTCCCGTCCCCCCTGTCCGACATCGAGGCTTCCCGGCTCATCCGGTGGACCACGGGTCTTCCAGAATTCGATTTTGTGCTCGGTGGCGGCATCGTCCCGGGGTCGCTGTCGCTGATTGGCGGGGAGCCCGGGATCGGCAAGTCCACCCTGTTGCTCCAGGCCGCTGCGCGGTTGCGAGCGGCCGGACGCCACGTGCTCTACGCGAGCGGGGAGGAGTCACCGGAGCAGATCCGGTTGCGGGCGGACCGGATGATCGAAGACGCCGGGCCGGTTCTTGCCCTCGGAGAAACACGGCTCGAAGCCGTCCTCGAGGTCACCCGAAAAAGCGGGGTCGAGCTGCTGGTGATCGACTCCATTCAAACCGTGTATACCGAGGAGCTGGAATCCGCGCCCGGAAGCGTGGGTCAGGTGCGGGAGTGCGCTGCCCGGCTGATGCGGTTTGCCAAGGAAACCGGTACGGCGGTGGTCGTCGTCGGCCACGTGACCAAGGGCGGGGCGATCGCGGGCCCGAAAACCCTCGAGCACATCGCCGACACGGTCCTCTACTTCGAGGGCGAGACTTCGCTCGATTACCGACTCCTCCGCGCCACGAAGAACCGGTTCGGCTCGGTGGACGAGCTCGGCGTGTTCTCGATGACCGGGCAGGGGTTGGCAGCGGTCCCCAATCCTTCGGCCGTGTTCCTGGCGGCCCGTTCCGGGGAGACGTCCGGCAGTGCTGTCACGGCGCTTATGGAAGGCACCAGGCCTGTCCTCGTGGAAGTCCAGGCGCTCGCAGCGCCGAGCGGGTACGGAACGCCGCAACGGGTCGCGACCGGAATCGATCCCAAGCGCCTCGCGGTCCTGCTCGCCGTGCTGGAGCGGCGGGGCGGCTCGAGCTTCGGCCAGCTTGACGTCTTCGTCCAGGTGAGCGGGGGCGTCCGGCTCCGCGAGCCCGGTGCCGACCTGGCTGTCGCCGCCGCCCTTCTCTCCAGTCTGCACAACCGTCCCACGCCGCCGGACGCACTCTATCTGGGCGAGATCGGACTGGGAGGCGAGATCCGGCCGGTTGGTGCGCTCGAGCGCCGGCTGACCGAAGCCGGGCGGCTCGGATTCCAGCGGGTGTTCTGCTCTCGTCCGAACGCGCCGCCGCCGAATCTCCGGGCGGTCTCTCTCTCCCACGTTGACGAGCTGGTCCACACCCTTGCGGCCTGATGTAGGAGTGGTCGTTGCCGCCGCGGGCCGCGGCGAGCGGCTCACGGCGGTGAGGGGGCAAGAGGGGGCGGGGGCGCGGGCGGGGGGCGCCCCGAAGCAGTTTCTTCCGCTGGCCGGCGTGCCGCTGCTGCTGCGAGCGGTGCGCCCTTTCCTGACTCACGCACGCGTCGCTCAAGTTGTCGCGGTGCTCCCTCCGTCGGCGGCGACGAGCCCGCCGGAATGGCTCAAGGAGTTGATCGGGGATCGGCTCCGCATCACGGCGGGGGGCGCGACCAGGACCGAATCGGTTGCCGCCGGAGTTCGCGTGCTGAGTCCGGAGTGCTCGATCGTCCTGGTCCACGATGGCGCGCGGCCGTTCCCCGATCCCGAGGTCATCAGCGCGGTGATTGATGTTGCCAGCGGGGGAAACGGAGCTGCGGCTGCAATTCCGGTCGCCGATACGCTCAAACACACAGGGGGGCCGGAGACGGGTGTGTTGCCGCAAGTGTCTCGCACGGTGCCCCGAGACGGTCTCTGGCGGGCCCAGACGCCCCAGGGATTCCCGAGGGCCATGCTCGAGACCGCGTTGTCGGCCGCGTTCGCTCACGGTTGGAGCGCGACCGACGATTCGGAGCTGGTGGAACGGACCGGTGGGAAGGTGGTCCTGGTCCGGGATGCAGTCACGAATCTCAAGATCACAACACCCGATGATTTTCGGATCGCCGAGGCTCTGGCACGCTCCCTGGCTCCTTGACTCCCCATCCCCCGACTCTCCTTGCTTCACTCCCTGCGTTCCCCGAGCGATGCCGACACCGCCGCTCCGTTCGTGCGTGCGCATCTCGCTCGGCAGGGGCTCCTGGGTTATCCCACCGAGACCGTCTATGGTTTGGGATGTGCCGCGGATACCAAGTCACTGGACCAACTGGCCGGGCTCAAGGGACGCCCCGCCGGCAAGCCGTTCCTCCTGCTGGTTTCGAGCCGTGCCATGGCGGAGCGGAGTGGGTTGGCATTCAGCCGCGCAGCGGATGTGTTGGCGGAGGCGTTCTGGCCAGGCCCGCTGACCCTGGTGCTCCGGGGCGGGGAGGGGAAGTTGCCGGATCGCCTCCGAGGCCCGGAGGGTGGGATCGCGGTTCGCTACACCTCCCATGCGGCCGTGGCACGATTGATCGAACTTCTCGACCAACCGCTGACTTCCACGTCGGCCAATCGCCCAGGACAACCACCTGCCGCAGGTGCGGAACAGCTGGTGATGCTCTTCAAGGAAGCCCACGACTCTGGCGTGCTGATGGTGCTGGATGGGGGCCCGCTCGGGAACGTGCCCCCCTCGACGATTGTGGATTGCACCAGCCGGCAGCCGGCGCTGGTTCGAGAGGGCGCCCTGCCCCGAGAAGAGTTGCGGCGCAAGGCAGGGAGGTTCGCACCGTGAGTGGCGTAGGTGTCCCCCGATGAAAGTTCTGCTTGTCTGCACCGGCAACACCTGCCGAAGTCCAATGGCGGAGGCGCTCCTTGTCCGGGCGCTCGAATCGGCCGGCATCCAGGGGTTCACGGTCGAATCCGCCGGGATCGCCGCCTGGGAGGGATCGGCGGCTTCCGAAGGGGCCTACCTCGTGATGCTGGAGCGGGGCTATGACATTTCCTCTCATCGGGCCCGGCAGCTCACCAAGGAGTTGGTCGACCGTGCGGATCTGATTCTGGCGATGGGACGAGCCCACCTCGCCAGGATCCGGGAGCTGGGCGGAGGCGGGCGGGCTCATTCGATCGGCGAATTTGCCGGCCGGACCCCGGACGGGGCCGAGATTCGCGACCCTTACGGTACCGATCTCGATTCGTACCGGGAAACCTTCCGCGACCTCACCGAGCTGCTTCCATCCGTGGTGCGACGATTGGGGGGTGGACTGTAATGGAGATCGGGGGGTCGACCCGAGTATTCGCTCTGCTCGGTGATCCGGTCGCTCACTCGGTGTCGCCAGGTATGCAGAACGCCGCCTTTCATGCTCTCGGTCTCGACGCGGTCTACGTTCCGATGCGCTGTGCCGAGGCCGCCATCGGGCCGATCATGGAATCGCTGGCGCGCCAGGGCGGGGGCGGGAATGTCACGGTACCTCACAAGGCGGCGGCTGCGAAAGCCCTGGCCTCCCTGGGAGGACCGGCGCTTCCCGTCTGCAACACGTTCTGGGCGAACGGAGGCCACATCGAGGGTTCCGAGACGGACAGTACCGGCATCCTGTCGGCCCTGGCCGAGCTGGGTTGGCGTCCTGAAGCCGGTGGGGATTGGTGCGTGATCGGTGCCGGCGGCAGTGCTCGCGCTGCCTTGCGTGCCGCTCGGCGGACCGGCGTTCGCATCGCGGTCCATGCGCGATCGCCGGCGCGAGTGGACGCCTTTCTCGCGTCTGCTCGTGAGGAGGGCGTCGAGATCGTCGAGCCTGGTGCATGCCGGGTCTTCGTCAACTGCACCCCGCTGGGGCTCGACCCGACGGATACGCTTCCGTACCCGATCGACCATATCCCGGCCGGTGCACTGGGGCTCGACCTGGTGTACCGGCGGGGAGAGACCGATTGGGTACGGGCCCTACGGAGCTCGGGGCGGACGGCCGCCGATGGCAGGGTGGTGTTGGTCGAGCAGGGCGCAGCCTCCTTCGAACAATGGTTTCCCGGGGTCCAGGCCCCGCGGGAGGTCATGCGTGCCGCCGTTCGGGCCGCGTTGGAGTGAAATCCGTGCCACGCTGGAGCTCGCCGAGCGGTGGCTGCTGCCCGGCGCGTGCCTGATTTGCGGGGAGGGGATCGCCGGCCTTCTAGCACCTAACACGCTCGATTCGGATCCGCTCGTCTGTGGGCCCTGTCTCCACCGCTTCGCCGCGCTCCCGCACCCGCAATGCCTCCAGTGCGGCCAACCGCTCAGTCCGGGGATTTCCTGCCGCCTGTGTGCCGAATGGCCGGGCGGTCTTCGCGGGGTTCGCAGTGCGGTCTGGCTCGATGCGCCGGCCCGCCGCGCGGTCCATCTGCTCAAGTATCAGGGATGGTGGCGGCTGTCGGGTCCCCTGTCGGGCCTGATGGCCAGGCGGTTGCAGCTTCCTCTTCATTCGACGCTCGTTCCGATCCCGCTGAGCGCTTCCCGGGAAAGGCGCCGGGGTTATAATCAGAGCGCCATGCTGGCCGAAGCATTGGCGGTGCGCAGCGGAGGAGCTGTCCGCGAGGTGCTGCATCGCGCTCGCGATACCGGCACCCAGACCGCACTCACTCCGGCCCTCAGGCGCGCAAACCTGAGCGGCGCATTCCGGGCAACCGGCCAGGCACCGGAGTTTCCGGTCCTTGTGGACGACGTCTTCACAACCGGCGCGACGCTCGCCGAAGCAGCGACGGCACTCCTCGAGGCAGGGGCGAAAGCCGTTTCCGGGGTAACCTTCGCCCGGGCGTTGCGACCCCTCGAGGCGGCGTCGGCCGCAGGATCCACCGCGCATTCACGCTGAGATCCCGGAGTGCTCATGGCCAAGCGAGTCGCGATCAACGGGTTCGGACGCATCGGACGGAACGTCGTGCGCGTCGCGCAGTCGGGCGGCGGGGACGTCGAATTCGTCGCCGTCAACGATCTCACCGACAGCAGGACCCTCGCGCATCTCCTCAAGTACGACTCGGTCCACGGCCGGTTTCCCGGGACCGTCGAGGCCGCGACGGACGGCATCGGCGTCAACGGCAAGACGCTGCGGGTGCTTTCGGAGAAAGACCCGGCCGCACTTCCGTGGAAAGAGCTGGGCGTCGATTTTGTGCTGGAGGCGACGGGCCGGTTCACCGATCGCGATGCGGCCGCGAAGCACCTCACGGCGGGTGCCCGCAAAGTCGTCATCTCCGCCCCCGCCAAGGGAGACGATCTCACCGTGGTCTACGGGGTGAACCACACCGCCTACGACCCTGGCCAGCACCACGTCATCTCCAACGCGAGCTGCACCACGAACGGCCTGGTGCCGGTGGTCCATGTGATCCAGGAGACCTTCGGCCTGGTGCACGGGTTCATGTCCACCATTCACGCCTACACTAACGATCAGCAGATTCTCGACCTGCCCCACAAGGACCTGCGGCGCGCCCGCGCGGCGGGGCTCTCGATCATTCCCACCAGTACCGGAGCGGCTCGGGCCACCTCGGCAGTCATCAAGGAGCTCAAGGGAAAGCTCGACGGGGTGGCCTTTCGGGTGCCGGTGGCCGATGTCTCCATCATGGATCTCACCTGCGTGGTGGCCAAGCCGACGACGACGGCCGAGGTCAACGGCGCATTCACCCGGGCGGCCTCCGGCCCGTTGAAAGGTGTGCTGGACATCACCGACGAACCGCTGGTGTCGGCGGATTTCATCGGGAACATGATGTCGAGCACGGTGGATGCGGCGCTCACCAACGTCATCGGCGGGACCCTGGTCCACGTCTCGAGCTGGTACGACAACGAGATGGGGTATTCCGCCCGCTGTCTCGATCTCCTCCGTTACATGGGGACCCGCGACGGATGAAACGCACGTTGGCGTCGCTGGACGGCTTGCGCCTCGATGGCCAGCGCGCGCTCGTGCGGGTGGACTTCAACGTGCCGCTCAAGGACGGAGCGGTCAGCGACGACACCCGGATCCGGGCATCGCTCCCGACGATCCGGTATCTGCGGGAAAAAGGAGCCCGCGTCGTGCTCCTCTCCCACCTGGGCCGTCCCAAGGGTGGCCCGGACCCCAGGTATTCCCTCAAGCCGGTGGTGCGCGCCCTCGAACGGGCGCTCGGGGCGCCGGTGGCCTGGCTCGAGCGGCCCGATACCGACGAAGCGGTTGCCTTCACCCGCCGAATGTCCCGAGGGAGCGTGGCCCTGGCAGAGAACACCCGGTTCTTCCCCGGCGAGGAGGAGAACGACGCCGGACTCGGCCGCCGATTCGCCGCGTTAGGTGATTTCTACGTGGAGGACGCATTCGGCTCGGCGCACCGGGCTCACGCCAGCACCGAAGCCGTGGCCCATGTGCTCAAGCCCGCGGTTGCGGGATACCTGCTGGAGCGGGAGCTCCAGTATCTGGGCTCCGCGCTTCACAATCCCAAGCGACCGTTTCTCGCAGTGCTCGGCGGTGCCAAGGTGAGCGGCAAGATCGACCTGATCGAGAACCTCCTGCCCCGGGTCGACCGCATTCTGGTAGGGGGCGCGATGGCCTGCACGTTCTTCAAGGCGATGGGTCTGGAGGTCGGCCGCTCGCTAGTTGAAGACGACCGGCTGGAGGTCGCGCGAGGACTGATGGGCAAGGCGGGCGACAAGCTGGTGCTTCCGACCGGGTGCGTGGTCGCTCCGGACCTGGTCGAGGCCGTGACCTCGATGTCGGTGCCCCGGAACCGGATTCCCGGCGGATTCGCCGTCTACGACATCGACCCGATGACCGCGAGGACGTACACCCAATGGATCCTCGAGGGCGGGACCGTGTTGTGGAACGGCCCCCTGGGCGTGTTCGAAACGCCGCCCTTTGATGCGGGGACTCGCAGCATCGCGCAGGCGATGGCCGAAGCGACGGGGCGGGGGGCGGTCACCATCGTGGGTGGGGGCGACTCGGCTGCCGCAGTCAGCGCGCTCGGATGGAGCGATCGATTCACCCACATCTCGACCGGGGGTGGCGCCGCCCTGGAGTTCCTGGAAGGGAAGGTGCTTCCCGGCGTTGCCGCGCTGGACGACGCGTGAGCCGGCGTCTGCTCTTCGCCGCCAACTGGAAAATGCATCTCGGCCCGGGCGAAACCCGGGCTTTCGCCGCCCGGTTCCGGGAGCGCTTCGAGCCGAATCCCGATCGCGAGACCTGGTTCTTCCCATCCGCGGTGAGCCTGGAGGCCGCTGTCCATGGCTTCGACCGGTTCCCTAACACGCTGATCGGCGCGCAGGACATTCACTGGGAGCCCAAGGGCCCGTTCACCGGGGCGACGTCGGCACCGTTGGCCAGGGCGGCGGGCGCCGGGGCAACCCTCATCGGCCATTCGGAACGCCGGCATGGCTTCGGGGAAACCGACGACGAGACGGGCCGGAAGCTCCGTGCCGCATTGCACGCCGGGCTGGTTCCGCTCCTCTGTGTCGGTGAGACGCTGACCGAGCGCGAGCAGGGCGAAACCGAGACGGTGGTCCGCCGCCAGCTTCTGGCCGCCATCGAAGGCTCGGACGCGGCCGCCCTCGCGACCCTGGTGGTGGCCTACGAGCCGGTCTGGGCGATCGGTACCGGACGCAACGCGACCCCGGCCGACGCCGCCGTCGTCCATGCCGGGTTACGTGCGCTGCTCTCGGCTCGAGGCATTACCTCAACCCGGATTCTGTACGGGGGCTCGGTGAATCAGGGGAACGTCGCGGTGCTCCTCGCCGAAACCGAGATCGAGGGCGTCCTGGTGGGCGGGGCGAGCCTCGACCCGGATCAGTGGGTTGGTATCTGCTCGACCGCACGGTCCGGCTGACTGGCGGGCGCCGGTCAGCTGCTTCGATTACCGCATTCCGAAGAGCCGGACCTGGGCCCGGCGGCCCCGGATGGTGTTGGCATCGTACCAGAACTCGACACTCCGAATGACCCGTTCCGATCCCGTGAGGTCGATGCTCCGGGACTCGCTTCCCGGGGGAATCGTATTGCGCAGCGCGATTTCCTGGCGGGAACCGTTGCCGTAGTGGACGACGACGCGGTGGAAATCCACCGAGGCACGGTGCACGGTGAGCTTGATGGCCCGGAAGTCACCGCGGGAGGCGGTCACCGGGATCAGGTCGTGATCAACACGGTCGTTCACCTGGCGGGCGCCAAGGGGAACCCACCCGGCGCCGGGGCCGGCGTATCCGCCGCAGGCGGCGCCGAGCAGGGCGAGGGCTACGATGGTTCGTCTCATTGGATCACGAAGGTTGGGAAGTTGCCGGTCACCGTGATCTTGAACCAGGTGCCGACCGGCTCGAACGTGAGGCTACCCCGGAGGCCGTTGAACCTGAAGTCCGCGGTTCCGTCGACGTTGTAGGCCCCACCTCCGACGTCGACATCAAGGTTGGCGTCGGTGACTTCGACACTGTTCCCGCGGGTCTGGGTCTCCGTGGTGAAGTAGCCGTTGGTAATCGCCACCGACGTCGCACCGGTCTGGGTAATGACCGAACTCCCGGACGCGGTTTGCGGTGCGCCACCGGTGATCCCGTTCAGAACAAAGTTCGCCCCGCCGTAAAGCCCCTGGCTCGGGTTGACCCAGAGAATCTGCCCGGCGACCGTGGTCTCGAGGGAGCCGTCTCCATTGACGTCCACTCCAACGCTTCCCTGGAATCCGCCCGCGATCGGAGTGAGGGTGACGCCGGTTTGCGCCTGGCCGTTGATGGCGAGCACCAGCCGCTGGATGGCGTTCGAGAAACCCGCCAGGTTGTTCGAGAATCCGTCGGTGAGCTGCTGTCGGAAATCCTCCGCGTCGGCGTCGTTGTTCTCCGTACCTGATGAGCAACCGGCAGCCCACAACGCACACGCGCATGCTGAAACAGCGAGCCATCGAGAGTGTTTCATCGATCAGTTCCTCCCTGATGGGGAATCTATTGCATTTCCGCTCCCTCGGAAGGCGAGTACCCGACACAGCGAACTACGGGCAAGGCGGGATACTTCGGGAATCTCGGGTCGGTCTCGGACTTCCGGCAGTACCAGAACGTTGACCCCTTCTTGCTCTCCACGGTGCGCGCGTTCCGGCAGGAGGCGCACAATCCAATCGATTGCTCCGATCTGTCGTCCGCGTGCCGGCCTGGAATGACCATAACGTCGAGTGGGAGGTTTGACTCAAACCTACCAGCGCAACTAAACTTCTTCCAATGCTTTACACCCTTTTGCTCACCCTCCTCATCATCGATGGACTCGTCCTCGGAGCCGTGGTGCTGCTCCAGGCCGGCCAGGGTGGCGGCTTGGCTTCCATGGGCGGTGGCACGACGGATCTCGTGCTGGGCGGTCGCCAGGCGGTGACGATTCTGCACAAGACCAGCTGGGTGACCGGAGCGCTGTTCATGTTCCTCGCGCTGATGCTTTCGGTCGCCGCCGGGCAGCGTGGCGGCGGGCTGACCGGGGTGCAGCGCGAGCTTCGTGCTCCGGTCCCGCAACAGCAACCGACGCCCCCAGCGCCGCTCCAGACGGTTCCTCAGGGCACCGCGACCCCGGCGCCCGCTCCGATTCCACCACCGCCTCCCGCGGGGACCAGGCCCTAGGCCCCCCCCCACGTTGCAGCCCGGTTTCGTTCTCCTCGAAGACGGTACCTGGTTCTCCGGACAACTCAGGCATTCGATCAGCCCGGCGTTCGGCGAAGTGGTGTTCACCACCAACCTGACCGGGTACCAGGAAACGTTCACCGACCCGAGCTACCTGGGACAGATCGTGGTGATGACCGCCCCGATGATCGGGAATTACGGGGTCAATGACGACGATCCGGAATCGGAGGGTCCCCAGGTCAGGGGGGTCGTGGTGCGGGAGCTCTCCCGCACGGCATCGAATTGGCGAGCGAAAGCGACGCTCCCCGAGTGGCTCGATCGAGCGGGGGTTCCCATCATCGAGGGCGTGGATACCCGGCGGCTGACCCGTCATATCCGGTCGGCGGGAGCGATGCGCGGGGTCATTGCGACCGGTTCCGAGCCGACTACTGAGCTCAAGGCGGCGCTCGCTTCCCAGCCGTCCATGGAGGGGAGGGACCTGGCCTCCGACGCGACCGTGGTGAAGCCGTGGAGCGAAGGCGAGCGCGGTCCTCACGTCGTCGCGATGGATTTCGGGATGAAGCGCAATATTGTGCGAATGCTCGTCGGGGCCGGATGCAGGGTGACGGTTGTTCCCTGCAGTACGTCCCCGGATGAGATCCGAGCTCTCAACCCCGACGGACTCTTCCTTTCCAACGGGCCAGGGGATCCGGCGGCGCTCGGCTATGCCATCCGGAACATCAAAGAGCTGGCCGGAGGCGGCATTCCAACCTTCGGCATTTGTCTCGGTCACCAGCTGCTCGGGTTGGCCTTCGGAGGCAGAACCGCCAAGATGCCGTACGGCCACCGGGGGGGCAATCACCCGGTGCGAGACCTGGCGACTGGAAGGGTGCTGATAACGACCCAAAACCATGGATTTGCGGTGCAGGGAACGCCCGAAGGCATCCCTGGAGCGCCCGATCTCGTGGTAACCCATCAGAATCTCAACGACGGAACGGTGGAAGGTCTTCGGCATAAAGAACTTCCGATCTTCGCAGTCCAATACCACCCCGAAGCGGCTCCGGGACCCCATGACGCATACCCCCATTTTCGCGAGTTTCTCGGTCTGATGGGGGTAACCGCTTGACAGACAAGGGTTAAGCTCCTAGTATCGGCTCAATGGGACGCCTTGTTCTCAGGGGACGTCCCAGCCGAGTCCCGCCTGGGGGGAGAATGACCAAAGCCGACCTGGTCGAGCAGGTAACCGCCGCAATGGCCCGCACTTCCGGGCCGCTGATTTCCAAGAAAGATTGTGCCCGTGTTGTCGATTCCTTCCTCGATGCGATCAAGCACGCCCTGAAAGACCAGCACAACATCGAAGTTCGTGGGTTTGGAACCTTCAAGATCCGCCGTCGGAAAACCCGGATGGCTCGGAATCCACGCACTGGGGAGCCAGTGGAAGTCGCGGCGCGGCCCGTCCCTGTCTTCAAGCCCAGCAAGGAGTTGCGCGCGTTGGTGGCAGATGAGCCGTTCGAAAGCGAGTCCGAAGACCACGGATAAGCCCGTCCTCACGATCCGGCTGTTCGCACGCTACGCCGAGTTGTTCGGGTCCGACGTTCTGGAGATTCCGGCTACCGGAATCGAAACCGTCGGGGATCTGCTGGCCGCCCTACGCAAGCATCCTACCGGAGCGGCGGTTGCCGGCACTGCTCTCGTGGCGGTGAACCTCAAACAAGCCAGAAGTCGAGATCCCATCTCGCCGCAGGATGAGGTCGCGCTGCTGCCACCCCTTGCAGGCGGTTAACAGTGACGTTTCTCACCCGGACCGCGATCGTGCTCGACACCGTCGTCTCCGAGGTGATGGCCCCGGACCGGGGAGGGGTCGCCACGTTCCTGGGGATCGTGAGGGATCATCACCAGGATCGCGCGGTGCGAGGCATCGAATACAGCGCGTACGAGCCCATGGCCGAGGCGACCTGCGAGGCCATTGTCGGGGAGGCCACATCGAAGTGGCCGGTGCGGGTCCGCCTGCTGCACCGGCTCGGGTCTCTCGAGGTTGGGGATGTCGCCGTCGCGATCGCCGTGGCAGGCCCCCACCGGGAGGAGGCCTTCGCTGCCTGCCGCTACGTCATCGAGGAAGTGAAGCGTCGAGTCCCCATCTGGAAGCACGAGCGCTACGCCGACGGCACCGAGGCGTGGGTGAATCCCACCGGCCAGTCGAGCGCCCCTGAGTGGGCCGGGAGCGAGGCGCCGTGAGTCGGCTGGTCGATCGATTCCAGCGTCCGCTCGGAAGCCTCCGGCTCTCCGTGACCGATCGCTGCAACATGCGATGCGGCTACTGCATGCCGGAGGAGAGCTACGTCTGGCTCCCCCGGGAATCGCTGCTCAGCTTCGAGGAGCTGGACCGGATTGCCGGCGTGTTCATCGGCCTCGGTGTGGACAAGATCCGGTTAACCGGGGGCGAGCCTCTGCTGCGCCACGACCTTGCCGTGCTGGTCCGCATGCTTGGCTCGCGGACCCCTGGGTCCGACCTGGCACTGACCACCAATGGGATTCTCCTCGGACCCTACGCGGCCGCGCTGCGCGCCGCCGGTCTGGGCCGGGTGACGGTGAGTCTCGATACGCTTCGCGCGGAGCGGATGCGCCAGTTTGCCCGAAGCGCGCGCCACGGCGACGTCCTCGCCGGGATCGACGCCGCGCGGGAAGCTGGGTTCGCATCGGTGAAGGTGAACAGTGTCATCATCCGGGGATTCAACGACGACGAGGTGGGCGACTTGCTGGCGTTCGCCCGGGATCGCCGTATCGAGCTGCGCTACATCGAATACATGGACGTCGGTGGAGCAACCCGGTGGCGCCGGGAGGACGTCGTCACCCGCGCCGAGCTGCTGGATTCGATCGCGGGACGGTTCGGATTTCCGGAGCCGGTCACGGACGGACTCGATCGGAATGCGCCGGCGGAACGCTTCCAGCTTCCGGACGGAACGGTCTTCGGCATCATCGCCTCGGTAACCGCACCGTTCTGCGGCACCTGCGACCGGTCCCGGATCACCGCGGACGGGACCTGGTACACCTGCCTGTATGGTGAGAAGGGGGTCGACCTCCGCGAGCCACTGCGTTTGGGACATTCGGACGAGGCC
>Ga0187892_10006909_pt1 | contig 16528 bp, 10 predicted proteins | sample MA1701073metaG_FD_139345 | JGI IMG/M metagenome (GOLD analysis project Ga0187892, IMG submission 139345) | Bio-ooze microbial communities from a basaltic lava cave in the Kipuka Kanohina Cave System on the Island of Hawaii, USA - MA170107-3 metaG ... | reverse complement strand
TGGCCAAAAGGTCGCCACGCAACTCCACCAGCTCGGCAAGAAGCCGCACTTTGTGGTCGGTACGCCGGGCCGGGTGTTCGACTTCATGCAACGGGGCAATCTCAACATCGCAGACGTCCGCTTCGTGATCCTCGACGAGGTGGATCGCATGTTGGATATCGGGTTCCGGGACGATATTCGGACGATCCTGAGCCGCGTGACCGGCAGCCATCAAACCATGTTCGTATCCGCAACGATCGACGACGAAATCAAGTCGCTGGCTAAGCGTTACATGAAGAACCCCGAAGAGATCAACGTGTCCCAGGATCGGTTGACCGTCGAGGAGGTGGACCAAAGCTACGTTACGGTGGAGTCGCGCGATAAGTTCCAAGTCTTGCGGCTGATCCTCAGGCAGGAAGACCCGCCGGTCGCCATCGTGTTTTGCAACACCAAAGCCTGGGCCCGCAAGCTGGCCAAGAAGCTCCACGAGGCGGGGATCGACGCCAAGGAGATCCACGGCGACCTCGTGCAGGAGAAGCGGGATCGGGTGATGAGCCGGTTCCGTAAGCACCAAATCCGGGTTCTGGTGGCGACCGACCTGGCCTCCCGCGGCATCGACGTAAGCGCGATTTCGCACATCATCAACTACGACCTGCCGCCGGACCCGCAGATTTACGTGCATCGTGTCGGGCGGACTGCGCGCATGGGCGCCCGGGGAACTGCAATCTCCTTTGTGACCGCCGAGGAAGGTAAAGAGCTGACCAATGTGGAGCGGCTCATCAACCGCGAGATTCCGCTGCGCACCGTGGCCGGATTCGTGCCGCGCCCGCCTCAGGAACGCACGGAGGAGGCTCGTCCGCCCGCCCCGCTTTCTCGTTTTCAAGCGCCCGTCTACAGTACCGGCGACACCGCCGGGACCAAGCCTCCGCCCAAGACGCTGGGAAGTCGATTCCGCCCCGCCCGCGGCCGCCGCCGGCTGTAACATCGGAAGCGATCGGTGTGCCACGGGCGGCTTGTCACCTTTGTTTCTCGGGATCAGGCCCTGGCAACCAGCCAGGCGCCCTTTGAAACAGCTCCTGAAACGGCCGGAATCGGCGCGAATCGGGAAAAAGTCGACGCTGACACCATTCCCGGACGACGGGTATACTTCCCAACACGATGTCCGCACTGCCGCTTGTTGCCGGAGCCGTGGTCGAACCGGTCGCTGCGAACCCATCGCAGGAGGCGGCGGTTGTGGTGTTCGGCAGCGCGTCTAGGCCGGCGATTCTGGAAAGCGTCCTTCAGCCCTCCGCCTACGGACGGTACAGCATTTTTGCCTGTGATCCCGCCGATGAGTTTGTGTTCGACGCCGCGGCCGGCGGCTGTCCGATTCGCCGCCTGGCCGAACGCGCCGCGATGTACCCGGCGATGGCGGCGACGTCGAGTTGCCCGTTTCGAGGCGGCTGGATTGGCTTCCTCGGTTATGAGGCCGGCCTGGCCGGCACACGGATCGCAATCCGCGCACCGGGTAATACGGGCCTTCCCCTCAGCCGGTTCTGCCTCTATGACACCGCGTGCGTCTTCGACCATTCGTTGCATTTGTGGCAGGTCGTGGCAGTGGACTGGCCGGCGGGATCCACGATCGGAAGGACGCGAACGCCGGTCGGTGCGCGTCTGGCCGCCGCGCGCCGGCGGCTCGAACGGGCTGAGGGCTTGGAGTCGTTGCCGCCGCCCCCGTCACCGACATCGAGCTCGCCAGTCTCCAATCTGTCGCCGAGCGAATACGCCCGCCTTGTTCGCAAGGCTAAGCGGTATATCGACGCTGGAGACATCTACCAAGTAAACTTGTCGTTGCGGTTCACGGTATCTGGCGTTGGTTCACCCCAGGAGCTATACCGCCGGCTGCGTCGCTCGAACCCATCGCCTCACGCGGCTTTCCTGTCATGGGACGACGCGGCAGTTTTGTCATCGTCGCCGGAACTGTTTCTTCAGCTTCGCGATGGGCACGTCATTACCCGGCCCATCAAGGGAACGAGGCCTCGGGGGACCGATCGTGCCGGCGATGCCGCCAACCGCCGGGAACTGATCCGCAGCGAAAAAGACGCCTCGGAACTGACGATGATCATCGACCTTCTTCGCAATGATCTGGGTCGGGTCTGTTCGCCCGGAACGATTCGCGTAACCATCCCCTGCGACATCGAGCAGCACCCCACCGTATTCCATCGCGTGGCGACGATCGAGGGCGAATTAGCGCCGGCGATGACGTGGGCCGACCTGCTTCGTGCCGCGTTTCCCAGCGGCTCCGTCACCGGCGCGCCCAAGATCCGGGCGATGCAGATCATCGACGAACTCGAACCGACGCCGCGCGGTGTGTACTGCGGCGCCATCGGGATGATCGGCCTCGACGGATTCGTCTGCCTGAATGTGGCAATTCGGACTATGGTTCAGCAGCGCGACGTCGTGCATGTGTACGCCGGCGGGGCGATCGTGGCCGACAGTCAACCACGGATGGAGTACGACGAGATCATGGCCAAGGCGTCGGGCATGTTCCAGGCCCTTGACGTTGCGACCGCGAGCCGGCGTCCCATCTCGGCCGAAGTGACCGTGGCGTGACGCCGGTCGTCTACCTCAACGGCGCCTTTGTATCCGAGTCGCAAGCCTGGGTGAGCACGTCCGACGGGGGCTGGCTTCACGGGGCTGGGCTGTTCGAGACCATGCGGGCCGAGAACGGGCGGGTTTTTCGACTGGAATCGCACATGGTTCGCCTGCAATACTCGGCGGTCAGACTCCTGCATTCGATCGAACGGAAGGACCTTCCGTCTCCCGGAGACCTGGCTGAGTTATTGAACCGAAACGAGCTGGTGGATGCCCGCATCCGAATGACCGTATCCGCCGGACCGGTGCGCCTCGAAGGCGAGTCCCACGAGGGACGTCCGACGGTATGCGTCACCGCATCGGCTCTCCTCCCCTATCCGGCTCGACTGTATGAGGCGGGTATTCGGGTGGCGGTTTGCGACTTTCGGCAATCGGCCGACGACCCGATTGCCGGGCACAAGACCACGTCGTATCTTTCGCGGCTCCTCGGCCTGCGTCAGGCGCAGGCGGCCGGATGCATGGAGGCTGTCTGGTTCACGACACGTAACCACTTGGCGGAAGGGTCGATCAGCAACGTCTTTGTTGTCTCCAAGGGCGGCCTGGCGACTCCTCCGCTCGACACGCCTGTGCTGCCCGGCATCACTCGGAGCGTCGTGTTGGAACTGGCGGCCGGGCTGGGAATCGAGACGCGGGAGGCAGCGCTCTCCATCGGGGATCTGCTTGATGCCGATGAGGTGTTTTTGACCAATACGATCATGCAGGTAATGCCCGTGATTCGAATCGAGAAGAAGGACATTGGACGCGGCCAGGTCGGTCCGCTTACCCGGCGGCTGCGAGAAGAGTATCGCAACATTGTACAAAGGGAGTGCGACCGATGAGCAAGCGATCCGCGGCCAAAGCGAAATGCACGGTCGCCCATGTCTGTCATTGTTTGGAGAACATCGCCCCTCCAGGGCTGGCTCAGAGTTGGGACAACGTCGGGTTGATCGCCGGCGACCTGGGCGCGCCTGTCGAACGAGTTCTGCTGTGCATCGACCTCACGCAGGCCGTGGTGGCCGAGGCCGTTTCCGGAAAAGCGGGCCTGATCTTGGCCTACCATCCGCCAATCTTAAAGCCGATCTCCTCGCTTAGCGTCCCCGGCGACGGGACCGACGCAACTGTGTTTCGTTGCGTCCGTCAGGGCATCGCCGTCTATGCGACGCACACGGCGCTGGATGCGGCCGATGGCGGGACGAACGACGTGCTCGCGGAGCTCTGCGGCATCGTGGAGACCGAGCCCATCGAGTATGTCGAATCGCCGGACGGCGCCGAATGCAAGATCGTCGTGTTCGTTCCGAGGGAACATGTCGAAGCGGTGGCCGACGCGATGTTTGACGCCGGGGCCGGGCGAATTGGCGATTACACTCGATGTAGTTTCCGCGCCGCCGGGCAGGGGACTTTCCTGGGCGGTCTGGAGACCCAGCCGGTCGTGGGGAAGCGTGGGCGGTTGGAACGCGTTGATGAGGTTCGTCTGGAGATTGTAACCCAAGCCGCCGATCTGGCGGCGGTGGTCCAGGCCCTGCGAAGCACCCACCCGTATGAGGAGCCGGCCTTTGACTTGTATCCACTCAAGGGCCGACCAGTGCGCGGCATGGGGCGCGTCGGTCCTTTTACGCGCGTGACGACGCTTGGGAGCTTGGCTAGAAAGCTCAAGCGGGTGACCCATGCTGCCTGCGTGCAGATTGTCGGATCGCCCGATCATGAGGTGGATCGCGCCGTCATCGTCGCCGGTTCCGCCGGGAGCCTGCCCTTTCGTGTTCCGCCGCGAGACGGCGATTGTCTGATCACGGGTGAGATTCGCCATCATGACGCCCTTACTCTCCTGCGCCGCGGCGGCTCGGCCGTCGCTCTTGGCCATTGGACCAGCGAGCGGCCGGTGCTGTTCGCGTTGGCCGAACAACTGCAGGGCGCCCTACCAGGCGTCCGGGTGCGCGTGAGCGCAGCGGACAGTGATCCGTTCCGATCGGTATGAGTCCTCCTAGAGGGAGTGTTTGAGATGTCCGATGTTTCGCCGGTCGCTGACAGCCCCGTCCCACAGCTCTATTTATTGGACATGGGTCGCGAGAAATACGGCGACTGCATTCTGTGCCGCTTCGGCGAGACGACCATTCTCGTCGACGGTGGGCATCCGGGCGACGATCGGTCGCGCCACGGTTATCCGTCCATACCCGATCAACTTGAAGACTTGCTCGGCCACCCGCCGCCGTTTGACGTCTCGCTTCTGATCGTCACCCACGTGCACTCTGATCACATCGGGTGTCTCCCCGCCCTGGTCCAACGGGGAGACTTTCGCGCCGAATGGGCGTTGGTCGCCGATGAGAAGCTTGGTTTTGGCAGTATCGGGGAAGACTCGCGGATCGCCGACGCGCCGCCGGCTTTTCGCCGATTGCTGGCTGCCCTCCGCGAAGAGAGCCGCGCCGACGTAAAGGACGACGGCGAACTCCGCCGGTTCCTCGACGACGCCGAGAAGCTTGAGGACCGCTACAAGGCGATGCTCAAGGCGATGAAGACGGCCGGGACCCGAGTCGTTCGATACGGTCCCGACAGTCACACCGCTCTGCTTCACGCATTTCAGCACGTGGGCATGAAGATTCTGGGCCCGACCGACGCCCACCTTCAAACATGCGCCGACGAGATCGACCGCTTAACGCAAGATGCGATCGCGATGTTGTCGGACTATGTCACGCCCGACCAACCCGTTGACGAATTGGCGATCTATCGGGGCTTGGCCGCCCTCGCCGCCGACTCCATCGACCGTCCGGGCAAAGGAGCGGCCATTAACGATCAGAGCATCGTTCTTCGATTTGAGGTCAACGGACACCGCGTTCTGCTCACCGGAGACATGCAGTTCGCCAAACCCGAAGTCCGCGACCTGAACGCAAGTATGGCCGCCCTACGAAACAAAGTGCGCGGCGACGGCCCTTACGCCTTCGCCAAACTCGCCCATCACTCCAGTTACAACGGCGTCGACCGGACCGTGCTTAACGACCTGGGGAATCCCCCGTTCCTTGGCCATTCCGGCGGGCGCAATGACGCCACGCACCCCGACGCCGGTGTTCTGGCCTTGCTCAAGAGCAATCGGCCAAACATCTCATGGGCGCGGACGGACCGCAACGGCCTCATCACCGTGTCGTTGGCGTCGAGCGGCGTCACCCTCCGCAAAAGCCGCGGGCGGTTGAATGATGCAACGCCTAACGTAGTCGACCAGCCGCCAGAGGTCGCAACGATTACCGCTCCAGGCAAGGGCACAACGACGGTCATCCGACAACGTGGGGCGTCGCAAGGCGACGAGGAGCTAGTGGAAGTCGTCGCCAGAATCCCGCACGTCGCCACGCGAGTGACGCTTACGATCGATGTGGCGCCCAGGCCGCAGGTCCCTCCCTCAGCAGAAGCTGAGCGAGAGACAGCCGCTGGGTTGAAGGGTGATCGGCCGCTGCCGACTCTGACCATCGCCGCCGGTCGATCGTTGCCCAAGCTCCTCTTCGTAACGAGTCGCGTTGCCCTCAGGGAGAATATGGGTTCCGCCGAGGCAGAACACGTACTCGCCGCCCTGCGGGCCGCCGGCCTTGAGGTGTTGGATGACTTGCCAGGCGACCTGACGAAGGCTGACCAAGCCGCCCCCGTGGTTCGCGGCCGCCTGGCCCAATCGGACTACGAGGGTGTCGTCCTTCTTGGCGGATACGACGTGATTCCCGCTCAACGGCTTGATGTTCTGCACGCCGAGCTCCGGGCGACTTTACCCACCCCACATGGCGACGCCGACGACTTCATCGTTTGGAGCGATGCGATCTACGGCGACCGGGACGACGATGGTTTTGCCGAACTTCCCGTGGCGCGAATTCCCGATGGAAAGAGCCCGGAACTGGTCTTCGCGGCGATTCAGGCGGACGCACCGGCACGAGCGGGCCGTCGCTTCGGGCTTCGCAACGACGCTCGGCCTTTTGCCGACAAGGTGTTCCAACGGCTCCCGGGCGCGGAACGGATGCTTGCATCGCAACCGACGAGTCCGCCGCACATCCCACGCCGATCCGTCAACGCGGGCGCCGTCTATCTCATGCTCCACGGGGCCGATTTCGACGGCTCGCGATTTTGGGGCGAAGATTCAACGGGCACGATTGAGGCCTTCAACATCACCAACATCCCACCCAAATGCACTGGCGTTGTCTTCACCGGCTGCTGCTGGGGCGCGCTCTTCGTCGAGACTACTGCGGCTCAAGCCACCCTCGGCCAAAAAGTCGCTCCGATGGCGCCGGAGGCCTCTATCGCGCTCAGCTTCCTGAAATCCGGCGTGCAGGGCTTTATTGGATGCACCGGGACTCATTATTCTCCGTTGCAGTCGCCGTATGAATACTATGGCGGCCCGATGCACAACGCCTTCTGGCGGCTGCAGCAGCAGGGCCTGCCGCCGGCAAGGGCCCTGTTTGAGGCGAAGGACGAGTACAGGCGTGGCATGCCGTTTGCCCAGCGCAGCCCCTTGGGTCGGGCCATCGGTTGGAAGATTCTTCGTCAGTTCGTCTGTCTTGGTCTAGGGTGGTAAGGCCGAGGCTGCGACACGGAATTCGAGGTGATTTTTGGCCTCCCAGCGCGTATATTGTAGAAGGCGAGTTTTTCTGAAAGGGGTGCGTCATGGCCAAGAAGAAGAGCGCCAAGAAGGTCGTCGAGGAGCAGATGCCGAACTTTCGCGTTGTCGAGCAGCAGCCGGGTCAAGATCGCGCCAAGGCCGCGCCTGATGCCGTCTCGCCGTCGCTTGACAAGCTTCGGCGGAAATACGGCGACGGCGCGCCTCAAAGCGCGCCAAAGAGCACGTCAAACCCGGGCGATGCGGCCAGGGTTAACGAAATCGAAAACCCCGACGCTTCGGATGGCGAGTCGGACGACGAAGAGGCTCAGGCCGAAATCGTTCTTGCCGAACCGAAAAACATCGACGCCCGCAACCGCGGCCCCGGCCCCAAAGCCTTCGTGGTCGTCAAAGGCAAGATCATCGGCTCCCAAGGCTGAACAATCCCCATTGCTTTGTCGCGTTGAAGCTGGGAGCGGCAGTCTCGCCTCACACGCCAGGTCATCGTGCTTGGAGGGGGCGGGCCGTATGCCCACCCCTCCCTGTCATTTCCGTTACACATTCGTCCTCAAGCAGGGACTCGAATCATGGACACGGATCAATACCGGCAAAGCCGTCCAAAACGGCGAGGATGTCGTTGAGATCAACGATGCCATCGCCACAGGGGCAAGGCACGATGTCCGCCTCCATGCGAGGGGTCGGACAACACTTACACTTGCCGGCGCTGTTGGCCAGAAAGATCGACTGGATCTCGAACTGGGTCAGGGCACGGCTGTACAGCTCGACCTCATCCAAGAGACCATCGAAGGGCGGCCTCACGGGCGCGATGGGATGATGGCCTCCGAGCAAGAGATTTGCGTTGTTGTCAAGGTCGCCAATCCGATTGCGCGGGTCGAACGATTGCGTCGTCAATTGACCGGTGGGCTTGTTCCCAACAGACATCACCAGCCCGGTCGGACTGTCCCGATCGACGGTCACGCCCACGAAGTGCCAGTTGGTATCGACGGGGACGACGAGGCCGGAAGTGTAGTTAAAGCTGCCCACCTGGTCGAACAACTGCAACGACAGTAAGCCGTTGTTCAGGAAGAGCATGTACCCTCTAGTCGTACCGAGTACGGGGTGTGGGCCGCGCTTGTCGACGAGAGGCTGGACACCCGAGCCCGCAGTCCTCTGGACCCACAGGTCAATCGAAAAATCGCTCGTCCCGAAGTCGAGGGCGTTATGGTCTTGAACGATCGCATAGGTACCGGATGACGAGTCGAAGGACATGGCCCCGCCGCCCACCTTCCAATCGGACGAAGATACCGGGGAGCCGACAAAGGTACCGTCATGATTTCCAAGATAATCGGCGGGCGTAGTATCATCGCCGGTGTACCAGGCCACCATGCCGCCGGGAGCATTGACGCAGGGACACAGGCAGCTCACGGGCGGGCCTACGCACGAGATGTTTAGGGCCCCGCTGGCACTGGCGGGGAGGTTGCCGATCTGGATCAATACGGTGTCGCAGCACTCCACCTCGCAATTGACAGTGTTGGGTGCGCAGCAGTCCGCATTAACCGTCGAGGCCGGGCACGTGTTGAGCCCACGGTAAAACGCGACCGTCGCCCCCGGGACAGTGACATCCACGAGGATGCCGGCGCAGTTGGTGTTACTCCAGACGTACCAGAGGTCATTTCCGAGCTGTGACGGCTGCCCGCCCCCGCCTGGAAAGCAGACTACCGGCGGTCCCCCGATACTCGGCGAGGCGGGCACGGCGACGAAGGGGGGGAACGGCCCGAGGCCGGAGATCGCCGTCGGGTTGCTGCAGCCGTCGGTCGGCGGCTGTGCCAGAACCGGCAGCGCCGTCAGCGCCACCCAAAGCCCACAGACAGCCGCCAACCGCGCGGCACCTTCAAGCGGCTGGATCCATAACTCGCCAAGCGCAACCCGATGGCTTTGCATTTTCAGAACTCCTTATTGAAGACGAAATGGCGCCGCGGCGCGTCGCTGCACGTGAGCGTCGGTTGGATCACCGCAACGCGAAGAATCTCTCATAGCGGACCTAACCGCTCGCGTCAAGCTTTTCCTGACTCAAAGACTCCTCACGAAATGTTCCCGATGGACGTGAAGTTCTTGTCGAGTTCCGTGTGAAGTGGTATTACCGGCCTGTGGCAGGTCAAGGGCCGCGCCAGCCCCAAGTTCCACGATTGGATCGAGTACGACATTGACTACGCACTGAACCGCTCGTTCGGTTTGGACCTGAAAATCCTGATCCAGACCGTTTGGGTGGCCCTCACCGGAACCGGCGCTAGGATCGTGGACCCCGTCGCGTTCCGAGCCAGCACGGATGCGGGGGACTGCGTTGTCATCGAAGCGCCGCCGAGTGTGGTGTGCGGGTCCGCCGGCTTCGATTCCCAGCTCTGGCTGTTCCGCATTGACGCGGGCGACGGCCTTGGGCTGCTCGCCAATGACGAGCTAGCCGACGGCTCGTTGAGTTCACGCATCGTCACGCCGGCCACGGATGGCAGCGGGGCGGCCATTTTGGTCCCCGGCGACTATCTGCTGGCCATCACGGCATACGACAACGATCCGACCTCGGCCGGCGGGCTTATATTCGATGTGCCGGCAGGGTCGCGCACCGAAGTGTCGGGACCGGACGGCCCCGGCGGCGGGGATCCTCACACCGGCTGGACGGGCACCGACTCACTGGCACCCGGAGTGTATCCGTACGACATCGTACTCGAAGGCGCGGAAGGCTTCTCGTTGAGTCCGTGTCCGGAGATTCCAACGGTTTCGGAATGGGGTCTTGTCATTTTAACGCTTCTGCTGGCAGTGGCAGGAAAGATCTACTTTGGCGGCGGACGCGGCAAAGGGTCCGCCCTTGTCGACGCCACCGGCTGACTCCCCGCCAAGAGACAAACGTTCGCCCGGCCTCTCAGCGACCGGGCGAACGTCAACCTGGAGGCAGCCGGTGACTAGCGTGGCTTCGCCGCCGACTCGTCGCGACTCGTCTTCGCAACCGGTTCGATCGTACGCGCGATCGTAACCTCGGGTGCTGGTCCCGCGCGGAATTCGATGGCCTCACCGTCGGAATCGCGCAGCAACGACTGTTTCTCCAACCGCACCCGTACCTCGAAGAGGCCTTGGGCGTCGTCGGAGGGTCGGAACGTGAAGCTTCCCAGATAGGCCGGCGTTTCCGCGTCGCTGCCGCCGTCGCTCCTCAGTAGTGCGCCGGCCAGTCTTGCTCCGGTCACATCCGTTGCGGTGAAGGGAACGAGCGACCGGAAAACGTAATCCTTTCGCGCCGGATCGATCCGAACATCCTCAACCTTCAACTGGCCGCTATCGCCGCCCGTCACCTCGACGGCCACCTGGTAGCCTCGAAGGTCGACCACCCGGCTGACATAGACATCGAACGTGTAACCGTCGTCCGACTCGCCCGCCGGCACGATCGATACCAGCGGGCCGGTGTACTTCTCGCCTGCCGCCTCCACGGCGGCCGGCGCCTTCTCCGAGGGCGTCGCTTCCCGTTCCGCCGGCTTCGCCGACTGCGCCATGAGGGTTCCTGTTATTCCCAAGCTCATCCCCATCGTCATCAATGTTATGGTATTGTTCATGGCTCACTTTTCCTTTCTTGTTTCTTGGTTTCCGGTTCTTGGTTCTACTAGTGGCGCCGGCGGGGTGGCGTCTGGCTCGCCCCGCCGGCGCGTCCTACTCCGGTCCGCCTAGGGGATGCACCCGCACGGGTCGGCGCCGCCGAAGGCATCCAGGACGCCAAGGATATCATCCAGGTCAATCCCGCCATCGCCCGCACACGGTGACAAGTCGCCGTTGGGGCAGGCGCCCTCGTCGCCAAACCCGTCCAGCACGCACAGAATGTCGTCGAGGTCGGGCGTTTGGTTGGCCGAGCCGTCGACGTTGCCGTACTCCACGGACGTGTACACGCACACTCCCGACGTGCATGCGACCTGGTTGCAGGCGTTGTCTACCGCACACGCTGGGCTTTGGCAGTCCGTCGCCGTGAGACATGGGCAAAAATCCGGATCACATGCATTCCCCACGCCGTCTCCGTCCGCATCGGCTTGGTTTGGGTTCGGATCATTGGGACAGTTGTCGATGCAGTCGGCCACGGTGTCGCCGTCGGAATCGGGATCGGTTGAGCCGCAGCCGCATTGGCCGGGGTCGATCTTGTTTGGATCGAGGGGGCAGCCGTCACACGGGTCGCCGGCCCCGTCCATGTCCGAGTCGTTCTGGTCGTTCGCTACCGTCGGGCAGTTGTCCATGCAATCGGGGAAGGAGTCGCCATCGAAGTTGGATGGGTCGCAGAACCCCGGCGCAGTCGTCCCGCACGTCTGTTGATCGCAGCCGGCCGCATTATTGCAATTCTGATCCGTCGTGCACGGAACGGTCGTGATGTCGACATGCGTGCAAACGCCGTTGTCGCACCGATCAAAGGTACAGGACTGGCCATCGTCCGTGCAGGGCATGCCATCAAGCGCCGCCGCATCATGGGTGACAGCGCCGGTTATCGGATCACAGGAGTCCTGGGTGCACTCATTGCCGTCATCGATCGGCGTAATAACTCCGGTCACCGGATTGCAGCACTGACCAGACGAAACGCTACTGGTAAACGCGCATTGACTGGTTGCCGTGTTGCAGGTGTTGGTCGTGCAGGCGTTCAAGTCGTCGCAATCCCCGTTGGATATGCAACCGGACCCAGGGCAGCAGGCGCCGTTCGTTGCGCTCACTTGCCCGACGAGATCGAAGCCGGTGACCACGCCGAATTCGTTCTGTACCACCACCTCGATGCAGTTCGTTCCGGCCTTGAAGTACGATGTGGGGACCGGTTGTGGAATCGTCGTCGGCGTCACAAAGCCCGGGTTTGTGACCGTGGCGATGAAGTAGTTGTTCAACCACACGGTAGCGTTGTCATCCGCCAGCATCGAACCCGTCAGCGACGGATTCTTGAAGTCGTCGTTGAGGCAGAAACAGAACTCATAGGTGTAACAACCATTCGGGCCCACGTAGTTGGCGCTAATCCACTGGCTGCCGGAAATCGTCGACCAAGCCGGGTGTGGATTGACGATCGTGGCCGGCCGCGGCAAGGGGCTTAGCGGCGGCGGCTCGGCCGTCACCGTCCAGTTGTCGTCGTTGTTGTCACCGTCGTTGTCCACGCCTGTCGTGAGATCGACCACCAGATTTAGGAGTTCGCAGCAGTCGCACGAAAGAGTCGCATAGCCATGGACCTGATCCACGATTTCGGTCGTTGGCCGGCACGGCTGTCCGTTGGTACAAATGCCAGCGCAGAACGGCCCATTCATTGCATCGAGATGAACGTAGCAGTCATTATCGAACATGCAATCGCAATTCAGCGCCGTGGGAGGCGCCGTGAGATTGAGAAAATTGTACAGCACCCGCGTGGGACGGCACTTGTCGGGAGTTAAGGCATCCCGGCAATCGGTCTGCTGCCGCGGAGCGCAGATATCCAGGGAGGGCAGCGGCGTCGGGCAAAGCGATGGCGGCGGCTCAGCGCAATCGCACTTCACCGTGCCAAGCCCACCAAAGCCGAGCACAAGCTGGGTGGCCGTGGCGGCGACCAAGCCCGTCGGAACGAAGGGAGAATTTGGTGGGCTGTTGTTGCTCTTATAGAACAGTTGGCAGAATCCCATGTCGGGCGGAAAGCAGTCGCCGGGACAGGAAAACAAGTCTAAATAGTATTGGGGTGCACCCGTCGAAGAATAGGATGGTACGATGGTGAGCGAGCCGCACGCACCAGGCTTGCTACAGCCGCATTCCGCGACAGAGGGAGGGATCGGCGTCTGCGAGCAGATCGAATTTATCGCTACGGACCTTAGCAAGCAGGTATCGTTCGTGCTGCCGTTGACGCAATCTTGGGATTGGAGGGTAGCGCACGAAAAATACGGAGTCGGCGGAACCTGGAGTGGACAGACTTCTTCGCAGTCGCAACACACGTCATAGAAAATGTGGCCAGTGTCATCAATGAACTGGGTTTCCGTCCGATGGCAAGCCTTGCCCGGTGGACATTGATGACCGGCGCATACAGGCGGTTCTATGCCACTGGGAACGACGTAACATTCGTTGACGCCCCGGCAGTCACAATCGATCACGAAGGTCTGTGAGTTCGACGGGTCGTACCGAAGACACCGCGGCTGGCAGTCGTCAGCCGGGTTTGAACACGTCGCAGTCGTGCAGGCGTTTTGGCTGATCAAGGCCCGGCATAGGGGGATGCAACTGTCTGCTGCTTCGTCGCAATCCAGCATCCCGCAGGGATCACCGCTGGACACGCAGCTCCCGTTCCCATCGCAACTTTCCGTACCGGTGCAGAACAGGGCGTCGTCGCACTCGGCATTCGTCATGCATTCGGGGGGGGTGCAGGTGATGTTCAACTCATCGGCCCCGCTCAGCGAATCGGCCGCGAACTCGCCCACGCGGATCTTGTAACATTGACCCGGGATGACAGATACCCGCAAAGCGGACTCCGACGTGCCGCCGCAGAGATCCGGTTGACCCAGATCGCCGCTGTCGTCATTGCAACCGACAGGCGCAGCGGCAGGCGGACAACCGCAACCGTCGTACACTGCGATACGCGTGTCAAAGTTGCCGCCGCCGCACGTATGGATGGTAAGATTGCCATCGCACGTCGCAAAATAATTGAACCAGATGTCGTTATGGACCTGCCCACAAGTCGTCGTCGAACCGTCGGTCGTCGCACCGGTGCTGTCAAACAGCGTGACGCCGTCGGCGATGATCAGCTTGTCGACGCAGGCATCGTTCGGTGCCGTGGTGCAGGTGCAATCCGCCTCGCATCCGTAGATGCAGATTGCGTTCGCAGCACCGTCGCACTCTTCGCCGGGCTCGACGACGCCATTCCCACAAACGGCGGCCGTACAGTTTATGCTTGCGCAAGTAGCACCGCCGGTCCATTGTTGGTTCGGGCCTGAGCAGTCGGCCTGCATGACACCGTCCGTGCATGAACCCGTGATCGTGTTACAGCACGCACCGGTGCCAACCCCGTTCGGGAGGTTGAAAGTGGCCGCTTTTGCCGACATCGACATAAACAGGCCCACAGTTGCCCAAGACAAGACCGCGCACACTTGGCCTCCAAGCAGAAACCGACGACGCGTTACGCCCTGCGTCGACAGACTCGACAGCCCAAGCCCCGCGGCCAGGCACAAACTCAAATTCCTTAACGTCGTCATGTTCGTTCTCCTGTTCTGAAAAGAACCGTTTCCGTCCGCGTCCCATCCGCACGTTGCGCATGGGGAACTCGTTGTTCCAATCCACGGGAGGGCCCGAGGCTAGACTTCCGTGGCACCTGTTTTTCGCGGTGATGAAGCTGCAGCACGTCTTTGAATCCCCGCGATGACCGCGTCGCCTCTTGAAGCGTGCGCCGTCAACCATTACTCCGCGGGGACCGAGCGAAATGTTCCCGATGGAGGCGAACTTCTTGGCGAATTCCGTGTGGGGCGGTAATCTACGGTGTAGCTGACTTTTGGAAGGCGGACTCAAAACACCTCGGGTGCTGATTTTTTATGGCCGCGTTGGCGCAGAAAGATGGCCGGGAACCGTGGAAGTCAGGGTCGACCACGACGGCCCTGCTTGCCGGACTGTTCGATTCCGCCAATGAGGGAGTGTGGCGGGAATTCGACGCCCGATATCGCCCCATGATTCACTCGTTTGCCCGCAAACTCGGATTGAGTGACGCGGACGCAGCCGACATAGGCCAGGAGACCATGGCGCGATTCGTGCGCGAGTACCGAGCGGGCAAATACGATCGGCGGCGGGGACGCCTGCGATCGTGGATCATTGGAATCGTCAAATACCGCGTTGCAGACCTTCGGCGCAGCCAGGCCGCCCGCGGCAAGCCGCACGGCGGATCCGTTCTGGTTCACCTGCCTGCCGACGAGGAACTTACGGCCCTGTGGGACGCCCAGCGGAATCAGGCCATCCTCGAACAGGCCATCGCCGAGGTGCGCGAGGAGAGCAAGCTGAACGAGCGAACGCTCCGCGCGTTTGAGTCGTATGTCATCCAGGAGCGGCCGGCGGCCGAGGTCGCCAGCGAACTGGGCCTAACGACGCACGATGTGTACAAGGCCAAGCACCGGGTGACCGATCGGCTTCGCGAGATTGTGGCGCGGCTGGATCTGCTTTTTGACGATGGGTGACCCGATGACGGACCAACTTTGGCCCTCGTGCCCGACGCTGGAACAGCTCGAACCTGTCGCGGCAGGCGACCGAGTCGACCGGCGCATCGAGGAACACATCGAAACATGCCCCGATTGCCGCAAAGCGGTCGAGCGACTCCGAGCGGACAACGAGTTCCTAGGGAGATTCGTCGGCAAAAGGGTGAGGGCGCCGAGCGAGGTCCGCGGCGCGGCGGCAGCCGACACGCCACTGCTCGAGAGCAGTGGCACCGATGCCGACACGCCACGACTCAAGAGCAGTGACCCCCTGCAGGGCTATGAAATCCTCTCCGAAATCTGCCGGGGGGGGCAGGGGGTCATTTACAAGGCGGTCCATACGGCCACCAAGCGGCAGGTCGCGTTGAAGATGCTCCTGGGCGGCATGTCCGCGTCTTCGCGCCAGCGTCGCCGCTTCGAGCGCGAGATCGAACTGGTCGCCGGCCTGAATCACTCCTACATCGTCACGCTGTACGACAGCGGCGTGACCGCGGCCGGCGAACTGTTCTTCGCGATGGAATACGTCCGCGGCGTCCCCCTGGATCGATACCTGCGTCAGTTAAGCGAAGGGTCCACGGCTGGGGCTCGGCGAAAACCCATCGACGACAGCCTTCGCCTCTTTGCCAAGATCTGCGAGGCCGTCCAGTACGCACACCAGCGAGGGATCATCCATCGCGACCTCAAGCCCGACAACATCCTGATCGACCCCGCCGGCGATCCTCATCTGCTTGATTTTGGTCTGGCAAGGGCCCTGGGCCAGGATCTCTCGGGCAGCGGATGGGCCGCCACTCAGACCGGTGAATTTATGGGCACCTTCTTCTACGCTGCGCCCGAACAGGTCCGTGGGAACCCGGAACACGTTGATACCCGTACGGACGTCTATTCGCTGGGAGTGATCCTCTATGAGATGCTTACCGGTGCTTACCCCTATCCGGTGAGCGGATCGCTGTCGGACGTCATTCACAGCATCGGCCAGGTCGAGCCAAGGCCTCCCTCGTCCTATCTCCATCAAATTGGGGATGAGGTGGAGACAATCATTTTGACCTGTTTGCGTAAGGAGCGTGAGCAGCGGTACCAGACAGCCGGCGAGTTGCTCCGCGATATCCGGCGCTACGAGGCCGGGCAACCGATCGACGCCAAACGCGACAGCACCTGGTACGTGCTTACGAAAACGATGCGGCGGCACAAGGGCGCTCTG
>Ga0187892_10006907_pt1 | contig 16531 bp, 13 predicted proteins | sample MA1701073metaG_FD_139345 | JGI IMG/M metagenome (GOLD analysis project Ga0187892, IMG submission 139345) | Bio-ooze microbial communities from a basaltic lava cave in the Kipuka Kanohina Cave System on the Island of Hawaii, USA - MA170107-3 metaG ... | reverse complement strand
TCGTGATCGCCTACGAGCCGGTCTGGGCGATCGGGACCGGCCGGACGGCCACCCCGCAGCAGGCCCAGTCGGCGCACGACTTCCTGCGGCGGCTGATGGAGCGGGAGTTCGGAGCCAGCGTGTCGGGCGGGCTCCGCATCCTCTATGGAGGCAGCGTCACCCCGGACAACGCCCGGAGCCTGATGGAGTGCGCGGACGTGGACGGGCTCCTGGTCGGCGGCGCCAGCCTCAAGGGGGATTCCTTCTCGAAGATCGTCCGCTATGATGCCTGACCGCGCGCGGCCCGGCAGGGCGGCGCGTCATCGCTTGGAGGTCCAACCGTGGGTTTCCTGATCACTGCCCTTTACCTGGTCTTCGTGCTCGCGGCCGTCTTCCTGACCATCGTGATCCTCCTCCAGGAAGGGAAGGGCGGCGGGATCGCGGCGGCCTTCGGAGCCGGCGGCGCCGAGGCCTTCGGCGTGAAGGTGGGCGGGATCAACAAGTTCACCGGCGTGGTCGCGGGCATCTTCATGCTCTGCGCGATCCTGCTCGGGTACTTCCCCTCGGCGGGACGCAGCGTCGTCCGGGACAAGCCCGCTCCCCCGCCTCCCCCGATCGAGGTGCCCGGCCAGCCCGGGAGCGTGCCGCCCGCGCCTCCGCCCGGCGGGTCGCCGTCCACGCCGCAGAAGCCCGGGTAGCTCGTGCGGGCGGCGGGTCGGGACCCCATCCCCCGCGAGCTCCCGCAGGGCGGCGGCTCCCCGTGATCCGGAGCATGACCGGCTATGCCCGCGCCTCCGCGCGCGCACCCGAAGGCGAGGTGGTGGTCGAGCTCTCCTCGGTCAACAACCGGTTCTTCAAGGCGATGTGGAAGATGCCGGACTGCCTCCTGGTCTGGCGCGAGGAGATGGAGGCTCTGCTCCGGAAGGAGATCGGCCGCGGCTCGCTGACGGTCGCGATCTCGACGCTCGGGGCGGCGCTCGACGGCTCGCACGCGCTCGACGCGGGGGCGCTCGAGCGCTACGCGAAGCAGGCCGGGACCATCGCCCGGAGGCTGAAGCTCGCCGGGTTCCGCCCGGACCTCAACCAGCTCCTGTCGCTGCCCGGCGCCGTGCGCGAGACGCCCGCGCCCGGGCGGGCCTCGCCCGCGCTCTGGCGCTCGATCAAGGCCGCGCTCGAGGAGGCGCTCCGCACGCTCACGAAGATGCGCGAGCGGGAGGGCGCCCACCTGAAGGCCGACATGGACGCGCGGGTCCGGCGGATCGAGAAGCTCGTGAAGGAGGCGGGGCAGGCGGTGCCGCAGGTCGTAGAAACCTACGCGCGGAAGCTCCGCGACCGGATCGACACTCTGCTGAAGGAGCACGGGCTCACCGCCGAGCCGGCGGCGCTGGCGCGCGAGGTCGCGCTCTTCGCCGACCGGGCCGACATCTCGGAGGAGCTGTCCCGGCTCCGCGCGCACCTCGAGGCGCTGCGCGAGACGCTGCGCGGCGGCGACGAGGCGGGACGGAAGATCGAGTTCCTGCTCCAGGAGGTCCAGCGCGAGACCAACACGCTGGGCTCCAAGGCGTCCGACAGCCGGATCTCGGCCCTGGTCATCGAGATGAAGGGCGAGATCGAGAAGATCCGCGAGCAGGTCCAGAACGTGGAATAGCGTCAGCGTTGGAGTCGGTGCTGGTTCAAAGTTGAGAGTTGCAAGCCGGAAGAGAGACCGACGCGCGTCTTCTTCTCCGACTTTCGACTTCCGACTTTCGACTTCTTCTCCATGGGTCTCCTGGTCGTGATCTCGGGCCCCTCCGGGGTGGGGAAGAGCACGCTCATCGCCGGGCTGCTCCGCCGGGACCCGCGTCTCTGGTTCTCGACCTCGACGACCACGCGCCCGCCGCGTCCAGGCGAGCGCGATGGGCGCGAGTACCGGTTCGTCGGCCGCGACGCTTTCGACCGCGGGATCGCGGAAGGCGAGTTCCTGGAGCACGCGGTGGTGCACGGCCAGCTCTACGGGACCCCGCGCCGGCCGATCGAGGAGGCGCTCGCCGCCGGCCGCGACGCGGTGCTGGACATCGACGTGCAGGGCGCGGCCTCGCTCCGCGCCCTGGGCCTGGGCGCGGTGTTCATCTTCGTCGAGCCCCCGACCCCGGAGGCGCTCGCGCGCCGCCTGGGCGGGCGCGGGACGGAAGACGCGGGCGCGGCCGCCCGCCGGCTGCGGCGGGCGCAGGAGGAGCTGGGCGAGGCGCACCGCTACGAGCACCGCGTGGTGAACGACGACGTGGACGCGGCCGCCTCGCGGGTGCTGGCGATCCTGGAGGACGAGCGGAAACGGAGGGCCGGGAGGTGAAGGGCCGGAAGGTCCTCTACGGCGTGACCGGGAGCATCGCCGCCTACAAGGCCTGCGACGCCGTCTTCGAGCTCCGGAAGGCCGGCGCCGAGGTCCGGGTCGTGATGACGCGGGGCGCGCGGCGCCTCGTCACCCCCGACACCTTCCGCGCGCTCTCGGGGCAGCCCGTCCACTGGCGCCTGTGGAACGCGCCCGAGAGCCCCTCCATGCCGCACCTCGCGCTGGTCGAGGGCATCGACCTGTTCGTGGTGGCGCCGGCCACCGCGAACTTCCTCGCGCGGATGGCGCTCGGGCTCGCCAGCGACCTCCTCTCCTCGCTGGCGCTCTCCGTCCGCGTCCCGACGATCGTGGCGCCCGCGATGAACACGCAGATGCTCGAGCACCCCGCGACCCAGCTCCACCTGCGCACGCTGCGCGAGCGCGGCGTGAAGGTCCTGGAGTCCGGCGAGGGGGTCCTCGCCTGCGGGGTCGAGGGGAAGGGGAAGATGGCGGGGGTCATGGTGCTGCTCCAGGAGATCGGGGCTCTGCTGGGGAAGAGGTCGAAAGCTGAAAGTTGAAAGTGCAGAGTCGGAAGGGCGAGTCCTCCTCTTCCGGCTTTGAACTTCCAACTTTCGACTTTGAACCTCCTGCCCCGGGTCGTCCACGGCCGAAACTTCTGAGGACGGGCCCGGTTCCATTCGAGGGTATCCTGACCGCCGCGAACGGGGATACCGGTCAACTTTCGAGGATGGGCCGATGACGATCCTGTGGCTGACGGTGCTCCTGGCCGGGGCCGGCGACGACGCCGGGCGGCTGAGCGATGCGATCGACCGCCGGGTGGCCGCGGTGTGGACGGCGCGCGGGCTGAACCCCTCGGCCCCGGCGTCCGACGGCGCGTTCCTGCGCCGCGTCTCGCTGGACGTGCGCGGGACGCTCCCCACGCCCGCCGAGGCCGAGGCCTTCCTGGACGACCGGGATCCGCTCAAGCGGCAGAAGTTCCTGGACCGCGCGCTCGTCTCCGAGGAGAGCGCCGAGCACCTCGCCACGTACTTCACCAACCTGCTCGTGGGCCGCACCGGCGGGACGAACCGCTTCAACGACCGGGACGCGCTGCGCCGCCGGCTCCACGACGCGTTCGCGAAGAACGAGCCCTGGGACGCGCTGGTCCGCGACCTGCTCTCCGCGCAGGGGCCGAGCAGCGAGAACGGCGCGGTCGCCTTCACCACCCGCTTCGAGGGGAAGCCGGCCGAGGTGGCCGGAGCCGCCTCCCGCGTGTTCCTCGGGATGCAGATCCAGTGCGCCGAGTGCCACGACCACCCCTACCAGGACTGGAGCCAGAGGGACTTCCACGGCCTCGCGGCCTTCTTCGCGCGCTCCCGGCCGCGGCCGATCCTGGACCCGGAGAAGAAGCGGCCCATCGGGGTGGAGCTCCGGGACCTGCCGCGGGGCGAGCACTCGATGGAGCGCGACGGCGAGCGGACCGTGGTCTACCCGCGCTACCGCGACGGCCGCGCGCCCACGGCGGCCGACGCGGAAAAGCGCGGGCGGCGCGCCAGCTTCGCGGAGTACGTCACCTCAGATCCGCTGTTCCCGCGGGCGCTGGTCAACCGCCTCTGGGACCACTACCTGGGGCGCGGCTTCGTGGACCCGGTGGACGACCTGAACCCGAAGGCGCAGGCCTGGAACGCCGGGCTCTTCGACTTCCTGACCCGCGACTTCGCCGCGAGCGGCTTCGACCTGCGGCGGCTCATCGCGGGGATCCTCGGCTCGCGCGTCTACGCGCTCTCGACCCGCCCTTCCTCCAACAACGTCGGGGACGAGGGCAACTTCTCGCGGGCGCGGCCGCGCGCGCTCTCGGCCGAGGAGGTCTTCCACGCGCTGCTCCGCGCGAGCGGCGCCGAGGGCGCGATGCGGCGGGTCGCGGCCGAGGCGGACGGCCAGCTCCGCGACCGCTACCTCCGGCGGTTCGTGTTCCTGTTCGCGAACGACGAGATGGAGGAGCAGGAGAGCTTCCAGGGCACGATCCCGCAGGCGCTCCTGTTCCTGAACGGCCCGCTCAGCAACGGCGCGTTCCGCGCGGCCGGCGCGATCGCACGCGGCGAGCGGCGCCCGCTCGGGACCGCGCGGGCCATCGCGAGTCAGAAGGGCCCCCCGGGAGCGAAGGTGGACCAGCTCTTCCTCACGGTCCTGACCCGCCGCCCCGATCCGGAGGAGAAGGCGAAGTTCACCGCCCACCTGGAGAACGCGAAGGACCTGCGCGCCGCCTGCGAGGACGCGCTGTGGGCGCTCCTCAACAGCACGGAGTTCCTCCACAAATGAGCCCGCGCGTCGACCGCCTGACGTCCCTCTACGTGCCCGATCCCGCCGCGGCCGCCTGCCCCCGGTGCGAGCGCGAGCTCGAGCAGGGGATCGCGCGTCGCGAGTTCCTGCGGCTCTCGCTGGGCGGAACGCTCGGCTTCCTGCTCGCCGGGCGGGCCGAGACGCTCGCCGCGCTGGCGCAGGCGGCCGCCGCCGGCCGCGCGCGCGCCGACCACCTGATCGTGCTCTGGATGACGGGCGGTCCGAGCCAGCTCGACACCTTCGACCCGAAGCCGGGGGTGGAGACCGGCGGACCCTTCCAGGCGATCGACACCGCGGTGCCCGGGATCCGGATCTCGGAGCACCTGCCGCAGGTCGCGAAGGCGATGCGCGAGCTGGCGGTCGTGCGCTCGATGACCTCGAAGGAGGGAAACCACCAGCGCGCCCGCTACCTGCTCCACACCGGCTATCCGCCGCAGGGGACGGTCGCGCACCCGGCCTTCGGCTCGGTGGTCGCCTCCGAGCGCGGGCGGCCCGAGTTCGACCTGCCGAGCTTCATCAGCATCGGCGGGCCGTCGCAGGGTGCGGGCTTCCTGGGCGTGGCGCACGCGCCCTACGTGATCGACTCGCCGATGCGGCCGCCCGAGAACCTCGCGGCGCCCGCGGGCGTGGACCGCGCGCGCGCCGACGCCAGGCATGAGCTGCTCGCGGCCGTGGACCGGAGCTTCGCGCTCCGGGGCGCACAGGAGGAGACGCGCGCGCACGGCGCCGTCTACGCCAAGGCGGTGCGGATGATGCGCTCGCCGCTGGCGAAGGCCTTCGACCTCTCGGAGGAGAAGGCCGAGCTGAGGGCCGCGTACGGGCAGAACACCTTCGGGCAGGGGTGCCTCCTGGCGCGCCGGCTGGTCGAGGTCGGGGTCCCGGTGGTCGAGGTGAACCAGAACGGCTGGGACACGCACCGGAACAACTTTGACGAGACCAAGGGCCTGATGAAGGTCCTCGATCCGGGCTACGCCACCCTGCTCGCGGACCTCCGGTCGCGGGGGCTCCTCGAGCGGACGCTGGTGGTCTGGATGGGCGAGTTCGGCCGGACGCCGCGGATCAACGGCAACCAGGGGCGCGACCACTTCCCGAGGGCCTGGACCGCGGTGCTCGGCGGGGGCGGGATCCGGGGCGGTCAGGTGCTGGGCTCGACCACGCCCGACGGGAACGAGGTGAGCGACCGGCCGGTCACGGTGCCCGACCTGTTCGCGACGCTGTGCGTCACGCTCGGCCTCGACCCGACCAAGGAGAACATCTCCCCGCAGGGGCGCCCGATCGCCTACTCGGACAAGGGCAAGCCGGTCGCGGAGCTGTTGGGCTGACGGGAAGAAGGGGGTCAGGACCCGCCGCGGGTCCTGACCCCTTGACCTACGGCTGGCAGAGGGCCGGCGCGGTGACGATCTCGACCGCGTTGGTGACCTTGATGCTGAGGCCGCCCCCGATGTCCACGAGCGCACCCTGGAGCGTGAGGCTGAGTCCGGCCGGGAGGCCGATCGGGCCGAAGATCGGAGCGCCCGGAGGAGCGCCGGTCGCGAGCGGAGTGGTCAGGAGCGCGAGCCCCGGGACCGAGGAGAAGATCGCGAAGCCCGGGGTGCTCTGACCGCCGCGGCCGCTGATCGGGAACGCCCCCACGTTGATGCTCCCGTCTCCGATGTTCCCGAAGCCCGGGATGTTCCAGATGCACCAGTCGGGCGCGGTCGCGCCGCCCGCGATTCCGCCGAGCAGCGGCTTCCCGACGTGGACGTAGACGATGTAGTGACCCGGTGCGCCCGACGGAGGGGACGCCATCGAGACCGTGATCGGGCCGCCGGCCACGACGCACGGGCCGGCGCTGGCGTTCACGTGGAGCGTCGGATAGCCGACGTTCCCGGCCTCGACCAGCGGCACCACGTCATGATGGAAGACGCCCGGACGGGTCGAGATGCGCGTGCGGGTGACGAACACGATCGTCCCACCCGCTGGCACCTGCGGGTACCGGGCGCCGATCGCGCTCACGCAGTCGGCGGACCCCTCAGGCGCCGCGTTGATCAGGTCGAGGTTCGCGTCGAGGTGGATCGCGCGGGTCAGGGCCGCGCACCCGCCCGTGTTCAGCGTCGCCAGGAACGGGAACTGGCCCGAGCGGAAACCAGCGGACGCGGCCTTGGAGCCGCTCGCGGTGATCCCCTCGGCCGTGATCGAGACGACCGGCCCCGTCCCGGTGTCCGGATCGTCCCACTGGGAGATCCAGTGGTCGTTTCCAAGGTTGCCGCCGACCACCGTCACCGAGGACGCCGTGCGATCGGCGGGGGAGCCGTTCATGTCGAAGTCGACCGCCCGCATGATGCAGAGGTCGCATGCCTGGCTGTTCGTGTTCGTGATCTCGTAGCGCTGGAGCAGCGTGCTGCCGCAGTCGAGGTCCACCGGCGAGTTCAGCGTCTGGACCAGGCGGAAGGTGAGCCCGCCCGGGATCGGGCCGCCGCTCGTGCAGCTCAGTCCCGATCCCGTGAACGTCGGAGGCGCCGGCAGGGCGCCCGTGGGGAAGCCCGTCGCCTGGGTCAACCAGACGTTCGCGTTGCAGCTCGAGGTCACGAGCAGCGCCGACTGGTAGGTGGTGCCGACGATCCCCAGGGCTCCCGCCCGATCGAAGTTGAGCTGGCCCCCCGGGGCCGCGACCACGCCCCAGCCGCCGTAGCCGTCCACGGTGACGTTCATGGAGCAGTCCCCGGGGCCGTTGTTCAGGACGGCGGACGTCTGCTGAGCCTGGCCCAGGCCCGCCAGGGCGAACAGCGCGGCCAGGGCAACGAAGGACCTTCGAGATCGAGTCATGAAACGCTCTCCTTCCAACCACGATGTGGCGCCCTCCCGACCGGGGCCGGACCCTCCGGCTCCGGGTACGAAGGGACGCCGTTCTAGATAAGACCCGATTCCTGAACCTCGCCGGAAGTCCCGATCCGGCGATCTGTCCCTGAAAGACAGCAGGACTCTACGCGAGCGGCGGCCGGCGCGTCAAGGCGACCGTCCCTCGGGAGCCCGCGGCCGCGCCGGCGACGGCCAGCCCAGCCGCTCGGCTTCGCGGTACGCACGCTCCGCTTCCTCCCGCCTCCCCAGGTGCTCCAGGGCGAGGGCGAGACCGAAGCGCCATTTCCCCTCGTCGGGCTGGAGCCGGGCGGCCGTCTCCAGCTCGCTGAGCCCCTCCTCGCAGCGCCCGGTCTCGCAGAGCAGCGTCCCGAGCGCATACCGGGCGGGCGGGAGCGCCGGGTCGCGCTCGAGGGCTTCGCGGTAGGCCCGCTCGGCGCCCGCCGGGTCGCCGAGCTTCCGGGCGCACTCGCCGAGGTTGTAGCGGGAGAGCGCGTCCGCGGGCTTCTTGCGCGCCACCGTCGCGAAGTGCGACGCGGCCTCCTCGTACGCGCCCTTCCGGAAGAGCACGTCGCCGAGCACGTCGTGGGCGGGGCGGCTCTCGGGGGCCACGGACAGCACGCGCCGGAGGCACGCCTCGGCCTCGTCCAGCCGCCCCCGGTCGCGCAGCCAGCGTCCCAGGTAGACGTTGATCTTCACGGACCGCGGCGCGGCCTTCGCGGTCACCTCGAAGAGCGTGAACTGGTCCTTCCAGTCCGCGTTCCGGACCACGGTGAGCGTCCCGCCGAGGCCCGCGAGGAGGAGCGCGGCCCACCATCCCGCGCGGCCCGCGCGGGCCAGCCTCGAGCCGAGTGCGAGGCAGAGCCCCGCCGAAGGGAGGAAGAGGAGCCGCTCGGCCATCAGCGTCCCGATGGGGACCACGAGGTTCGCGGTCAGCGCGAGCCCGAGGACGACGATTCCCGCGCCGAGCGCCACGTCCGGCGCGCGCCGGCGGAGCGCCGGCACCGCGACCAGGAGCGCGGCGAGGCCCAGGAGCCCGCCGACGGCCGCGCCGTCGGCCATCGACCGCACCAGCGGGATCTGCTCGAAGGAGTAGTCGGCGCAGAGGGGCCAGGGCTTCACGAGCTTGAGCCAGTACCGTCCCAGCACGTGGAGCGCGGTGGCCCGTCGCGTGCCCAGGTCCACGTGGTGGAGGAGCCCCATCTCGGGGTCCGCCGGGGGCAGCGCCAGGAAGACCCCGAGCGCCAGCCGCCGCGCCGCGACGGCGACGAGGACCGCGACGAGCGAGGCGCCCACCGACGCCCACCGCGGACGGAACGGCCCAGGCCGGAGGAAGTCCCGGAGGAGGAGGAGCCCCGGGACCACGGCCGCGCTCTCCTTGGAGAGCGCGGCGGCGAGCGTCAGGAGCCCCGGGACGACCGGGTGACGCCCGCGCGCGTGGGTCACGAGCGCGCCCAGCGCGAACGCCGCCGCGAGCAGCTCGGCACGTCCGACCACGTTGGCCACCGCCTCGGTGTGGATCGGATGGGCGGCGAAGAGGAGCGCCGTGAGGAACGCGCCTCCGCGGCCCGCCAGCGGCAGGGCCCCGGCATGGAGGAGGAAGACCACGATCCCGTGGAGGAGGGCGTTCCCGAGGTGCCACGCCCATGGGCGGAGCCCGGCGAGCGCGTGGTTCAGCGAGTAGCTCGCGACCGTCAGCGGCCGGTAGAGGCGGTCCCAGGAATCCTGCGGGTACCAGTAGTTCCGGGTGAAGAGCGCGGGTACCTCCCGCAGCGATCGGATCGAGGGGTTCTCCTGGACGATGAAGATGTCGTCGAAGACGAAGCCGTTCCAGAGCGTGTTCAGGTAGAGCGCCACTCCGATCGAGGCCGCGACCCAGGGCGCGAGGCGGGCCCGTCGCGACGCATGCATGGGCGTCTATGTACCGAGGCCGTGCGTCCCGCACCAGGGCCGTATAATCCGGCGCCGACCTGAGCCTCCCCCAACAGGAAGAGGAGTCGTGCGCCTCCTGATCACCGCCGGCCCCACCCGCGAGCACCTGGACGACGTCCGCTACCTCTCGAACGCGTCATCGGGGCGGATGGGGCTCGCGGTCGCGGCCGCGGGCGCGCGCCGCGGGCACGCGGTCACGGTCGTGCTCGGGCCGGTGGAGCTGGCGCCACCGCCGGGCGTGGAGGTGGTGCGCGTGGTCTCGGCCGAGGAGATGCGGGAGGCGGTGGCGCGCCTCTTCCCCGCGTGCGACGCGGCCGTGATGGCCGCGGCGGTCGCGGACTACGCGCCCGCGGAGCGCATCCCCGGGAAGCGCAAGAAGGGGGCGGAGGACTGGGTGGTCCGGCTCCGGCGCACGCGCGACATCCTCGCCGAGGCGGGGCGGGAGAAGGGCGCGCGCGTGCTCGTCGGGTTCGCGCTGGAGGCCGGGCGACCGGAGGAAGGCGCGCGCGCAAAGCTCAGGGAGAAGCGCCTCGACCTCGTGGTCCTGAACGGCCCCGAGAACCTCGGGACCGAGCGCGGGACCGTGGCGTTGATCCCCGCCGCGGGGGAGCCCGAGCGGCTCCGGGACCTGGAGAAGGGCGAGATCGCGGAACGGATCGTGGGCTGGATCGAGCGGGAGCTCGAGAGGAGGCGGTCGTGAGCGGAAGCGGCGGCGGGATCCAGGTGCTGGTGACGCGGGCGGAGGGAGGCGAGGACCTCGAGCTTCCGGCGTATCAGAGCGCGCACGCCTCGGGCCTGGACCTCCAGGCGGCGGTCCGGGGCGAGCTGGTGATCGAGCCCGGGAAGGTGGCGCTGGTGTCGACCGGCCTCCTTGTCGCGATCCCCCCCGGCTACGAGCTCCAGGTCCGCCCGCGGAGCGGGCTGGCGGCGAAGCACGGGGTCACGGTCCTGAATGCGCCCGGCACGATCGACGCCGATTTCCGGGGGGAGGTCCGGGTGATCCTGATCAACCTCGGTCCGGAGCCCTTCCCGATCCGGCGAGGGATGCGGATCGCGCAGGCGGTGCTGGCGCGCGTCCATCGCGTGTGCTGGCAGGAAGTCACCGAGCTCCCCTCGAGCGGGCGCGGGGAGGGAGGCTTCGGCCACACCGGCGTCTGACCGCGCCGCGTGAAGGGCGGCCGGATCGGGACTATCCTTCGGCTGGAAGGATCCACGTTCGTGGGGCGGCCTGTTCGTCAGGAGGACCGCCATGAATCGAGTGCATGCGTCGTCGCCGGGTTTCTGGGGGCTCCTGATCCTGGTCGCGAGCGCAGCCGCGGCGGACGTGCTCGTGCTCCGGGACGGGCGGGTGCTCGAGGGGCAGGTCGTGGACGTGAGGAAGGGGGAGATCGTCTTCCGCTACCAGGCGGACGGGGTGCCGATCGAGGCCGGCTTCCCCCTGGAGAAGATCACGCCGCACTCCTGGTACCAGGTCGTCCGGGGCCGTCTCGGCGCCCAGGACGCGCGGGGCCATCTCGAGCTGGCGCGTTTCTGTCTCAAGGAGGGGCTCCACTACCTCGCGCGGAAGGAGGCGGAGCGGGCCCGCGAGATCGATCCGTCGCTCGGGCCGGAGGTCGAGGCCGTGCTCATGGCGATCGAGGAGGAGACGCCCCGGATGCTGCTCGAGCGCGGCAAGGCGGCCCTCGCGAAGGGGAACGTCGACGAGGCCGGGGGCTACTTCACGGACCTCGTGGTCTTCTTCCCGGAGTCCAGGGCCGCGGAGGAGGCGCGCAGGGTGGCGCTGGCCCACCAGGACGAGAGGCGGAAGAAGGACGAGGAGCGGCGCCGCGAGCGGGCGGCCCGCCTGGACGAGGAGCGGCGGAAGGCCGAGTCCGAAGCGGTGGACCCGCTCTGGAAGAGCCTGGATGAGGCGGCCGCGCTCCAGAGGAAGGGCTTCGAGTCCCGGAACCTGGGCACCGCGCTCGACCTGTTCCAGCAGGCGGGAGAGAAGCGGAGCGAAGTCGTGAAGAAGGTGGAGGAGCTGGTACAGAGGCTCGACGCCAACTCCGGCCAGAAGGAGGAGCTCGAGGAGCTGGTGAAGCGGGCGCGTCACGAAGCGATCCAGAGCCACCTGAGCTCGTCGGCGATCCTCGTGGTGCGCGGCAACTACTCGAGCGCGCTGGAGACGGTCCACAAGGCCCTCGCCCTCGATCCGAACCACCGGATGGCCCTGGAGGAGCGGGCCCGGATCGAGCTGGCCGCGGCGGAGGGCTACTGGGGTCCCCGGCGCGCGCGGTGAAGCACCGCGCCCGGCGCAGCCGGGCGCGGAATCCGGAGCCAGAAAAAAGGGGTCGGGACGCGGCGGGTCCTGACCCTTGACTTCCGACCCCCCTGCGCCCCGTTGACGCCCCCCGGCCTCGTGGCTACCCTCGTCGCCGCTGCCGCCGCTCTTTCCCAGACAAGGGAATCGACATGAAGCCAGCGCACCGGGCGCCGGCCCGTCGTAACGGGCCGGTGATCGGCGTGTCCCCATCGGGGGACGAGCGGCGGGCGCGGAACGTCCGTGAGGCGGGCGGCCTCACCGTACTCGCGTCCTCCCTGTTCCTCTTCCTCTCCATCTACACCGAGCCCCCCGAGGGCGCCGTCGGGCTCTGGCCCAACTGGTGCGGCTCCGTCGGGCGTTCGCTCCACTCCGCCTTCGTCGGCCTCTGGGGCTTCCCGGCGGCCCTCCTGCTCGCGGCGCTGCTCGGCGCCTTCGGCTACCGCACGCTCCGCGGCCGGCGCGCCCTCCCCGCCCCCCTCTCGATGCTCGGCATCGTCGTCTCCGTGATGGCGCTCTCCGGGTTCCTCGCGCTCGCGTCGCGCCCCGAGCCGCAAGAGCTCGGCGGCTCCGTCGGGACCGTGCTCCACCGGACGCTCGTGCCGCGGCTCGGGATCGTGGGGACCGGGCTCCTCCTCCTCACCACCGGGCTCTCGGCGCTCCTCCTCGCCACCGACCGGCTGCTCCTCCAGGGAGCGGCCGCGGGGCTCGCGCGGCTCCGCGCCGCGCTCCGGGATCCCCCCGCGCCTCCCGCTCCCCTTCCGCAGGCCCCGGCCCCCGCCCCCGAGGTGCCCGCGCGCGACCCCGTGAAGGTCCAGACGCCCACGCGCACGCCCGCGCCTCCGCCGCCTCCTCCGCCCAAGCCCAAGCCGGTGGTCGTGGTGAAGACCCCGCCGCCGCCCCCGCCCGCGAAGAAGGCCGAGCCCAAGGCGCCGCCGGCCCGGAAGACGCCAGTCGGGAAGGAGGACTACCGGCTCCCGCCGATCGAGCTGCTCGAGGTCCCCAGGCCCGTCAACCGGACCGCCGAGGAGGAGCTGATCCGGAAGACCAGCGAGGTGCTCGAGAAGAAGCTCTCGGACTTCAAGATCCAGGCGGAGGTGGTGGAGATCGACAAGGGACCCGTGGTCACGCTCTACGAGCTGCAGCTCGGCGAGTCGGTCAAGGTGAACCGGGTCGCGGTGCTCGCCGACGACCTCGCGATCGCGCTCCGCGCGCCCAACGTCCGCCTCGTCGCCCCGATCCCGGGAAAGACCACCGTCGGGATCGAGGTCCCGAATCTCCAGCGCGAGCAGGTCCGCCTCCGCGAGCTGCGCGAGATCGAGGATCCGGCCGATACGCTGCACATGCTGCCGCTCTTCCTCGGCAAGGACGCCTCGGGCCGCCCCCTGATCGCGGACCTGACCCGCATGCCGCACCTCCTGATCGCGGGCTCGACCGGCTCGGGCAAGTCCGTCTGCATGAACGCGATCATCATGAGCCTGCTGCTCACCCGCCGCCCTGAGGAGGTACAGCTCATCCTGGTGGACCCGAAGATGGTCGAGCTGTCGCTCTACCGCGAGATCCCCCACCTGCTCACGCCGGTCGTCACCGACATGAAGCGGGCCTCGACCATCCTCGACTGGGCCGTGGAGAAGATGGAGGAGCGCTACCACCTGCTCGCGGCGGCCGGCGTTCGCGACATCGCCACCTTCAACAAGGTCCCGGCGAAGACGCTCAAGGAGCGGCTCCAGGACGAGTACGAGGAGGGGGACGAGATCCCGACGCACCTCCCCTACGTCGTGATCCTGGTGGACGAGCTGGCCGACCTGATGATGTCCTCGGGCAAGGAGGTGGAGGAGGCGATCACCCGGCTCGCGCAGAAGTCGCGCGCGGTCGGCATCCACCTGATCGTCGCCACCCAGCGCCCGTCCGTGGACGTGATCACCGGGCTCATCAAGGCGAACATGCCCACCCGCATCGCGTTCCGCGTCGCGGCCAAGGTCGATTCCCGCGTGGTGCTCGACGTGCGCGGGGCGGAGCTGCTCCTGGGGACGGGGGACATGCTCTTCCTCCCGATGGGCTCCTCCACGCTGTCGCGCGCGCAGGGGACCTTCGTCTCGGACGAGGAGGTGCGGAGGGTGGTGAGCTTCCTCAAGGAGCAGAAGGCGCCCCGGTTCGACGAGTCGATCATGACCCACGGGCAGACCCGCACGCCGGAGGGCGCGGAGGCCGACGAGCTCTACGAGGAGGCGGTGAAGATCGTGCTCGAGACCGCGCGGGGCTCGACCACGCTCCTCCAGCGGAAGCTCGGGATCGGCTACACGCGCGCGGCGCGCCTCGTGGACCTCATGCGCGAGGCGGGGCTGGTCGGCAAGTACAAGGGGAGCGTCGCGAGCGAGGTGATGATGAGCTGGGAGGAATACCAGGCCCGCAAGGGGGCTCCCGCGGCTTGAAGGGCCGGACGACCCTCGATAGACTCGCGCGCCGTCCAGCCACGTGGACCCGCGCGGAACGGGCGTTGCCGGCGGGTCGCCGAGTCCAGGCGCACGTCCCCCGAGTCTCGGGAGGAGGATCATGGCCAGGAAGGGCATGCGGGTCACGGAGCTCGTGGCCCTCGCCGTCTTCGGGCTCTCGCTGTTCCTCTTCGCCAGCATCCTGCTCTACGCGCCGGAGGAGTTCTTCGGCGCCGCGGCGTACCAGGAGTTCACCTACACCTGCGCCCGGGGGCTCTACGAGAACCTCGGCGCCGCTTCCCATGTCCTGCTGCTCCTGACCGCCTTCTGGAGCGGCGCGGTCTTCTTCCAGAACCGCGTCGGGAACCTGGGGCTCAAGACCTTCGGCACGGCGGTCCTGACCGTGGCGGTCGCCGCTCTCGCGACGCTGGGCTCGAAGCCGGACACCGGGGAGCCGCACAAGCTCGTGGCCGGGGGCCTCGTCGGCGTGTTCCTCGAGGGCCATCTCCTGGCCTCGCTGGGGCGGACGCTGGCCTTCCTGCTGGTCGGCCTGACCGCACTGATCTCGCTGATCTTCGCCACCGACTGGTTCTTCTACGACCTCGTGCGCGGGTTCCGGGCGCGGGATCGGGCGGAGGACGAGCAGCCCTCTGAGCCCCTGGCGCCGGCGACCGAGCCGGAGCCCGAGGGACCCGGGATCGGCGCCGACCTCCTGGCCGTCGCCGCGCCGCTCGCGCCCGAGCCGCCGGTCGCGGTCATGGAAGAGGAGCCGGTCCCCGCAGCGGTCCAACCCCACCAGGAGCCCACGCCCGAGGAGACCAACGGCAGCCGCGAGGCGGTCCGCGCCGAGGACGACGCGCCCCTCTTCCGCGAGGCTCCGCCGGCAGCGCCCCGGTTCGCGGTCCCGCGAAGCCTCGCGCCCGATGCCGAGGCGGAGCTGGAGCACGAGATGGACCAGCTCGGGAGCCACCTCCAGCGCGTCCGGTCGAAGATCGTCGGCCCGGGCGAGAGACGCCCGTCCGGGGGCGTGACGGGCGAGGAGACCGAGGCGCTGACTTCGCCCCCGGGCGGCGACGCCGCGGTCTATGAGCGCGCGGTCGAGGCGGTGATCGCCGCCGGACGCGCGTCGGTGTCCCTGCTCCAGAGACGCCTGAACCTCACCTACAACCAGGCCCACCAGATGATGGACCGGATGGAGCGCGAGGGGGTCGTCGGCGGCTACCAGGGGATCAAGCCGCGCGACGTCCTCGTCTCCGCCGAGGAGTGGGCCGCCCGGCGAAGGTAGGACGGTACCAAGCGCCTGTTTCCGGCCGCGGCGGCCGGAAACAGGCGCTTGGTACCGTTCTCTGGCGCCCGCACTGGCGCGAGGCTCTCGCCCGGCCCTGCTACAATCCGCGCTCCATGAGCCTGAGCCCCGCCGCCGGACCCCTGCGCGTCTCGCTCGTCAGCCTCGGCTGCGCCAAGAACCTGGCCGACTCCGAGGCGCTCCTGGCGCGTATCGCTCTCTCCAGCGACATGGCGCTCTGCGCCGAGCCGCGCGACGCCGACCTCGTGCTCCTCAACACGTGCGGCTTCCTCCAGGCCTCGCGCCAGGAATCGCTCGCCGAGGCCCGCGCGCTCGTGGCGCTCAAGGGACGCTCGCGCGTGCGCTGGGTCGTGGTGTCCGGCTGCGCGGTCGAGCGCTACCCCGAGGAGTTCCGCCGCGAGGTCCCGGGCGTGGACGCCTTCCTCGACTTCAACCGCTACCCGCAGGTGGCGGAGCTGGTCGCCACGCTCCGGCGCGGCGACGAAGCGCCCCCCCCGTGCCCGGCCGGCGGCGAGGCGCCCCGCGCGCTCTATGGCGAGCGGCTCCTGCTCACCCCCCGGCACTTCGCCTACCTCCGGCTCTCGGAGGGGTGCGACTTCGACTGCACCTTCTGCGCGATCCCGCGCATCCGCGGGGGCCACCGCTCGCGCCCGATGGAGGAGATCCTGGAGGAGGCCGCGCGCCTCGCCGGCGGCGGCGTGCGCGAGGTCTCGCTGATCGGCCAGGACACGACCTTCTACGGCCGCGAGCTCTACCGCGAGTTCCGGCTCCCCTCGCTGCTCCGCGAGCTGGCGCGCGTGGACGGGCTCCGCTGGATCCGCCTCCACTACGCGAACCCCGCCTACCTGACGCCCCACGTGATCGAGGCGCTGGCGGCGCTCGGCGAGCGGGGCGGCTACCTGGACATGCCCATCCAGCACATCAGCGATCCGATCCTGAAGGCGATGGGCCGCGCGCCGGGGAAGCAGGGCACGATGGAGCTCGTGGCGCGCCTCCGCGCCCGGGTCCCGGGGCTCGCGCTCCGCACGACCGTGATGACCGGCTTCCCAGGGGAGGGCGAGTCGGAGTTCCAGGAGCTCCTCGACTGGGTCCGCGAGGCG
>Ga0187892_10006906_pt1 | contig 16532 bp, 11 predicted proteins | sample MA1701073metaG_FD_139345 | JGI IMG/M metagenome (GOLD analysis project Ga0187892, IMG submission 139345) | Bio-ooze microbial communities from a basaltic lava cave in the Kipuka Kanohina Cave System on the Island of Hawaii, USA - MA170107-3 metaG ... | reverse complement strand
CTCATGGGGTCGGTTCACCCCCACACGCGCGGGGACGACGCCGGGACGGTGACTCGCTTCGCCCCGCTGGGGCGGTTCACCCCCACACGCGCGGGGACGACGTCTGATCTGCGGTGGCAGGTAGGCCGACCAGCGGTTCACCCCCACACGCGCGGGGACGACGCCGCAGCCAGGCAGCACGGCCTCAGCGCCAACGGTTCACCCCCACACGCGCGGGGACGACCGGTGGCGCGTGCTGGGCTGTGCGCTCGCTGCCGGTTCACCCCCACACGCGCGGGGACGACGCGACGCTGGCGCGCAAGCGCGGCGGCGATTCCGGTTCACCCCCACACGCGCGGGGACGACCCAATGACACGCAACGAAACAGCGCCGATAGGCGGTTCACCCCCACACGCGCGGGGACGACTGGCTCAGCCTCTGTCCCCAAGACTTCCCTGGCGGTTCACCCCCACACGCGCGGGGACGACCGGTTCCGGCTGCGTTGAGTGGTCCTTGCAGTCGGTTCACCCCCACACGCGCGGGGACGACGCCTCACTGACCACCGGGACGGGTTCTGCCGCCGGTTCACCCCCACACGCGCGGGGACGACGAGGACGCATACAGACCCGGTGGCGGGGCGGACGGTTCACCCCCACACGCGCGGGGACGACCTCTGGCCTGATTTCCAGGCTGATGGCCTAACGCGGTTCACCCCCACACGCGCGGGGACGACAAGAGCGCCGTCATCACCGAATAGCTTCTCTTCGGTTCACCCCCACACGCGCGGGGACGACGTCTATCTACGAGAGATATGGCGGGTCACAATCGGTTCACCCCCACACGCGCGGGGACGACGCTGCGCTCGACCGGGTTGACGCTTGAAGAGGCGGTTCACCCCCACACGCGCGGGGACGACGACGAGACGCGCATCTCGCTAATCGGATAGCCCGGTTCACCCCCACACGCGCGGGGACGACGAAGGCGAACGCTAGATTACCGCCGAACATCACGGTTCACCCCCACACGCGCGGGGACGACCAGCGTCGGCGCGCGGCTGATCCGGCCTACTGCGGTTCACCCCCACACGCGCGGGGACGACGGGTTCTGCCGCCTTGCCCGCAAGCCGGCGGGCGGTTCACCCCCACACGCGCGGGGACGACTCCGCTCTGAGGACTTTCCTGACGGAGTTACTCGGTTCACCCCCACACGCGCGGGGACGACGGATCCGGCTCAGTCAGCAGCCGTTTCGCCCACGGTTCACCCCCACACGCGCGGGGACGACTTCTAAGAATTTTGAGCCTGATTCTCCCCCAACGGTTCACCCCCACACGCGCGGGGACGACAGTTTCCGCAGCATCGCTTTGCCCTTGACCAGCGGTTCACCCCCACACGCGCGGGGACGACGCATTATTCCTCGCCCCCCTGTCCGCCTCGTTCGGTTCACCCCCACACGCGCGGGGACGACGGTCCATAGAATTCGGCCAGAGAAGCCGACAGCGGTTCACCCCCACACGCGCGGGGACGACCGTGGTCTTGTCGAAGAGATTCTCTTCGCGCACGGTTCACCCCCACACGCGCGGGGACGACCGACTGCGCAACCTGCCTAACCTCTGGCGAGGCGGTTCACCCCCACACGCGCGGGGACGACTTTGACGACGCCGGCAAGATCACCGCCCAAGGCGGTTCACCCCCACACGCGCGGGGACGACCGGTTCATTCGCGGAACCATCGTCGGAATGGACGGTTCACCCCCACACGCGCGGGGACGACTGCAAGTGGACCTGGCGTCCAGCGGATGTGGCGGGTTCACCCCCACACGCGCGGGGACGACACTGCAAAACAGTAGAGTTAGAGCCACGGCCCCCGGCTAAGTCTCAAGCCTGATTTGGCTCTTGCTCGACAGTTTGTGGGCAGCGGATGAGAAGCAGGCCATCAAAGTCTTCCACCGTTCGTGACGTGGGGCCACAGTAACGAATGTCGAAGCCTTGCTCGTTTGCGGCGTTGCAAACGAGCAGACCTGCGCCGCCACGCAGCTTTTCGCAGACCATTTTCCAGAGCGCGTCGCGCACAGCCGCCGAGACGTTGCCGACAAAGACGCCGGCGCGCAGTTCCAGCATCCAGCGCGTCAACTCGCCACGCACACTGGTTGGCGCATTCTCCAAAATCATTACCATCACGTTGGCTCACCTCCCTCCGGCTCATCGGACCAATTGACGCCGCCCGCTACCGAGCCGCTCTCCGGGTCCCACAACCCGCCGGGCGGATCATCCGGCGTGTCGAAGTCCACCGCTTCGCCAGTGGTCGGATCAGGCGCCGCCAGCGCGCGTTCGATATCCGGCACGATCCGTTGCAGCAGCCGCTCACGATTAAAGTGATCGCGGCAGCGGCGGCGCACTCGCGTCTCCAGGTTGTATGGGCCTTCAGCCGCCGCCTCGAAAGCCGCCGGCACAGTGATCTCGGCTTTGTAAAGATCGGCGATGTCGTAAACGAACGACAGCATCTTGCCCGTGTGGATGAAACCGAGCGCAGGCGAATAGCCCGCCGAAACAATGGCCGCGTGGCAGACCCCGTACAGACAACTGTTGGCCGACGACAACGCGCGATTGACCGGATCGGCCTCCGCCCAACTCGTGCGCTTGTACGAACGGCCCGACCATTCGACGCCAGTCTCGCGGCTGGCCGTGGCGTAAGCTTCGCGCACGCGAATGCCCTCGCGCCCACGAATCTGTTGCAAAGTCAGATCGGGATCGAGCGGTTCGGGAAAACGCATCTCGTAAAGCCGCCGCACCACGCGCAAACGCAACCGTTCGTCGGAAACGAGCCGCGCCTGGCGCAGCAGATTGCGCGACGACCGCGTCTCGCCCATCCCCTGCGCATAAAAACGCACACCGCCTTCGCCCATCCACAACACCAGACAGCCGTTGTCAGCCAGCGTCTTGACCGCCGCGTGAGTGATCGAAGTTCCCGGCCCCAACAACAAGGCCGTCAAATCAGCGCAAGGCACGGCCACCTTGCCTGCTTTGTCGTGCAGCGCGATGGCCTTGTCTTCCTGATCAATCTTCTTGTGCTCGACGTAAAGAAAGCTGTTGCTGTCGCGCACCTTGGGTAACGCATGCAGATCATTCATCAGTAAACCTCTCTTCCATTACCGCATTCGCGTTTCAGAAGCCGCTCGGCAAGAGTAGCGCAAACTGTCGAGTTTGCGCGTTTCCTTCACACACCCCTTCATCGCCAGCCGCGCGAATCATTCATCCGACTTGCTTCTTCGAAGCGTCTCTGATTCGGAAGCAGCGCAAACCGGGGCAGTTTGCGCTACTCTCGCCACTCAGATTCCGGAAAACGAATGCCACAAAAAAACTGCGCAAACTCCCGGCCACACCTACGACACGCCCATCAGCGAGCCGGAGCGACGGAGAGCAGACCGAAACCGTAAGCTTTGCCCGAGCCGATGCCGTTTTTCAGCGTGGCTTTGAAATCATCCGCGTTGGTGATCTCCAACTCGCCTTCAAAGAGGGCAGAGCCGAATTTCATCGGCGGCTCCGAACGTCCGCGCCAACCGATGACTTTGCCTTCAGGATTCGCCCGAGCGTTCAGGACGTTCGGATTGACGCGCGCCGCCAGCAGCCTGAAGCCGTGCTGTTCGCCTTTGCGCCGCAGCCAATCGAGTTGCTCTTCCTCACGGAAAATTTCAACGCGCTTGCCGCGCTCCTTGCCGGCGCGGTTCTCAATCAGCAGCGGCAACCGCTTGGTCGGATTCGCGCGCAACATGAACCGCAGCCGCGCGCCTTCGCCGAGCGCGTCATAGCTTTTATCAACCTGCTTCACCGCCGGGTTATCGAGTTCATCGAAAGCATCAAGCAGGTAATCTTTCGGCAGCCGCGACCAATCAGGCTCCGCCTGCGATTGCACCAGCAGCGTGACCTTGCCCGAACGAGGCTCAGTATCAGCGCGGAACAGCAAGCCGAATTCAGACCGCGCCCCGCACTGATCTTTTATTGCCTGCGGGAAGGCGGAAAGGATCGTGCGGTGCAGACTGCGGCAGTCGCCAAGATCGTTGCGGACAGCGCGGCTGCGCGGGTTGAGAATTAAACGCGAGAGATACATCAGAGGCCTCCTTTCAATTGATCGTTGTGATTGAAGAAATCGGTCACCACGTAGCGCGGACGAAAATCACGCGCCGCTGAATCGAATGAGAGCGGCCAATCAATCCGCTTCTCGGCGCGCGGATGATCAACCCCGACTTCGATCACGTGACGCAGTTTTTCTCCTTCGCTATCTTTCGGCCAGTCGAATTGCAGCGCATCTTCAAGCTTTGTGTTGAGCCGAAGTCCTTCTCCGTTTGGCAGATAGACCGGCCAATGCGGCGCGAACGATTTGCGCCCCAGAAAAAGCTGCCAGCGCGGGCGCTCAATCGCCGCGTTGAGCCAGCGCAGCAAAACCTCGTCGGCGCCTTCCAGTCCGGCCAGAAAATCTGCGTCGGCCAGATAGAAGCGTTCCGACGTAACCGTTTCGGGCGCGCTGTTGTTGGCTTTGGCGACGCCGTATCGTTCACCCAACCGGTGAGCGCCGCCCGCCGTTTGGTAATCCTTTCGCATCGCCCCTTCGCGGTTGACGCGCACGCCCATCCGCAAGGCCGCGAGTGTTTCTAAACTCGGCTTGTCGCGGTTGTCGGGATGCGATTCATCGCGGGGCTTGCCCAACGCGGCGCAGAGCAACCCGATGACGCCGCTCTTGGACGGCTCCAGCCCAGTGTCTCGAATCTTGAAGCGGCTGTTCGTTCCCCACGACTGCATAGGCCCGGCCAGCCGCAGCAATAATGTATGCGTCATTCGACACCTCCTTAGCTTTGCGCTGGAATTGGGTTGGAACCGTTGACCGCCTGGCGCACGTTGGTCACCAGCGCATCAATCATCGTCTGGCCGTCGTCAGTCTTCACACGCTTGCCGAGCTTGTCGAGTTGCTCAACTCCCAGCGCGGCGAACCACTGACCTTTGATCCCCTTCGTGCCGTACATCGCCGCCAGTTCCCCCCAATGTTTGTCCAACCGGACGATGGACTCTTCAACCAGATCGCCACGATTGGTCGGCACGGGATTGGAGAAGGCATTCGCCAGCGACCACAAACCCGCCTCGCGCACGACGGCCAGCACGAAGGCTGGCTTCTGCTGCGGCGCGGTGCTGTGCTGTTTGCCGGTGGGCACGGCTTCAATGAAAGCGCGGATGAAAGCTTCCGCCGTTGCTTGCTCAAGCTCAGCGTCTTGCAAGTTGGTGTTGAGTTGACCGAGGTCGAGATTGGCGTAACGGTAAAAGCAGGCTGAGTTGAACTGTGATGTGTCTATGTGCCCTGCGCCTTTGTCACTGTTGCGCGGCAGTTCTTCAACCGCACTGAAGAAGTCAAATTCAACTCCTGACTTATGTGTTGAGATTGAATGTGCGACCTGGCAAGCGGCGTCCACATTTTTCTCCGGCAGATTGGCAATCATTCGTCCAAAGAGAGCCAAATCAGCCGCCTTGCCGCCATTGAGCTTTTCTTTGACCTGTTCCTTGATGTCATCAGGGATAGCTTTCTTAGCTGCTTTTTTGGCTTCATCTCGCTTCTCCTTCAACTCTCTACTCTTTGCCCGTGCCTGTTGTTTGCTTTCTTTACTGCCGGTTTTGGCAGCCTCTTCGAGAGCACTGATTTCGCCCTCGAGTCGCCGAACTTCTTCGTAAGCAGCATCGGTTTCGATCAAAGCTTCCCAGCGATCAAGACACAGACGCGCAATGGCCTCGAGTTCCTTCTTGCCGATGAAGAACATGAACTCCGTTTTGTTGTCTTCCTTCACCTCAAGTTCAGCAGCATTCAAGATGATCTTTGTCGCGCGCAGCAATTGTTCTGAAGATTTCGATTCATCCCCTGCGTCTTTGGCGAGTTGCCCGGCTGCTTGCGCGATCTCTTCCGCGATCCAGCGTGTACGGATAGCCAGTGATACTTTTTGTTCTTTGGTGAAACTCTCGCCTTCCTTGAACATCTCACGCATTGACCTTTTCGAGCACTGGCTGGAAACGCGCGCGCGGCGATAGCCGCCGAACAAACAATCTTTTGGCGAGCCGGTGTCGTCGCGGTTCAGGTTGGAAGGAGCGAAGTTTTGGATGGCGTGCAATTCGATAAACATGATTTTCCTCCGGGTTGATATGCGCCGGTCGTATGACTGGCAAATGATTGGACTGCGGTTCTTCTGCGGCTATGCCGCCTGATGTGCGAAAGTGGCTATGCCCTTTCAAGAACGACTTCTTCGTTCCCTGGGCTACGCCCCCTCTTTGTCTTCCCGCCAAAAGGTCTTGGCCCACTGGCGTTGCCTGCGACGTTCGTCGTCGGCGTCCCAGAATTCGACGGCTTCCAGCAACTGTGCCCAATCTATCGAGACATCTCTCGATTTGAGCAGGCCGACGATCTGGCGCAGATGTTCGCCCAGGTCGTCGCGGTTGGCGTTGAGCAATGCGACGAAACGGCGTTCCGCGCCATCGCCGCCCATCTGTTCTTTCAAGCGTCGGAGTGACGCGCCCAGGTTGGTCTTCTTCAGATCGCCGTCGCCGCTGCGCCAGCTTTCGGACGGGTAAAGCCCGAAGAGCGTGGCGATCAGGTGATAAGCGTCTTCCTGGTTGCGGTTGAGTTTGTCGGCGCACCAGCCGATGTAGCGGTAGACGCTCATCTCTTCGCCCGGTCGCTTGCCTAACCCGCGTCGCAGAGCAGCCAGCGCCGCTCGGTCTTCTTTTTCGTAAAGCTCTTCGAGGTATTCGATAAACGATTCGCGGAGCGACTTGTCGGTCGCGATTGTCGTAGTTGTCATAATTGACCTCCTGCGGTTTGAGTTTGTGGAAACAGATGAGAGAACTTCCTGCGAGTCTTGCCGAGCGATTGATTGAACGCTGCTTCGGCGGCAGTGATGGCTTTGAAATCGCGCGCCGACCCGCTCAATCCGGCGGTGACTTGATTGAGCGCGTCCCACGCCGTCCGCTCGACCCAGCGCGCCCACTCGTACTCGTCCTCGCGGTTCTGATTGGGCAACACGACAACTAGCCGCTTGAACGGCGTCTCCAGCCGCGACCAGTAGAGCGATTCCGCGCCGAAGCTGCGCGTAAGTTCACCTGCGTCTTCATCGCCAACCAGCATGCGGGCGAGCGTTTTCACACTGTCGGTAAGGTTCTTAGCCACCGCTTCAGCGAGGTCGAGCGCGTATCCCAAAGCCTCAACCAAATCACCACTGGTCAAGTAACTGAGTGGCAATAGCAGTCGCTCGCGTGACCACATGGCGACAGACGCATCATCGTTGGATAGGCCGTATATGCTGAAAGCATATTTGTGGTTTGCTTCAATCTCGCCATACTCTCTGGCAAGTTCAACCTCTGCTAATTGGTTGAGGATGTCTACGTCCCTTGATTGGTCTGCGCCTTGCTGGAGAAGAGTGTGGCAGTCTCGCCATAGAGCGCGATTGGGATTGATCTCTCTGGCTTTGAAATTCTTGTCTTGGCACTTGAACGGGTCGCGTAGAAGCAACTTGTTTGGGAGCTTCAGGTTTTGGAGGCGCTGACATCGGCGAACAACCGCCCTGTTAGCGGATGTATCAGGCTCTGCGACAAGATGGATTCGACGGCTTTGCCACGTCAGATAATCCAAATAGCCGCGAGGCAATGCCCCTTCTTTGTTTGGCGTATCTGGGATGTCTTGTTCCCAAGCTGGCGCATCTAGGGCACCGCTCCGCCATACGACAGGCCGCTCATGCGTGTAAGTTTTTTGATTGAGCGCCAGGGTTTCGAAAAGGTTATCACCATCAATCATCACCAAGTAGCCTTTGACCAAAGGGCCATCGCTCAGGTTGAAAGGGCGGCTGTTTCCTCCTCTGATGCAAAAAGCTTGATGAGCGATCAGTTGCCGCGCCGCCTCCGAAGCAGTGAGTCCAGTGGCTGCGGTGTCGAACGAGTGATCCCACAACGTCGCGTTGTTTGCGCTGGCCATTTCGTGAGCCAGCATAGTAACTGGATTGAATTTGACGGCTTCGTCTTCGCCATCGGTAGCTTCTTTCTTCATCGGCGGAACCTGATAAAACGGGCGTTCCGCGTCGAAGAGGTCGAAGCGATGTTTCCAGTCACCCAGATATTGATTGAGCTTCGCCTCATCCCATCGCTTGTTGGCCCAGAGACTTTTCCACTCGTCGAAATCGCGCGGCCCGCGGAAGCAGGCGTGCAGCACGGCCAGCAGAAAGCGATGCAGCGCGACGGTGACGAGTGGCGAGTCGTCGAAGAGTTCCCGCACCCGGTGCGCCTCTGTCAGAGTTTCGCGTAGGCTCAGGTCGCGCGCCTCGCCGGTTTCGAGCATCAGGCAGGGAATCCAGGGTTGGTCTACTAGATTGAATTCAGGCATCAGTTTTCTCCTTCGTTGTACAGCAGGCTGTCTAGCCTGCTGATGAACCGGCAATCGAACCGCCTGGTTGCAACCGAGCGGCTTGGTTATGAAGACCTCCGCAGGCTGGACAGCCTACGGTACATCGTTGAGCTTTTCGATCACGACGCCGAGATCCGCGTCGAGGCGGAACAGCCAATCGCCGAGTGATTCGTTGTGGCCGCGTTCGTCCAGTTTGAGCAAGCGGTGATGGCGTAGCAGCGGCGAATCTTTCCACTCAGCAGGCGGATCGAGCGCGATCAGTTCCTGAACTGCGCCGCGTTTGACGATATTGACGGAGCGTTCGAGCAGTTGTTTGACCGTCTTCAGGTCAGGCTTCGTCTTGAGCAAATGAAGCTCGTCCGGCTTGAGCATCACGACGGAGATGCTCGGTGTGTCGTCGTCGCGCGTGGCGGCCTGGCGCGAGCGATGGTATTCGGGGCTGTCTTCTTCGAGTTCGAGATTGAAATCCTCCATCAGGTTCGGGTCGTGCGGCGAAAGGATGCGGAAGATTTTGGCGTTCTGTTCTTTCTCTTCGCGTTTGCTGAGCATCTTCGCTTTCGTCTGTGCCCAGAATCCGCGCAGGTTTTCATCCGCGTCATCCGGGCAGGCGCGGTCATCGTCATAAACCGCTTCGATCAACGCTTCGACTTCGGTGGGAATGTTGATCGCTTCGCGCGAGCGCAGCGCAAGCCACGAACGCAGCAGGATATGTTTGTCGTAAACCAGACCGCTGTAGCCAAAATCTGGAACGCCATCCTTGATCTTCTCCGGCTGACAAATCCACAAAATGGGTTGAGTGATCGCACCGCGAGGCGGACGCGCGTGCCGCCACTCGCGTCCGGCGCGTTGCAACAGCAAATCCACCGGCGCGAGGTCAGTGATAATCAGATCAAAGTCCAGGTCCAGGCTCTGCTCGATGATCTGCGTCGAAACCAGAATCGCGCAGTCAGGCCGTTTGACTTCGTGTTCGCGGTCGTCGCGGTCTCTGATCTTTTCGCCGCCTTTGCCGAAGCGGACGAGCGTGCGCAGTTCACGGTCGGCTCGATCTTTGAACAGAAACCGCGCGTGCAGCAGATCAACGCGTTCGCGCCCATCGTCGGCTTTGCCGGGAAAAAGATTCCTGAGCCGGTCGTAGACTGCCTGCGCGCGATCTACCGTGTTACAGATGACCGCCGCGCAACCGCCGCCGGAGAGTTGTTCGCGCAGGATTCGCCCGATCTCGAATTCATCGCCATCAATGCCACCATCGAGCCAGCGCAGATGTAATATGCGCGAACTTTCCGGGCTGGTTTCAATCGGCTGAACGCCTGAATCGCGCGCCGCCGTCCAGGTGATGAGCGGGTAGTGCGCTTCGTCGGTTTTTTGCGCTGCATCATCAGTTTTGCCCAAACCTTTGGCGTAAGCCTGAAGCAGCCTCCGGCGTCTGTTTTTGGGCAGCGTGGCCGAGAGCAACACGACGGGCGAGCCGAGCGCCGCCAGCCATTCCAGCAACCGTTCCAGTAGCGTGGACATATAGGCGTCGTAGGCGTGAACTTCGTCAATGATGACTGTCTTGTGCGCCAGACCGAAGAGCCTTACGAAAACGTGCCGCGTTTGCAGCACAGCCATCAGCGCCTGATCCACCGTGCCGACGCCGTAAGGCGCAAGCAATCCGCGCTTGCGATGCGTGAACCATTCGGCGGCGGCGACTTTGCCTTCGCAATGCCGGTCGCGGCAGGCGTCGTCATCGTGAATGTGATCGAGTTGAAGAGCCTTCACGCCTTCTTTCAGCAGCGTGGCGAACTCGGAAGAAAGCGCCGCGTGACCATGCAGCAGTTGCAGCAAAACCAGGTTTTCCTCGAAGCGTGAGGTCAAAAACTTTCGCACGCGAAGAAACATCTGGTTGCTGGTCGCCTGCGTCGGCAGGGCAAAGTAAATGCCGCGCTGGCCGAGCAGGGCGTTCCAGTGATCGGCCAGAAACATCGCCGCCTCTGTCTTGCCCTCGCCCATCGGGGCTTCGATGACGACGATGCCTGGTGTCGTCAGCCGGTCAGCGATAGCTATGGCGGCTCGCTGCACCGCGCGATGGCTGGTCAACAACGGGAACAATTGATCGAATTGGCGTGGTTGATCCGGCGGCGGCCAGTTCATCCAGCCCAGTTCGGCCAGAGCCTTTTCAGCGCAACCTCTTGCCCGGCCAAGATAGGACTGCGCATTGAATTCAGGCAGCGAGTGAAAATCATCAATCAGGCATTTGAAATAACCCGAGTTCGATCCAATCCAATCGGCCACCGAAACCAACCCGGACAAAAACATTGTCGTCGCACCGTCGAATTGAGCTTCCGGCGAACACGGCAGCGGCGGCGCAAGATCGAACGTCTTGGCCAGCATCAACGCCAAGCCACACCTTGCCTGCGACCAATCGTCGGTTCCGAGTTTGCTTGGCGTGGCAAGAGCAATGACTTGCTGGCTGCGCGGAAAGACGCCGTGATGCCCACCGATCAACAGGCCGATACGCCGCGCGAAGAGAGGCGTCAATTGAAACTCGCGGATCAGAATTTCCGGCAGCGTCTTCGCTGTGACGTAACCGTGCGGAGCGTCGGAAGCCGCAGGGATCGCTCGCAGATGAATCGAGTGGAACGGTGTGTCCTGATAAAGCTGATGGAGACGAAGCGCCGATTGGCTGTCGTGGCGCAAGGCAAACGGCGGCGACGCCTTTCCCAGATCATGCAATCCGGCAATCCACGCTATGATCCTTCCAGCCAGTTCGAGTCCGGCTTTATCGGTCGGCAGTCCCAACGCTCGCGCAACTCGCTTCTTTGCCGCTTTGGGCAAAACCATTTCCCACATCACCAAAGTCACAGCCGCCACATCAATCATGTGACAGATCAACGGATGGTAAGCGTTGGGATACCGTTCCTTGTCGTGCGTGGTCTTGGCCCAGAATCTGATGAGCGTCTCAAGCGGAAACTCGGTTGTCATTTTTCCTCCTGATGATCTGACTGTTTGGCGTTGTATGTCGTCTGCATCGCTTCGATCTCTGCGCGAATGACCTGTCGCAACGCTTCCGGCTTGATCACAATCGCGTGCGCCCCATACTGCATCACGAACCGTTTAACGCCATCGAGCGCCGTCACCGTCATCTTCAGCTTCAATCGTCCATCCGGCATCTCTTCACGATCTTCGGTCGGGTGGAACTTGCTGCGCTCGCGTATCCACCGCGCCTGGTATTCATCGAAGACTATCTCGACCTCCTGTGGCTCGCTGCCGATGATCATTCCGAAGCTCGAACCGAGATATTCGTCCGGATTGAATCCGGGCGGAGGATCGAAATGCTCTTCGGTCACTGTCAACTCGCGGATGCGGGAGGCCAGGAAGACTCTTGGCGCGCCGCGTAGATGATCCCACGCGATCAAGTACCATTCACCCAGATGATTGCGCAGGTGTAGCGGGTCAACCCGGCGTGGTTTGACTTCGCCGGTCGCCGCCGTGAAGTAGATCATCTCGACGCGGTTGCGCTCTTTGGCTGCTCGACCGAGGCGGCAGAATATTTCGTGATCAAGCTCGGTGGTCGCGGCGGCCTCGAAGGAATGGGCTTCGGCCAACGCTTCGAGGTCAATCGAGACCACATTGGTCATGGCTTCGAGGACTTTGGCGAAGGCTTCTTCGACCTGTTGGGCAATGGCCGTGCCGCGGTATTGGCGCGAGAGTTTTTCGGCCAGCAGGATCGCGATCAGATCGCCTTCAGTCAGCTCGATAGCAGGCAATGCGTAGTGCGGATCGGTGTAATACCAGCCGCGATGTTCGGCGGAATAATCCATCGGCATTCGCATCTGCGATCGCATGTATTCGATGATTCGACCTGCGGTCTTGACCGAGATTTCGAAATGCTCAGCGATGGTCGTGGCGTTTGGGTAACGGTTGGCGCGGATTTGGTGGTCAATCCAAAAGGCGCGCACCAGATGCCTCATATGTTCGCGTGTTCTTTGATTCTTCATGGCGGGAATGTTCCTAACACGGACGGTTGGACAATTAACGTCCGGTCAGATTGTCTCGATCAATTTTTTTCCTCCGACGATGCCGGGAGTCTGACCGGGAGATTTCCAGCAACGAGAGGCAGGAATGCTTGTGCGGGGCAATTTTGATTTCGTAAAGCTAAGGAAAATTGCTGTTTCAGGAAGCGGCAATATACCGGAATGCGGCTGATTCTCCAACGGCGGTCGGGCGGCTGGGCGGCTGGGCGGCTGGGCGGCTGAGCGCCAATCCGGTTCCCGATCCGCCTTCATCTCTCGAATTTGAAGGTGTAGCGCAACAGAAACACGTGGCGCGGCGCGGCGGCGTGACCCGTGGAGTAAACATACTCGGCCAGCAGATTTGGCTTGAAGCGCCAGCCGACGCCCAGATCAGAATAGTTTTCGGTGAAGCTCTTTCGCGTGCGGCCATCGGGCGCGGATTCTCCGAAGCTGGTCAAGCGCCTTCCGAAACGATCGGGGTAGAGCTTCAAATCGGTGATTCGCGTTTGCGTGACGCTGAAGATGGAGGCGCTGACGAAAAGCTCGCGCCAGACGTCGGTCTGCGCTCCGATTTGGGCTGAGAAGAAGCGGTTGCGTTTGCGTTCGTCTCCGGTCAGGTTGCTGGTCGCATCTTCGTAATACTCTTCTTTGACGCGGGAGAAACCTGCCGCTATGTCGGCGCTGAGCGCCGTGCGCCGTCGTGGAGCGTAACCCAGGCCGAAGCTGAAAGCGGCGCGCGTGATGCGTTCGCGTTCGGTCGTGTCCACGATGGCTGCGCGCTGAATATTTTCATCCAGCTTGACGGCCAGCCAGGAGCTTTCAACGCCATAGAACAAACGTCGCGTGATTGGGCCGCGCAATCGCAGCCCGATCTCCGACGTTTGCCCTTCGTAGCGCACTGAATCGAGCGTCAGCGCCAATCCATTGAACGTGCGCGAGCGGTCACGATCTTCGGCGGAGGCCAGGCCGCGCCGGTAAAACAATCCGAGTTTGTGCCCGCTCTTGAACTCGTGGCTCATTCCCACGCGCAGCCGCAGCCTTTCGACTTGTGAGACCGCTTCCAATCGTTCGTCGGCTTTCAACCCGATGAGCGCGGAGAGCGATGTGACGCCGCGCAGTGAGCCGTCGCCGTTGACGTAATCCATGCCGATCCCAACGCTCGTGCGCCCTTCTTCGCCGAAGCGGCGCGCGGCCATCAACGATCCGGAGATGGAACCGGTCTCGGTCGAGCTGGCGGTGGTGCGCACGCCGGGGATGCCGGAAGGAAAGAACGGCGTCGGCGGGCCGAAGACTTTCGCGGTCGAGAAAGATTGCAACCGGCTGTCCGAAACGGCTGCGGCGCCGCCAAACACCGTTCGCGCTTCGCTCCACGGAACAAAGAAAGCGCCTTGCAGCAAGAGGCCGTAGTCGGTCGGTTTCAGCGAATCGTGGTCGAAGTCCGGTTCGCTCGCCGGGTTGCCTCGCAAATTGCTGAAGGAAGGGATCAGCCACAATCTTCCTTCCATCGCGTTGAACTCGGTCGCGTAAGCCGGGTTGTCCAGACTGTCGAAATACGAATCGGGGAAAGCGGTGAAGCGCAGGAACGGTGGAGATTCGCCTGGCTCGACTAGGCTGTCAATGTAGCGTTCGTAGTCGGTCGCCACAAAGTTCCTGATGTCCATCCCGAGTCCGCCAAATGAGTTGTCGCTGGATTGCATCAACCGCTGGCTGCCATTGCCTGAACCGCCGCGTTCGCCAATCTCGCTGCCCGGTCCCGGCGTGAAGAAGCGGATGTCCTCGTTCGGGCGTACCAATACGCCGCGTCCGGGCGAAACCAGCGCGCGGCGGTTTGGGTCGCTCAGGCTTTCGACTTCGACCAGCCCTTCGTAAACCACGACGCGCGTCTCGCCTGTCCTTTCCACCGCCACGCCGAACTCGGTGCCGCGCACGAGGATTGACGCCGTCGGGCTGTTGACGCGGTATGGGTTGGGCCGCCCGCCGTAATGATTGATCTTCACGCGCACGCGCCCGACCAGGATTTGAAACAACTCGCGCAAGCTGCTGGCCGCGCGGTAATCCTTGAAGACCAGGCGCGAGCCGGGTTGCACTACGACCACGCTGCCGTCGGTCAATTCGATCACGACGCGCCCGCCACGGCTGGTATCTATTTCATCGCCGGGCGCGAGCGTGTCGCCTTTGGCCAGCGTGAAAGATCGCAGCGCGTTGGTGCGCAGCGCGTAGCCGCCGACGTTCTTGATGCGCGCCTCGACGTGCTGCGCGTAAACGGCTGCGCTCATCGTTTGCGCGGCGGCGAAAAAGCCGATCAACGCCATTAACCAACGTGGTATGCGTAAGCGGGAGTCACGGCATGCGCATAGATTCATTAAGCCTCTTCCTCCTCATCCCCATCTGGCCGGACGCTGTCTGCGCCTGGCTCAATCGTTTCGTCGTCAACCGAAGCTTCGAGGTGGTAACGAGCGATCAGCCGCTGCACGGTGCGGCGGCTCAATCCGAGCAGATCGGCGGCGTGCTGGCGATTGCCGCGAACTTTTTCGAGCGCGAGCGCCAGATACCGCCGTTCCAGTTCTTCCATCGTCGGCCAATCAGCAACCAGATTGGCTGGCGGATTTAGCGTCGCTTCGTCAGTCGAGCCGGATTCAGTTTTGTGGATTCCGGCGATGTGAGGAGGAAGGCAATCGAGAGTGATCAGACCGTTGGTTGAAAGCGCGGCGGCGCGGGTCAGCGCATTCTCCAACTCGCGCACGTTGCCGGGGAACGAATGGGCGTAAAGCGCGGACTGTGCGTCCGAAGATAATTGCAGCGGCTGCGATTCATCGCCGAAGCGGCGCAGGAAATATTGCGTGAGTAATTCGACGTCGCCCGCGCGCTGGCGCAACGGCGGCAGATCAACCGTCAACACGCTCAAACGATAAAACAGATCGGGCCGGAAACTTCCCTGCTCGGCCAGCGCGCGCAGATCGGCGTTGCTCGCGCCGATCACCCGCACGTTGACGCGGCGGGTTTGCGTTGAACCGACGCGGCGCACTTCGCCCGATTGCAGCGCGCGCAGCAGACTGGCCTGAAACGCCGCGCTGGTCGAAGCCAGCTCATCCAGAAACAGCGTCCCGCCATCCGCCGCTTCAAACAATCCTTCGCGCTCCGCGGCGGCGCCGGTGAACGCCCCTTTCGTGTGACCGAACAGTTCGGCTTCGAGCAAGGTCTCGGTCAGTCCTGAGCAATTGACCGTGATGAATGGCTTGTCCCGGCGCGAGCTGAAATCGTGAATCGCGCGCGCCGTGAGTTCCTTGCCCGTGCCCGATTCGCCAGTGATTAGCACCGTGGCGTCGGTTCGCGCCGCGTGCGCGATCAGCTTGTAGACCCGGACCATCGCTGGGCTGCGGCCAATCAAACCTGAAACCGAAAGATCATCCAGCGGGGGTTCGTTTTCGGCGGCGTCATTGGCGGCGGCTTCCGGGCGGGCGTTCAAACAGCGCCGCAACAGACTGGCGAGCGATTCGAGTTCGAACGGCTTGGCGATGAAATCCGTTGCGCCTTCCTCGATGGCGCGCACGGCCAGGTCAACCGATCCTTGCGCGGTCATCAGGATGATCGGGATTTCGGGGCGCGTCACTCGCAGCTCGCGCAGCACTTCCAAGCCATCGCCGTCGGGCATGTAAACGTCGCTGATGATGGCGTCGAACCGCTGCCCGTGTGCGGCAGTGATCGCTTCCCGCCCGCTGCGAGCGCAACTGACGCGAAAGCCGTTCAACGATAGCCCGGCTTCCAACGTCATCCGAATCAGACGATCGTCGTCAGCAATGAGAATATGCGGGTATTCCGTCATCGTAACTGCTCTGATTTTGTCTGGGGCGCGCGTGAATCCGAACCGGTTGGGCAACCGTGGAGGAAAAGGAATGATTCTTCCGCGCAAAGGGAGCGATATTTTATCGGCGGCGATTAGGTGAAGATTATCGCCGCAAAATTGTCTCGCATCGGTCAAGATCAATCAACCAGGATGCAATTTTTACAGTCGGTTGTAATCCCACCAGCGGAAGCTGGTGGATCGTTCACTCCCGGCCTACTTGACGAAGAAGCTTCTCCGAATCCCACCAGCGGAAGCTGGTGGATCGTTCACTCCCGGCCTACTTGACGAAGAAGCTT
>Ga0187892_10006902_pt1 | contig 16542 bp, 12 predicted proteins | sample MA1701073metaG_FD_139345 | JGI IMG/M metagenome (GOLD analysis project Ga0187892, IMG submission 139345) | Bio-ooze microbial communities from a basaltic lava cave in the Kipuka Kanohina Cave System on the Island of Hawaii, USA - MA170107-3 metaG ... | reverse complement strand
CTCCGACCCGCGCTCCTACGCTCGCGCGGACTCCTCGGCCTCAGCGACCTCTACCGTGAGCGACGTCTGGCGACATGAACCGCCGGATACGGACCCGTACGTCCGGTGGTGTGGGAGGGGGGGCACCTGCGAGGGTCCCTCCCTATCCCGATCTCCAAGCCGCGGATCTGCCGGCACCTACCCGTCTATCGGAGGCTCCACCGGAGCCTCCTCCCGGTCGCTTCGCGCCCGGAGACGGGTCCCTGCCTCGCTACGAGCTTCGTGAATAATGCGGGCTAGCAGTTGAAGCCGGCCCAGCCGGGCAGCTTCGATGCCTGCCGGATCCAGCTCGCGACGAGGTCCTCGTCGAGCGGGTCGCTCTCGTGGATGTGGAAGTAGCGCGTGCCCTCGTTCTTGGACTCGACGGGGGGGACCGGACGCAGCGACGTGCCGCGGAAGAAGGCCACCTTCACGTACTTCGTGATGCAGTGGATGCTGAGAAACCAGCCCAGGCGCTCGGTGCCATAGAAGGGCGAGTTCCACCTCACGGCCTTGCGGACGCCGGGCACGGCGCGGGAGATGAGCGCGTCCAGGCGGCGCCCGACGTCGCGCTTCCAGCCCGGCATGGCCGCGAGGTAGGACTGGACGGCGGCGTCGCCGTCGGCCTTCGCGATCTGGGGGTTGCCACCCGAGAGGAGGGTCGGTTTCGCGCGCGGCTTGGCCGCCTTCGCGGCGGCCTTCCTTGCGACCTTCGCCGACTTCTTGGAAGTCTTGTTGGCCATTGGGCTCACTCCAGGCGTGCAGTGACTGGATTGCTAGGGGGAAACCCGGAAGACCGCCGACGAGCCGGGCTCGCCGAGCCCGCTCCCGCGCGGGGCGGCGATCTGGAGGTGGAGGCGGCGCTTCCCGTCGATCCACTCGACGGCGGCGTCGAGGCGGCCGGCGGCGATCGGCTTGCCTTCGGGCCCGCGCGCCTCGGCGGCGACGCGGAGCGCGCGCGGATCGCGCTCCTCGAGGTCGACGACCGCGCGGATGCGCGCGCGATTGTCGTCGCCGGCGAACATGTCCCACGACCACCAGTCCTTCGCCGCGACGGTGGCCTCGATCGCGAATCCTCCGTCGGGGAGGGATCGCCTTCGGAGGGCGACGGCGGGCTCGACCTCGACGTCGCGGAAAGGGGAGAGCGCGGGATCGCCGTAGAGGACGCGGTTCGCGCCGCCTCCACCCATGATCGCGCCGATTCCGCGGTCGGGCCGCAGCGCGTCGGGGAGGTGGAGGCCGAGGACGGGCGCGCGCCGCTGCGACATCGCGACGTCGCCGTAGGTCGAGCGGAGCGCGTCCCCGAGCGGGAGCCGCCGCTCGAGGGCTTCCTGCGCCTCGACGAGGTTCCGGTAGCCGTGGTTCGGGCCGACGGGAGCGATGAGCGCCGCGGCGCCGGCGTCGAGGAACGCCGCGGCGAGGCTGCGGCCCTGCGGGATCCGGTACTCCGTGTGGCCCTTCGTCGTCCCGAACGTCGAGACGATGTCGCCGCCGACGAAGACGCGGGCGAGCGATGCCGTGTGGCAGACCCCGCTCCAGACGACGGCGCCGTCGAGATGGGCTCGCGAGAGTCGGTCCGCCCCGATCCGGGGCATCTCGCCGTCGGGGTCCGAGCCGACCTTCTCGGCGTCGAATGCCCAGTGCTTCTCGCGCTCGCGGTTTCGCTCGTCGGAGAAGAGCCAGATCCCCTCCGGGTCGCCGCACCCGCTGAACGTGACGACGCCGCCGGGCTCGATGCCGGGGAGCTTCTCGTCGACGAAGGCGAGCACGTCGGGGTCGGCCTCCCGCGCGCCCCAATAGATCTTCCGCCCGTCGAATCCGGCGCGCGCGGCGGTCGGGTCCCCCGCTCCCTGGTAGACCGTGCTCCGGATCTGGCTCGCAACGGAAGCGCTCACCCACCTGCGGGCGATCCCGTCCCGCTCGAGCCGCTTCGCGCGCTCGACCAGCGCCAGGGGCGGCGTGGCGGGCGTGCCCGTCACGTAGCCGAACGCGACGTCGACGAAGAGGTCGTCGTCGAGCCGCGCGGCGGCCATGAGGAACCGCCGCTGCGTGTTCGTGTCGATGTCCTCGGGCGCGAGGACGAGGGCGACCCATCGGGCGCCCAGCTCGCGGAGCCTCGGCGCGACGCGCTCGGGCGCGCGGGGATCGAAGTCGACGACGAGATGTCCCTTCCGCCACGCCGCGAGCGCCGCCGCCGCCTCGTGGAACGGATCCCGTTCGTCGGTTCGGTTCGTCAGCACGACGTAGGCCGTGCCGCCGTGGCCGGGGGAGGGAGTCTCCGCCGTCGCCTCGAGAAGCGGGGGCTCTTCGGGGTGAGCCGCGTCCTGCGCTCGCGGGGCGTGCGCGAGGGCGCCGACGAGAGCGAGCCCCGCGGCGAGCGGGGCGCGGAGGAGCTGCATCGGGAAGCCTCTCATGCGCGCGGCTCGAGCATTCTACGGCCGAGTTGCGGCTCGTCGCGGGCAGACCTATGGTCCGCCGGCACCGTCCTCCGAACATGCCGGACCTGAAACGGAAGCTGCTCCACGAGATCAAGGCGGTGGCGGCCGCCGCCCTCTTCTTCGGCGGCTGGATCGCCGCCCTGATCCTGCTCAAGCAGCTCGTCCTCGCCGAGTACGAGATCGCGTTCCACCACCTCTCGAAGGCGGTCGCCGGCGCCCTGATCCTCTCGAAGGTCGTGCTCGTCCTGGAGCGCGTTTCGCTCGGCGCCTGGCTTCGCGCGCGGCCGGCCTGGGTGGACGCCGTGCTCCGCACGGCGTTGTACTCGTTCGGGGTCGTGGTCGTTCTGGCGCTGGAGAAGGGGTTCGAGGGCCGGCACGAGCACGGCGGGTTCGGCGGCGCGGTGTCGGCCGCGTTCCGAAGCGCCGACTCCCACCACCTCTTGGCCAACACGATCTGCATCTCCGGGGCGCTCCTCGCGTTCAACGTCCTGAGCGTCGTCCGCCGCCATCTGGGAGAGGGGGCGCTGCTGCGGATGCTGCTTTCGCCGCTTCCGGCCGCGAAGGAATCCTGATCGACGCGCGATCGGCCTACTCGACGAAGACGTGGACGGTCGGCCCGCCGAGCGCGGTGGAGACGGCGCAGACGCGGACGATGGCGGGCTGCGCGAGGGGCGGCCCCGGCGGCCAGGCGCTCTCCGTTCCCTCGAGGAGGACGAAGCCGGGGACGTCGAGGAAGCCGGGCCCGGGCGACCAGATCTGGAGCTTCGCCGGGTCCGGCCCGTCGTTGCGGACGCGGATCTTCTGCCCCGCCGGGATCTTGATCGGCTGCGTGCAGAGCGGCTGCCCGTCGAGGGTGCGAGCCCAGCCCTCGGCGTCGTCGAAGGCGAGAGCGGCGGCGTAGGGGTCGACCTGGAGCAGCACTCCCCCCGGCGAGATCCGCGCGAAGCCGAGGCGGACGACGGCGCCGTCGAACGACGGTCCGACCGGGAACGTGAAGGGCGGAAGCGCGAGGCGGCCGTCGGCGCCCACGACGCCGATCGCCAATTCCTGGACGTAGAAGACGCCGTTCAACGCCGAGATCGCGATCAGGCCGATCTCGCCCGGCGGCGCGTGGAGCGCGATCTCGACCGTGGCCGAGCCGGGCGGGATCGTGCGGATCGCTCCCGGGTGGAGGACGAGCCGAGTGCCGGCGTCGTGGACGGTGATGCCGGAGGGGACGCCGAGCGGGCCGGGCGGGAACGAGGCGAGCGTGGAGACCGTCGGCGCGGGCCCGGAGGGATCGATGACCCACGCGGTGTGGGGGAGGGCCCCGGAGGTCACCGCATAGAAGAGGTTCGCCGCGGGGTCGTAGTCGATGTCGGCGAGCCCCACGGGGACGCCCGTCACGGGTTGCACGGGGGATTGGACCCCCGCGTTCTCGACGGGGACGCGGACGATCGAGGGCACGCCGAAGCCGCAGGCCCAGAGCTCCGTCTCGCCCGGCCCGAGCGCGAGCCCGCTCAGGATCTGGTTTCCGCTCACGACGCCGGCCGTCGTCGCGATCACCTCGCTCGTGCCGTCGCGGTAGAGCCGGTGGATCGTGCTCGGCGACGAGGAGTCGACGAAGACCGCGGCGTAGACCGCGTCCGAGGCGGCGATCGCGTTGACGAAGCCGGGGAAGGGGCTCGCGTTCATCGGCGTCGCCGCGGCGCTCGCGCGGCTCACCCGCCAGATCCCCGACTCGCTCGAGGCGACGAGGTCGCCCTGGAGGTCCAGCTCGATGTCCTTGATCGATCCCCCCGAGGCGAGGTCGACGAAGAGGGTCTCCCCGGTGACCGCCGTCCCGCTCATCGCGACCCGGCGGATGTGGCCGTCCCCGGCGAAGAGGCCGCCGACGAAGACGTCCGCGCTGGTGGGGTCGTAGAGGAGCGCGTTCAGGTCGGGGTTCGGGAGGCCCGTCACGGCGACGGAGGCGTTCGCCGCGGGGTCGACGAGGACGATCCCGCCGGGGGTGGCACCGAGGGAGAAGGAGCCGACGGCGAACTCGCCGCGCGGGATCTGCGCGGGCGCCGCGCCCGCGAGCGCGCCCGCGAGGAGCGCGGGGACGAGGGGGGGGACGGTGGTCTTCATCGTGCAGAGATGCCGGCGGGCGACCGGCGGATCACCGACACTAAGACCCGTAGTCTCTCCCGTCCAGGCTTCGGGGCTCGAAGGGAGACCACTTCCGGAGTCCGCGAGTCCCTGACCGCCCCAAAGCGCCCTCGGAGGCCGGACGGCGGCGCTATCATCCGATCCGGGCGGTGGGACCTCGGGTCCTCGCGGTCCACACGCCCGGATCGGAGGTTTCGATGATCCGACCCCTGCCGCTGCTCCTCGCCGCGACGCTCGCGGCCCAGGAGCCGCGCACTCCCGCCGGCGAGGTCCGCGAGGTCCTCCGCGTCGGCCAGACCGTCGACGGCGTCCTCCGGGCGGACGACGCGCCCCTCGCCGGCCGCGGCCCCTCGAAGCGGTTCCAATTGGTCCCCGACTCGAAGGGCCCCGTCACCCTCTCGCTCGAGTCCTACGACTTCGACGCGTTCCTTCGCGTGGAGACGGCCGAAGGGGCGCGGATCGCCGAGGACGACGACGGCGGCATCGAGACCAACGCGCGGGTCGTCCTCCCCGCGATCGAACACGCCTCGCTCGTCGTCGTCGCGGCCGGCGCGCACGCCGCCGACGGCCGATTCTCCCTCGTCGTGTCCGAAGGCATTTCGGCGACCCCGTTCGGGACACCGTACCTCGACGCGGCGATCGAGTTCCGATCGATCGCGGCAGGGCGCGCCCTCGCGATGGGCAAACGGGAAGCGGCGAGGGAACACCTCCTCCGAGAAGGGAACCTGCGCGGGGGGCGTTCCCAATTCGCGCGCGCCCGCGAGTGCTACGAGAGGTCTCTCGATCTGGCGCGCGACCTCGACGACCCGCTCGGGGAGGCTCGGGCGATCGGGAGTCTCGGCAACGTGTGCCTGGCCGTCGGGAGCTACCCCGCTGCACGGGACCGCTATCTCGAGATCCTCCCGCTCTTCACGGAGCGCGGGCGCTTCGATCTCATCGCCACGACGCTCGCCAATCTCGGAGCCGTCCACCACAGGCTGGGCGACTACGCGAACGCTCGCGAGCAACTCCAGCAGTGTCTCGATCTCGCGATCGAGCACGATCTCCACGAAAGCCACGCCGGGGCCCTCGCGAACCTCGGCAACCTCCACTACTCCCTCGGGGACTACGAGACTGCTCGAGAGTACTATGCGGGCTGGCGCGACCTCGCGATTCGGCACAAGTTCCCGGCCGGGAGAGCGACGGCCACGGGGAGCCTCGGCAATACCTTTCGGTCCCTGGGAGAGCACGAGAAGGCGCGGGAGAACCTTCTTCTGTACCTCGTGTTGTCTCAGGAGATCGGGGACGACGAAGGGGAGGCGACGGCCCTCGTGAGCCTCGCCGACCTCTACTACACCATGGGCGATCGTCGGAGTGCCCGGGAATACGCCACGCGGGCGCTCTCGGCGCAGGAGAAACGGGGAATCGAACTGGACAAGGCCTACCCCCTCGCGACGCTCGCGCGAATCGAGCTCGCGGAGGGAAACGGGAACGCGGCCGCCGCCGCCATCCGGAGAGCGACGGCGATCCTCGAGACGGCGGCATCCATCTTCTTCATGGAGAGCGCGGAGGCGTCCGGAGTCCGTTCCGAATTCGCGCACCTTGGCGAAATCGAGCAGGACGTCGCCGACCACGGGGTGAGGAGAGGAGATCGGGACTCGGCCGAAGCCGCGCGCGCGGTGGAAGGCGGCTTCGCGGCCGCGGCGCGATGGAAGAGTTGGGGGTTGCTGAGGGGGATCGCGGAGCATCGCGACGCCCGGTCTGCCGAGGTGAATCGCCTGCGGCGCCAACGGAGGGAAGCGCTCGCGGAGGGGATGGGGATCCTGCAGCTCCTGGCGGTGGAGGGGGAGAAGGGCGGGTCGGCGGAGAGTCGCAGGGCGCTGCGCGAGGAAGCGGAGTCGCTCCTGGGCAGGGCCCGCGAGCTGGATCGGGAGATCCAGCGGATCTCGCCGCGAGATGCGGCGCTCGACCTGCCGGCGAGGGTGGACGTGCGAGCGGTCCGGGAGGCCCTCCCCGGGCCTCGGGATGGGCTCGTGGAGTACGCCGCCGGGGAGTCGCGACTCTACGGCTACCGGCTCACGTCGGACCGCCTCGAGTTCTTCGACCTGGGGGAACGTCGCGAGATCGAAGTCGAGGTCCAACGCTTCCTGGAAACGATCGCCGATCCGGGCCGGGGACTCGGAACCGTCGCGGAGGTCGTCGACGCCGGGCGGCAGGTCTTCGAGCGGCTCCTCGCGCCGATCCTGGCGGGGGCGGGCGAAGGGATCGAGCGGCTCGTCGTCGTCCCGAGCGCGCTCCTCGCGGCGGTCCCGTTCGAGGCGCTCGTGTCCGGGGTGAAGGGGGAAGGCGTCCCTAAGTCCTTCGCGGACGTCGAATTCGTGATCGACCGGCTCGAGATCGTCTACGCGCCCTCCACCGCCGTGTTCGTCGAACTCTCCGCGGACGGGGCCAGGAAGTCCGCAGGGAGAGCCCTCGTCCTCGCGGACCCTCGGTACCGGTCCGAATCGAAGGAGCGCCGAGGGGCTCCGCCGGCGTCTGGCGGCGGAGTCGCGCCCGCGTCCGGGAGGAGAGCGGGCCGCTCCGCGCAGAGACGGGAGGACTTCCTCCGACTTCCCGGGACGCGGGAGGAGGCGTTCGCGATCGCGCAGGTCCTCGTGGGCGAGGACGAACGGGAGGCGAAGGCAGATCTGTTCGATCTCGGGAAGCACCGAGACGGTTCCCTCTCGACGCGCCGGATGGATCTCCACCTCGGAGCGGAGGCCTCGCCGAGCAAGCTCGCCGTCGATCTCCGCGCCTACGCGGTTCTCCACATCGCCGCGCACGGTTATGTCGATGCCGAGTTTCCCCAGCAGACGGGGATCGCCCTTTCCTTCACCGAGACGGAGGAAGGCTACTTCGCGATCGCGGACGCGCTCGAGCTGGATCTGGACGCGGACCTCGTCGTGCTCTCCGGATGCGACACCGCGCGCGGGCAGGTGAGGAAGGGCGAGGGAGTGGAGTCTCTCGCGCGGGCGTTCATGTATGCCGGGTCGCGCGCGGTCGTGGCGAGCCTCTGGCAGGTTCCGGACTGGGCGGCGGCGAAGACGATGAGCGCGTTCTATCGCGACGCTCCCCTCCTGGAGGGAACCGGGTCGCTGCCCAGTGCGCTCCGCGAGGCGAAGCGGACGGTTCGACGCTCGGCGGAGATCCGGGGAGTGCGCATTCGACCCGGCGACGAGGTGAGATCCCCGTTCGCCGAGTCGGGACACCCCTTCTTCTGGGCTCCCTTCATCTACATCGGGCTGCCGCAGTGATCGGCTCGACCGTCGCTTCCTGCGGCGCACCCCCCGGCTGCTCGACGCGCAGGGAGATCCGCCGCTCGGGCCGTGGATCGGTCAGGAGCCCTGGGCGCGGGCCCGCGTACCCGGCTGCGTCTTGCAGGATGCCGAGGCTCTCGCCGTCGACCAATGATGACGCTCTCTCCTCCCTATGCCGACACCGACCGGGATCGTGCGCGGTCGCTCCTCGGCGACTTCGTGTTCCGGGAGGAGTTCCACTCGCTGCGGGAAGAGGCCTTCGAGGCCTTCTCGATGGGCCGGGTCGACGAGCTTCCCGCGGAGGAACGGAAGGAGTACCTCGAGTCGGGGGTGTTCGAGAGGAATCTCGGGGACTTCGTCGCGCTCGGGTATCTCGGCGACGACGGGCGGACCCTCCTCGATCGGTTCCTCGCCGAGCGAGGGGGCGAACTCGGCCCGGGCGAGCGCGGGTACCTCGAGGACCTCCGGAAGACGCGGATCGGCTTCTACGAGGTGCAGGAAGCCGCCCCGGGGGTGGGCCTTCGCGTCGAGGACCTGTGGTCGGGCGAATCGCACTGGGTCCAGGACGCGAGCGCGAGCCGGATCCTCGTCCGCTGGGATCTCTTCGCGGCGCGACTCCTGACCTGGAGGGATGGGGAGACCCGCCTCGAAAGCGACTTCTACCCCTTTCCGCACCACGCGCGGGAGGTGTTCCTGGCGATCGTCCAGCGCGCCCGCCGGGACTTCCGGCGATTCGGGCGAGGGGTCGCGCCGCATGAGTTCCTCCGGGGGATCGCCGCCCTCGTTCATCGGGCGTGGCTCGAGACGGTTCTCTTCCAACTACCGCTCGAGATGGTGACCTACGAGGGGGACGAGGTCGTCCTCGCGAGGACCTATTACGAGATCCGCGACCGCGAGGCCCTCGTGCGCGCGCTCGACGCGCGCGCCGACTTCGAGCGGGAGGGGAATGCGAAGTGGACCTGGAGGGCGGAGTCCTCCGAGGGGTGCCGCTGTGCGCTCGGCATCCTCACGATCGAGGCGGATCGGCTCGTCGCGGAGACCCATTCTCGCGAGCGCGACGCCCGCCTCCGCGACGTCCTCGAGGCGGCCGCGGGCGACGCGATCCGGCGGGGCACCTCGCGCGTCGAGGCGTTGCGCGCCCCGCCGGGCGATCGCTGCGTCCGGGACGAGGACCTGCGCATCTGGACCGAGCACGTCAGCCCCGCGCTCGGCGGTCGGACCCCCCGCCAGGCCGCCCGCACCCGGAAAGGGCGGAGACAGCTCGTCGAGATCCTCAAGTCCTTCGAGAACCACGAAGCCCGCGCGGCGCTCGCGGGGCAGGAGCCCCACGACTTCGGCTGGCTCTGGAAGGAGCTGGGGCTCGAGCGCCCCCTCCGGTCGAGCTCCGCGTGACGCCTTCGGCGTCTTACGCCGAAAAATGACGGCGAAAAGTCGAAATGCCGGACGGCCGTCACTTCTTCCTCCCCTCGAGCGCGCGACGCACCTCGGCTCGGAGCGCTGGGTTCGCGCTCTCGGGAGCGAACTTCCCCGAGAATCGCTCGAGGACGCCCGCGGCCTCCTCTTCCCGGCCGAGCGACCGCAGGCAGAAGGCGAGGCTCGCCGTCCCGTCCGCGGCGAGGAGCGGGTCGTCGAGCCGGGCGAGCGCCCACTCGAGGTCCTCGACCGCACGGGAGGGGTCCGCGGGGCGGAAGTCCTTGATCTCCGGGTCGAAGGATTCGCGGCTCGCCCAGAGACCCAGCGCGAGTCTCGCGAAGGGCGCGGGGGGACACGCCGCGTGCTCGCGCGCGACGGTCTCCAGTCGGTCCGTCGCCACGTCCGCCTGCCTCCCTCCCAGGAGATAAAGGAAGCTCCCCACCTCGCGGCTCGTCATCAACGCCGCGGCGCGGCGGTCGGCCTCGGTCGCGGGCGCCGCGACCTCGAACTCGACGGCCTCGGAGGCCGCCTTCCTCTCGTCCCACGAGTACTCCGCGCGGACGCGGTAGCGGCCGGGGCGATCGAGGAGCCACCCGTCGCGCCCGAAGAAGATCGGCAGGCGCGCGGTGATGCGCTCGCCGGCGTCGAGGGTGGCGCGAGGGAGGAGGCGCGTGTCCCGGCGGACCGGGGGCGCGTAGGTCGTCTCGCGGTCTTCGCCCGGACGGCGCAGCCACGCGACGAGGAACCCGTGCTCGGGCGCGAGGAGGTCCACGACCTCCTTCACCTCCCCGGATCGATTCTCGAGGGAGACGACGAGGACGAGAGGCTCGCCGAGGCGGATCTCCGCCCGCGGGAGGTGAAGCGCTAGGAGGAAGTCGTCCACCTGCGGCGCCCTCGGGGCCGGGAGTTCCTCGACTCCGCACGAAGCGCCGGCGATCAAGAAAAGGGCTCGGAGCATCGGCCCCGTCACACGGGAAGTCTACCGAGGCGGGAGGGTCTCGCGGATCCTCCTCACCTCTCGCCGCACGGACTCCTCGCCCGAGAACTTCGTCGTGATCGCGCGGCGCAGGTCGGCCGCCTCGGCCGCGCGACCGCGGCGCTCGAGTTCGTCGGCGAGCGTCGCCTGCGCCCCGACGCAGACGAGCGGCGGCTGGTCCGAGTCGAGGACGCCGGCGAGATACCGCTGCGCCTCCTCGAGCCGGACCGGTCCGGCTCCGCCTCGGGTGAGGGTGGGCTTGAGAGCTGCGATGCCGAGCGCGGTCCGGGCGGCGGCGGCCTGGGCGGAGTCGGGGAATCGCTCCGCGAGCTGCCGCAGCTTCTCCTGTCCGTCTCTCAGGTGGTCGCCCCCTTCGAAGAGGAGGTAGAGCCCCTGCTGTTTCCCGAGCGCGAGTCGCTTCGCCGCCGCCGCGCGCTCGCCCGGCGGATCCACGATCTCGATCTCGATCGGCCCCGAGCGGAGCCGGTCTTCGGGACCGCGGAGCCGGGGAGGGTCGCCCGTGACGCTCGGGTAGTCGACGCGGACCGCGTACCGCCCCGCCTTCTCGAACGACCAGCCGTCCGCGCCGAAGAAGATCGGGACCGTCTCGTGGATCGCCTCGCCGGCGGCGAGCCGCTCGGTCGCGAGCCGCCTCGCCTCCGCGAGCACCGCGGGGCGGAAGGGGCGGAACTCCCTCGACCCGGGCTCGCGGATCTCGACGTGGAGGAATCGGTAATCGGGATGGAGGAGGGAGAGCACGGTCTGAGGCGTCGTGCCCTCGTTGTGGAGGCCCACGGTCAGCACGACCGGCTCCCCGACGGCGAACGATCGCTTCGGAGGTTCGAGGTGGAGCTCGAGGGGCGCCTGCCTCGCCGCGGCGTCGCGCGGGATCGCCGGGGCGCTCCTCTCGAGCGACACGAACCGCGGGGCGGAGCGCCGCGCGTTCGCGGGGAGATCCTCGGGGTCCACGACCTCGAAGAAGGCGGGATTGTCCGGGACGCTCTGGTGGCGCTCGAGGTGCCTCGGCGTGATCACCCCGAACGCGAACCCTCCGGCCCCCGGCCGCACGAGGCTCGCGGGATGGGAGAGGATGTGCTCGAGGCTCCGTGAGCTGAGCGCCCACCGCACGGAGTCGGTGAAGGCGTACCCCTCGATCGTGGAATCGCGCTGGAAGGACGCCCCCTCCCAGTCGGAGTGGTGGAGGTTGAAGCAGTGGGCGAGCTCGTGGACCGTCGTGAGGAGCATCTCGGGCGCGACCCCGCCCGGAAGCGCCTCGTGGGCGGTGGCGTACACGGCGCACCCTTCGCGCGGGAGGTCGTTCTCGTCCTCGTCCCCGAAGTCGAACATGATCCCGAAGAGACCCGGCTCGGAGTCGTCCTCCGTGACGACGAGGACGTGGAGCTTCCAGGCGTCGGGCGGCGCGGGCACCGACCGGAACGCCGTCATCATCGCGTGGAGATCGGCGATGCGGACCGTCGGCCGCGAGGGGAGGTCCGACTCGTCGTGGCGGACCTCGATGTCGAGATTCGCCGGCGCGTAGATGCCCCGGATCGACACCTCCTCTCCCCCGAGGGTCTGGACGTCTCTCAGCGCAGGCGTCCCGGCCATCCGGTCGACCTCGACGACGACCTTCCGCGGGGTCGAGGAGCCCGTCCCCCCTCCGCCCGAGCCCGGCCCCGGGGGATCGGGGGCTCCGTTTCCCCGGCAACCGGCGAGCCCGAGAGCGAGCCATGTCGGGAGCAGGACCGCCGCGATGAGTCGGACTCTCATGACGGCAAGTTACCGGGGACCCGCCGGCAATCCACCCCCGTCGCAGCCCCGCCCCCGGTTCGCGGCTCGGGAAGACGCCTACTCCACGAAGGAGGAAGGAGCCGACGGCGAACTCGCCGCGCGGAGACTGGACCGAGCGGCCCGCGGCCGGACCTACGGGGCCGTCGTGAAGAGGTGCTCGTAGATCGTGATGTTCCCGGTCGGGCCGACGGCGCCGACGGCGATCTGGTAGACCGTGTCGGGGAGGAGCCAGCCGTCGGGGAGGGTGAAGCTCGTGAGGTTCGCCGGGAGGTCCACGACGAGCGAGTTGTCCTCGTCGTCCTCCTCCTCCACCTCGACGATGTACCGCGTGACGCCGGGGGTGGGGGTCCAGTCCGCCGTGATGCCGTTGATCGGCACGTTCGTCGCGCCGCTCGCCGGCGCGTTGATCGTGACGGGGGCGAGGAGCGCGTGGGAGAGCGTCACCTCCCCGAGGAGCTTCTCTCCGTCGATCGACCGGCCGCGGAACTGGTAGACGCCCTCCGGGAAGGCGGCGAACACCGCGCCCGGGACGGGCTCGGGGCTCTCCAGCTCGACCTTGCGCTGCCCGATGTTCGGGTTCCCCTTCGCGGTCAGGCCCACGACCTTCTTCCCGTCGGGGCCGCGCACCTTGAGGCCCTTGAGCCCGACGTCGGAGTCGAGCGTCAGCCGGATCTCGGTGTCGCCGTCGACGGAGTTCCACTCGATGAAGAGCGCGAGCTCGTCGAACGAGAGCGGTCCCGAGCCCTGCGCGCGGGCGGGGGCCGCGAAGGCGAGGAATCCCGCGAAGAGCGCGGGGGCCGCGAGGAAACGAACGGCATGCTTCCGGTTCACGGGAGTTCTCCTTTTGGACATCATGACTCTGCGAGTCGAACCTTTATGGAAGATGAATCCGGCCCGCCGTCGAGGGGGAGGCGGACCGTGAAGGTGCTCCCCTCGTCGAGGCGGCTCTCGAGCCCGACCGAACCGCCGTGGGCCTCGACGATCCAGCGGACGATCGAGAGGCCGAGGCCGGAGCCGCCGTGCTCGCGCGAGCGAGCGCAGTCGACGCGGAAGAACCTCTCGAAGATCTGGGACTGCGCCTCGGGGGGAATCCCGATCCCCGTGTCGCTCACGCGCAGCACGGCCTCGCCGTTGTCCCGGACGAGGGAGACGTCCACGCGCCCGCCCGGGCGGTTGTAGCGGACGCCGTTCTCGACGAGGTTCGAGACGACGTCCGCGAGGAGGCGCGGATCGCCCCCGACGCGGACGGGGACCGTCTCGCAGCGGAGATCCACCTCCGCCGCCGCGGCCGAGGGGCGCAGGAGGTCGGCGCCCTCGCGGACGACGGCCCCGAGGTCGACGCTCTCGCGGCGGACCGACTCCTCGTCGGCGTCCGCCCGCGCGAGGCGCAGGAGGCGCTCGACGAGATCGCCCATGCGCCGCGCCGCGCGGGAGCAGGCCTCGAGGGCGGCGCGGTACTCCTCCGGCGTGCGGGCGCGCAGCAGCGCCTGGTCCGCCTGGGCGCGGACGATCGCGACCGGGGTGCGCAGCTCGTGGGAGGCGTCGGCCGTGAACCTCGCTTGCCGCGCGAAGGCGACCTCGAGTCGCTCGAGGGTGCCGTTGAAGGAGCGCGCGAGGTCGCGCAGCTCGACGGGGCACGCCCCCTCGTCGAGGCGCTCGGAGAGGTTGCGCGCGCCGATCGAGCGGGCCTGGGCGGAGAGGGTGGCGACGGGAACGAGCGCGCGGCGCGCGAGCCAGGCGCCCCCCGCGAGAGCGAGGGCGAGGACGGCGAGGCCCGCCACGACGACGGTCGTCCGGAGCGAGGCGATCTCGGCGAGCTCCGGGGCGATCGAGCGCCCGACGAAGATCCGCGAGCCGTCGGGGCCGGCGATCTCCAGCTCCCGCAGGTCCCCGCGCGTGCGCAGCCCGTCCGTGCCCGTCGGCCACTTCGGTCCCTCGACGTTCGCCGCGACGAGGATCTCGAAGGCCTCCCCCTTCGGGCCCCAGATGCGGAAGTAGCCCTCCTGCGCGACCTCGTCCAGGTACTCGTCGCGGATGTCGAAGTCCCAGGTCTTCTCGTCCGGCTCCCACCGGAGGACGGCCGCGAAGGCATTCGCGTGGGCGGAGAGCCACGCGTCGACGTGGTCGAGCGTCAACGCGGGGATCCGGTCGAGGAGAACGGCGCCGTACACCCCGAGGACGGACGCGAGCAGCAGGCCGAACCAGCCGATCAGCGTCCATCGGATGGAGTTACGCATCGACCACGTATCCCTGGCCGCGGCGCGTCCGCACGAAGTCGCGGCCGAGCTTGCGCCGGATGTTGGAGATGTAGACGTCGACGACGTTCGAGAGGGTGTCCTCGCGGTCGTCGTAGAGGTGCTCGTAGATGCGCGAGTGCGTGACGAGCTCCCCCTTGTGGAGCACCAGGTACTCGACGAGGGCGTACTCCTTCGGCGTGAGGGCGACCGGCTCGCCCTCGCGCGTCACCGTGCGCGCGACGGTGTCGATCGTCACGGCCCCCACCTCGAGTATCGGCCGCGGCTCCTGGGCGGAGCGCCGGATGAGGGAGCGCAGGCGGGCGAGGAGCTCCTCGATCGCGAAGGGCTTCGTCAGGTAGTCGTCCGCTCCCGTGTTGAGGAGGTCGACCTTGTCGCGCAGCGTGTCGCGGGCCGTCAGAACGAGGACCGGCGTCGGCTTCATCTCCCGGAGCTGCTGGAGGAGAGCGCGGCCGTCGAGGCCGGGGAGCATGAGGTCGAGGACGAGGGCGTCGTAGTCCACGGTCTGCGCCTGGTAGAGGCCGCCGGGGCCGTCCGTCGCGACGTCGCAGGCGAAGCCGCAGCCCTCGAGGGCCCGCCGCAGCGCGCTCGCGAGGTCGACCTCGTCTTCGATGATCAGGATGCGCATGGACACGACCTCGGCGGGCGCCCCTCCGGCTGCAAGTCTACTTGATCAACATTAAGGCAGGATGAAGGCGCCGGGGAGAGGCGGGTTTTTCAGCGCGGTCGCGCGGCCCGTCGAGTTCACCTTGCCTTAAGGTCCACCGTGTCAGGATCGGGGGCACGCAACGGCACCTTGTAGAAAGGAATCATCCAATGGTGAAACCGGCGCGAAAGTGGTTGTTCGTCCTCGCACCCGCGCTCGCTCTCTCCCTGGCGGCCGCGCCGCCCCCGGAGGGCGAGGAGATCGAGCTGGACGAGGCGGAGGTGTTCATCGAGTTCAACTCGACGGACGAGGACTTCGGCATCCAGTTCTTCTGGGACGGAGAGCCCTGGAAGGAGATGGAGGTCGAAGGGCCCGACGGGAAGCCGGTCCTGAAGGTCAGAGTGAGAAGGAACCTGGCGGCTCAGGGCCTCACCGAGGGGTTCTTCGAGAGCGCCGAGCCGCCGGCGTCCGTGCTCTCGATGGAGGCGTTCCTCGAGCGGTTCCCCGAGGGGACCTACGAGTTCGAGGGGGAGACGCTCGAGGGCGACGAGCTGGAGGGCGAGACGGAGTTCACGCACACGCTTCCGGCGCCCCCGGCGAACCTCTTCCCTCCGGACGGCGCGGTGGTGAACGCGATGGCCCCTCTGGTGGTCAGCTTCGACGCGGTCACCCAGGACCTCGACGGGAACCCGCTCGTTCCCGAGCTCTACGAGATCATCGTCGAGACGGAGAACGAGATCCTCCGCGTCTTCAGCCTCACTCTCCACGGAGACGTCGCGAACCCTTCCGCGACGGTCCCTCCGCAGATCCTCGATCCCGACACGGAGTACAAGTTCGAGGTGATCGTGCAGGAGGAGAGCGGGAACCGGACCATCGCGGAGACCGAGTTCTCGACGCTTCCGTAGCTTTCGGAGTTCCTCCTTTCCGACCGCCTCGAGTCGGCGCCGGCCGGCTCGGGGCGGCTTCGTTCGCGGCCGGTGCCGCGGTCCAGGGATTCGCGGGGCGCATTCACGTCGGGTGAAGCGAGGAGTCCCCTCGCCCCCATCGCAAGATCGATGGCGCCTCCGACAGACGAGCGCGAGGGCGAGCGGTGCGCGTCGGCGCGGCATCGGCACGGCTCTCATGCGGGCGGGATCCTCCTCACTCTTCTACTCCGGGACGGGCCTCCCGCCTCGCGTCGAGGCGATGGCGCCGGTAGCATCCCCTCAGGAGAAAGCCCATGAGCAGAGAATTCATGCTGTTCGTCCTCCCCCTCTTCGCCCTCGCGACTCAGGAGCCCTCGACCTCGGCGCCGCAGGGGTTCGACATGAGCCCGGCCGCCGAGCTGAAGAAGCTCGAGCCGTGGATCGGCAGCTGGGAAGGGGAGGGAACCTCCCACGGAGCACCGGGCGCTCCGGCCGTTCGCTGGACCGCCCGAGAGCAGGTCGCCTGGGTCCTCGGGGGCCACTTCACCGAGTCGAACACGACGGTCGTGTTCCCCGGCGGCGAGATGCCGCCGCTGAAGATCCGCTCGTTCATGGGCTACGACCGGGAGCGGGGGCGCTGGGTCTCGATCGCCGCGAACAACATGGGCCGTGCGCGCCTCCGCGAGATCCGGTGG
>Ga0187892_10006901_pt1 | contig 16543 bp, 11 predicted proteins | sample MA1701073metaG_FD_139345 | JGI IMG/M metagenome (GOLD analysis project Ga0187892, IMG submission 139345) | Bio-ooze microbial communities from a basaltic lava cave in the Kipuka Kanohina Cave System on the Island of Hawaii, USA - MA170107-3 metaG ... | reverse complement strand
GTGCCGCGAAGGCGACACCGACGGCGACGTGCTGACCGACTTCTGCCCGGGCGCCACGGCCACCATCGAGTGTGTGCCGTAGGTGCATTGGACGGCGCGATGAGCGCGGGAGCCTGTGGGGAGTGGGGTGGACAATGTCCACCTCGCTCCCCTACTGGTTCCCCGTCGGCGTCGAGCGTGATCGGCGCGTCGGTGCACCGTTCAGCCAGCGCCCGCACGAGGTTCCAAGTTGAACGAGTCGCGTTTGTCGATCACCGATCACGACGATCACGCCAACAGCATAGCGATCCCTGGTGCCCATTGCGGCGCTTCGAGCTTCAAGCTTCGAGCTTCGGGCTGCGGGCTCGCGCGATGCCCCGACAGGACTCGTAGTCAACGTGCAGTAATAGCCTAGCCGCGGCCGTCCGTGGCGAGCTCGTCTCGGTCAACCGGCACGTCGGATAGGCGAATGGTGCGAATGTAGAGCTTCTTCTTGGGCCGGCCGGTCTCGTCCACGGGCTGGGCCATGAGCTGGTCGAGTGTTCGCAGCGAGTCGGCTCCGTACAGCTCGCCAAAAACCGTGTAGTGACCCTCGATCTCGGGCATCGACGTGTTACTGATGAAGAACTGGCAGCTCGCCGAGTCGAAATCGTTCTCGAGACGGCCCATGACGACCGTGCCCTTGACGACCGGCCGGTCGTTGAGCTCGGCCGCCAGTTTCTTGCCATCGGTGCGGATGCCGGTTCCGTCGCCGTTGGGACACCCGCCCAGGATATAGTAGCCTGCTTCGACCTTGTGGAACGTCAGGTTGTCGTAAAACCCCTTCTTGACCAACTCGATGAAGTTGGCGACGTGTTCAGGCGCGTCCTCGTAGAAGAAACGAAGGTTCATCGAGCCGAAATCAGTCTCGATCTCGGCCTGTTTGAGCGGGGCGACTTCGAGCATCAGCGTATTGGACTGGACGCGGCCGCCGTACGGCGCCCAGTGGATTCGGTAGCGGCCGGGGGTCTTGAGGCTTGGATAGTACTCGGCCGCGTCGAATCGAACGCCGACGCTCGAGTGCGGCGCCAGCGTCACCGTGGGGGCCTTGCCGGGCGGCTGGTAGCCGACCGGATTCTGCCACGAGCGATCGTATTCGTTCGTGACCTTGAGGCCGCCGTAAGCCTTGCCGCTGAACACATGGCAGACGGGCAACCCGACTCCGACTTCGGTAGGCTCAGTGGGTTCGGTGCCCGGGACGGTTAATGTGACGGGTTGCGAAGAGATGTTCTGCAGCGTCAGGCTGATCCAGACTGGCTTTCCGGTCGAAATGGTCCGGGCCGGAAGGCTGATTGCGGCCGTGATCTCCGGAATGGGGGCTTCCTGAGCATAGCCCACGCCGCCCACAAGCAAGCAGTGAATCAAGCCCAGCGTACGTCGGGTCATAACGGTTCGTTCCATCCTTGCCGGCGTCAGGGCCGGAATCTCGCCTCGGAATCAGGCCGTGCCTGTGGCCCAGTCAAGATCGGGCCGGCCCGCCGGTGAGTCGGCATTGTGGCGGATTCGGCACGCCTGTCCACCGACTTCGCCTCAGGCTGCTCGACTCGGCGCAGGGACTGCCCGGCCGGGCTGACGCTGAGCCCCAAGTCTTGTACCGCGTCCGCGAATGTTCGGTTGCAGCGATATGTCTCAGCCGACGCGGTCCTCGTGGCCGATAAAACGGAGAAATCACGCTTGTCTTGAACCGAAAGGCTGCGAGATCGAACATGAAGATTGGCGTGCTGGGCGAGGGGTGGTGGGCGCAGGCGGTCCGGGCGCGCGGGGACCAACCGATCCTTGTGAAGGTCGAGGAGCGGACCGCCGGCGCCTACCAGGCCGACTTCGCTGCGCGGCTGCGCTGTGGGCCAGACGTTGTGTCCCAGATTGCTGCAGACCGGCCGGACGTCGTTATCGACAACGGCGCAGCGGGACTGGTCTTCGTCGAAGGCTCGGGCGGGCTGTCGGATGTCAAGCTGGCCCACGAAGTAGCGGGCGTGCCACTGGTATCGCATCTGATCGACCCCGTGGTGACCGTCTTCGCTCAGTTGCCCTGGGGGGTTGCCTGGCCATGCCTGTCGAGCCGGACTTGGACCAAGGCCGTCTGGGATCGGGCACAAGCCGACGAGCTGATACGGTTCGGCGTGCCTGGCGTGATTCACGTCCCCATGGCGGCAATGGACCGGCCGTATTGCACCGATCCGCTGCCTCTCAAGCCAAGCGGCGCGTTGGTGTCATTCATCGGCGGCCAGAACACCAGTTACTTCCATCCGTCGAACACTCTGCCGGCCTCGAGCCTTCTGGCGGGTGTCTTGGCAAGCGCGGTGCGCGGCGACATGGACGGCGTGAGCTTCGACTCGGTCTACCACGACCTGTACGAGCTGGCCGAGCCGCCGAGTACCGGCGACGCGCCGGCCACGCTGGCGAGCAAGGCTCATGCCTACTTTGTCGCCAAGCTGTTCTACAACGCGTCGCTGTGCATCCGCCAGCGTGATCGATTCGTGATCTTCCTGTCGCGCAAACTGGGCGACAGCTTCCGGCTCATCGGCAGCCGGTGGGACGCCGTGTACGGGCTGCCGACCGCGCCGCCGTTGGCCTCCTATGACGACTTCCTGCAGCACTTCCGCGATACGGCGGTGAATGTCAATCTGGTCAACGGCAACGCCGAGTCCGGGCTGAACATGCGGCACTTCGAGATCACGGCCGCCGGCGGGTTCATGCTGTGCTACCGGCAGCCCGAGTTGGCCGAGTGCTTCGAGATCGGCCGCGAGTGCGACGTGTTCAGCAGCGAGCAGGAGCTGCTGGAGAAGCTTCAGCACTATCTGGCCCATCCCCAGGAGCGTCAGGCGATCGCCTACGCGGGTCAGCAGCGGACGCTGTGCGAGCATCTCTACAGCCATCGGCTCGAAACGATTCTGAAACACGTGCCCAGCGCGGACACGAGCGGCGCTCGTGAGTCGACCGCGCCGAGAATGGCCGTGCCGCCGCCCGCCGGACGGGTACAGCGCAGGCCGCCGGCGAGAGCGCGCTCGCCGCGCGGCAAGCTGCTGGTGATCATGAACCCCGGCCGCTTTACGCGTCATTATCTGCACGACATGGCGACGGCGGCCCGGCGCATGGGCATCGGGGTCGTGACGCACGAGATCGGCGAAACCTGGGCGCGCGTGGCGCGACAAGACTCCAGCCGAGCCGCAGAGATGGACGAGTTCGTGCGCCGCGAGCACGTGGCGGTCGCGATCGGCTCGCAGATGAATGGCCTGACCGAGTGGCCGCTCGCCGCAGGCGCCGACGGCCGGCCGGCGACGTTCTTCGAGTCGCGCAGAATCGCACATCTGCTGTGGTGGACGGACCATCCGCAGTGGGCCAGCGAGCGCGTCGCACTCTCGCCCGACGTCCAGCCGCTGCTGGCCTCGGCCAACCAGCGCTCGTTCGTCAAGAGCGAGTCGGCCGCGGCCGAGATACGGCATTTGCTGGGCTGGTCGAACGTGCATGGCCTGCCGGTGGCCGAGGACCCGATCAGCCTGCCGCCGGCCCGCGGCGTCCGGCCTGAGTTCGACGTCGTTGCCATCATTGGCTCACCTCCGCGAGTGGAGCCGTGGTTTGAGGAGAATCTGAGCTGCGACGAGCCGGATGTCGAGGCGATCGGCCGCCGCGTGGCGAGCGCAGCCTCGGCCGGCCTGCGGCAGCTCTGGGCCGATCGGGCCCCGGAAGCCATGCGCCCCGCACTGGGCGAGCTGGGCGATGCCTGGGTTGAAGCGCGGCGCTGCGATCCGCTGACCTCCAGCTTTCGGCACTTCATCGTCCTACGCCGTGCGCACGCCGACGCCGCAGATTGGCTCGAGCGTCATCCCATCGTGTACTTCGACGCGCTCGAGCGGCTGTGGGACTTTGGCCGCTGGGAGCGCACGTTCGTGATGGCGTACCTGGCGCGTCACTTCCGCGTTGCGGTGTTCGGAAGCGACTGGTCGGCGCTCGGCATTCCGGGCGGCGGCTGGGTCGACCATCATGATCAGCCGGCCGTCTATGCCCGCGGACGACTGGCCATCAATGTGTCGCAGGCCGGCGACGAAGAGGGCATTTCGCACAAGCCGTTTCAGATCGCGGCCAGCGGCGTGCCGATGGTCCACATCGGCAGGCAGGGCCTGGCCGAATGCTTCGAGCCGGACATCGAGGTGGCGACGTTTGCGACGCCGGCAGAGGCGCGACGCGTCGTTGGCGAGCTGCTGAGCGATCGTGAGCGGGCTTCGGCCATGGGCGAAGCGGCCCGGCGGCGGCTCCTGGCGGATCACACCTGGGAGACACGCCTGCCGCAGATCCTGCAGCGGGCCGGCGTGGCTGATCGCCTCGGATTGAGAGCTTCGCCAGTCTCGACTGCTGAGTGCTGAGTCCTCTTCGAGTCCTGAGTCCTGAGTACATCCGTTGCCTCGATTCCTACCTCGAGAACTGGCGCGATGATCAGCACCGCGGGCGCACTCGCCGGCTGGGAAGCCCTGATACCATTGCCGACGTTACTCACAGACGGACGGAGCGGCCCCGCAGCCGCCCGTCCCGGCCGGCTGTGAGTAACTCGGCGGCGGCTGTGATATCTTCTGTGAGTTCTTCTTCGGCCGCAACGGTAGACTGGAGGGAGGATCGGAACGCCTCGGTCTCGACACGGTCCAGTAGCCCTGCTCCTGCGAGGAGCTTGTCAAGATCACCGGCGAGATCGTTGGCGCCTGCCCAGACGTCTGAGAGAACGGCGCCTCACGAAGGCTCATGGATCAGGCGGAAGCGGCTGGTGTGCTATGGGCACCCCAATCCGGGACTCTCTGGCAGGAGCGCGCGTGTCCCGGATTGGGGACCCCTATCCCGGTCTGGCGATCGCCATCGAGACCAGCAGCGGGGCGGCGGTCGAGCGGCTGCTGGACGCCGGCTACTCGGTCTTCCCGATCAACCCGAAGGCCGCCAAGCATTACCGCGAGCGCAAGGCGCCGAGCGGTACGAAGACCGACTTCGTGGACGCCTGGAGCCTGGCGGATGCCCTGCGCGTGGACGGGCACACCTGGCGAGCGCTGAAACCGGATGACCCACTCACGGTCGAGCTGCGACTGTTGTGCCGCGACGAGATGGCGCTGATCGAGCAACGGACGGCGTACATCTGTCAGCTCAGGGCGGCGCTGCACGAGTACTTCCCGGTAGCCCTGCAGGCCTTCGACGATCCGGGACTCGCCGCCCCCGGCCCAGCCGGGCCACGGCTCTGCCGTGGGTCCGCCGTCGGCGGACGCGGCGTGCCCCGGACGACTGGACGAAGCGCTCGTCCTGGCCCTTCATCGAGCGCTTCTCGACGCCACAGGAACTGGTCAACGCCGGGAAGCGCCGCTGGGAGAAATTCCTGCACACGCACCAGCTCTATTACTCGGAGGAACTCTACGCCAAACGGCTCGATCTGTTTGCAAAGGCCGATCAGTTCTGCGGCGGTGCGGCCGTCACGAACGCCAGGAGCCTGCTGGCCAAATCCCTGGTGGCTCAGTTGCGTACGCTTCAGGATCACCTAGACGAGTACCGCAGCAAAATCATGGAACGCTTCGAACAGCAGGGGTCCCCGCCCGGACGATGATCTGTTTGGCTCGCTGCCGGGCGTGGGCGAGAAGCTGGGGCGGCGGCTGCTGTCCGAACTGGGCGACGATCGATCGCGCTTCGAGTCCCACGAGAGTCTGCAGTGCTTCGTGGGCACGGCCCCGGTCAGCTTCGAGAGCGGCCGGATTCGCAAAGCCCGGCTGCGGCGCGCCTGCCACAAGATCCTCCGCTCGACCGTGCACCTGTGGGCCAATCTCAGTCGGGACTCGTGTCCGTGGGCGGAAGCCTACTACCGTCGCAAGCGCGAGCACGGCCAGACCCACGCCTGCGCGCTACGCTGCCTCGGGCAGCGTTGGTTGAAGATCCTGTGGAAGATGTGGCAGACCCGGACTTGTTACGATCCCGAGCTGCACCAACGAAACCAAGTGAAACACGGCAGTTGGGTGGTCGCCCTGACGCCGGCGGCCGGCACGTAACGCCGGGGCAGAGGTGCGTCCCAAGACCCTGTGAAATCTTACCAGGAGCCCGCGAAAGAAAATGCGAAAAAAGCCCTTGCCAAGAGAGAGAACACCTTGACACACGGAGCATCGAGGGAAGGCCGCCGTGACCGCCGATCCCGGCGCGCCGGGATCGGCGGTACGAGTGCACGGCTGGGTGTGCAAGGACAGAGAGGTCGTGCGCGCCGTTGGCGGCGCACGACCTCTCTCGCGTTCCCGTTGGCTAAGCGGCACCGTGGCGCTGGTGGGCGAAAGCAGGCGCGTCAGGCCATGTCCTTGAGGGCGCGCAGGGCACGAACCTTGACCACGCGGCGGGCCGGTTTGGCCTTGAACATCATCGGCTGGCCGGTGAAAGGACTGATGCCCTGACGAGCCTTGGTCGCCGGCTTGTTGACCACGGTGATCTTCATCAGACCCGGGACGGTGAACAGGCCCGGTCCCTTCTTGGACAGGTCCTTCTTCATGAGTCCGGCCATGGACTCGAAGACCGACGCCACCTGCTTGCGCGTCAGGCCGGTACTGTCGGCCAGATCGCCGTAAACCTGCGACTTGGTACGCCCCTTTGCTCCTGCGGTTGCTGCCATTGGCATTGTAGCTCCCTTATGCGGTGAGCCAGGCCCATCCCTGGCTGGCCGCCTGGAAAATAATCAAGTCGCGCCTCGGACGCAAGCATTTTCGGCTGATTTTCCCGGAAAAACGAGCGTTTTCGGGTCGGACGCTTGCCGCGGGCAGGGCCGGCCGGGCAGCTCACTCGGAGGACTCGTCCGGGGCCAGCGTGTCCCAGAACTCGACCAAGTCGATGCGGGTGAGAATCCCGGCCACCTTGCCGCCGCGCGTGACGATGACGCCGCTGCTGCCCGAGAGCAGTTGCCGATAGACTTCGTCGACGTCCATGCCTTCGTCGACCTGCGGCAGCGGGCGGGCCATGATTTCACGGACGTTTACCTGGCGGGGATCGCGGCGGGCGTGCAGCAGCCTGGCGAGCGTGATCTCGCGCAGGCCGCCCACCACGGTGCCGTCCTCGATGACCGGGATCTGTGAAATGCCGTGGCGGCGCAGAAGCTGAATGGCCGACTCGGCCGTGTCGTCGGGCGAGAGGGCGATCAGCTCGGCCGGTCCGCGACGTGCCAACACTTCGCCGGCCGTATACTTGCGGCTGGCGGGTTTCATGAACCCGCGCTGGATCATCCACTCGTCGTTGTAGATCTTGGACAGGTAGTTCCGGCCGGTGTCGGGCGAGAGGGCCACCACCAGGTCATCTTTCGTGAGCCGGGCGGCGTACTTCAGGGCCGCGGCGATGCACGTCCCGCACGAACCGCCGACCAGGATGCCCTCCAGGCGCGACATGTCGCGGGCCACCTTGAACGACTCGTAATCGCTGACGCGCACCCACTCGTCGACGACCTGCGAGTTGAACGTCTTCGGCACGAAGTCCTCACCAATGCCTTCGACCGCCCAGGACTTGGGCGTGTCGCCGGACAGGATCGAGCCCTCGGGATCGGCGCCGATAATGCGGATCTTCGCGTTCTTCTCCTTGAGAAACTTGCCGACGCCCGAGATCGTGCCACCGGTGCCCACGCCGGCCACGAAGCAGGTCACTTTGCCCTTGGTCGCCTGCCAAATTTCCGGCCCGGTGTTTTCATAGTGGTACTGCGGGTTGACCAGGTTGGCGAACTGATTGGGCTGCCAAGAGTTGGGAATCTCGTTGAGCAGGCGGGCGGCCACACCGCCGTAGCCCTCGGGTGAGTTCGTCTCGGCCGAGGTGGGCGTGATCACCACTTCGGCTCCATAGGCCTTCAGCAGGTTGATCTTCTCGCCGCTCATCTTGTCGGGCATGATGAAGATGCAGCGATAGCCCTTGACTGCCGCCGCCATGGCCAGTCCCACGCCCGTGTTGCCCGAAGTCGCTTCGATGATGGTGCCGCCGGGCCGCAGCAGGCCGTCGCGTTCGGCCTGCTCGATCATGGCGACGGCCACGCGGTCTTTGATGCTGCCGCCGGGGTTGACCATCTCGATCTTGGCATAGATCGGCGGCGGCAACCCGGCCCCGAGCCGCACGAGCCGTACGAGTGGCGTGTTGCCGATGCACTCGAGGATGTTGTCATACATGCCCAGCATGATGTCCCTCAGGCGGTAAACTGCGAGAAGCTCCACAACGAGGCCTTGGCGTCGGCGAGCTCGCGCGACACCCGCTGGCTGAACGATTCAAACCCGTCCAACTCGAGTGCCTCGGCGGGGCGGGCCAATTCCTCGACACCGGCAAAGCTGTCGGCGTTGGTGGTCAGGAGTTGCACGTCGTGCGGCTCAGGCGATCCTTCGAGCACGGTCAGGGCGGGCTTGGCGGGCGAAGGCGAGGCGGGCAGCATGATCGATAGTGGAGCGGGACCCGTCGCGCGGCGCGACGACGAAAAGACACGTTTCTCAAGCCACTGCAGCCAGGTCACTGCCTGTGTCATCATGGGGAATTCACCGGTCAATGGACAGCGGGCGGAGACCGGACGCCGTTCGGCGTTGTCCAGGCTCCAGCCATCGGCCAAGAGCTTCAGCCACCACATCCAGTGTGCGGCGTCGACGCTGCCGTGCTGCCGGGCCAGGGCATCCAGCCAGGCGCGCCACGATATCTTCGATGCATCCGCGGCGATCTGCTGCGTGGCGGATTGAGCGTCGATCGGGGCGAGTGTCAGCCGCGCGTCACGCAGGGCGGCATGGCAGGCGTTAGCGTCCGTCGGCTGCAGGCGCGACCAGATGTCGTCCAGCCGCTCCCAGACCTGCTGGCAGTTGAGCAGGCGCCCGGTGGGATCAGCCGGGGCTCCTGAGGCCGGGATGGTCACGAAGAGCGTGAACGGAAAGTGGCGGGGCGCGGCATCGTGGCTGGGCCAGACCGCGGCCACAATCCAGGTCGATTCATGGCCGGGCATGGTGATCGCCAGGCGGGCCGGCTGCAGTTCGCCGCGCGTGGCCTCGGTGTGCGCGGCCACCCAGGCATCGTGGCCGCTGCCGAGCCACTCGGCAAAGGCGCGGGCCGGTCCCTCGCCATCCTCGACATGGATGTACTCGCGAAAGATCGGCAGTTTGCCGAAGGCGCGCAAGACGACGTCGCCCGAAAACGAGCCGCCGCGCAGGTTCCTGAGTTTGCTCAGAAGGCTCCGCATGTTCAGTGCATCAGCCCATCGGCTGCGTTCGCGCTCACTCCCACGGGCAGGCCAGCGCGCTGGCCGCTTCGGCAGCATGGGGGAGATTCAGCGCCGGCGGCAGAGTCACCGGCTGGCCCAGGCTGTCGCGCAGCTCGAACTCGAGCGTCACGCTTGTCTGTCCATCGATCGGCCAGGTCTTGCGAAAGCGCGGCGTCTCCGTGCGGGCCGAGTCCAGCAACCAGAACAGTGCCACGTCGCTCAGCGTCTGGCGGACCAGCTCGACCTCACGCCGGCGCGACCCGCCCGGCTGCGGATCGCTGAGGTGAATCAGCAGCCCGCGGGCCGGGTGCCAGCTGTACCAGCTATTGTCGTCATCGAAAGTCTGGCTGGTGGAAATCGTGACCCCGACGTTGACGGGCCGGTCCATCCGGTCGAACATCGATTCGCATTTGAACGTGAGTTTGCGATAGTGATCGGACACCCGCGCATTCTGCGCCAGGGGGTAGATCACCTTGAGCTTGAACGCGCTCTGTTGGAACAGCCGTCGCCATTCGGCCGCGTTCTTCAGCATTTCTCTTCGAGCCGCCAGGGCGGCCTCCTGGCCGGGCACGCTGACGCGCAATCGCTCGTCCACCGATGCCATGTCGCCCAGCTTGGAAAGGATGTGATCGAGCTGCGGTACTCGATCGAGCGTCGGCGCTCCGCCCGAGAATGGGAAGGGTCGCTGGGCGCCCAATTCGTCGACGACGCTTTGTACGCGGTCTTCGACTTCCGAGCGCAGCAACGCGACCGCTACGTCGCCGAACCACTGAAGCTGTGACGCGAGGAAGTCTTCCTGCAGCCGAGCGGACAACTCGGCCGGAGGCGTGCCCAGCAGTGCCGCACCCACATTCGGAAGCGCGACGGGCTTGGAACCGTCCGACTCTGGCTTGTCGCGCAGATCAGCGAGCGTCAGCCCGAGGTCGATCCACGCCTGGTGACCCTGACCGAGGTCGATGGCCGACCGGCCCTGCAAGACAGCCTGGAACCAGCGGGCGAACGGCCCGTCCTTTTCCGGCTTATTTTCGCGCAGAGCCCGGGCCACCGCCTCGGCTGCGGGTGACTCGGTCGCGGCCACCGCGCGAACCAGGTGCTGGTCCAATTCCTGAACCAGCCCCGCGTACGGTTGCCACATCTCGTCGAAGCGCTCGGTCACTCTTAGCCGGTCCTCAGGCACGACCAATTTGACGAACGTCTGCCACTTGGGCGTGCGTTTGACCAATGCGCACAAATCGGACAAGTAGCGCAATCGGAACTGCTCGTACCGCTCGCTCCAGGCGCCGAGGTAGTCGCGCACGGCCGTCGCCATTGACTCGTCGAGGCGCAGAAGCACCCACTGGAGCTCGACTGCTCCCGGCAGCGGCGAGTTCTCAGGGCTGCCCAGGCGGTTCAGCGAGTCCGCCAGCAGCTGCTTATGCTCCATGGTCTTGATCAGCGAGTCGATCGTCGGCAGAGCGCGCTCGGCCGGTCGCTCCGGCGAATCTGATCGCGGGACGAGCGTCGACAGGGAAACAGCCGGGTGGCCGATCGCTTCGAAGATGTCCTGCAGGAGTATCGCGCGCGCGACGCGCCGTTGCGTTCGGCTGACGCCCCGGCAGAGCTCGCGCAGCTTTTCGGGCTCCCATGCGGAACCGTTCGGAACGCCCGAGCAGAATGCCGCAGGTTCCGCGTCGCCAACCAGACTGCCCGCCCTTTCGACCCAGCCCTGCAGCCGTTCCGCGGTCGCCGGGTTATCACGCGCCGTCTGGGCCTCACGGATCAGACCGTCCCAGCCGTCCAGGATCGTGCGGACTTGAACGACGCATTCGCTGGGCGTGAGGGCCGTGCCGGCGCCACGAGTCGCCAGCAGCGCGTTACAGTCGTCGCCCGTTTGGGTACTGCGTGTGCGGGCCTGTTCGAGCTGCGCCTCGAAGTCTCCGGCGCCCGCCCGAGCCTGCTCAAGCAGCGTATCGCGGCCGGCGGCGTCTCTGGCGCTGCTCAGCACGTCGACCATGTCCTTCCAGAATCGGCCTGCGGTCGAATTCAGTTCGGCCAGTTGATCCTCGAGTGACGTCGCAGGCGTCGCCGAGCGGACCTGTTCGTTGATGAACTCCTGAAGGGGGAGGAGCCAAGCCGAACCACAGCGGTTGCCGTCACCGCCACACGCTTGGTCCCACCCAGCCGCAGCCGCGCGCCACGCGTCGACACTCTCGGCGCTGGCCAGCGCCTGCCCGGCGGTGAGAATGGACTGGTAACGCCCCAGCATCGACGTGCGCAGCTCGGGCCGCTCGGAAGCTCCGCCGGTGCTCGACAGTTGATCCAGCCGCGCCTTGGTGTAGCCCTTGGCGCGCTCGATGGCCACCGAGATCACGTTCTGGCCGTCGCGCTGCGGGCTGAAGGCGTGGCGCGGATCCCCTTGGAGCTTGTTCAGGAAGACGTCGAGTTGGTCATAGAACGCCTGGTCGCCGCGCTGCGACTCATCAAGAACGCCGCTCAACTGCTCGAACGATGAGTTGAGCGTCCGCTGCCCGGTCCACCAGCGGACGTATTCGATCACGGCATTGCGGAACTGCGGGAAGTTCGAAGGCGTCAGAACCGCACCGCTGCCGGCTTCAATCAACGCGTCTTCGATCTGGGCCACCTTGTTCCTCAGCAGAGTGTGGCCAAACAATTCGCGCCGCACGGGCTCGAGTGACTTCGCGATCGCCTCGGTGTTGCCGGTGAACAGGATCGCCCAGCCGCTGCGCAGCTCGGCGTCGTCCTTTTCGAGCGATTCGATCAGGTTGGGCACGCTCGCGAACGCCGGATTGTGCTGCGAAGGTTGTTGGCGAGCTTTCTCGACCAGCGCGAGCGCCTTCTCGGCATGATCGCGCGGCTCTTGCAGCTTTGTCTCCAGGCTCCAGAAACCGAGCCCGAACGCGACCAGCATGACGCACAGCAGCGGGAGCATGACCCAATAGGTGGCCTTTCTGGCCAGCCGCGAGCGCTGGATCTCCTTGGCGGACCGGAAGACCAGCCCCTGCTCGGGCGCCACCTTACGCGTGTAGAAGTCGTAGATAAAATGGGCCCGCGACTGCGGGAACAGCTGTTTGAGGTCCTGCAAGTCTTCTCGGGCCAGACGGGCGCCGAGCAAATCGAGGATGGGCTTGCCCTCTTGAAGCGCGCTGGTGAAATAGAACCCGCGGAAGAACAACGGCTCCGCGAACACGTTGCGGGCGAACAGCACGTTGACGTATTCGTGCAGGCGTGACTCCAGGTTGGCGAACGCCGCCGGAAAAGTGAACACCCAGGCGCGCTGGTCGCTGTAGCCGCCGTAGGTCGAGGGCGACGAGCCCATGGTGGTCGGCCGTTCGCGCGAGAACATCATGCCGCGCTCGCCGCACAGGAACCGGACGCGGAGGTCTTCGAGCCGGCCGAGCAACTCGCGAAAGTGCTTTGGGAAGTCGGCCGGGTCGTAGGCCGCCTCGAAGGCCCCCGGCCGGGACCAGCCGAAGAGCTGGTTGCGCTGCAGCCCATCGCACGCGTCAAAAAACTCGGTGAAGCCCGCCACCAAGTCCATCTTGGTCACCAGCAGATACACCGGGAACCGGACCCCCAGGACCTGCTGCATCTGCCTCAGCCGGTCGCGCAGGATGGTGGCGGCGGCTTCGCGCTGCTCGGGCGAGTCCTTCATGAGCTTGTCGGCCGGCAGTCCGACGATGCAGCCGTTGAGCGGGCAGCGCCGGCGGCTCTTCAGCGTCCGCAGGAACTCCTCCCATTCCTTCTTGTCGGTCGTGCCTTCCTGCTCGAATACGAGCCGGCCGGCCGTATCCAGGATCACGGCGTCATTGGTGAACCACCAGTTGTAATTGCGCGTTCCACCGAAGCCGGGCAGCTCCTCCTTGCCCAGCGGAAAGTCCATGCCGGAGTTGATCAATGTCATCGTCTTGCCGCCGGCCGGCTCACCAATCAGCACGTACCAGGGCAGGTCATAGAGCGTTTTGCCGGAGGCCTTGAGCTGCTCGACGCCGCGTAGCCATTTGCGTTTGTACTCGCGCTCGCGCTCAGCCTCTTCACGGCGCGTCGGACCGGCCGTCTGCAGCTCGAGCTCGCGGCCAAACGCCTTGCGGCGCCGGCGGCGGTACAGCCAGACACCGGCCGTCAGCACGACCAGCGCGGCGCCGATGCCGCCGATCCACGGCAGGATCTCGCGCAACCGCTCGAGCCGCGTCTGCTCCGGCAGTTTCCCAAGAAACGACGTACCGGCGCTGCTGGCGCCCAGAATCAGCACCAGCGCCAGGAGCATCTTGAGCTCCGGCGGGAGCGACCGCCATAACGACCGGTCCTTCATGGTCCGGAACCCTCCGTCAACGGTTGCGTCGACGGCGCGTCGTCAGACGCAGGCGTTCGACCTGAACTTGGCGCGAAATCGTTCTTGACCCGCTCTGCGAAGCCGTCCAGTTGGACCTCCAGCCGTCGCCGCAATTCGCCACGAACCACCACGAACACGAGTACGCAGGCGATCAGGACCGCGGCCACGACGGCCATGCGCATCATCGGCTCGTAGTTCGGCGGCAGCACGACGGTGTGCCGATACGCGTCTGGAAAGAGCTCGCGTGTCTGGGTGCGCACACCCGCCGGCAACTTGGCCAGAATCTGCTGGCTCTCACGCTGCAGTTCGTGCGGCGCGCCGGCGTACCGCCCCTCGAATCCGAGCTGGAGGCAGGTGAGGTAGATGGCCAGCACCTCAGCGGCGAATGGGCCGCCGTGATCCGGGCGGTCCCAGGCCTCCTTTCGGACGCGCAGCTCATTGAAGAACTGCTCGCCCGCCGGGGCGTCGGCCCCCCCGATCAGATCAGGCTGGAGCGGGTGGCGCCGCCACCACTCGGCGTGCTTCCACTCGGTCTCTCGGGAGAAGGTTTCGTCGATCAGGTAGATGAGCGCCGCGCGCGCCGGGCGCCAGGCTGCCTGAAACCCGGAGTCCTGCTGCGCCAGCTCGTCCTGCTCCTCGAACAGGGTGAGCAGCTCATCGCGCACCCCGTCGGGCACCACGGCCACCGCACGGTGGATGTTGCGACGGCAGGCCGCCAAGTAGAGCAGCACGGGCGTAGCAAGGTCCATCAGACGAGTCGCCATCGTCACTCACCTGTAGCGCGCGAGTCTCCAAGCGGCGCAGCGCCGCCGGCCTTCCCCCCATCCCACAGGGGCGCGGCAAACGGAGCGGCCCCCGTTCCCGACGCGGGCCGGCCGGCGTCGCCCAGCGAAATCCGCAGCGCAGTGTACGCCTCGAACGTGTTGTGCCCGCATTTCCGCTTGACCTCGTCCTCGAAGCTGAGCGGCAAGTTAGGCCGAAGCTGCTCCCTAAAATACGACCAATAGATGCTCTCTTCGGTCTTGAAAAAGCCGCCCTTGGTCACGGGCCACTTCTCGTAGTTCAAAGCATCCCGCAGGCTGTTGCCAACGTCAAGAATCGTGCCGTGCGAACCCGCCAGGATGGCCGAGGCCCAGCGCAGCACCAGCTCGCAATACTTGCGCAGCAGCGGCGCGCGGGGAGAGCTGGCGGTGAGTGCCCGCACGATCATCGCGTCGATGTCGAGCAGTTTCTGCCGGTCGAGATTCTCGTACATCTCGAGGATGCGCGGGTTGTATCGGCTCAGGGCGCCGATCTGAGTCAAGATCGTGGTTTCGAGCATCCGCATCAGCAGGATGAGTGTCGTGAAGCTCTCAATGAGGCGGGCCGCGTTGATCGTGGTCCCGGCCGGAAGGGCCTCGCGCAGGGCCGGAATGGTCTCGCTGACGAGTGCCGTCAGTTCGTGCGAGAGCGGTTGCTCGGGGGAGGCCGGGTCTGGCGACGAACCGTCCCGTGCTCTGGGTCGCCCTTCCAACAGGGCGATGCGCTGAATGAGCTCGTCCCGCTCGGCCTTCAGGCGCAGGTAGCGCGGATCATCGGGGGGAGCGGCTTCGTCCGATCCGGAGCTCATCTGGCGCAACGTACCGCAACATCTGCGGCTACTCAAGCCGTGGAAACTCGAAGAATAGGATTGATCGCACAGCCGGGAAATGGTCTAATGTCGTTGAACTGCCGGAGGACTCGGAATGCCACAGCCGCGCTGTCGGTGCCTTTCCCGCCCAGCTTTCACGCTGATTGAGCTGCTGGTCGTTGTGGCGATCATTGCCTTGCTGATTGCGCTGTTGCTGCCCAGCCTTCAGACGGCTCGCAAGCAAGCCAAGGCGGTGGTCTGCCTGTCGCGGATTCGCGGCCTGGCCAACGGCTCGTTCATGTACACGACGCCGTTTGGGCGCTATCCGCCAACGCTCACCAGCATCAGCTTCTCGGGCCTGAACAGCAATCAGGGCGGCGTCGATTGGCTGGGCGTCGGCGACCAGTTTGGCGCCTTCGTGGCCGGCAACGCGAACGATCCGCAGAGCGGCAACCCGAAGGGTTTTGCGGCGGCGCCGAGATTCGGGGCGATCTGGTCGTATGTTCAGAACGAGCAGATGTATCTGTGTCCCGAAGATGCGCCCGGCAAGCCGCCCCATAACTCGCTCGTCGGCGGCGGCGGCAACGGCAAGTTCAGCTACTGCATGTTTGGTAATATGGGGCTTCGTCCGCCAGAGACGGTCCCGCCGCGAATGAGCGACGGGCCAACCTCGCAGCAATATCGGCTGCCCAAGCCCTCATTGGCCAATGTGCCGCTGTTTGCCGAGGAGCACCCCAAAAACATTAACGAGCCCGGCGTCAACGGCCACATGGAGGGCTGCTTCAGCGGCGGCGATGCCAACGGCGGCGGCGGCGATATCGTCGTCTCGCGCCACGGGCCGTACAGCGTGCGACCGGGGATTCAGCCCAACGCCACCGCCATCACGACCTTCAAGCAGGGGACCACCAACCTCGGCTTCGCCGACGGCCATGCCGCGCCGATCAAGGTCAACTACGGTTTCGTCGTCCAGCACGTCCGGCCACCCCCGCAAGGCATGGGACTGGACGGCATTCCCTATAACTTCAAGGGCCTGCTCTACCACTTCGGCATCGAAGACAGCACGGTGGACATGACACCCTGAGTGCTCGCGCAACATGCCTAGCCAGACGCCTGGGTGGCATGGGCAAGCGGCCTCTTGTTTGCCCGTCCGGACCACGCGACACTCTCTCGGCAGCACGGGCAAGCGATCGTCGCCAAAGGCCGCGACGATCGCTTGCCCATGCCACGCCGATGGCGCATTTAGCCCGGCTTATTCCTGAGCCTCGCGCCATCGGGCGACACGTTGACCCGCCAGCGTTGCAGCGCCCGCGGCCCGCGGCCTTGGCGGCCGGGGTTCTGACTCGCGCGGCCGCTCAGAATCGGAACCCCGCCCGCCCAGGGCGCG
>Ga0187892_10006900_pt1 | contig 16546 bp, 13 predicted proteins | sample MA1701073metaG_FD_139345 | JGI IMG/M metagenome (GOLD analysis project Ga0187892, IMG submission 139345) | Bio-ooze microbial communities from a basaltic lava cave in the Kipuka Kanohina Cave System on the Island of Hawaii, USA - MA170107-3 metaG ... | reverse complement strand
CGGGCTGCGAGGGAACTTCGGTCAAAGCAACTACGGCGCCGCCAAAGCCGGGCTCATGGGTTTGACCCTCGTCTGGGCCGTCGAGCTCGTCAAGTACGGCATCACCGCCAACGCCATGGCGCCGGCTGGGTGGACGCGTATGGTCAGCACGATGCCGGGCATGGAAAACGTCAAGCCGTCAGCCGACATGGACCCCGAGCTCAACGGTCCGATGATCGCCTATCTCGCGTCGGAGAAGGCCGCGCACGTCAATGGCCAGGTCTTCGGACGCCGCGGCTTCGGGTTTACGCTGTTCCAGACGCCGCGACCGATTGCGATGATGTACAAGCCTGGCGGTCTGAGTGCCGCCGACGTTGCCGCCAACTTCGATTCCGTCTTCGGCGAGCATTTGCAGCCCGTCGGCCTGACACGGCCGAAGCGCGAGGAGAAGAAGGACTGAGCTGTCCTCTTCGAGAGAATCACGACATGGTCGGAATCGTTTCCTACGCAGCGTACATTCCACGTCTTCGCCTGCCGTTCGACGCGATCAGCGGCGGCGGGCGCAAAGCCGGCGGCGCCAGCGGTGAGCGCTCGGTCGCCAACTTCGATGAAGACAGCGTCACGATGGGCGTGGCGGCGGCTGCGGCGTGTATCGAAGGTATAGGCCGCGATCAGATCGACGGCGTCCTCTTCGCTTCGACATCATATGTCTATCGCGAAAAGCAGGCGGCCAGCATCATTGCCAAAGCTCTGGATCTGCGCCGCGAAGTGGTCACCGCTGACTTCGCCGACTCGGTACGCGCCGGCACCACGGCGCTGCGTTCGGCGATGGACGCCGTCAAGGCCGGTTCGGCGCGCAACGTTCTGGTGATCGCCGCCGATTGCCGTCTGGCTGCACCGCGCTCTCCGCTGGAGCGCACCTTCGGCGACGGCGCAGCCGCGTTTCTCGTTGGCGGCGATGCGGTTGCCGCGACCATCGACGCACAGCATTTCATTGCAGACGAGATCATCGACGTCTGGCGCACCGAAGGGGACGCGTTCGTCAAGACGTGGGAAGACCGCTTCGTCGTGGAGCACGGTTACAGCGACAACATGCGCGAAGTCGTCAAAGGCCTGCTCGGCAAGGCCGGCAAAGCGACCGGCGATTTCTCCAAGGTCGCTTTCTACGGCCCCGATGCCCGCAGTCAGGCCGGTTTAGCGCGCTCGCTGGGGTTCGATCCGAAGACGCAGCTGCGCGACGCGTTGTTCGGCAAGCTCGGCAATGCCGGCGTTGCCTTCGCGCCGATTCTCCTGGTTGCGGCGCTAGAGGAATCGAAAGCGGGTGACACGATCCTGCTGGCGAACTATGGCGACGGAGCCGAGGCTTTCGCCCTTACTGTACACGCTCCGATAGCCAAGCTGTGCGATCGCCGTGCCGTCCGCTGGCATCTCGAGCGGCGTGCCGAGCTCAACAGCTACGACAAGTACCTGGCGTTTCGAAATCTGCAGGCCTCGGCGAACGATCGGCGCGCCGGCGCCGGCGTTTCGGCGACAGTGCACTACCGCGATCGCGATGAGGACATCAGCTTTCGCGGTCACCGCTGCCGGCGCTGCGGCACCGAGCAGTTCCCCTACCAACGAGTTTGTTTTCAGTGTTTTGCCAAGGATGACTTCGAAGCGGTCCGGCTCGCCGATCGTCACGGCAAGGTCATGTCGTTCACCTTCGACAACTTCGCCGGCAGCCCCGATCCGCCGTTGATCGTCACGACGACCGAAGTCGACGGTGGCGCCCGCGTCTACCTGCAAATGACCGATGCATCGCCGAAGGAAGTGAAACTCGATTTGCCTGTGGAATTTACGTTCCGTAAGATCCACGAGTACGGCGGTACACCGAACTATTTTTGGAAGTGTACGCCGGTGAAATGAGGTTAGGGCAGGGGTCAGGGGTGATCCTGGCCGCTGACCGCGATTGGAGTCCGACCAATGAGTGCAGATGCCATCAGAGACAAAGTCGCCATCGTCGGCATGGGTTGCTGCAAGTTCGGTGAGAACTGGGACAAAGCACCTGAGGACATGATCGTCGAAGCGGCGTTCGAGGCGTATGAGGACGCCGGTATCGACAAGCCCCAAGAACAGATCGAAGCCGTCTTCTGCGGTGCGGTGTATCCATCGAAAGGGACCGCCGAGGTTGCCGACGCGCTCAAGCTCTTCGGCCGTCCGGTCAGCATGGTGCAGAACTACTGCGCCACCGGCACGGATGCCTTCCGCTTCGGCGTCTTTGCCATCGCCGCGGGCGTTTACGATACGGTGCTCGTCGTTGGTTTCGACAAGCCGAAGGATCGTGGCGTCTCCGGACCCAACGTACAGACCGCCGGCGTGCGCGGTCTGCCGATGACACCCGCCGGCTGGTTTTCGTTGTGTGCCGCCCGCTACTTCGAGACCTACGGCGCGGGCCGCGAGGATCTCGCCAAGATCGCCGTGAAGAATCACCACAATGGCACGCTGGCACCGAAGTCGATGCTGAAGAAGGAGATCACGGTTGAAGAGGCGTTGAATGCGCCGATCATCTCCTGGCCGTTCGGTCTCTACGATTGCTGCGCACAATCCGATGGCGCCGCCGCCGCCGTGATCACGCGCCGCGATCTGGCGAAGGGCTTTCGCGACGACTACGTGCTGGTCAAAGCCGTCGCCATAGCCCTCGAGGCCAATCCGCAAGCGGACCCGGCTTTCGATTTCCTCCGTTGGAAGCCGACCGTGACCGCCGCCAGGCAGGCGTACTCGCAAGCCGGTATCGCCAACCCCTCCAAGGAAATACACATCGCGCAAGTGCACGATTGTTTCACGCTGACGGAGATGCTGACCTACGAGGATCTCGGTTTCTGCGAGAAAGGCTCGGCCAAGGAACACGTTGCCAGCGGCACGTTTGCGCTCGACGGCGAGCTACCGGTCAACACCGACGGCGGGCTGAAGACGTTCGGCCACCCGACCGGTGCGACCGGTGTCCGCATGCTCTACGAAAACTACAAGCAGCTTCAGGGGAAGGCGGACAAGCGCCAGGTCAAAAGTGCCACGGTCGCGCTGTCGCACAACATCGGCGGCGCGCCGCAGACGTGTGGGATGACGATTATTGCCATGCCTTAGTGGCCGTATCTTGGATCTAGGCCGTTGTCGGACGGCAGATAACAACATGTTGTCAGAGACGGCCCGCAGTGAGCCAGCGGCGAACGGAACCGCAGCGCGACAGCCGCCTGGTATCTGGTATCTAGTGGCCACTCGATACGAGATACAGTCTATGTTCAGTTGTTGCGACATCGGCACCAAGTTCTCCCACGCCACCGGCGAGATCTTTTCCACGGCCCACTGGTCGGTCGTCATTCGGCGCAAGCAGGTGACCCCGGCGGCGCTGGTGTTGATCTGCAAGCGCCACGTCGAGAGCGTCGGCGGCCTGACGCCTGAAGAAGGCGCCGACCTGCCGTTGGCCGCCAAGAAGCTCGAACAGATGCTGCGCACGGCGTTTCAGCCCGACAAGCTCAACTATCTGGCGTTGATGATGGTCGACAAGCATCTGCACTTCCACGTCATCCCGCGCTACCAGCAGGAACGCACGGTGCATGGCTACACCTTCAAGGACCCCAATTGGGGCGGCCCACCGCGTCTTGACGGCGAAACGCCAAGCGACGACGTCGTCGACACGATCCTCGCCGATCTGCGGCGAGGGCTGTGATGACGGCGGCGCTTAACCTCTTGACTCGCGCCTCTCAACCTTCAACTCTCAAGGCGATGGCGGTCGAAGCTGAGTCAGAGCGACTCAACGGGGAGCCGACATTGGAGACGCCGGGCGCAGCCCTATGAACGTTCCTCTGCTCGTCAACGATTTCATCGAGCGCGCTTCGCGGCTCTATCCGGACAAGGTCGCCATCGTCGATGCCGGCCGGCGCTATACGTATGCGCAGTTCCATCAACGTGTGAACCGCCTGTCGAACGCCTTGCTCGACCTCGGCATCCGCAAGGGCGACCGCGTCTGCATCCTCAGCCCGAACTCGCACTTCTTCCTCGAGAGCTTTTACGGCACCAGCCAGATCGGTGCGATCCTGGTACCGCTCAACTATCGCCTGGTAGCTGCCGATCACGAGTACATCCTCAATCACGCCGGCGTGAAGGCCATCCTCGTCGATTGGGAGTACGTCAAGATCGTCGAAGAGATCCGCGCCAACCTGAAGACCGTGCAGCACTGGATCGTCGCCAAAAATGATGGTGTCACGCCGGCAGGCTGGACCGATTGGGAAGAGATGATCGCTGCCGCGTCGGCGGCGCCGCCCCCTGCCATCGACCTCGACGAGAACGATCTAGTCTCGATCAACTACACATCGGGCACGACTGCGCGTCCCAAGGGCGTCATGCTCACGCACCGCAGTCTGTACATCAACGCCTACGGCCTGCTCGTGCACCTAGGCGTTCGCCACGAAGACATCGAGCTGTGGACGCTGCCGATGTTCCACTGCAACGGCTGGGGCGGGGTCTACGCGCTCACCGGCGTCGCCGGCACGCATGTCGTCCTGCGCGCCGTCGACGGCAAGAAGATCTTCGACCTGATCGAGAAGGAGAGGGTGACCTTTGCCTGCATGGCGCCCGCCGTGCTGCGCGCGATCCTCGACTATCCCGACAAGTCCAAGCACGACATCCGCACGACGCCGCGCTTCACTGTCGCCGGCGCGCCGCCGCCGGCGGCCTTCATCGAGCGCCTCGAAAAAGAGTTGGGCTGGCACTTCATCGAAATCTACGGTCTCACCGAAACGGCGCCGCTGCTCACTGTCTCCAAACCCGACCACTATACCGAGAAGGAAGACTGGCCGCGGCGCTCACGCGCCGGTGTCGGCGCCCTCGGCACCCAAATGCGCATCGTCGACGAGAACGACCAGCCGGTGCCGCAGGATGATGAGAGCATCGGCGAGGTGTGTGCCCGCTCCAACGTTGTCTTCGAAGGATATTGGGAACAGCCCGAGGAGACCGCCAAGGCGATCCGTGATGGATGGTTCCATACCGGCGACCTCGGCGTGTGGGATGAGCATGGCAGCATCCACATCGTCGACCGCAAGAAAGACGTGATCATCTCCGGCGGTGAGAACATCAGCTCGCCCGAGATCGAAGACGCCCTCTACCAGCACCCGGCGGTGATCGAGTGCGCCGTCATCGGCGTACCGCACGAAAAGTGGGGCGAGACGCCGAAGGCGCTGGTCGTCTTACGTCAAGGCACGCAGGCGACGGAGCAGGAGCTCATCGAATTCTGCCGGTCGCACCTGGCTCACTTCAAGTGTCCCACCTCCGTCGAGTTCATCGCCGAGCTGCCGCGCACGGCGACGGGCAAGCTGCAGAAGTTCAAGCTGCGCGAGAAGTACTGGGGCAGCGCGAAGCGACGCGTCAACTAGCGCGTGAAGCGTGCAGCGTCGGAGGGGCGGGGAGGGGACGCTTCACGACATACGCTTCACGATTCTTCCAAGAGTCGGTCAAGAAGCTGTGTAACGATATTGTTCGTCTCAAGATCCGAATCCGGCGGCAACACCTCGTATTCCACCATCATCTGCGCCACGCGCATCATGATGACGGCGAAGCGAAAGCCGGCGAAGATCTCGTAGTAGTGCAGCGAATCGGCCCTGCGGCCGGTGAGCTGCTCGTAGCGGGCCACCGTTTCCGCGCGCGAGGGGAAGCCTTCGAGGCGCGGCATGCCGATGCCTTCGCTGTGGTGGCGGTCGAGAAAGAGCCACCAGGCGAGATCCTGGATCGGATCGCCGAGTGTCACCATCTCCCAGTCGAGCACGGCCATGCAGCGGCCGTCCTTGAAGATCATGTTGCCGATGCGCGAATCGCCCCAGCACAGACCGAGATGCGTCGACGCCGGCCGGTTGCGTTTCAGCCAATCGAATGCCGTCGCCGCGATCGGATTGTCGCGATCGCGCTTGGCCCATTCGAAGTAGTGCGCGTAGTAATTCAGCTGCTGCTCCAGGCCCGGCGCACCGAACTGCTTGCGGTCGAGCAACTCGAAGCCGAGTTGTTTCCAATCGAGCCGATGGATGCGCGCGAGAACATCGAGACCGTCCCACCACAATGCCGCGCGTTCAGCCGGCTCGATCTCCGTCACCCAACCGGCGGCATGATACGAGGGGTTGTCGCCGGGAATCCGGCCCTCGACCTTGTCCATCACGTAGAACGGTGCGCCGAGCACCGACTCGTCTTCCTCGAGCCAGTACACCTTCGGTACGGGAACGTCGGTGTGCGCGCCGAGGGCTTTGACGACGTTGTACTGCAAAGCGATGTCGTACTCGGGAAAGACGGCGTAGCCGGTGGGGCGGACACGCGCGACCATGCCTCGTTTGTGATTCCCGTCGCCGTCTCTCCATGCCGCGTTGAAGATCAGGGTATCGGTCGAGAAACCGGTCGCCTCCGGGGGCGTGACATGGCCGACGAGTACGTCGTGGCAATGAGGCATCTTTCGTTCGAGGTAGCGACCGAGTTGCAGAGCGGTGACTCCGGGGTCGCGCTGCTTGGGAATCGGCATGCGCGGATAGTGAAAACTCGACGACTGAAAGTCAAAGAGCACGTTGATTCAGGCCGCCAGCGACGGTACAAACACGTCGTCTCACGACCCAACCGGTATCGATGAGACGTGACAGCATGAATCTCACGTCTCCTTCTGTTGTTCTTCAATGGAACTGGATGCCTCGCACCTCGGTCGACGCGGTGCAGCTTGCCGCCTGGGTTGCACTGGCTGTGACTCTTTTCCCGCTCGCACGTGGAGCCGTAGCCCGCTTGAGGGATCGTGAGACACGGCGCCGCGCGCTGTTGATCGCTGCTGTAGCACTCGGCGTGCGTCTGCTCGTACCGCAAGTGCCAGTCAACTGGTATTCCGGCGTGAACAACGTCGATTTGGGTAGGTGGATCTATTCCCGAGATACGACCTTCATGCCGCTTCCCAATCAATTCATGACGTTCGTGCTCGGTTTCGAGGGAATTGTTGCGTTCAACATCCTGATCGGTGTCATCAGCACCCTGCTCGCGTGGCATGTCGCCAGGCAGGCTGGTTATGGCGAACGTGTCGCCTTCGTCTTCGGCTTCGCCGTCGCCCTTACTCCGATGTACGTTCGTTTGTCGGCATCGGACTCCTCGCACCTGATCGCGTTGCTCCTTTGGTGGATGGGGGCGCTCGCCCTGCTTCGGTTGGTCCGTGGTAGGGGGGGAATTGTTGACCAGGTCGTCCTTTTCAGCGCGGCGGTCGTCGCGTGTCCCATCCGCATCGAGGCGAGCCTCACAATGCCGGCAGTGGTGTTGTTCGTCGCCCGCAACCCGCAGGGCTTCCAAGATGTTTGGCGGGAACGACGGCGCTGGTTTCCACTCGTTGTTGGTATGTTGCTGGGGCTCGCCTGCGGCCTCGCCGCTCACGATCGATCCTGGACGCGGCGAATCGATAGTTTTAGTCTTCCGCTTTTTCTGGTTGAAATGGTCGCGAACGTCTTCTTCGTTGTCGATCTGAACCCCCTGGGGCTGATCTCGGCTGTCTATACGCTACTCATCTGGTTCTACGTCTATCAGAAGATCCGTCGCCGCGCCTTTGACGAAGCTGTTGCAACCGTTCTTCCATTCGTCCTGTTCTCCGTCCCCTACGCATACACAGCCAAAGGAATGTTGGCAGCTGGGGCCAATTTGCCCGGAGCTTCGTACGCAACGATCATCGGCATGTTCGTACTGATGGGCGGTGCCAAGGGAGCCGTCCTACTCTATGACCGCCTGCGGGCCAGGCTATCGGTGGCTCGCGCACGTGCAGTCGCGACGGTCGCGCTATCTTTCCTGCTGCTCGGCTGGCTCTTCGTTCCGTATCGCACGACATATGCCTACATGGAGGAGTTCTCATTTCTCCTTGGTGCTCTTCCGCACCAGAAGGTCAGAGTCCTGACGATCTTCGATCCGTCGGGCCCTGGCGACTTCGACTGCTGTCTTGCCCTTCCCTATCCCACCTTCGCCGGTGATTTCCCCGGTATCCAGTGGCAAATCCTACGCGAGCAGGACGCCAAGGAAGAGCGCTTGCGGAATCTCGAATTCGACTACTACTACCCAGGCAGCTTGATCGCGGTCGATGTCGACAATTTGAATACCTGGTTCATCGGACGACTTTTCCCGGACCCGGAGATGAACGCGCTGCAGCAAGGGCATCTCCGCAAGCTGCAATTTGTCGATGAGTTCATCCGCGGGAACTACGCGCTGACACCATACCGTAGTGCCACCGTGCCGGCACGGACGTTCAGCTGGGCGCCTTTCCGCGATGACCGCATGACGCTCACCGTCTATCGAGTTGCGGATTCCTCCGCGGTAGAACCCTCAGAATGACACCGAGCTTCGTGGCCGCGTCACGAGTGCCTCTGGCGAAAAGTCCGGTTGCACGCCTTTGACGGACGGCAGACGGACCACGTGAATCCCTCCATTTTCGTGACTGCGCTTCTTCTGCTGGCGGGTTGCTCCGCAGGTGGCGATGTCCCGGTGCGTCAAGTTCACCGCTACTTCACCACCTACAAGCATCTCTCTGGGCCGCTCTTCTCCGTCGGCGGCCCCTCGCCCTACGATGTTCGCCAGGGCGAGGTCGGCAGCTGCTGGTTGCTGGCGGCGATGGCGGCGACGGCACAGCAACAGCCGCAAATGATTCGGCGCATGTTCGAGCACATCGAGCCGGACAGTTATCGTGTGACCTTCCCCGCCGACAACGGCGCCGCGCCGACCGCAACCGTCAGCGCCGACGTCCCCTTCCGTTGGTTTGCGTCCGAGCCACTCTACGCCGCCGCACATAGCGCGACCTGGGTCAGCCTACTGGAGAAAGCCTACGCCAAGGCGTTCGCCCGCGCCGAAGGCTATGAGGGGATCGGCGGCGATCATCCTCGGATGGCGTTGGAACAGCTTACCGGCTGGCCAGTGCGCGACTACGACATCGACGGCGACCTCTCGCGTCCTGATCAGCCTGAAGAATGGAGAGAGCTTCTTGCTGCATATGCGAACGGTGCGCCGATGGTCGCCGGCAGCCGTATCGCACAGATGCGCACCGACATCGTGCCGATGCATGCTTACGCCGTCACTCGCATCGAACGCGATGCAAACGGCGTCGCCTTCGTATGGCTCTACGACCCCGAAGGCTTGAACGCCTATCCAAACGGCGAGCTGCCGCTGACGTTCGATGAGTTCGTCTCGTACTTCTACTACGTGTCGATCGCTGAGGTGGGGGCGGGCTTCGACGAGCTCCGGGCGGACGGAGTTCAATTTGATCTCAAAGAGCTTTTTCCGTAATCGACTTTTCGCAGGCCCAGATTCGGCGCGTCAGCTCCAACGGGCCCGTTCCACATCTGTTCATTGTCTACTCCGCGGATTCTTCGACAATCAGAGTCAGGCCGCGCGTGTTACGGACGATGACCCTCGTCCCGGGAGAGAGCGGTGGCGTATCGGCGATGATTTCAGCACGCCACAACTCGCCGCGAATACGCACGAATCCGGCAGGCGCGAGCTCACGCTGCACCACGCCATTGCTGCCGATGAGATCCTCGAGTCGACTCGCGGAACGATCTTCGTAGGCACGGTGCACCAGTGGGTAGGCGACGATATCCTTCAGAAGCAACAGGCCGAAGAGGAACATGGCCGTTCTTACCGAGATGAGCTCGAGCTCCCAGCAACCAGCGAGGACGATGCCACCGATGATCCAACCGGGGATCTGAAACAGAGTGTAACGCTGCAACGTCGACATCGTCGTGCTCGCATAGCACGAAACTGATCTGGCGATGACTTCCGCCTTTTCCTGATTTCGTGTACTAGGCTGCGACCCATGTTGCGCAAGCTCATTGCAGTCCTCGTCGTCGTCGCCGTCCTTTTCGTCACGGCCGGTCTCTATGTGCTGAGCCGAATCCGGCTGCCGGTTGTCCTCGACGTCCCGGAGCAGGGTGCGGTGATCGACGGAGTGACCGTCATCAACCCGGGCCAACCTGCGGAGCCGGGGCGACGCGTCGTGGTCGAGGGTGGTCGCATCACACGGATCGAAGCAGCGCCGGCGGACGCCGGTGGTCCATACGTTGGCGCGTTTGTGTTGCCCGGGCTCACCGATATGCACGTGCACCTGCCGCTCGAGATATACCTGCGGCAAGCGGAGCTTTTCGGATTTCTGTTTCTCCGGTACGGCGTGACGGCAGTACGCGACGCTGGGTCGCTCGACGGTTCGAGCCTCGAGTACCGCGAGCGCGTACGACGCGGTGATTTCGCCGGCCCGCGTATCTATGCGTGCGGCCCGTTCGTCGACGGCGATCCGCCGCAATGGCCGAGCTCGAAGGTCGCGCGCACTCCCGACGAAGGACGCGCCGTCGTCGACGAGCTAGCGGCACTCGGAGTCGACTGCATCAAGGCCTACAATCGACTCGACGCCCCGACCCTGGCCGCGATCCGCGAAGCGGCGCACGCCAAGGGGTTGCAGGTTATTGGGCACGTCCCCAGCCGTATCCCCTACGAACAGGCTCTACTCGACGACGCGCAGCATCTCATCGGCGCAGCGGGCATGCCGCCGGAAGGTGCGAAATCCATGGCGGAGCTCCTCTCCCCGTGGAGGACGGTCGACAAGGATCAGTACGCCCTGATTCCACGCACGGCGCTGGCGAACGATCTCGCCAACACGCCGACGCTGGTGGCGCTGGAACAGCTCGCGACGGCTGCAGAGAACTACGAGCGGGCCAGCAGTGAAGGCGTCGGCTTGCTGCTGCCGCGCTATTTCCGCGATGTGATCTGGAACCCGACGATCGGTCTCCCAGTGCTGCGTATAATGAAGCAGGAGGACTACGCCGCGATCCGTGAGACACGCGCCGCGCGCTTCAGAATGGTGCGGATCCTTTCCGCGGCCGGCGCGCGCTTACATCTCGGTACGGATGTGCAGATTCCGTTCGTCGTGCCGGGCGACAGCATGCAGCGCGAGATGAGACTTTTTCTCGAAGCCGGCGTTCCGCTCGAAAGCATCTGGATCTATGCAACACGTGGTGCCGCCAAAGCGCTGAACGTTCCCGACCACGGCGAGCTGCGCGACGGAGCGCCTGCCGACCTGCTTATCTTCAGGCAGGATCCGACGAAGAGCTTGAACGCGCTCGAGTCGCTCGAGGCGGTCGTCGCCCAAGGCCGGCTCTACACCATCGCCACACTGAACGAAGGGATGAAGCGCTATCTGCTACACTACGAGGATCCCTGGTTCGACGACATCACCATGCGCATGACGAAGCTCGCCATGGAGCGCATGTTTCCGGCTGCGAAGTAAGCGGAGATGGAGGGGAGCTGGCTCCAGCCGGCTTGCCTTCGTGTGAAGTCAAGCCGCCGGGCAGCCCGCCAAGGCGTTTCGAATCGCCTGCACGACAACGGTTACATCGGCCGACCCCGCCGCACCTGACGTACAATCGCTCGCCGACCGCCTGCCGAGCGCGATGTTGACGATGGTAACCACCTCGTCGACGGTGACTGTGCGGCCGCCGTCACAGTCGCCGACGCAAAGATCCTGCGGTTCGATCATCGACTCGGCGATGACACGCTGCACCTGTGGGTCGTTTTCGGCGGTGCGCCGTGCCAGCGCAATCGCCTGCGAGAGTGATAATCCGCCGTAGTCGGTGTTGACGTTCCGGCTGAATACGGCGCTGAGGACGGCTTCGATGCCGCCGAGCGTAAAACGATCCAAGCCGATGCTCTCGAGAATCTGAACGCCGGCTTCAAATGACAGGTCGATGATCACCGAGACCACATCGTCGCGGGCGAAAGTCGCTGCCAACACGCGGACGGCAACACCATCGATCAGCGCTCGAACCTCGAACGGAAAGCCGCTGAAGGTTGCGGTGAAGTTGAAGGTGCCGTCCATTGTCGTGACCCCGGCACCATCGGACGCAGAAACTGTAACATTGGGGAGCAACACGATCCCATTCTGCGTGAGGCCGAGAACCGCGCCCTGGACAATGATCCGACGCGAAGGCGTCGCGGAGGTCGAACTTGCCGCGGTCCCGGAGAGCAGTAGTGCGATGGTTGCGGCGCTGCGCAACCGACGCAGTGTCGATCGCGTCATCTGCGATCAGCCGACCTACTTGCCGCCCTTGGCGTAGGCTCCGATCAACTCCGCCTTCGCCAGGATATGGCTCGCCATCGCTTTCTCCAGCTCCGCTTTGCTCGGTGTTGTCAGCCCTTCGAGCACAACGTCGAGTGCATAGAGCTTGTGGAAATAGCGGTGGCGTCCAATCGGTGGGCAGGGGCCACCGTATCCGGTCCGTTTCCAATCGTTCTTGCCCTGCGCCGTGCCCTTTGGCAGCGCCTCGGGTTTTACGCCTTCGGGAAGCCCGCCGGTTGCGGGCGGAATGTTGAAGAGCACCCAGTGAACCCAAGTCGTCATCGGCGCTTTCGGATCCGGTGCATCCGGGTCGTCGAGGATGAAGACGAGGCTCTTGGCGCCCGCCGGGACGTTCGACCATGCGAGCGGCGGTGAAACGTCCTCACCTTCGCAAGTGAATTTTCGCGGGATCTCTCCCTGATGCGCAAAGCTCTCCGACTTGATCGAGAAAGTCATCGATTCCCCTCCAGCGGCTGCCGGTGCCAGCAAGACGAACAACGACGAGACAATTCCAACGGCCGCAGTTCCAATCATGATCCTTATCTACTCCGATCCTATCCCGGTCGGAACAGCATCAAGCGCCAAACGCCGCGCGCAGCCCTAGGTTGTCACGACGCGTTGGTAGACCTTGGGCAGCTCGCTCGGTAGCGCGGCGATGTCGTCGATCACCATATAGCGCGACTCGTCGCACATCTGGCGCAGATAGTCGTGGCCGGCCTTGTCGACCGTGATGCAGAACGGCGTAATGCCGGCGGCTTCGGCTTCCTTCAGGGCGACACTCGTGTCGCGTAGGCCGTAGATATTGCTGCGACGGTCCTGGCCGTAGTCAAAATCCTGCGGAAAGCCGTCACTGAGCAGAATCATGTGGCGCGAGCGCGCCGTGACGCCAGCCATCTTTTCGGTTGCATGACGCAGCGCCGCGCCCATGCGCGTGCTGCGCTTGGGTTCGAGGGCGCCGATGCGCCCCTTGACGGTTGGCGACAACGACTCGTTGAAGGATTTGACCAGATAGAATTCGACGTTGCTGCGGCCGTGTCCGGAGAAGCCGTAGATGGCGTAGGCGTCGCCGATCTCTTCGAGAGCTTCGGTCATGATGACGAGCGCTTCCTTGGTGACGTCGATGATTCGCCGCGGTGAACGTGTCTCGCGTCGTGCCTGCGAGCTGAAGGCGGACAGGTCGTACTCATCGCGCCCATCGGCGGATGGCGGCGGCCGCTTCAATGGCTCGTCCGTCGAAGCGCTCAGGTCGATGAGAAACAGGGTAGCGACGTCGCGCTCCTCGCGTTGCCGCGCCGTGTAGAGTTTCGACGACGGTGCCAGACGCGCACGCAGATCGACGCGTGCGCTGACGACGGCGTTCAAGTCGAAGTCTTCGCCGTCCTCCAGGCCGCGGACAACACGATACATCTCCGGCCGGATGCGCTGAAACTGCCGTCGGACATCGGGAATCAAGGCCGCGTAGTCGAGCAACGTCTGGTTGAAGAATTCGCCGGCGTCGCTCTCTACGGGAACTTCGAGCAGACGGCACCAGCGCTGACGGTAGTCGCTGATGTGGTAGTCCCATTCGTCGTAGTAGAAGGCGGTGCCGTGCGTGCGTTGTTCCAGCCAGCGACGCGGCCGCGCCCGCTCGTTGCGAGCTCCGTCATCGAGCAGTTGGCGAATCTCCTCGAGTTGCTCCGGCGGTAACTTGCCGAGCAAGTCGCTGATGTAGAGACCGAGACCCTCGAGGTCGTTGCCGTGTCCCTGTTTGATGCGTAGATCGACGCCCGATTCGATCAGCTGCTGCAGCTCCTCCGCGGACATCCCGACCTTGGAGCCGGCGCCCTCTTCCTGTTCTTCGTCGAGTTGCAGGCTGACCTGGTCCGACGGCTCCTTGTCCGGTTCGATCGACGCCTGTTGAACTTCGCCCGCCTCGCCAGGTGGCATCGGACCGAGATCCTCATCCATCAAGTACGGCTCGACCATTGCCTCGCCAGCCATGCGTTCGAAGGCCAATTCCTCCAGCGGTACACCGGCGGAGCTTCTGCCGCCGGCCGACAGTTGTTCGCTGAGCGTCAGTGCGATCAGCAAGGCATCGTTCACCGTGGCGCCCGGACTGGAAAGCGGCGCGACACAGGGTACAACCACCGCTGCGACCGTCCGCAGCCACGGAGGTGCTTCCTCCAGACCGCCGCCCGTGAGCAGCCAGGCGAAGAGCGCATCCAGGAAGCCCGAATGCGAAGGATGATGTGTGCGATCGAGGCCGCGGAGAACCTGGCTCATCACTTCCCGTTGCTCGCGTTTTAGCCCGGGATACGGACGCGTCAGCTGAGACGCGACACGAAACCCGTCAGCGACGAGAAACAATTCCTCGAGCAATGCCGGTTGCTCCGAGGAGTGCAGGTATTCAAGCAGGCTGCCGTTGGCTTCCGGCGGAAGAATGGCTGCGTACGTGCCGAATTCGCGCCGGCCGGCGAGCAGCGTGCCCAGCAACTGATAGAGGCGGGCATTGTCCTCGTGCGTCGGAAACCGATCGATCCGCAGTGGTAGACAGATTTCATTCTCGAGCGGGAACTCTTCGAGCGGGCTGCGCAGCTGCGCGAAGTCTGTCGAGCGAATGGAGACGGGCTCGCCGCTCAACATCTGTACGTACTTGCGCAACGAGCCTTGCACATCTTGCAAGGTCGCCGCCGTCGACGACGCGTGCAGTACCTGGATGCTGGTGCGCGACTCGAGCGCGAAGTAGGCCTGTCCGGCCTCGGTGCTGTCGGCTGCGATCTCAATGCCGCGCCGCACCCAATCGACAACTCCCTCGTGACGAGCGTCCTCGTAGGCCACAGGCAGTGAACGCAGCAAGGCAATACTGCCGAGCGGAAACGCACGTGCTGTGTGGACCGTCAGATCGAGGGCGGCTTGACGATGGGCTCGCGGCAGGTCGTTGACCAATGCGCCAACCACCGGCGTGACAGACGCGACGCCTTCGGCATCGACACCGGCGGCACAGCGAAAAACGTCGAGCAGCTTCTGTCGTGTCTGCGCCGGCAAGCGGCGCAGAACGGTCGGAAGTCTTTGATAGACGAGCGCTGCCGCTTTCGGAGCGTGGCCCGCCATCAGGGCGAGAGTCGAGAAAAAGCGTATACGCTCGTCGCCCTTGAGAGTGGGGAAGCCGTCCGGAAGGTCCGTGAAGAACTGGTTTTCGCGCAGAGCCGGCTGCAAGGCGACGCCGAGCTCGGCCCATGGCGCGATGTCGTCGGCCGTCAAGATCGGCAGCACGCGCGCGGCGCTTGCCAGAAAAGCACGTGCGAGAAACTCCCCGCGCCAGTCGTGTGTGTCGTAGAGGCGTTTCGCCTGCTCGACCCATGCACGCAGCAGATCGCCGTGGATCTTGTCGACCAGAGGCGCCGTCCCTTCGAAGAAGCCGGCGCTGAGCCGGCGTGAGACCGAAGCGATGTTCATCCCCGCGTCGACCCAAAGGGACATGCGTTCGATGCCGGCGGCGATCAAGGCTCGAGCGGGTACCGAGAAGAAGGTCAGTGCGGTCTCCCGCTGCACCGTATCGGCGCTGAGCAAGCCGGCACCGAGATCGACCCAACGGTTGAAGTCCTTCTCGCCCAGACCCTTCCACGCCGCCGCGGCGCGCTTGTAGTACTCTTGCGCGATTACCGGCGAGATCGCAGCCAGACGATCGCCCTGTTGCAGAATGCGTTGATGAACGGCGTCGCCGAGGCGCTCGCATTCCGTCCGCGCCTGCTTACCGGTACGATCGGCGAACAGATGAGATTCGAACCAGAGCGCGCGGTGGGTCACGTCACTCTAGGGGAAGATCGCCGAGACCAGTGCGTCGATGGCTTTCTGCGATTCGACGTCGTCGGTGAGCGAAGTGCTGACGGCGACGCGGCAGGCTCGGCGTGGCTCGATTTTCTGACCGATCATCTGGCCGGCGTAGATCAGAAGCCGAGTGCTGACTCCCTCTTCGAGCCCGCTGGCTTTCAGGTGGCGTACTTTCTCGCCGAGCTTCGCCAAAGCGAGAGCCGTATCCATGTCGACGCCGCTCTCATGGGCGATGATCTGCGCTTCCTTGTCGCGCGGCGGATAGTCGAAGTCGATGGTCACGAAGCGCTGGCGCGTCGAGTGTTTCAAATCCTTCAGCACGCTCTGGTAACCGGGGTTGTAGGAGATTACCAACAGAAAATCGGGATGGGCCTCGATGATCTCGGCCTTCTTGTCGATCGGCAGGATACGGCGGTGGTCGGTGAGAGGGTGGATGAGGACGATGGTGTCCTTGCGGGCCTCGACGATCTCGTCGAGGTAGCAGATCGCGCCATTCTTGACCGCCTGGGTCATCGGCCCGTCCATCCAGATCGTTTCATCTCCCTTGATCAGATAGCGGCCGACAAGGTCGCTGCCGGTCAAGTCCTCGTGGCAAGCGACGGTGACGATCGAGGCAATCGCGTCGCCATCCCCGTT
>Ga0187892_10006899_pt1 | contig 16547 bp, 10 predicted proteins | sample MA1701073metaG_FD_139345 | JGI IMG/M metagenome (GOLD analysis project Ga0187892, IMG submission 139345) | Bio-ooze microbial communities from a basaltic lava cave in the Kipuka Kanohina Cave System on the Island of Hawaii, USA - MA170107-3 metaG ... | reverse complement strand
TCCGCCGACAAAATAAAATAGTGATGCGGATACTCGGTTGCTGTGTCGGTTACACCTTGCTCGTCAAACATACTGACGATTTTATTAGGCTCAGCAACCACGCCGCACCCTAAGTTGCCGTTCGTTTTTGAATCTTCCCAACGGCTCATCCATCCTTTTTCTTTACTTGAATCAAATGTTCCTTGCCAATCGGGTTCGTGCCGGGCAATGCCTACGCCTACTTCAAACTTGGGAATTTTCCCGCCCGCTTTGTAAGCGCTTTCAATCTTGCTCAGGTTTTGCCCTGCATCCAATGTAATACGTTTGACTTCTGAAACAGCAACACCGTTCACATCCCAAGGCTCATAGCTCAATTCAAAGACCGTGCGGATTGGACCATTGGCTATAACTTTCCAAGATTTGTAATTGCGCGAGACATGCAAAGTCTTTCCGTCCCAAATTCCGCTACCGCCGCAACCACGACTCTTTTTGACCGAGTACATATCCAAACCCGTGCCGTTGTCTTTGTGATAATAGGCGTCGCCCTCTTTGAACCATTGATTGATAATTGAATAGCGGACTCGTTTAGCCCAGAGGTCAATGCCGCTACTGACAAGGCTCGTCTCAAGATTTTTGCCATACATGCGAAACGCAACGCGGTCGTTCTCCCAAGCAAAATCGTCACTGCGTTCGGGAACATAACGCCCGTATGTTTTCGATTCCGGGGTAGGGACTTTTTCGTTTGAAACTTCGATAGTGAAAACTTTTGCAGGCTCTCTTAAAGGAAAATCCGTCTGGAAAATCAGTTCATCAATCGCGCCGTCACCATTGTTGTCAACGATTTGAGAAACAATTTGTTTTCCCGTCGCATGGTCAGTCACCAAAACATAATCGGGTTTCAAATCCGGCAAACGCGATGTCAATGTCTTCCAATCAAGAGAAATTGTTTCGCGTTGTCTTTCAATACCCGAATTATTATTCACGGCTATTACAACCTGATTGCCCGCGCTTTCTTTCGTTGCTTGATTTGATTTGACCGCAACAACAATGCCTTGCAATAGCAGGATCAACAGACTAAACAGACTAAAAATTTTCTTTCCCATCTTTCCCTACTTTGTAAGAGTTTTTCCCTCTCTCTGCGTCCTCTCTGCGTATAAATCTCTGTGACCTCCGCGGTTAATTTGCTCGGCAACATGAATTGACTACAGTGGTAAGCGAGATTTACGAAGTGAAAGCGGAGCGATAAAAAATCTCATTTGAGTTCTCCCAAGAGTTTTCCGTTCATGTAAACATTTTCCAGTTTGACGCCTTTGATATTTGCAACGATATTTTCTTTTGCCACATTGTCGAATGAGCAATTTTTCAAACTGATGTCATAAACGGGAGCGTTCGATAAACCTTGAATATCAACGCCGTGTTTGCTCTTTCCGCTCTTTAGATTTTCAACTTGATAGTTGCGGACAACAGGCGTGTAATTTCCTTTCGCGCCTTCTTCGTAGTTAAAATCAATTGTTATCACGGCGTGCGCGACCTGTCCGACTGTGATGTTTCTAAAGTAGAAATTTTCGAGAAGACCGCCGCGCTGCGCGTTATTCTTGACGCGCAAAGCGTGGTCGAGATTCGGACTGTCCAGCACACAATTTTCAGCAAAGAGGTTGCGAACGCCGCCCGATATTTCGCTTCCAACGGTGATGCCGCCATGACCGTCTTTCATCTGACAGCCTTGAACGATGATGTTTTCTGTCGGCACATTCAGACGCCGCCCGTCAGTGTTCCTTCCTGATTTGATGGCGATGCAATCGTCGCCCGTGTCGAAGTAACAATCTTTAATCAAAACATCTTTGCAGGATTCGGGGTTGCATCCGTCGTTGTTTGGACCATGGCTTGAAACCTTCACTCTCCGCACTGTGACGTTCGTGCAAAGGACGGGATGAATTTCCCACATTGGAGAGCCTACTATTTTCACATCTTCAACCAACACATTCTTACAACGGTAAGGCTGTATGAACTGCGGTCGGAGATAATGACCTTCGCCAAAAATTCTTTGCTCGACAGGCACGCCCTTGTCCATCATTTCATAAAGCTTTGCGCGGTCAGGTCTTTGGTTCGGCATTCCCTGTTTCCAGCCGTAGCGGTCTCTGCCGTTCCAGTGCCACCAATTTTCGTTGTTGCTCTGACCGTCCAAAGTTCCCTCGCCCGTGATTGCTATGTTCTCTTGCTCAAAGGCGTAGATGAACGGTGAATAGTTCATACACTCCATTCCTTCCCAACGAGAGAAAACAACAGGCAGATATTTTTTTGTGTCCTGCGAAAACTTTATCGTCGCGCTTTTGGAAACATGAAGATTGACGTTGCTTTTAAGATGAATCGCTCCGGTTACAAATTCTCCTTTTGGAACGATAACACGCCCGCCGCCCGCTTTGTTGCAGGCTTCAATCGCTTTTTTGAAAGCATCTGTGCAATCGGTTTTTCTGTCTGCAATCGCACCGTATTTTGTTATAAGAAAATCTCGTTTCGGAAATTTTGGCGGACTGATTCGAGCCAAAATTTTTGGCATTTCTGCCCAAGCATCAACAGAACTTTTTTGTCCAAAAGAAATTTCGGGCAAAACAACGGCTGCAACTCCGCTGGCTAACAACGCTTTTATAAATTCACGACGATTAGACATATTTATCAATTACGAATTACGAATTACGAATTATCAAGTGACTAATTCGTAATTCGTAATTCGTAATTCGTAATTGTTTTTCTCCACTTCGGATATTCTTTATTGAGTAGGTCGTTTGGTTCTTCAGTGTACCAGCTATAACCGTTGCGACGCTCGGCTTCGATTTCCACGAGGTTGTATTTAACGATTGCGTCGCGCCCTGTGAAAATAGGTCGGTTTGTTCTCAGTTCGTAAAATCTAGCCCACAAAGGGGGCGCGCTCGTGTCTTTTACAACAACTCTGTCAAAGCCTTTTGGCTGTTTCGGGTCTGGTTTTTCTACGACTTTAATTCCGGTTAGTTTTGATTTCTCAAACCATTTAACGGCTGATTCGACAGCTTCAACTATTTTTGCGTCCGGTTCTTTGACACTCATTAAAAACTTAACGATGTTGACGCTTTCGTAACCGCTCAAAGAGACAGGTTCAAATTTTCTCGCGGGTGCAGGAGCAAAAGTAATTTCATCATGTTGCGCGCACCAAGCGGTTTTCTGCCCGTTTACTGTAACCTGAGTTTTCAAAATTACATCAACACCTTTGTCAACGACTTTCCCGGCTTTTAATCGGCGTTCTTCGTCAACGAAAACATAATCTGCTTTTTTGTTGGCGATGTCGCGCATTAGTTTCAAGACATTAATCATGGCATTGTCGTTAAAAGTGATATGTCGTGAATAATTTTTTTGTAGCGGGAAGAATTGCGGGAAACCGCCGTTTTCATATTGCGCGGCAAATAAAAAATCCAAGCCTTTGTTGAATGCCGCTTTGTGACGGTCTATGTTTTTCGCCGTTATGACCTTGGCAAGATAGAGAAGTTGCGTAGTTGTCGCCCCGTTATCAATTGTTGTGTCAGTGTTTGGTTTTTCTTTGGCGAGAGTTTCTTTTTCCTTCTGCGTGAGCATTACAGCCATATCTATATTTTTGGGCCAACCGCCGTTGTCGCGTTGATAAAGCAGAATGTGGTCGGCGATTCTCGTGGCTTCGTCAACTGCATACCATTCGTTTTTTTGTTTGAGAAGTTCGTTCCAACCTACCGGCTTAAAATCGGGCGGGGTTGTTTCCTGCCATTTGAAATCAATCTTGTAAGGATTCCAATTGTCTTTGCCTTTCAGGAAATTTTCGGCGCGAAATGTTTTCGCTTCTTCATCAGTTAGTTGATGCGCCCATTTGACGCGGGTTTCCACGTTCGCGCCTTTGCCCGTTGATTTGTATTCGGCAAAGTAAGCTGTTTTTTCACGCGCAGGATCGTTCCAATTGTTCCAGCCTTCCGCTCTGATGTGCGCGTCCATTTCAGTCTCAAGAAAAACCGTTCGCCCGTAAGCGCGCCAAGGTCGCCCTAAATAAACACCCTTGTTTATGTTCTCCCCTGTCAATTTTGAACGTATGAAAACATAGCCCGTTGGCTCAGTATCACTAAAGCGCATCGGCGCGGCGATGTAGCCGTCACCTTTACTGTGAATATGACAATTTTCAAAAACGGCAATCGCCTGTCCGAAAATAAAATCAACGTGGCCTTCTATGTAACAGTCTTTATAAAATTGCCGTCCGCCTTTTGCATAAAGTGTGTCTTGCCAGCCTAGGAAACGACAATTTTTGAAAATGACTCTATCGGCTTCCGTTAAAACAGCCACGGCTTGCGAACCAACGCCGAAAGAGTTTTCAAACGTAATGTTCTCTGCATAAAAATCATGCCCGCCGATGTAAACGCTGTAACTTGCAGAAGTCGAACCTGTGTCTTTGTTCGTTAAGTTAAAAGTTAAAATTGTGTCTGCGGCTTTCTCGCCAAGAAAAGTTATGTAGGGTTTGTTGTAAGGAATTCTGATTTGTTCTTTGTAGATTCCCGGCTTGATTAAGATAACAAACCTTTTTTTGTTATTTTCGGGAACGCGGTTTATCGCCTCCTGAACGCTTTTGACATCGCCTTTGCCATCCATCGAAACAATCAAATCGGCTTTATCTTTTGAATAAAAACCTTTAGCCGCAACCGTATTCGCAGCCAAACCAAATAAAACTACAATGACGGTTAAGATAAAAATTTTCATGTTGCTTACTGAGCTAAAACAAAAGACGCAACATGAACTATTTGAGACTTCAGAAACTCAATAGCCTCATGTTACGTCTTGTTATACCTCTCATTTGAGAGTGATGTTAGAAAGTAAACTTAATGGCTAACTGAATGTCGCGTGGCAGATTTCTCTGCGTGGTGTATAGACCGAAACTCGCGTTATTCGGGTCAACATTAAGGTCAATAAAATACGGATGGTTGAAAGCGTTCAATGCTTCGCCACGAAGTTGCAACCGCATTCTCTCACCGAAGTTGAAACTCTTGGAAAGCGACAAATTAACGCTTGTAAAGGGCATGTGCCGCACATTATCAAGCGTCGTAGGTACGTTGCGTAAACTGAAATTACTCAGTCTTAAAAAGCCTGCTGTGTCGAATGCCGGAAGCGGAGAAATACCAAACTTCTGTCCCGCACCGTTTCTTTGACCTGTTCTGCTTTCTACGGACGTAACATCGCCTGCGAAAAACACCGGTTGAGAAAGCAAAATTGGTTGACCTTGTTGCCACTCGTAAGTCCCGTTGAGTTGCCATCCGCCAATGATGTAATCAAGAAAACGATTCATATCATTTCCGAATCTGCGTCCACGTCCGAAAGGCAGTTGATATATTGCTGCCAGAGTAAAACGATTTGGTCTGTCATCGGTTGAAATGCGGTCTTCCAATTCTGTATCGGACGGATTCAGATAACTAACTTTCTCGCGCAATTTCGAGTAAGTGTAGGTTGCGTTAAGCGTCAAATCCTTCGCAAAACGCTTGCTGACTTGGAGTTGTAGCGCGTTGTATCTGTTCGACCCGTTATATTGCTGAACAAATACGTTCGTGAATTGCGGATATGCCAGCGACGACTGTGCGCGTGTAATGGTTGTCGCCGTATTGAACGGGCTTCCGGTGTTTGGCAATAAGTTTCTGAATGGATTGGCCACTGTTGTCGAAAGGAAATTACTTGCTGTTGTATCCATACTTGCGGCAATTGTTCTATCCGTAATACCGCTCAAGTCAGCCAAATACTGGCGCGGAGCGAAATTCAAATTTCGATTAACCGCCAAGTCATAACCCCAAGACGAAACATAGTTGGCTTCTATGACGAACTGACCGGGCAGTTCCCTTTGAATGCCTACAACTATTCGGGCAAACTTGGCGTTTTTACGTCCGGTGGGAATAACTCCGGCATCAGACGCACCGATGTCCTGTCCCACTCTTGTTAATAAGCCTAGGCTTGAGCCGGGTGCTGATTGAAGCCCGCTTGGAAATGGATTATTCAATGTCGCCGCGAATGTCAGACCATTGTTATTTGATGCAACATACGGCGTAGAAGCCGAGAATCCCGTTTGAAGCGGAGTCTCAATGCGGAACGGAGACATAAAGATACCGAACCCGCTACGCAACACTGTCTTATCGTTTAATTGATATGAAGCACCAACGCGCGGCTGCAATGTTTTCTTGTCAGCATCCCAAATTGCCCTGTTGTCCTGATTAGCAAATGTATAACCGCCTAATACGCGGAATGCTCCGGGCGAAACAATGAAATTGGACGGATTAGCATTATAGGCTGTTGTATAAGCAGCCTGAGCAGCAGTTTCAATCGGACTTGATGTATTAAAATCAAAGCCGTTAATGATGCGGTTATAACGCTCTGTCAATCCCATCTCTAACTCGTAACGCAGTCCAAAATTCAGAGTCAGCTTAGGTGTTACGCGCCAGTCATCTTGAAAGAAAAAGCCGTGATAGACGGATTGAACAGAGTAGTTTGTCGAACTCGTATCAATTAAACCTTGAGACGTTGATGCTGAAGCAATGCCCAACAGAAATGCCGCGACATCACGTCCGTATTGATTTCTAATCGTGCTTGACGAATTAGAAGCCGGACTTGTGTATAAACCGTCAAAGAAGAAACGCCCGCCTTGATAACCGTTACTTGCGAAATTTTCACGCAACACGCGAAAATCATAACCATACTTAAAGGTATGGTTGCCGACAATCTGAGTCATCGTCGGTTGCAATGAAAAGACATAGAACGGACGAAGCAACCCCTCGTTGTAATCCGAACGGTTCGAGCCGAGAATGGAACGCACAGGTCTTCCCGCGTCATATGTTCTTATATCGAAACGCGGAAGGTATTGATAACCGCGCATCACGGCCAACGCCTGAGAAGTAAAACCTAACTGTGAAGGGTCAAAAGTAGAACCCGGACGACGTTCCTGAATAAATCTGCTCAAGTTCGTGCGTAAATCGAAAACCATGGTGTTAGAGAACGTGGCTGTGTAATCTAAACTTATGCCGTCGTTGGTGCGATATTCAAAACCTTCGGTTACAGGTGAATTGGTCCAGTTATATCTGTCTTCGGGATTAAAGCTATGATAATACTTCCCAAAAATCGAATGACTGTCATTGATTCTATGGTCTATGCGGGTCATCCACGATCTGTAATTTGAACTGCGTTCCATATTCGAGAAATAGTTCAAAGTACCGTCGGACGCGCTCGCAGTGTTCGGCGTTGGATAAAGGTTGATATAAGCGAGCGCTACGGGATTCAAAAGATTAGTTGGTATGACATTGCAAGTAGATCCAGCTGGAACAGCACCGGACGTGGGACATCCAAAAGATGTGCGAACAACATTGTTACCGCTTTGCACTCCTGAAAAGGGATTATAGATAACAATGTTAGACGCATCTGCAATGTTATTCGGGTTTCTTATTAAAGCAGAAAAATCTCCGCGTCTCATTGCTTCGGTCGGCACGGTAAAGAGTTGCGGCTCTGCCTCGCTATTCTTTAACCGCTCATATGCAAAGAAGAAGAAAGTTCTATCGCGCCCGTTGTAGATTTTCGGCAAATATACGGGTCCGCCAAGTGTGCCGCCGAAACGATTGTATGTTCTGGTTGGTCGCGATTGCCCTGCTCTGTTAGAGAAGAAGTTATTAGCAGTACGGCTTCGGTCGCGGTTGAATTCGTAAATCGAACCATGAAAACTGTTTGTCCCACTCTTAACAGCTACGTTGACTGTTGCACCGCCTGAATAGCCTTGTTGCGCATCAAAGGCATTTGTCTGAACTTTGAACTGCTGTACAGCATCGGACGGCGGCGTAAAACCGACTGCGCCATCAATAGCAAAATTTGGCGAACCATCCAAAGTGATTTGGTTAGGACCTGTAGCACCATTCGAGCGAAAAGCGGCGAGATTACCATTTGAAGTCGGGCTGGTGAATGCTGGATTGCCTGTATAAGAAATGCCGGGTGCCAGAGTAGCCAATTGATACGCGGCACCATCAATTAAAGGTAGTTCGCTAATCTGTTTATTATCAATAACAGACCCTGTGTTGACCGTTCCGGTTTCCAACGTCAATGTAGAATCTTGAACGGTGACAGTTGCCGTCATACCAATCTTCATCTGAACATCTAACGTCAATTTGTCAGCCACGCGGATTTCGATTCCTTCACGGAGCTCCGTGTTGAACCCATCCCGCGTTACTTTCAATGTATATTTTCCCGGTTGCAACAAAGGGAAGCTGTAACTTCCATCTTCGCCGGTTACGACATTGGCAGTGATGTTCGTCTCTATATTCTTGATTTCGACTGTGGCTCCTGCCACTGCCGCACCGTTCGGGTCTGTGACATTGCCTGAAATAGCCCCGCGAAACTCTTGTGCATTCGTAATTCCAACGAATATGAAGAGAAATGCTAAAACAGGAACGGCATAGCGAAATATGCTTTTCCTCATTACTTTATTCCTCGCTTAAAAAATTTTGGCTTCCTAACTTCGGATAATTTCGTTTGTACCCACAACAAAAATGTTAGGTGTGTCTTGGTTGATAAGTTTCTTACTTTATAACTCATTTATCATTGGTGGTTTGACCAATATAGTTTTCGCAACATAACCAAATAATTAAAATCCTTTTTGAGAAAGAATTTATTAACAACATCGCTTTAACTCGTATATTGCCGGTGTAAAAAAGAGTCATTACTACAAATCGCTCTTTATCTAAGCATATTATTGGTTTATTCAAATGTTATTAAATTTCAATTATCTGATATACGAAATGTGACTTGCTGTAAAAAGCTTATCAAAAGCAGGGTCATTTTGGTTCAGGTGTTTTTTTTTGTCAAGCACATTTTTTTAACCAATAATAAATATCAACAAAAGAGGTCTGACCAATTTCAAAGCGAAACATTTCAACAAAACCTATCGGTTGAAACCTTTTATATTGCCTCTTACAACCTTAATTTTTGTGTGGCGAGTAAATGTGTAATGCTAGGATTGGCAACAACCGAAATAAAGATTTGTTATGATTCTCTTAAAAATATAAACTTCACAAATCGCATGTAAAATTGTAACGTCTTGGCTTCCAAAAGAAGGTTGACCGTTTTGAAAACCTTTATTCGTTGCAAACCAATAATTAAACGGGAAATAAAAGGTTAGCTGTGCAACATCTATCAAACACAAAACCGGAATTCACTTTAACGCAAGCGGGTTTCTTGAAAGAGCAACCACGCGGTGCTGAAATTCTTGTCGAGGCGCTTTTACATCAAGGCGTCAGAGATATTTTCGGTTTGCCCGGCGGCGCGGTCTTGCATATTTACGATGAGTTATGGCGCGCGCGACATCGAATTACGCATTATCTGGTTCGTCATGAACAAGGAGCGATTCATGCGGCGGATGGTTACGCAAGGGCAACGGGGAAAACGGGTGTTGCTCTGGTCACATCCGGTCCGGGTGCGACAAATGCGGTGACGGGAATTGCAACTGCATACATGGATTCTGTCCCTATTGTTGTAATCACAGGACAAGTTCCGACTGCTTTGATTGGGACAGATGCTTTTCAGGAAGTTGATACAGTCGGAATAACAAGACCATGTGTGAAGCATAATTATCTGGTGCGTGATGTTCGTGATTTAGCAGCGACTGTGCGTGAGGCTTTTCACCTCGCACAAAGTGGGAAACCGGGTCCGGTAGTGATTGACATACCGAAAGATGTTACAGCACAAACTTGTAACTACTCACGTTTGAGTAATACGAATTTTCCCTTTGTAGAAGAAAAGCACCTGCCAAAAACGAGCGAGATAAAACGCGCTGTTTCTGCAATCCTAAAAGCAAAACGTCCAATCATCTATGCGGGCGGCGGCATAGTCACATCGGGAGCGGCGGATTTATTGAAAGAATTTGCGGAAGAACTGCAGATTCCCGTAACGCCTACGCTAATGGGGTTGGGCGGTTTCCCTTCAGCTCATGAACTCTGTTTGGGAATGCTCGGAATGCACGGGACTTTTACAGCAAACAATGCCGTGCGCGAAAGTGATTTATTGTTCGCGGTCGGAGCGCGTTTTGATGACCGTGTAACGGGAAAGTTCGCCACATTCGCGCCCAACGCGACAATCGTTCATATAGATATTGACCCTGTAAACATTGGAAAAAACGTCAAACCTCATATTCAAATTACTGCCGATGCGGGTTCGGCTTTGAAGGCGTTACTGTATGAAATTCGGAAACATGACAACAAGAATTCATATCAAGGGTGGTGGGAGCAAATTCGCAAATGGCAGAGTCTGCGCCCGCTGAATTATCGCAACGCAGACGGGCAACTCAAGCCGCAATCCGTTATAGAAGTATTGCATGAATTGACAAACGGCGAGGCTGTGATTGTGACAGATGTTGGGCAACATCAAATGTGGGCGGCGCAGTTTTATCCTTTCAAACGCCCGCGTCAGTGCATCACGAGCGGCGGACTTGGAACAATGGGTTTTGGTCTTCCCGCCGCAATGGGGGCACAACTCGCAATGCCCGAAGAACAAGTCATTGCTATTGTTGGCGATGGCGGGTTTCAAATGACAAATCAAGAAATTGCAACGGCGGTTCAATATAACATTCCGTTAAAAGTCTTGATAATGAACAACGGTTATCTGGGAATGGTGCGCCAATGGCAAGAACTTTTCTATGACCGCACTTATTCAGAAGTTGATTTATCCGTCGCGCCCGATTTTGTAAAACTCGCAGAAGCATTTGGTGTTGGCGGTTATCGTGCCGAAAAGCCAAACGAACTGCGCCACGTGCTAAAAGCATGGTTGGGGCATCCGGGCGTTGCGGTTCTCGATGCAGTCGTAGCGCAAGAAGAGAACGTCTTTCCGATTGTTCCCGCAGGCGCTGATGCGCATCAGATGATGTTTGAGAACGAAGGAGTTTGAAGCTTGAAGATATAAATTTAGCTCTGCATTCTCTGCGCCTGTGGCGTGAACTATTTTTCAAAAGAAAGTTTCACGCCACAGGCGCAGAGAACGCAGAGCAAGTTCTGAGATTTTGAGTATTTCTTTAGTGGCTATGCGTCATACGATTACGATTATTGTTGCAAATCAACCGGGCGAATTGTCGCGCATCGTCGGGCTTTTTAGCGCGCGCGGTTACAACATAGAAACGATTTGTGTTGGCGCAACGCTAGACCCTGAATGGTCTAAGACCACGATTGTCACTAGGGGCGACGAAAGAGTCGTAGAACAGATTTTGAAACAGTGTTTGCGGCTTGCCCGCGTTCGTGAAGTCCACAATGTAACGGCACGTCCGCACATAGAACGCGAAACAGCATTGATTGATGTCGAGGCGAAACCGGGCTTTGAACGCCAAGAAGTTTTGAATCTGGTAAACGTCTTTCGCGCTAAGGTTGTTGATATTTCTTCCGAGCGTTTGATTATCGAAACATCCGGCAATCGTGAAAAAGTAGAAAGGTTTGTAGAACTCCTTTTACCTTTCGGCATTAAAGATGTAACACGCACGGGCTACATTGCAATCAATCGCCTTTCGGAAACAAAAGAGACACAAGAAGAGATTGAAGAAGAATTTGTTCAGGTTTGAAAAATAGTTTTGAGTCCCGCCTTCAGGCGGATATTCGTTTGGAACAGCCGCCTGAAGGCGGGACTCAAAACTCAAAACAATTTTTTTGGAGTTTATATGAAAATTTATTACGACAGTGATGCTGATTTGAATCTTTTGAAATCGAAGAAAATTGCCGTTATCGGTTATGGCAGTCAAGGCTTCGCTCAGGCAAATAATTTAAGAGATTCAGGTTGCGATGTAATTATAGGTTTACGTCCTGACAGTTCTTCGCGTGCAAAGGCGGAAAAAGCGGGTTTCAAGATTTCGGAAGTTTCAGAGGCGGCAGAAGAGGCTGATGTCGTGATGATGTTGGTGCCAGATGAAAAAGCTCCGGGCATTTATGGCGAAGAAATCGCGCCTTCTATGAAAGCGGGTAAATACTTAGGTTTCTCACACGGCTTTGGCGTTCATTACGAATTTATCAAACCGCCCGAAGACGTGAATGTTTTCATGGTCGCGCCGAAAGCTCCGGGACATCTTGTCAGACGCGAATACGAACGCGGCGCGGGAACGCCTTGCTTACTTGCAGTTCATCAAAACCCATCGGGCGACACAAAAGAAATCGGATTGGCTTATGCTTCGGCAGTTGGCGGCGGACGCGCCGGAGTGATTGAAACAAACTTCAAAGAAGAAACTGAAACGGATTTGTTTGGCGAACAGGCTGTTCTTTGCGGCGGATTGACGGCATTGATAAAGGCGGGTTTTGAAACTCTAACAGAAAACGGTTACGCCCCTGAAATGGCTTACTTTGAATGCCTGCATGAAATGAAGCTTATTGTTGATTTGATGTACGAAGGCGGCATTGCGGCAATGCGTTATTCTGTCTCGAACACGGCACAATACGGCGATATGACGCGCGGTCCAATGGTCGTAAACGATGAAACCAAACGCAGAATGCTAGAGATTTTGAAAGAGATTCAATCAGGTGCTTTTGCGCGTGAATGGATGAGCGAAAACACATCGGGCAAAAAGAAATTCTCTTCGCTCGAAGAACGCGGCAACACACACGACATTGAGCGCGTCGGCGCAAAACTTCGGGCAATGATGCCTTGGCTCGAAAACAATAAACTTCTGGATAAGACCATAAATTAAACGGAGGAAGACAGGCGAATCCCCAATGTTCGCCAGTTAACTCTTTAGCTTGTTACTCGCGGAAAAAACAAGCTAAAGAGTTAACGACAAAGGAAAAATTTACAACGGACTAAGGCTTTTACTTCAATTGCCATCGGCATCGTTTTTTGGAATGCGCATTGACAGGTAATCACACTATATGTTACCCATTGCCTTAACGGGCTGGTGTTAAATGTCTCAAGCCCCTTCTAAAAAAGAATGTCGAATTATTCATTAAAAACGGAAACCAAACGGCTAAAAACTTTAGCGCGGCTCTGGTTTAGTGTTTTCGGCATTTGCAAAAAACAATCTGTTTCGTCTTTCACTTCGCTTATCGTAGTCGTAGTTGTAATCATTATTAACATCATTACTCAAAATGGTGGCGGATGATACCTACTCCTTAAAAAAGCGAACAAATAAGAAGCTTAAAGGTCATCATCCTAAGATAAGGATGATGACCTTTTTAAGTTTTAGCGACAATAAACTATGACATTAACTGCAACTCAAAATTCAATCGAACAAGAAGCATTACAACAAGAAATGACCGGAGCGCAGATACTCTGTGAAGCTTTGTTGCGCGAGGGCGTTGACACAATTTTCGGTTATCCGGGCGGCGCGGTTCTACACATTTACGATGAACTTGCGCGAAGACAAAGGCAAATCAGGCATATATTGGCACGACATGAACAAGGAGCAGTTCATATAGCGGAAGGTTATGCAAAAGCTTCGGGAAAAACGGGTGTTGCGCTTGTTACGTCAGGACCGGGCGCGACCAATGCGGTCACGGGAATTGCAAATGCTTACATGGACTCCACGCCTTTGGTTGTCATCAGCGGACAAGTTCCAAGAAAGATGATTGGCACAGATGCTTTTCAGGAAATAGATACCGTAGGCATTACACGCTCTTGCACAAAATCCAGCTATCTTGTTCAAAACGCGAGCGATTTGGCGAGCATTGTTAAAGAAGCTTTCTATCTTGCCCGTTCGGGCAGGTGCGGTCCCGTTTTGATAGACATTCCCAAAGATGTCACAGCAGAAAAAGCATCTTTTGTTTATCCCGATGAAGTAAAACTAAAAAGTTATTCTCCGAATCTTTTCGCCGATGAAAAAGATGTCAAAGAAGCAGTGTCAAAAATTCTCAAAGCGGAGAGACCGATTCTTTATGTTGGCGGCGGCGTAATTCATTCAAACGGTGCGGACGAACTTTTGCAGTTTGCAGAAAAACTTTCCCTTCCTGTAACGCCCACTTTGATGGGTTTGGGTTGCTTTCCTTCGGGGCATTCGCTTCATTTGGGAATGCTGGGAATGCACGGAACATACTGTGCAAACATGGCGATTTCAGAGGCGGATTTGATTATCGCCGTCGGAGTTCGGTTTGATGACCGTGTGACGGGCGCGCTTGATAAGTTCGCACCACGTGCCAACATTATTCACATTGATATAGACCCTTCTTCAGTCGGCAAAGTCGTTCGTGTGCATACTCCTTTGGTTGGCGACGCGCGTAGTGTGTTACGGCAAATGCTTGATGCTCTTAAATCTTTTCAAAAGCCAAACACTGAACTGCTTTCGGATTGGTGGGACAAAATCGAAGAGTGGAAACGATTCGCGCCTTTGACTTACGAACCCTCGAAAGACGTTATCAAACCACAACACTTGTGCGAAGAACTTCATCGTCTGACAAATGGTGACGCAATTATCGCAACCGATGTGGGACAACATCAGATGTGGCTGGCTCAATATTATGGTTTCAAATACCCCCGTCACTCTCTTACTTCAGGCGGGCTTGGAACAATGGGCTATGGCTTTCCGGCTGCATTGGGGGCGCAAATAGCATTTCCCGAAAAACAGGTAATAGCATTCGTGGGCGACGGCGGATTTCAAATGACGGCACAAGAATTGGCAACCGCCGTACAGTATCGGACAAACGTCAAAATTGTTGTGATGAACAACAATTTCCTTGGCATGGTGCGGCAATGGCAGGAGATTTTTTACGACAACAATTATTCGGAAGTTGATATGCAGTGTCAGCCCGATTTTGTTCTGCTTGCAGAAGCTTTTGGCGCAAAAGGTTTCAGGGCGAAACATCCCAACGAGTTAACAGAAGTCTTGCGACGCGGATTAGAAACGCAGGGTGTCGTTGTGTTTGATATTGAAGTCAGTCAAGAAGCAAATGTTTATCCGATGGTGCCACCGGGCGCCGGGTTAAAGGAGATGGTTTTAGGATGAGACATACACTTTCAATCACAGTTGAAAATCGTTGCGGCGAGTTGGCACGAATCGTCAATTTGGTAAGCGGAAGAGGTATGAATATCGAAAGCCTCTCAGTGAGTGAGACATTGGAAACCGGCGTTTCTAAAGCGACTCTCACGCTTTTTGGTGAAGAGCAACAAATAGAACTTTTGCTCAAACAGCTTTCGAGACAAGTCCGTGTGCTGAGCGTTTGCGATATGAACAACATTCAACACTTTGAACGCGAAATGACTTTTGTAAGTGTCAACACGCCCGAAGAGTTTTCAAGACAGGAAATCCTGCAACTCGCCGCGTTGTTTCGCGCAGAGGTTGTTGATGCAAATCAAAATGCAATTACTCTGCAAGTCTTTGGCGAGAGAAACAAGATTGATTGGATGTTGGAACAATTGAAGAAATTTGAAATCAGCGAATGTATCCGTACAGGTACGGTCGCAGTTCCTAAATTACGAGGAGAAATATGAAAGTCTTTTATGACCATGATGCAGATTTGAATTATCTGAAAGATAAGAAAATCGCGGTTATCGGTTACGGTTCACAAGGTCACGCACACGCCAACAATTTGAAAGAATCAGGCTTTGAGGTCGTCGTCGGATTGAGCGGGAACAGCGAATCAAAAGCGAAAGCGGAAGCAGTAGGTTTAGAAGTTCTCTACACAGCCGACGCAGCCGCGTGCGGAGATGTGATTATGGTTTTGGTACCTGATGAACTTGCGCCTGCTATCTATAAAAACGAAATTGAGCCGAATTTGAAAGCGGGAAATTATTTGGCATTCGCACACGGTTTTTCGATTCACTTTGAAAAAATCGTTCCCCCATTTGATGCAAATGTTTTTATGGTCGCGCCAAAATCACCCGGACATCTTCTGCGCCGCGAATATACACAAGGGCGCGGCGTTCCGTGTTTGTTCGCGGTTCATCAGGATGTAAGCAAAGACACGCGTAATGTGGCTCTTGCTTATGCTTCTGCTATTGGCGGCGGACGCGCGGGCATTCTCGAAACAACTTTCAAAGAAGAAACCGAAACGGATTTGTTTGGCGAACAAGCTGTTCTTTGCGGCGGTTTGACTGCCTTAATTCAAACAGGTTTTGAAACTTTGGTCGAAGCAGGTTACGCACCTGAAATGGCTTATTTTGAATGCCTGCACGAGATGAAACTCATAGTTGATTTGATGTACGAAGGCGGTGTGAACAATATGCGTTATTCCGTTTCAAATACTGCTGAATATGGTGATTTGACACGCGGGTCAAGAATAGTAAATCAGACAACAAAAGAAGAGATGAAGAAAATTCTGGCTGAGATTCAAAGTGGTGCTTTCGCAAACGAATGGATGGCTGAATGTGAATCAGGCAAAACGCGCTTCAAAGAGATGGAAGCGAACGCAGGCAATCACCCAATCGAACAAGTCGGAATGCGTCTGAGGGAAATGATGCCTTGGTTGCAAAAGGATAAGTTGGTTAATAAGTAGTCTGTAAACTAAATTATCTAATGTTTTGAGTCCCGCCTTTAGGCGGCTGTTTCTAAACATTAGCCGCCTAAAGGCGGGACTCAAAACTCTTGCCAAATATCAGAAAACTTAATTTACAGACTA
>Ga0187892_10006898_pt1 | contig 16547 bp, 19 predicted proteins | sample MA1701073metaG_FD_139345 | JGI IMG/M metagenome (GOLD analysis project Ga0187892, IMG submission 139345) | Bio-ooze microbial communities from a basaltic lava cave in the Kipuka Kanohina Cave System on the Island of Hawaii, USA - MA170107-3 metaG ... | reverse complement strand
GAAGTCGATGGCGGCGCTCGCGCCGAGCAGCCGCGCCAGGCGCTGCGTGCCGCTGCCGCCGGGCAGGATGCCGAGCGTCACCTCGGGCAGACCGATGCGGTGGTCGCCGGCCTGCGCGATGCGGATGTCGCAGGAGAGCGAGAGCTCGAAGCCGCCGCCCATCGTGTCGCCGTTCATGGCCACGATCACGGGCTTCGGCAGGCCGCGCAGCGAGCCGAGCAGCTCGTGGTAGCCGTGGTTCAAGCCGAGCCCGAGCGCCTTCATCATCGGCTTGTTCGCCGCGAGCTGCGCCAGCTCCTCGACACTGTAGTGCGTGATGAACTTGCCGGGCGTGCCGCCTGTGAGTACCACCGCGCGCACCGCCGGATCCGCCCACTGCCGGATCAGCTCGCCGAGCTCCTGCGTGCCCTGCGCGCAGAAGTAGTTCATGGGCGGGTTCAGATATGTCGCGACCACCACGCCCGACCCCGCTTCCGCGACACTCCAGAGTCCCATCGTCCGCCTCCGCCGCGCACCGCGCCGAGGCACAGGATACGCGCTTCGCGTGCTACGGTCGCGCTCATGACGACGCAGCCCTCGCAGCGAACGCTCGGCGCGATCCTGTACGACGACTTCGAGCTGCTCGACCTGTACGGCCCGCTCGAGATGTTCGGAAGCGTCGGCCCGAGCCTGCGCATCGTGACGGTGGCCGGCAGCCCCGGACCCGTGCGCTCGTTCCAGGGCCCGAAGACGCTCGCCGAGCACGGCTTCGCGGACTGCCCGAAGCTCGACCTGATCCTCGTGCCCGGCGGACTCGGCACGTTCCCGCAGCTCGAGAACCAGCCCTTCCTCTCCTTCCTGCGCGAGCGCGCGCCGCGCGCGGAGGTGACGATGTCGGTCTGCTCCGGCTCGGCGATCCTCGCCAAGGCCGGCCTGCTCGACGGCCGCCGCGCAACCTCGAACAAGCAGTTCTTCTCGGCCGCGAGCTCGCAGAGCGACAAGGTCGACTGGGTGACCGAGGCGCGCTGGGTCGAGGACGGCCGCTACGCGACGTCGTCCGGCGTCTCCGCGGGCACGGACATGGCGCTCGCGATCATCGCCCGGCTCTACGGCAAGGAGCGCGCGCAGCAGATCGCCGAGTACACCGAGTACGAGTGGCAGCAGGACTCGACGCGCGATCCGTTCGCGAAGTTCCTGAACCAGGGCAAGCTCGAGGCCATCCTGCAGGGGCGCACGCCGGGCTGACGCGATCGCGCTTGCGTAACATATCGGTTACTCATACAGTGGGCTCCGCCGCACCCGATGCGGTGGAGGACCGACCATGGGAATGCAGATCTCTCTGCTCCACGTCCGGCGCAGCATCCTGATCCAGGCGCCGCCCGCCCGCGTATGGGAGGAGTTCGCGAGCTTCGAGCGCATCGCGGGCTGGCTCGACCTCGGCCACACGATCCACACGTTCGAGCCGCGGCTGGGCGGGAACGTGCGGATGAGCGTCGAGCTCGACGGGGTGCGGCAGCACTTCGGCGGGCGCGTCCTGGTCTGGGAGCCCGGCCGCGAAGTCTCGTTCGAGAGCAACTGGGAGAAGCCGCCGCTCACTTTCCCGGTGCCGACGCTGTGGACGATCCGGCTGACACCGCTCTACGACGGGACGCACGTCGAGCTGTTCCACCACGGCTTCGAGCGGCTCGGCGCCGACGCGGCCGACAACCTCGAGGGCTACGAGAGCGGCTGGGACGTGAAGCACCTGAAGGCGCTGCGGGCGATCGTTGAGCGCTAGGGACGCCTTCACCGCGATCGCCGACCCGACGCGGCGCGAGATCCTCGAGCTCCTGCGCGATCGCGGCACGCTGATGGCCGGCGAGATCGCGGCGAACTTCGCGTCCGCGTCGCGGCCCGGCATCTCGCGACACCTTCGGGTGTTGAAGGAGTGCGGGGTCGTGAGCGCGGAGCGCGACGGCCAGGCGCAGATCTACCGGCTCGACCCGCGGCCGCTCGCGCGCATCCGCGACGAGTGGCTCGCGAGCTTCGCGGTCGCGCAGGTCGAGAGCCTGCGCGCCCTGCGCCGGCGGGTGGAGGGGCCGAAGAGCCGATCCTGACCTCTCGCCTCTATCAATCCCTAAACATCCTTGTTGCAGAGAACGATAGGGAGTGATAGATAACCGACGTGTCCCAGGAACTCCTCTCGGTCGAGCAGGTCGCCGAACGGCTCGGACTGCACGTGAAGACCGTGCGCGGCTACGTCCGCGACGGCCGGTTGCGCGCGACCCGGATCGGCAAGCAGTACCGGATCACGCGCGACGCCCTCGCGGAGCTGACCGGGCACGGCGCCGGGGCGGACGATCCCGACACCGTCCGCCGTCGCCGGCACGTCGAGGTCTCGAGCATCGTCGAGATCGACGCGATCGCCCCGGAGGCGGCGACGCGGCTCACGAACGGCCTGCTCGGCGCCGTGAACTCGCGCGGCGCCGGCGACGAGCCGCTGCGCATCGAGACCATCTACAACGAGACCCGCGCGCGCCTGAAGATCATCGCGATCGGCGGGATGCGCACGAACGCGGACCTGCTCTCGCTGATCCGCATCATGCTTCCGGCCTGAACGTGGCGGAGATCTACACCTCCGAGGCCGGCGCGCGCGCGATCCGCGAGCGCACGCTCGAGCTCCTGGCGCGCTGGCCGGTTCCCTGCCAGCACCTGCGCGTGCCGACGCGCGAGGGCGAGACCTTCGTGGTCGCGTGCGGGCCGAAGAGCGCGCCGCCGCTCGTGCTCCTGCACGGCTCGGGAGCGACCTCCGTGACCTGGATCGGAGACGTGGAGGCGTGGTCCGCGCACTTCCGCGTCTACGCCGTCGATCAGATCGGCGAGCCGGGGCTCTCGGCGCGCTCGCGCCCGGCGCTCGCGAGCGACGCCCACGCGCTCTGGCTCGACGACGTGCTGGGCGCGCTGTCGGTCGAGCGCGCGTCCTTCGCCGGTGTGTCGCTGGGCGGCTTCCTCGCGCTCGACTACGCCTCGCGCCGGCCCGAGCGCGTGGAGCGCGTGGCCGTGCTCTGCCCCGGCGGCGTGGGCCGACAGCGGATCGGCTTCCTGTTCAAGGTCGTGCCCCTGCTCCTGCTCGGCCGCCCCGGCCGACGTGCGGCGCTCCGCATCGCGCTCGGCGGCGCGCCGGGCGGCGCCCCCGCCTCGCCCGCGGAGGACGCCATGGCGGACTACCTGACGCTGATCTTCGCGAGCTTCCGCCCGCGCCGGGAGACGCTGCCGCAGCTCGGCGACGAGGCGCTCGCGCGCCTGACCATGCCCGTGCTGGCCGTGCTCGGCGCGCGCGACGCGATGCTCGACTCCGCCGACACCGCGCGGCGGCTCGCGCGCGCGGTCCCGCACGCGGAGGTCGTCGTCCTGCCCGGCGTCGGGCATTTGATCCGCGACCAGACCAAGCGCGTGCTCGACTTCCTCCTGCGGTGACGCGTCGGCGGCTTCGCGGTACGCTCGGCGCATGGCCGCACCCGATCTCGTCGACGATCTGCTCGCGCGCGGCTTCACCCGCCGCGGCGTGCTGCGCGCGCTGGCGCTGGCGGGCGCCGCGAGCGTCGCCGTCCCGTTCGGCTCGGAGCGCGCGCTCGCGCAGCTCTCGAACCTGGGCAAGAAGCCCAAGCCCGGCTCGGTGGTGATCAACGCGAACGAGTTCCCGGAAGGGCCCTCCCCCGCCGCGCTCGACGCGCTCGTCGCCGTCGCGCGCAACGGCAACCGCTACCAGTATCCCGAGACGAGCGACCTGATCGCGACCGCCGCGCGGCTCGAGAACCTGACCGCCGAGAACTACGTCGCCTACGCCGGCTCGAGCCTCGCGCTACACCACGCGGTGATCGCCTTCACCTCGCCCGAGCGCGCGCTCGTCACCGTCGAGCCCGGCTACGAGGCGGCCGCGCGCGCGGCGGAGTTCATCGGCGCGCCGGTCGTGCGCGTGCCGCTGCGCGCGGACGGCGCGCACGACCTGCGCGCGATGCTCGCCGCCGCGAAGGCGCAGCCACCCGGCGTGTTCTACGTCTGCAACCCGAACAACCCGACCGGCACGGTCTCGCCGCGCGCCGAGATCGAGTGGCTGATCGCGAACAAGCCGGCGGGCTCGATCGTGCTGCTCGACGAGGCCTACATCCACTTCTCCGACGAGCCGCCCGGCGCGGACCTGGTGCGCGCGCAGAAGGACGTGATCGTGCTGCGCACCTTCTCGAAGGTCTACGGCATGGCCGGCCTGCGCGCGGGCTTCGCGCTCGGGCGCCCCGACCTGGTCCAGAAGATGGGGCGCTTCCAGACCGGCGCGATGCCCGCGACCGCGATGGCCGCCGCGCACGCGATGCTGCGCGATCCCGAGCTCGTGCCCACGCGCAAGCGCGGCAACACCGCGCGGCGCAACGACCTGATGGCCTTCTTCGCGCAGCACGGCTACGCGTACACGCCCTCGGTCAGCAACAAGCTGATGGTCGACGCGCGCCTGCCGACGCAGACCGTGATCGACCGCCTCGCCGAGCGCGACGTGTTCGTCGGCCGCGCCTGGCCCGTCTGGCCGACGCACGTGCGCGTCAGCATCGGCTCCGCCGAGGACATGGCGAAGTTCAAGGCCGCGTTCCTCGAGGTCAGCGCGAACGGCGCGCGCGGCTGAGCCTCGCGTCAGTTCGAGGCGGGCTTCGCGGCGGCGGTCGTGTCGAGCACGGTGCCCTCCACGCGCACGCACGTGTAAACGATGACGACGATGGTGTAGACGGACTGCCACGTCACCTGATCGATCATCAGGTTTCCGCCCCCCTTCTCGAGCGCGTCGTCGACCGCGTCCTCGAGCGTGGGGACGCGGATCGGAATCGAAAGCGGCCACCAGGCGCAGTCCTCGCCGGTCACGCGCTTGCCGGCCCGGATGTCGATCGACACGTTCGACAGGTCGATGTTCTTGGTCGAGACCAGCGTGAGGTCACCGATCCGGTTCGTGCAGCCCGTGCTTGCGAGCAGCGCGAGTGCGGTCGCGGCGAGCCGCGCGAGCGCGCGCGCCCTACTGGAATGTGTCGTAGGCATCGCCTTCCGCCGTCCAGCAAGTGAGCCCGTAGACATACGGGATGTAGAAGTAGCTGTACTCGACCACCGCGTCGGTCAGCAGGTTCGCGCCCTTGTCCTCGAGCGCCCGGTCGATGGCCTCGTCGATCGTGGGGGGTCCGCCCGTCGGAATGACGATGATGATGTGGGTGCAGTCCTCGCCAGAGGTGCGGCCCTTCGAGCGCGACGGATCGAGGCGCAGCGGATCGAGCTTCACGTTCTTGCTCGAGACCGCGGTCAGGTCGGAGCGCGCGACGCAGCCCGTGAATGCGAGCAGGCCCGCTACCGAGACCGCGAACAGGCGCCGTGTCACTCGCCCCACTCCCCCCGTGTCAGCGCGAGGCTCCCACACGCGAAGGCGGGAGGCAAGCCGAGACCAGATCCCGGATCACCGGAAGGTGTTGCCGGCCCAGGAACACCTCGTCGCCGAGACGGTAGGACGGGACGTCGAAGACGTTCGCCGCGAACAGCCGCTCGCGCACGGCGCCGAGCTCGGCCGGGCCCGCCCCGCGCAGATAGTCGGCGAAGCCGCCGGTGGGAGCGCCAGCCGCTTCGAGCAGACGAGCGACCGCGGCAAGGCTCGCGAGATCCTCTGACTCGCGCCAGTGCGCCGCGAACGCGCGCTCGACGTACGCGCGCGTGCGGGCCGGAGCCCGGGCTCGCACCCACAAGAGACCGAGCGCCGCGGGCGTCGAGTCGGAGGAGCGATCCGCCGCGGCGAGCGAGAGACCGCGCGACTCCGCGTAGCGCTCCTGGTCGCGGCGGTAGTACTCGGCGCGGTTGCGGCGGTGGCGCGCGCCGCGGTCGTCGCCGGCTGCGGGCTCGGGGTGGCGGCGGAGCGGCGCGATCACGAGCGGCTGCCAATCGAGCTCGATGCCGAGCGCGTCGGCGAGCGCGAGCGTCGGCTCGAGCGCGAGATACGAGAGCGGGCTCTTGAAGTCGATCGCCACCTCGAGCCGCGCGGCGTCGGCCGCACCGGTCAGCACGTCGAGCGCCGCCGCGCTGCCCTCGTACGCCGCATCCGGCGCCGGGCCGCGCTTCCCACCGAGCAGCCAGCGCACGCGCGGCAGGTGCTCGCGGCCCCAGTACCACTCGCCGCCGACGACGTAGGCGGGCACGCCGAAGACCCCTGCCTCGAACACCGCGCGCTGCTCCGCCTCGTGGCGCGCGCGGCCTTCGCCGGCCGCCCAGGCGCGGAAGCCCTCGACCGACGCGCCCGACTCGCGCAGCACGCGCTCGATCTCGTCGAGCGCTGCGATGTCGAGCTCGCGGCGCCAGAACGGCTGGTAGACGCCGCGCGTGTAGGCGCGCAGCACCGGCTCGCCCTGCGCCTTCGCCCACAGCATGCCGATCGCCGCGAGCGACGAGTCCCAGATCTTCGCCGTGCCGCGCAGCAGCACGCCGCGCAGCCGCGCGTAGCGCCGGCAGTCGCGGTACGCGTGCTTCACGCCCACCCACTGCTCGGGCGTGCGCTGGCTCTCGACCACCTCGTCCTTCGCGCCCAGCCGCGCCGAGCCGAGGAAGCTCGGGATGTCGAGCGTGAGCGGGCGCCAGTCGACCGCGATGCCGAGCTCGTCCGCGAGCGCAAAGGTCGGCTCGACCGCGAGATACGCGTACGGGCTCTTGTGGTCGAGGTACACGATCAGCGGCGCGTCGGAGGCGAGCGGATCGAAGCTGCGCGACGTCATCGCGCGGCGCGCGCGTTCCCGGACTTGCGCGCGCGCGGTGCGCGAGAGCGCGGCTTCGGCAAGACCAAGGCGTGGCTGTCGCGCGCCAGCTCGCGCAGGAACGCCCAGTCGATCGGCTGGTCCGCGCGCAGCGCGACCCAGCGGTCGCCGCCGTGGCGCGAGGGCAGGAAGCGCGGGTCCTCGAGCAGGATGCGCGCGTCGGCGGGCTCGACGCGCAGCCAGATGCAGGGCACGTCGTTCGCGTCCTCGTGAAACGCGGCGAAGGTCTTCTTGCCGGCGCGGAAGTTCGGGTGGCCCCAGCTCGCGGTCTCCGACGTGTCGGGCAGCGCGAGCAAAACCTTGCGCAGCTTCGCGAGGACCCGGGCCGGGTCGGGCGTGCGGGCGGCCATGCGCGCAGCATACCCCGGGCACACCGGGCTCGCGCGGGAGTGCCAAGATGCGCGCATGACCGAGACGCCGAATCTCGATCCCGACCGCACCGCCCTGCTCTACGGCCTGGGCACCTCCGTCTACGCCGAGCGCGACGGCAAGATCCTGGTGCTGAAGCGTGCGGCCGGCACGGCGCCCGGCGCCTGGTATACACCGGGCGGTGGACTCGACCCGGGCGAGACGCCGGCCGCGTGCGCGCGCCGCGAGCTGTACGAGGAGACGGGCCTCGAGCCGAGCGGGCCGCTGCGGCCGGGTGGGGCTCGTGCCGATGCGGGTGTACGGGGCCGACACCTTCGTGATCTCGTACGCGTGCGAGTGCAAGGCGGGCGAGGTGCGGCTCAGCCACGAGCACAGCGCCTACCGCTGGATCGACGCGCGCGACTACCGGGAGCGCTACTTCTCGCAGGGCCAGATCGAGCAGCTGCGCGCGCGCGATCCCGCGCTCGCGAAGCTCTCGCTGGCGGTGCGCGACGAGATCGACGAGTACCTCGCCTGGCGCGCCCGCCCTTGACTCTCCCCTCGGGGGAGGCCGCAGCTTCTCCTGCCAAGGAGAGAAACCCATGAACAGCCTGTTTCCCGACATCTGCACGGACCACCTGGCGCGCTCGCGCGATTTCTACCGCGACCTGCTCGGCTTCGAGGTGGTCTTCGAGAACTCGTGGTACGTGCAGATGCACCACCCCAAGCAGCCCGCGGCGCAGATCGCCTTCGTGCAGCGCGACCACGACAGCGTGCCCAAGCCCTACGGGACCCGGCCCCAGGGCGTGCTCGTGACCGTCGAGCTCGACGACGTCGACGCCTGCCACGCGCACGCGCGCGCGCTCGGCATCGAGCCCGTGTACGCGCTGGTGAGCGAGGTCTGGGGCCAGCGACACTTCATGGTGGAGGACCCCAACGGCCTGTTGGTGGACGTGGTGCAGCTGATCCCGCCGCCGGGCGGAGCGTGAGCGACCACGCGAACCTGATGCCGATCGGGCGCTTCGCGCGCGCGGTGCGGCTGTCGGTGAAGGCGCTGCGGCACTACGACGAGGAGGGCCTGCTCGTGCCCGCGCTCGTCGACCGGCAGACCGGCTATCGCTACTACGCGCGCGACCAGGCGCGCGACGCGGTGATGATCGCCATGCTGCGCTCGCTCGACCTGCCGCTGGCCTCGATCCGCGCGGCGCTCGGCGGCTCGCCGCGCGATCTCGCGGGCGTGCTCGCGCGCGAGACCGACCGGCTGCGCGTCGAGCTCGAGCAGCGCAAGCGCGCGCTGCGCTCGCTCGAGCGCATCGCGCGCGCGGGGGCGCTGGCGCCGTATTCGATCGCGGTGCGCGAGGAGCCCGCGCACTACGTCGCGCGGCTCTCCGGCACCACCACGCCGGAACGGCTGGTCGAGGACTCGACCGCCTGGGTGTGGGAGGTGATCGACGAGGTCGCGCGCGCCGGCCGGCCCGCGCAGATGCCCGTGCTGTGCCTGACCGAGCCGCCCGACGCCGACGGCGCGCTGCTCGTGCACGCCTGCGCGAGCATCGCGCCGCCGCCGCCGCGCTTCGCGCGCGCCGCGCCGTTCGAGCTGCCCGCCGCGACCTGCGCCTGGACGCTGCACCGCGGCTCGTACGACGAGCTCGGCCTCGCGCACCACGCGCTGTTCGCCTGGGCGCAGGAGCGCGGCCACGATCCGCGCGCCGCGGTGCGCGAGATCTACCTGAACAGCCCGAACGACGCCGCCGAGGACGAGCTCGAGACCGAGGTGCTGCTGCCGCTCGGCGACGAGAGCTGAGCTCTACCCTTCGACCGAGCCCGTGAGCAGGATCGGGCCGCCGGGCTGCGCCGCGCCCGGGCGCGACTCGAGCGTGATCGCGAAGCCGGTCACCTGCTGCGGGTCGCGCACCTGCTCCAGGCGAATGGCGAAGTTGCGCCGCTCTTCGTCGATCGCGAACTCGCCGCTGCGCTGCGGCGGCCCGTCGCCGCGCAGCGCCCACAGCTCGTAGGCCTGGCCCGGCTCGGCGGGCGGAAGGCCCGCGCCGACCAGCGCGATCGCACCCGAGTCCGGATCGAACAGCACGCGCGCCGCGCCGGTCTGGCCCGGCGTCGCGTCGAGGCGCACGCTGCGCGCGCGCGGGCTCGACAGGATCTGGATCACCTCGGCGTGAATGCGCAGCGCCTGCCCGCGCGCCACGATCTCGCGCTCCTGCTCCGCGAGCTTGGCCAGGAACTCGGAGCCGCTGCCGTGCAGCGCCTCGAGCTGCGCCGCGCCCTCGCGCGCGACGCCGTGCTCGCGCACCGCCAGCGCCGCGAACAGCGCCGCCGCCGCCGCGAGACCGCCCGCCGCCGCGCGCCAGCGCCGCAGCCCGCGCCGCGAGCGGCGCTCGCGCTCCTCGCGCGCGACCGCGTCGAGCACGCGCGCGCGCAAGCCGGGCGGCGGCGGCACCGCGTGCGCGGCCGCGAAGGCTTCGAGCGCGGGACCGTCGAGCGTGTCGAGCTCGAGTGCGCGCGATTCGTCGGTCATGACGGTTCCTTTGCCGTGATGCGCCGCAGCCGGATCAAGCCGTCGCGGATGCGCGTCTTCACCGTGCCGAGCGGCACGCCCTCGCTGCGCGCGATCTCGTGGTGGGAGAGACCCTGGAAGTACGCGATCTCGAGCGTGCGCCGCTGCGCGGCCGGGAGCTGACCCAGCGCCGTGCACAGCGAGGCGCGCGCCTGCAGGGACTCGAGCGGCGCCTCCGCGTTCTCCGGCGCGCGCTCGACGCTCCTCGCCTCCGCGGCGCGGCGCAGCGCGCGCACGTGCGCGTCGCCGCTGCGCAGCTGGTCGAGCACCGCGTTGCGCACGATGCCGAGCAGCCACGCGCAGGCGCTGCCGCGCGCGGCGTCGAAGCTGTTCGCGCGCAGCCACACGCGCAGGAACGCCTCCTGCACCGCGTCCTGCGCGCCGCTCGCGTCGCCGGTCATACGAAGTGCCAGGCCGTATGCGCGCGGGGAGAGGCGATCGTAGAGGGAAGCGAACGCCTCGGACTCTCCCCGCGCGACGCCAGCCAGGAGCAACGCCTCGCGCGACGCGCCGTCGGCGTCGGCGGGGCGGATACCTGACTCGCGCTCCCTCGGACTCGTGGTTCCCATGGGACGAAAGGTGTTACGGCGCGGCGCAGATTCTGGATGGCCAATCCGCGCGCTCCGTCTCGCCGTAGTCCGAGCGACGCGCAACACCGCGCGTTCGAACACGAAGAGGAGATCCCATGCCCACCCTGCCACCGCCGCGCACGCTCCTGGCCGCGGCGCTGATCGGCGCACTCGCCACGCCCGCACAGGCCGCGAGTCACCGCGAGGCGCCGCTGACCTCGATCGACCGCACGGCCGACATCACGGACTTCTACGCCTTCCGCAGTCCGGACCGCCCCGACACGGCCACCGCGATCCTCTGCACCGATCCGCTGCTCGAGCCCGCGAACGGGCCGAACTACTTCCCGTTCGACACCGGGATCCTGTACGCGATCCGCGTCGACTACGACCACGACGCGGTCGAGGACGTGACCTTCGAGGTGCGCTTCCAGACGCAACAGAGGCTGCCCGGCGTGCCGGTCGGCTTCGCGGGCGCGGGCGGCGGGATCGCCGCGCCGCCCCTCTCGCCCGCGCCGGTCGCGCCGGGAACGCCGCTCGTTCCGCCCGCGATCACCGCGCTCGAGGGTCCGGGCTCGCAGGGCATCGGCCTGCGCCAGACCTACAGCGTGACCATGCGCAGGGGCAAGAGCGAGACGAAGCTGCGCCGCGCCGGCGGCGGCGACCTGTACGCGGTGCCGAGCAACGTCGGTCCGCGCACGATGCCGAACTACGAGCACGACCTGTTCGCCGCGGGCTCGTACGACCTCGACAAGGGCGTGCGCGTGTTCGCGGGCACGGTCGACGACGCGTTCTTCATCGACCTGGGCGCGGCCTTCGACACGCTCAACTTCCGCGCGATCCCGGGACCGGGCAGCACGGGCGTGCCGCTGGTCCTGTCCGACGCGCAGGACGCGACCGACGACGCGAACTTCCTGGCCGACGACGTGTCCGGCTACAACGTGAACTGCATCGCGATCCAGGCGCCGATCGGCCTGCTCACCAAGTCGGGCAAGGCGCCGGCGGCGGGCGATCCGCTGGCGCAGATCGGCTTCTGGGGCACGACTTCGCGCCGCGCGCTCAGCGTGCGCGTGCCGCTCACGCCCGACCTCGAGGCCGGCGGCTTCGTGCAGGTGCAGCGCATGGCGAACCCGCTCGTGAACGAGCTCTTGATCGGCACCGATCGCAAGGATTTCTGGAGCCGCTCGGAGCCGAAGAACGACTCGAGGTTCCAGGCGCAGGTGCTCGACCCGCTGATCGTTCGGCTCGGGCAGGCCGCGTTCGCCGCGGCCGGGATCGCGTTCCCGATTCCCGCACCGCCTCGGCTCGACCTCGCGCCGCTCGCGTTCTACACGACCGGCCCCGCGGGTCCGTTCGCGGACCTGCTGCGCGTGGACCTGACGGTGCCCGCGACGCCACCGGATCAGCGCAGCCGTCTCGGTGGCTGCGGCGGCGATCCCGCGGGCTTCCCGAACGGGCGCCGCACCACGGACGACGTGACGGACTGCTTCCTGCGCGCGGGCTTCGGCATCCTCGCGCCCGGTTTCAACGTGTTCCCGTTCAACCGCCTGGGCGACGGCGTGAACGTGAACGACCGCGTGATCGCCGACGCGTTCCCGTTCCTCGCTCCCGCGCAGAGCGGACGCGACAGCCGGCACGTCGATCCGGGCGAGCCGGGCTGCCCGACCGGCACCTGCCCGGTGAACTAGCGCCATGCGTGTAGCCGCCGCTCTCTCGTTGGTCCTCGTGCTCCCGTTGGGAGTGGTCGGCTGCGCGGGCTCGCCGGGAAAGGAACGCACCGGCGAGCCCGCGCTCACGCTTTCCGCGCAGGACTCCGCCGCGCGCGCCGCCGACGCGCGCATCGCGCGCGCGATCGCGGAGACGCGCGCCGCGCGCGCGAGCGGAGACGCGCGCCACTTCGACGCCGCCCTGCAGGCGCTCGACGAGGCGCGCGCGCTCGAGCCGGCGCGCGCGCGCGTCGATCTGATCGAGGCCTGGGTGCGCCTGGGCCGACACGAGTTCGCGACGGCCGAGCGGCTCGCGCTCGCGCAGCTCGAGCTCGATTCCGGGAACCCGGACGCGTGGGCGCTGCTCGGCGACGCGCGGCTCGAGCTCGGGCGCTACGAGGCGGCCGGCGATGCGTACGACCGCCTGCTCGCGCTCCGGCCGGGCTCGGCGAGCTACGTGCGCGCGGCGCACTTCCGGCAGGCGGCGGGCGACCTCGACGGAGCGGCGCGGCTCTACGCGCTCGCGCTCGACACGAGCGACCGACGCGACGCCGAGGGCCGCGCCTGGCTGCTCGTGCAGCGAGCCGCCTTCGAGCTCGCGCGCGACGAGCCGGACGGGGCGAGAGCCTCGCTCGAGGCCGCGCTGCGCGCGGTGCCCGGGTACCACTCCGCGCTCGCGGCGCTCGCCGAGCTCGAGCTGCGGCGCGGCAACGCGGAGGCGGCGCTGGCCGCGGCGGATCGCGCGCTCGCGGCGGCTCCGCACGCGGAACGCCACCTGCTGCGCGCGGACGCGCTGCGCGCTCGGCCGCGAAGCCGAGGCGCGCGACGCCGAGGACGCCTTCGAGCGCGACGCGCTCGCGAACCTCGCGCGCGCCGACAACGAGAACAACCAGCTCGTCGACTTCTACCTCGATCGCCGGCCAAAGCCCGAACGCGCGCTCGAGATCGCTCGCGCCGAGGCCGAGCGCCGGCCCGACGCGCCCACGCTCGAGCGCCTGGCCCGCGCGCTGGAAGCGAACGGGCGCGCCGAGGAAGCGCGCGCGGCGCGCGAGCGCACGCGCGGCTGGAACTGATGCGCCGCTACTCGCTCTTGCTCGGCTTGGCCGACAGGTCCGCGGCGCCGACGTGCGTCGTCACGAGCTCGCGGCGCGCGAAGCGCCATTTGCGGTCGGCGCAGCGCACGTAGTCGTCGCGGTAGCGCGCGATGTTCACGCCGCCGCGGCCCTTCGCCGACTGCAGGTACTCGATGATCTGCCAGCGCCCGCGCGCGGCGTCGCCGTCGAGCTCGATCAGTCCGTTGTTGGCGTGCTGCACCACCCAGCTCACGCCGCCGACGAGCCTCTGGTAGTGCGCGAGGATCGCCTCGCGTCCGTTTACCTTCGAGCCCAGCACGACCCACTCCGCGTCCTCGGCCCAGGTGTCGGCCCAGGCCTTGTCGTCGCGCTCGGCGATGGCAAAGCAGTAGCTCGACACCAGGTCTCGGATCGCGCTCTCGTCGTCCTGCATGGCGCGAGCATACGCGCGTCGAGCGCCAGAGCCTAGTGGCGCGCTAGTCCTCGGGCGCGGCGGGATCGAAGCCGCGCGGCGTGGCGACGCGCGGCCCGTCGATCCGGGCCACGAGCAGGGTCGTGGTCTCGTTCGCCACTTGCTGCAGTGCGTCCTCGACGACTTCCTTCACGACCGCGTCGGAGAGCCTGGGCGCGTCGACCAGGCCGTAGCCGCTGAGCACGTTGCGGCTCTCGAGCCGGAGGTCGCGGCCATAGCGCTCGACCACGACCGAGAGCGCGTAGGCGACGCGCGTCGTCCGGTCGGCGCGCGGCGCGATCGAGAGCGAGCTGTCCTGCAGCGCGAACTGGACCACGCGGCCGAACTCGCCGCGGTAGTACGGCGTGCTCGCGCGCACCGCGGCGCGGTAAGAGCTTTCGACCGACTTGAACAGCGCGTTGCAGAGCGGCTGGCCCAGCTCGAACTGGTAGCTGTTGGCGAAGCCCGTGAGCGTGCTCGGGTGCGCGCGCTCGACGTGCCCGAGCAGGTCCGGGCTGCACACCACGCCCGCCTTCTCGGACGAGCGCTCGCCTGGCGGGAGCGCGGGCCGGATCGCGGCGTCGAGCGCGACCGGCGTCACGCACGCGCTCGAGAGCAGGGCCGCGCACAGCAGGGGGAGCCAACGCATGCCCGACCGATCGGCGCTTCCCGCCCCGTCCCCCGTGGCCGGGATCACGCTCGCCCCGGCCGAGCGCGCCGCCCGTATAATGGCGTCCCGATTCGGGATTCGGGCGGGAAGGACGGATGCGGGCAGCACCCGGGGCACGCTTCGTGGGGCGCGCGGCGGAGCTCGGCGTCATCGGCGCGGAGCTCGCGGCCGCGCGCGCGGGGCGCGGGCGGCTGGTGCTCCTGCGCGGCGAGCCGGGCGTCGGCAAGACGCGGCTCGCGCTCGCGCTCGCCGAGCGCGCGCGGGCCGAGGGCGCGTGCGTCGCGTGGGGCCGCTGTCACGAGCGCGAGGGCGCGCCGGTGTACTGGCCGTGGCTGCAGGCGCTGTCGGCCTGCGCGAGCGAGGCCGCGCCCGAGGCGCGGGCGGAGCTCGCGGAGCTCCTGCCCCTGCTGCGTTCGCCCGCGGCCTCCGGGACCTCCGACGTCGAGCCCGGTGCGACCCGCTTCGAGCGCTTCGAGCGCGTGGCCAGTGCGCTCGCGCAGGCCGCGCGCGTTCAGCCGCTCGTGCTCGTGCTCGACGACCTGCACTGGGCGGACTCCGGCTCGCTGCTCCTGCTCGAGTTCGTGGCGCGCGAGCTCGCGAGCCAGCCGATCCTGATCCTCGCCACGCAGCGCGAGGGCGAGCCGCAGGCCACGCCCGAACGCGCGCGCCTGCACGGCGCGGTGTCTCGGCTCGGGCGCGGCCTCGCGCTGGCCGGGCTCGCGCGCGACGAGGTCGCGGATCTGCTCGGCGACGCGCTCGGCCGCGCGCCGGAGCCGGAGCTGGTCGACGAAGTCGTCGCGCTGACCGACGGCAACGCCTTCTTCGTGATCGAGGTCGCGCACCTGCTCGAGACGCGCGCGGGCGACGGGCCGCGCGTGCCGCCGGGCGTGCAGGAGCTCCTGCGCCGGCGGCTCGAGCCGCTGTCCGCACGAACGCTGCGCGCCCTGCAGACGGCCGCGGTGAGCGGCCGCGAGTTCGGGCTCGACCTGCTCGCGGCCGCGCTGGACGAGCCGCCTGCCGCGCTCGCCGACGCGCTCGCCCCCGCGCTCGCGCTGGGCATCGTGCGCGAGCGGCCCGGCGCGCTGCGCCGGTACGCGTTCTCGCACGCGCTGCTGCGCGAGGCGCTCTACGAGGCGCTCGCCCCCGCCGCGCGCAGCGCCCTGCACGCCGCGGTCGCGGGCGCGATCGAGGCGCGCGGCGATGCGCTCGACGACGGGCGCGCGTCGGCGCTCGCGCACCACTGGTTCGAGGCCGCGCGCGCCGGCGACCCGGCCAAGGCGGTGCGCTACGCCTGCGAAGCCGGCGAGCAGGCGCTGCGCCTGTACGCCTTCGAGCCCGCGCGCACGCAGTTCGAGCGCGCGCTGCTCGCGCTCGCGCTCGCGCCCGATCCGCTGGCGCGGGCGCGCGCCTGCGCGGGGCTGGGCGACGCGCTGTACGGCTCGGGCGCCGAGGCCGCCGCCGAGGCCCGCTTCGCCGAGGCGCTCGAGCTGGCGCGCGGGCTCGGCGGCGCGCTGTTCGCCGACACCGTGATGCGTATGGCGCGGGCGCGCGCGCAGAACGTGCGGCCGGACCTGGAGCTGAACGCGCTGCTCGAGGAGGCGCTCGAGCGCCTGCCGCCGGACCAGCCCGCGCTGCGCGCGCGCCTGCTCGCCCGGCTGGCGGCGGCGCTGAGCTTGTCGGCCGATCAGGCGGAGCGGCGGCGCCGGCTCGCCGACGAGGCGTGCGCGCTCGCGCGCGGCCTCGGCGACCCCGCGGTGCTCTCGTTCGCGCTCTCGCGCCGGCTGCACGCGCTGTGCGGTCCGGGCGAGCTCGACGAGCGGCTCGCGCTCTCGGACGAGCTGCTGCGCACGCCCGCGGCGAGCCGCGCGGCCGTGCTCGAGGCGTTGATGGCGCGCGTCGACGACCAGGCCGAGCGCGGCGACCGGCTCGGGCTCGACGAGGCGCTCGACGCGTTCGAGCAGCGTGCGCGCAGCGCGCGCGATCCGGCCTACGCGTGGAGCGTGGCCAGCTTCCGCGCCGCGATCGCGCTGCTCGAGGGAAGGCTCGCCGAGGCCGAGTCGCTCGCGCAGCGCGCGCTGGCGCTCGGCCGCAAGGTCGAGGCGCGCCGCCCGCTGATCCGCTTCGCGCAGCAGCTCTTCCAGCTGCGCGGCTGGCAGGACCGGCTGGCGGAGGTCGAGCCGCTGCTCGACCAGAGCGCCGCCGAAGGCGCGCTCGTGCCGGCCTGGCGCGCGGCGCTGTCGGAGTACTACTGCACGGCGGGGCGCACGGCCGAGGCCCGGCGCGAGTTCGAGGCGCTGGCCGTCGACGACTTCGCGGCGCTGCCGCACGACGCGACCTGGCTGGTCGGCAGCGGGCTGATCGCCGACAGCTGCGTCCGGCTCG